>Ga0183095_10522_pt1 | contig 107706 bp, 102 predicted proteins | sample BioMet4_FD_130346 | JGI IMG/M metagenome (GOLD analysis project Ga0183095, IMG submission 130346) | Microbial communities from bioreactor (seeded with sewage sludge) at LBNL, California, USA - Biofuel metagenome 4 (v2) (version 3) | ecosystem: Engineered > Bioreactor > Anaerobic > Unclassified ...
CTTTCCACGCAAGTCCCAGCCCGGTTGTGCAGGCAGCTGTAAAATATGGCATAACAGACGGGATATAAACCCGTTTGAGGGTCTTCACCGCGCCAAAACGATAACTATAAGCCATCTGTAGCAGACGTTTGTCAGTCTTTTGAATTCCATTGGTCACATTGCCCCAAACAATAGGCGTAACCATCAAAAATGAGGTAAATGCCGGCACATGAGCTGATTGAATCCACACAAGCGCCAAAATAATGAATGAAGCCACCGGTGTCGACTTGATAATGCTGATGATCGGGTGAAAAATATCATACATTGTTTGAGACGCCGAGGTCAGTAACGCCAGCACAGTTCCAATGAAAAGTCCAAGCGCAAACCCCGTCAGAATTCGCAGCATAGAATACAGCGCGGTAAGATAGAACGAGCTGTCCCGTGACAGCTCAAAAATCCTTTGCACAACACAAACAGGAGATACAATGAGTATCTCCTGTTGTACAGTCAGATAGATCAGCTGCCAAATGCCAAGCCAAAATGCGGCCACCAACAGCTTTCTTGCCATTTTATGCTTAACAATAAATTTATTTTGCGTAGTAGAAGTCATCACCGGGTAATACTCCTCCAACAGACTTCGGGTTGGCTGTGAACAGAACTTTCAGGAAATCAGGAATTTTCGTTTTCATTTCAGCACCATCAATATACACGATATTGCAGTTCGGAATTGCCTTTTTAGCAACTGCCGCCGGCATAATGCCATATTTTTCAGACAGTGCCGCCGCTTCTTCCACATTTGTGGTCGTGTACTCGGTTGATGCCTTATATTCATCAAGGAATTTGTTAAAGGCATCTTTGTTCTTATCGGCAAAATCCTTGCGGACGATTAAGCTACCCATTGTGAGCACGCTTTTATCGCCTGCAACCTTATTCCATTCATCTGTTACATTCAGCGCAAGCTTAACGTCCTTATTTTTTGTCATAACCTGAGTCACAAACGGTTCGGGCAGAACCGCAATTTTAGCTTTACCTGAGATGACCAGTGCGGCGAGCTCCGCATGTTCTGCTTTATATTCTACCTTAACATCCTTGCCAACTTCAAGTCCATTTTGCTTCAAAATATAATTTAATGCATATTCTGGTGTGGAGCCTTGGCCGGAAGAATAAATTGTCTTCCCTTTTAAATCCTGAATACTATTGATTTTCTCTCCGTTTGTAAGAATTGACAATACACCGAGGGTGTTTATTGCCGCAAGTTGTACCTTCCCTTTGGTCTTATTGTAAAGTGTAGCCGCAAGATTGGTCGGAACAGCAGCCACATCAATTTCACCTGTAGAGATTTTGGATACGATTTCGTCAGGAGCACTGACAATTGTGAATTCATAGTTATTAGCAGCTGTTTTTGCGTCGTTATCACTCATGAGCTTTAACATACCGAGGCCGGTCGGGCCTTTCAGCGTTGCTAATTTAATGGTTGTTTTTTCGGCCGGTACTGAGCTTGGCGATTGACTGGCAGCAGCTGAAGCTGCCTGACTTGCCGCACTGGATACTGTTGCAGAACTGCCGCAGCCCGCCATTACAGACATACTCATAAGCGCTGCAAGCGCCATCGCTGTGATTTTTTTTGTCAATTTCATTATTTTCCCTCTTCATCTTCATTGGCTTTGTCAATAAGCCGGAATATTATGATTAAAATTGCCCGGACTTCAGCCGTTCAATATTAATAATTGTTATATTTTTCCCGCTTCGTTCTATAATACTCTCGCGGGATAAAGCTTCAATCGCCCGATAAAGCGAAGCTCGCCCAATGTTCAGCGTGTTTGAAAGCTGCGTCAATGTGCAGGGCAGTTTAAAAACAAGAGAATTCTCTCTTTGTGCCGACAAGGACAAAAGAAAATTTGCAAGCCGGCATTCTGCGGTGCCTCCTATAAAATTGTCAATCCTGCTATTTAGGAAACAAATGCGAGTTGAGAGGTAACCGATATAGTTTTCAGCAATTTGCGTGTTCTGTTCAAAAAGTCCGTGCAAAAGCGCCTGCGGTAAAAACAGAACGCGGCTCCGCTTGACCGCAACGACCTCGGAAACATACTGCCGTGCATTATTAAAAAGGCCGGCCACGCCGAAAACGCCGCCGCTGTAAAAGGTGTTCAGTACCAGTGAGGTGCCGGCCGGCTTTAACGCCTTTAACTCCCCCGAGAGAACGATACCTAAACTTTTGGCAAAGCTATTTCTTGTGTAAATTTTTTCACCGGGGTCAAATTCCATGCAGGAACAGCCTTCGCTTTGAAATGCAGCGCTGACAGCAGCAAAGTCAATTTTACTGAACAAAAAACTCTGTGCAAGCAACAGGCAATATTTATTTTGTTTATTTATCGGTTTCATAAAATGTCCTTATTGTGTATCATATAATACATAATTTTACAATTATTATATACTCAGCACTTTATTCTGTCAAGCGGTGCACAAAAGAGCACCGCATAAAAATGCACCCTTCTGTTAGTTTCAGTATGCGATACTGCCTAACAAACGGGTGCACTTTAAAAAGCGATGCTCTTTTGTGTTATGCTAAATTATTCGTGATCACAGTCGTCACAGCCGCAGCCGCATCCACAACCGTCATCATCTTCTTCAATTTCATCAATATCAAACTCAAGTGTCTCGCCGCAGTTAGGGCAATCCATCTGGCCATCCTCAATGATATCTTCGGAAAGACAAATCGTCTCATGACAATTTGGGCACGTTACTTCATAGTAACAATCGCCTTCTTCATCGTCATCCTCTTCGTCGTCCTCGTCATCTTCCTCTTCGTAGAAATCCTCTTCCAAAGAGCCCAAATCTTCATCAACGGCGTCGAGCTGCTCAGCCATATCATCAAAGTTGTCTTCGATATCGGCCATAGAAACAGTCATGTCATCCAGCAAATCGATTATTGCATTCAATACTTTGACTTCTTTTTTGCCAGCGTCAAGCTCAAGACCTTCCGCTAAGCCACGAATGTAAGCAATTTTTTCTGTATTTGTCATAATTATATGCCTCCCTTAAATTTCATTTTGTGAACATGCATAGTGTTGGTTATGCACGCTCCATATATTCGCCTGTACGTGTATCTATTCTAATTCTTTCGCCTTCCTCAATAAACAGAGGAACATTGATTTCCGCGCCGGTCTCAACAGTAGCCGGCTTTAACGCGTTGGTTGCTGTGTTACCTTTAAAACCAGGGTCGGTTTTGATGATTTTAAGTTCAACAAAGTTGGGTGGTTCAACTCCAAAGACATTGCCTTTGTAGGAAAGAACCTTGCAGTTCATATTTTCTTGAACAAACTTAAAATTATCGCCAAGAACGCTTTTATTAATTGGAGTCTGCTCGAACGTTTCCGAGTCCATGAAATAATAAAGATCACCGTCGCTGTAAAGATACTGCATATCCTTACGCTCGATATATGCGGTTGGGTATTTATCGTTAGGATTAAATGTTCTTTCCACAACGCTGCCCGTAATGACATTCCTGATTTTGGTGCGAACGAAAGCCGCTCCCTTTCCCGGTTTAACATGCTGGAATTCTATGATGGAAACCACGTTCCCGTCCATCTCAAAAGTAACACCATTTCTAAAGTCGCCTGCTGATATCATGGTATAATCCTCCAATTATTTTTTCCTGTCTATTATCTTATCGTATTTTCTGATATTTTTCAAGTGATTTTTTATTTTGCCCTACATTAAATCCTTTAGTGCAGCAAGAGCAAGAAAATAGCTGTTTTTCCCAAAACCGGAAATTTGGCCGGCACATACGGCTGAAATGACGCTTTTATGGCGAAATTCTTCACGGGCATAAATATTACTCATATGAGTTTCAATAAATGGGATGCGTACACAGGCAATTGCATCGCGCAGCGCGTAGCTATAATGCGTCAATGCGCCCGCATTGATAACGACACCGTTGTAAACGCCCCTTGCCTCATGAATTTTATCGATGAGGGCGCCTTCATGATTGGATTGAAAAATGTCACAATCATAATCAAGCTTCTTCGCATTTTCAACAATTTGAAGATTGATGCTTTCTGTGCTCTCATCCCCATAAACACCTTTTTCACGTACGCCAACCATATTGAGGTTTGGCCCCAAAATAACCAGCACTTTTTTTCTGCCCATTTTAAACATCCCTTTAATCAAAATATTTTTTGCCGCGGTTTGACGCTTTCATGATATGCCGAAACGGTCTTTCACAGCCGCGCCGAATTTTAAAGGAAAGCGATTTTTCCTTATGAATCGGTACCAAAAGGATCGACTTCATAAAGGACAAATTAGAACCGATGACATCAGTAAAGATTTGGTCGCCGACAACGACCGCGTCTTTGTGATTAACCCCTAATTTACGGATCGCCCGGAAATAAGCAACCGGAAAAGGTTTAAAGGCAAGAGTGATAAACGGCAGATTATACTGAGCGGCAAAGGGTTCAACGCGCTTGTGGTTATTGTTTGATACAATAATCAGTTTAATACCGTTGCTGATCATCTGCTGCGCCCACTCTATTGTACCGTCAAGAGGTTCGGGAGCACCATCAATCGCAAGCGTATTGTCCACATCAAGAATAATTGCACTAACCTTCATCGCGCGAATTAGGTTCGGGGTTATATCAGTAACCCTTTCTACAGCAACTGTAGGCAGAAATAGCGCCAAGACGATACCTCCATTTCGGAGAAAGAATATAAATTTGTGTTAAAAAAGCGGGCACTAAGCCCGCTTTTCTTTGAAATCATTTGTAGTGTTGTAATGCTTTACTTAAATTTACGTTTGCGAGCTGCTTCGGACTTTTTCTTGCGTTTAACAGAAGGCTTTTCATAAGCTTCTCTCTTGCGAACCTCAGCAATTACACCTGATCTTGCGCACTGCTTTTTGAACCTTCTAAGAGCGCTATCTAAGGACTCATTGTCTTTAATTCTAATCTCAGCCATTTATCTTCCCTCCCATCCGCCATAAGGCAGGGGTATTAGTAAATCATATTACATAAAAATAATTATACATATCCTTCTTGCATCTGTCAAGTCCAATGTGGTAACTTTACGAAGTTCGCGGAGTTTTAAAATTTCGTATTGACAGAAAATGCAGAAAATGATAATATAATATCCGCAGTTAAAACATAGGGGTATAGCTCAGTTGGTAGAGCAGTGGTCTCCAAAACCACGTGCCGAGGGTTCAAGTCCTTCTGCCCCTGCCAGATATAAAGCCTGAAAGACGCAGTATTGATGCGGATTTCAGGCTTTTTTATATGCTTTTGCGTACTTAAATTCAATTTAAAAGCAGCAAACTGCTTATATTGACACACAAGAAAATCACAAAGAGTTTCTTATTACTCTATGTTCCTTAATACATAATATACTTTTTAGCTGATAGATTCAATAACAGAGATTTGGATAGTTCAAATTTCCAAACAGTTTTTCTTTTCTACACTCAGATATAATTTTTGACCGATTTCAAACAATTGAAAACTGCGGAATAAAACATCAACATGAAACGATACCCCGTTGGTGCAAAGCGTATAGCGCAGAACATTTCCATGCGAAATATGGGACTCCACGATGGCGTGAAAATGGTGGCAGCCCTCGGTGAACGGAAGCGGATTCGGGGAAACAGTGAAGGTCTCCGGGCGAATGGCGAAATTCTTCTGCGCATTACGTTCTTCTCCGATGATCTTACCAAAATCAGAACCGGATAAAATATTGTAACTGCCAATAAAACTGGCGGCAAATTTTGTTTTGGGACTTGTATAAAGCTCGGTGGGCTTGCCAGACTGTTCGATTTTTCCACCATGAAACAAGTGAATCACATCGCTTAAAATCATGGCTTCATCCTGGTCATGAGTGACGAAAATGGTGGTGATACCGAGTTGCCGGTTGATCTGTCGGATACGGGTTTGCAGTTCCTTGCGCAATTTGGCGTCAATGGCACTTAGCGGCTCGTCCAGCAAAAGTACTTGCGGTTCCGTAGCAATTGAGCGTGCAAGCGCAACACGCTGTTGCTGACCTCCGGAAAGCTGATAAGGGTATTCATGTTCTTTGCCGATGAGGTCAACCATGAGAACCATTTCCTTGACACGTTTATCAATTTTGTCTTTTGCAAGCTTTTTCATTTTTAAACCAAATGCAATATTTTCGTAAACATTCAAATTTGGGAACAGACTGTACTGCTGAAATACCATTCCCATTTTGCGCTCTTTGGGACTTTTGCCGGTTATATTTTCCCCGTTGAGGAAAATTTGCCCGGCTGTTACATCTTCCAGTCCCGCCAAACAGCGCAGAAGGGTACTTTTGCCGCAGCCGGAGGGGCCAAGCAGAGTAATTAACTGCCCCTGCTCCACGGAAAGATTAATGTCTTTCAACACTTCATTGCTGCCGAAGGACTTATGAATATTTTGAAATTGTATGTATGACATAAAATTTTACCTTTCGGAACTCTTATTTTTTGATTTTAAGGCCATTGCACCCACGGAAATCAGCAAGGTTGTAACAAACAGCAGCACAATCAATGCGCTGGAGAGCTGCCCCGACTGTGCAAGCATTTTGTATAGATACATCTGGGCGGTTTCAAAGTAACTGCCACCGATGGTGTTTACAATGACAAAATCGCCGAAAATCATGGATGCCGAAAGTATCATTGATATCACAATACTGGAAAGAATATTCGGCACGATAATGCTGAAAAAAGCACGCAGTTTACCAGCACCCAAAATTTGGGCTGTTTCGAGTAGGCGCGGTGCGTTAACGGCATTCAGATTATTTTTTATGCTTTGATACATATATGGCAAAATCATCACACAGTATGTGGCGGTCAACATAAAAACTCGGTTGGAAAAAGGTTCGGGAGCATCCACGTAAAGCGAAAGAATGCCCACAGCTAAAATAATGCCCTGAATCGCATAAGGAATCATGCAAAGTACCTGCATGATTCGATCCAGTCCCGGAAGGTAAACTATCACCACATACATGGCAAGCAACACAATAACCGTGCAAATAAAAATTGGAAAGACAGAGATCAAAACAGTGCGTACAAGTGCGGATAAAAACCGAGAGTCCGCAAACAACTGCTGATAATACTGTGTGGTAAAACCGCTGGGCAGAATATCATTCCACTGCTGAAACATGGAATAAAAGAAGGTAAGCAGAAGCGGGAGAATCAAGTAGATGCAAATAACCACAATCAAGATTGAAGATGATTTTTCCCTTTTCAATACTGCAACCCTCGGTTCTTTTTTAATATATAATTGTTAATGCCGATTGCCAGCACCATCAGAAGCATTAGCACAACAGCAAGTGCGCTGCCAAATTCCTTGTGCTGCGTTACATCCCCTGTAAACTGTTCCTGCAGTCGGATAGGGAGCAGCGAGAAATTGTTTTGCAGCAGGGCGTAAGCAGTAGCATACGCAGCAAGCGAATTAGCAAACAGTACGCCGAGTGTGCCAAGAATACTGGGTAACAGATTTGGAATACCAACCCTGTACCAAAAGGTGAGGCCGTTTCCACCGAGCAGTTCGACCGATTCACGCCACTGCGGGTGAACTCCGTTAAATGCAGGAATCAACAGCAAAGTGGCCAACGGAACCTGAAAATACACATATGTAAACATCAATCCAACAAGGCTGTACAAATTAAACCCGGCAAGCGCTGAAAATCCATATTTTTTCCCAATCATAATAAGAACTCCGACATTTCCAAGAAGGATAATATATGCAAACGCAAGCGGGATACCCGCAAAATTCGAGGTCATGTTCAAAACGCTGATAAAAAAGTTTTTCATGCGCCTGCCCACGCTACGCACCGATTTTGCGGCGAAAAACGCGATTGCGATTCCTGCCAGCGCGGAAACGACTGAGACCAGAACACTGTTCCAAACAGCCTGTTGATACAACTTTTTACTAAAAATCGAAATGTAGTGTTCCAGCGTAAATCCAATTCTGCCTTCCGGCATAAAGCTGCGTACAATTACCATGAGCAAAGGGGCAATTTCAAAGAACAGCACCAGCAAAGAAAACGGAGCAAGCGCGAGTAGGTATAGCTTTGGTTTTTTATTCACCAAAAAATTTCACCCCTGTTTCCTCTGGGTTTTTCATTTCATCTGACGGCTCAATTCCGAGTAAATGGCAAAGAAGCGGTGCAACGTAAAGCTGAGAAATATGTTTGCTGGAAAAATCTCCGGGAAGTACATCGTTTGCAAACAGGTAAAGGGGCGCGTCACGCTGTAATTCAGTATTGCCGCCATGCAGTCCCACTTTATTCATTCCGTGGTCTGCGGTAATCAAAACACTGCATTTTTGCTCCAGCCACTGAGGCAGGCAGGAGGATAACACAATGTTTGCCTTTGCGGTGGCGGTTTCATACTCCCGGCTGTCCGATGTAAACCGATGCCCTGCATCATCAATATTCATGCTGTGAATCAATAAAAAATCGGGATTACTCCTCTCTCTCAGAAATTCCGCATCCGCAAATACATGAGAATCCGGGTAACTGTCTTCAAAGTAATAAATTCCGTCTTCAATGCTGCTGTTTGATTGCAGTTGTATCCGATCCTTGGCATAACATCCCCCACCGCTATCTTGTAATCCCCTTTGAGTAGGTCTGAGAAAGACTTCGGGGCATCCGCAACAAGCTTTTTGTTGGTCACGATGGTAATGGTTCCGTAGTATCCGATGATCCAGTTGCCATCCTTGTCCTTTGCCCAGTCTGGAATATCGTTCCAGTGGCTTGTTTTATATGGAAGTGTCAACCCTTTTGCCAACGCGGTCGGGCCAAATGACTGCCCCACATCGCCGATATCTTTTGTTGCGTTGTTTTTTTCCGATTCAAACAAAGCCAGTTCCTCTGCGGAGGACATATCTGTATCCGTGTGATCAATTCCATACTTTGTTTTCAAATCTTTCCATGTGCCAACCCAGTTGGCCCAACTATCCGGCATCCCTACTGAGTCCACACGGCCTTCTTTTTTTGCTTCAGCAACAATCTGGTCAACAGTCATCGCGTTCAAATCAACTTTTTTAGCCGCGGAACCAGTTGCGCAGCCAGTGAGGAGCACTGCCATGGTACATAGGCATGCGGAAATACGTACTAAATTTTTGTTCACTTTCTTCTCTCCTTCTACATTTATCCTCTATTAAGATTACTGTCCGCATGTTAATTTTGAGTTTAGGTCAAATTAAAATCGTATTAATTATATTTATTATTCCGATACATATAGATTGGAACTTAAACGTACAAAAAAGCTCCATGCCAATTCATAAAAAATTGACATGGAGCTTTTACTTTAGTGATCTCCAACATTAGCTAATTGTCATATTGCACACGATTTCCGCCCAGAACTTTTGCTGCATACATTAAGCTGTCTGCCCGCCTAATCATAGTATCTAAATCGAAGCTGTCTTTCTTTTCTACGGCGCCAAAACTGCAGGTGATTTTTATAGAATCCGTGAAGATGAATTCCTCAATAGCCGTTCTTATCCTTTCTAAGATGACGGTTGTATCACCCAAATTAGTATTGGGGAACAGCAAAATAAATTCATCCCCACCCCAGCGAACCAATATATCGGTACTTCTTAGATTACAATTGATTAGTTTGACCATTTCTACAAGTACGGTATCTGCAATGCAATGCCCGTTTTGATCATTAATGACTTTGAATTTGTCTATATCTAATAAGGCAAGCGTAAGAGGCAAATTATGTTCCCCGTAATATTTCTGCAATTCATTAAACTCATTGAAAAGTTTATTCCGATTCCAAGCTTGAGTTAACTGATCTGTTGAACTCAAATGAATGAGCTCTTTTTTTGCAACAAATTCATTAAATTGATGTTTGTCAATCTCAAGCGCAAAAAGGGAACAAAGGAAAATTGCAAGTGAAAGATATACCACACCAGCCCAGAATTCTCCAAGATTTAAAGGCTTCATTACAAAAAATGAATAAATTAAAAATCCCGCTGTGCCAAGTATGGAAACGACAAACATATTTAAACACCTGTTTGGGAAAAGAAAGATAGCGATATTAATAATCAGCATTCCCATTGCCTGTACCATAAAATTGGGTTGATAATATAGATTTAAAACAAATAAAAACTCAACAATCGCCAATAGTTCAAAGGCAGTTCCAATCTCAAATAAAACAATCATTTTATTTATTTTTTTAAACTTATAGGATAGAAGAAAGAGCATGCCTGAGAATACAAGCCGAAATATGATGATGAACAGCTTTTTGAACATGTCATTCATAAAAATTAAATCCGGAATTAATAATGCAATATTGAACATACCAAGTACAAATGCAACCAAGCCAATGTACTTGTGAAAGGCAGTTAATTGGTAATCATAAAACGCACTCTTTTGGTCTGATAAACAAACATATTTTTTTAGCTTATTAATACTAAACTTCATTATCATTTCACTTCCCATTTTGGTAAGCTGTCAAATTCAATCAATCTCTTATTGCTTATTTGAACCATTGTGCAGACAGTTGTCAATCGCAATGACAAGGCTTGTAAAAAAAGCAGCATTCTCGGGGTCTACTATACTTAAGCAGTAGGTATCTCCCCATGTGAGCCACTCCTTATGTATTTCGCCAAGACTCTGCCCATTGCATTGAATAACAAAGTCCATTTCCCAAAAGCTTCCTTGAATTTCAAAATCTCCAAAACTGCTTTGCACATTTAACCTCGGATTAAAAAAGGTAAATTCTTTTTTTACTCTGGCACAAAAGGATTCCCCTTTATAAATTTCGTATTCCGGAAGAAATGTTAAAACTTTTTGTTTAATGTAATAAAGCTCAGTACCATTTAAGTCGTACAGGTGTATCTTAGCACCCCAGCTAAACAATTCACCCTGTACATTATAAACCGGTTCGCCAAATTCATTGTATACGCTGTATTTATCCACCAACGAAAATATTTTTTGTTTAATGTAAAGATTCAAGAAAAACATCCCCCTCTAAACTAATCATCTGCAACTCAATAGCGTAATCTAACTATTTTAATTTTAACATATATATTGAAATATGCAAGAATGCTTTTAATTTAATTCTTAATTAGAATGGTTACATATTTGTTTATTGAAAAAGAATTATAAATATAATATTATATAGAAAATATTGCCAATTATTTTCAGTTTTATTTAAGATACAGTGAGAACAACTTTATTTGAATATGATACGAAATTTGGAGAAGACTTATGAGTTTGATTTGTGCAAAAGATATCCGTAAGGTATATCATGTGGAAAAAGAAAAAATAGTAGCTCTCAGCCGTATCAGCCTCAATATTGAGCAAGGCGAAATTTGCTGTGTACTTGGTACCTCCGGTTCCGGAAAATCCACGCTTCTGAACATCTTGGCCGGTTTGGAGAAACCCTCCAAGGGCAGCATTACAATTGCCGGAGTGGATGTAACTAATCTTTCAGAAAAGCAGTGGGCGCTGTTCCGGCAAAAAAACATCGGCTTTGTATTTCAGTCCTATAATTTGATGCCGACTTTATCCGCTCTCGAAAATGTTGCGATTCCTCTTGTGTTCAAGGGAATGGGCAAAAATGAGCGAGACAAACGCGCTGCACATATGTTAAAAGCGGTTCATTTGGGAAACCGTCTGTTGCACAAACCCACTCAGATGAGTGGAGGGCAGCAGCAGCGTGTCGGAATTGCGCGTGCCTTTGTGGCTCGTCCAAAAATTATTTTTGCAGATGAACCTACAGGAAACCTGGATAGTAAAACCAGTCGTGAGGTTATGGAAATTATGGTTTCCATGGCCAAAAAGTATAATGAGACTTTAATTATTGTTACGCACGATACTCAAATTGCAAAATACGCTGACCGGATTATCACCATTTACGACGGCAATGTTCAAAACGACGTAAGCAATATTTCAATTCTAAAGAGTCCGGAAAATGAGGAGGAAAAAGCGATATGAAAATAAGAATACAATCAGGTGTTTCGCTGCTGCTATCATTATTGATGATCACCGCCGTCTGTTTTGGCAGCCTGCCCGCTGCTGCCGCGACAATAGTCCCGCCCGACCCGATTGTTCAGAGCGAAAAACAGACAGTTCTGAAGGGCAGTCCATTTGCAGCAACCTTTAATTTCATTCATGATAATTACAGCAATATTAGCTTCGTTAACAAAATTACAATTAGCGTAAGCAGCTCCAATAGCACAATTTCGCTTGGCAAAAAAACTTTTACGTATGATTATGATGGGGTGAATGGCACAGAATTAAATCGCATCTACGAAATTGATTCAGTTACCCATACGTTTGCATACCAGCTTTCTATTTCTGAAAAATATATGACGCGCGTTGGGGATAGTTCCGGCACGTTAAAATTCACAATTAACTATTATGGTTCCGATGGAAAAAGGCTGGACACATTTATGGTGCAAAAAACTATTTTTGACCCTATTGGTTCAGGCAGCACGACCGAACAAGACGGTAAGCTGTCGGTTCAATCCTATCGCGTTGACCACTCCCCTATTAAAGAAGGGGAAAAATTCAATCTGATTTTTACGTTGAAAAACAACGGTACCAGTGCGTGCAATAACGTAATGGCCGTTTTGGACAGCTCAACTGCTGAGGGAATCAGCATTAGCGGTGTCACCGACACACAGTACATCAGTTCAATTGAGGCGGGCGCGACCTCAACAATTACCTATCCAATGACCAGTCTTTCAAAAATGGCTAGCCAATCAAAACATTAAGATCTTTTATGTCATCAATTGCTTTAACGATGCCTTCTGAATTTTTGAAGTTCATTCCAATTTGGTGAGAGATATCCTGAATATAGGTCATCATTTCTTTTTGGCTATTTTCGTTAAGGTCAATAACTTCAGGGATTAATTCAGTTTTTCCAGTGATGATGTCTTCCCCAATGATAATATCGGATACTGCCACACGATTTAAAACTTTTGCCTGAATACGGTTTCCTTTTTCGTCGGTATTCACTTCCAGCAGTTCCAATGTAACGCCTACTTTGTGAAAATCCTCTGCCTTAACCTCGTGTCTGCCGCGATGCTGCTTTAATGGCAAAGCCACTATGTCTTGATCGTTATGGCGAATAGCAGTCAATTCTTCTTCACTTAAGTGTCCTGTTCTAAACGGGTAAGTCATTTGCGGTAATAAGACTAAATCTTCAATTGGTATTATCATATCAACAATCCTTTCGGTTATAAATGAATATTCATTTAATTATTTTATAATTAATAAGCGAGATTTTATACTCGCTTAAGGGTAAATAAACTTTTCGAGATCAAATCACCCGGATTTGGTTAAAAGTCTTTGAGGAGTGCTTTCTGAATAATGTAAATCAGCTCATCCAAGCGCTCCGTCGCAATGTCTTCGGAAGCACAGTTCTTTACTGCTATCGTTTTAACCGGGGAAAATAAAATGGCATACAAATTATCAATGTTATAATCATTTAAGATATGCCGATTCTTTAAATCCATTAACAACTGATTTAAGTTTGCCGGGCCTTTCATTAATCCACAGCTGTTTTGAAGAACCGGGCAGCTACTGTATTGTTCGATAAAGTGAAATATTTCTTTATTTTCAACAATAAAGCAGTAATACCTTCGAACTAAAACAGCGATCACTTCGTCCCCAGGCATATTCGGGCTTAAACACTGAAGCAAATATTGCATGGTGTCTTCCGCGTATTCGTAATAGATATCGCGGAGCATTGCATCTTTATTTTCATAATAAATATATACTGTAGCAGGCGACACACCTGCAGATTTTGCTATTTTTGAAACAGATGCACCTTGAAAGCCCTCTTCTAAAATCAGCTGTACTACAGCATTTTTAATGCATCTTTGCTTTTCATCATCTTTTCTTCTCATATGAACCCCCCTAATTTTCTGGATGAAACTGAGGATTAACTATATAATAAACGAACATTCACTTATTGTCAAGTGATTAAGCAAAATAAATAATTGTTCATCCGTTTTTGTGCCCGCAATCACTATAAAGTCTCCGACCATGAAATACCGCCATTGTTCGTCGTATAAAGCTTTCCGCTTTCATTTAATCCAAACCCGTTTTTATTATCTGCAAAGCAGTATTCTTTCATCAACAAATTGCTTATTCCATCTATATGCCAAGTAGTTCCCCCGTTATCTGAACTGTAAATATATGGGTAGCGTTCCTCGTCATGACAGAAATACAATTCCATTTTTACGTTTTTCCTGTCTTTTCCATAAACCACGGGTTGGTATGCATCTGCGTAGTATTCTTTATCATAAGCCGATGATGTATATTTTTCGGGAAGAGGGATTGCAACAGCAGACCAGCTTTTCCCGCTGTTACCAGTCTTATACACTGAAATTTCTTTTTGGCCATGGTAGGTGCAGGTGATATATCCAGTAACTGAATTAAAAAATGTCATTCCTGTTGTATAGCCATTGATTCCCGACAGGTCTCCGACTCCCTGCTCTGGATTCTCACTTTTTCCAATATAAGCCCAGTTGTTTCCTCCATCCGACGTTCTGTAAAGCGCTTTGCTCATCAGACCGGCTGCCGGAAGGCCGCTGGTAAGAAGAAATCCATCAGACTGATTGATGAAACTCAGCGTCAGGCTCCCACCATAAGCGGAATTAAAATCATCTACCTGCATGTTCATTGTGTTTTTAGACCAACTTTTGCCAGCATCCGTAGATTTTTGAATCTCGATTTCAGAAGCTTTATAGGAGGCAACATAGACTGTTTTGTCATTTAAGACATACAATCCTGGTCCATCCGAATAAGAATTGCTGTTAATCGTAAGTGTGTCTGTCCAATTCACTCCGCTGTCTACTGTTTTTAGCACATGAAAATTTTTAGTCATGGCATATCCGGAGCTTATCGTTACCATATCAATGTGAATAAAAGATTCCGGCTGCTTCATCTTTTTTGTAGATTCAGTACCCGAAGTAGAAGCTTGAGTTGAACAACCGACCGCGGTCATCATTAAGAATGACAATATAAAACATAATATTTTCTTCGTAGCAATTCCCTCCTATCAAACAGCAAAAAAGCGCACCGGAAATCAACCCAGTGCACCCTAACTTTCTCTATTTAACTTTCTCCCGTTAGGAAACACATCAGCGAGTGATTACATGATCACACATTTGAGTTTTGCAACCCTCCCTATGTTCCAAGAAGAGATGCTTATTCCCGAAAACAGAGTGTACCATTCTCCATGCTATCAATAATGGCAAGACTGCGCAAATCATATCCTGCAGCCCGGAGTTTGTCACCGCCGCCCTGAAACCCTTTCTCAATGACAATACCGATACCGGCAACTATGGCACCTGCCTGTCTGGAAATGTCTAAAAGTCCGAGTTGCGCCTTTCCTGTAGCAAGAAAGTCATCTATGATCAGTACTTGATCATTCTGAGTCAAAAATCGTTTTTCCAGCATCGCGGTGTATTCATTGCCGTGAGTATAACTCTTGATTGTAGAAGTGTAGACGTCTCCGTCGATATTTTTGCTCACTGCTTTTTTGGCAAAGACAACAGGAACATTGAAATATTGTGCGGTGAGGCAGGCAATTGCAATGCCACTTGCTTCAATCGTAACAATTTTGGTGATTTTTTTTCCATCGAACAAATGCTTGAATTCCCGCCCGATCTCATTTAACAGAGAAATGTCAATTTGATGATTTAAAAAACTGTCAACCTTAAGAATATTGCCTTCCTTGACCCTGCCATCCATGCGAATTCGTTCTTTTAAAAGTTCCATTTTTCTTCCTCACTGAACATACCTGCAAATGCGTAAGTTGAGAGATATGTATTGTTTTTTATAATTTTACCCGATTTCTGATTCAATCGCAAGTATAATCTCAGCCACATACAAGATTATTTCGTGCTTATACCATCTCAACTCAAATAGTTACCCCCCGGTAAAACCGGGGGTTCTTCATATGCGGGCAAAAGCCCTATGTTACTGGCGGCGCCTGCAGGCGCTGGTACGGTCTGCCACTTGCAAAAGTTTGTTACTTGCTACCCTTAAAAGGGTCTGTGTACTCCTTAAGCGTCATCTGATCTTCCAATTGATCTTCTGATAATTGATTTTTAATATATTCAGCAATTGCTTTGTCGTTCTTCCCTGCTGTATCTACATAATACCCTCTGCACCAAAATGTTCTATTCCCATATTTATACTTCAAATTCGCATGGCGCTCAAATATCCGCAAGGTGCTTTTTCCTTTGAGAAATCCTATGAATCCGGAAACACTCATCTTCGGTGGTATTTGAACTAACATATGAATATGGTCTGGACATACTTCTGCTTGTATTATTTCTACGTTTTTCCAGTTGCATAGTTCTCTCAATATTTTTCCTATTTCTGCTCGCATATCTCCGTATGCTACTTTTCTACGGTACTTGGGTGCGAATACTATATGATATTTGCAATTCCATTTCGTATGGGCTAAACTGTTATTGTCATTAGAATTCATCTCTAATGTCCTCCTTTTGATATATCCTGTTGCAGTTGGCAGACCGCAGCTTTATTATATCAAAAGGAGTTTTTCTGTTATATGGAACGCTAAAGCTTTTTCTGAACTTCCCGGCATAGCCGGGAGTTTTCGTAATACAAAAAAGTCCGGAAATCCATCATAAATATGGTTTTCCGGATTTTTATCTGTTTTTATGCGCTTCACTACTTATCCTTGTTCGTACTTATTCCCAACAGAGCATAAATCGGGCAAAAGTTTAGAAAAGCTGTTGCTAACGGAATTAGACCAATCAAACCAAGCCACCGCCAATTGTTCTGGATAATAAGAATCAAACTCAGCAGAACAATCCCTAAAACAATTCGAATCCATTTATCCGCATTACCTACATTTTTTTTCATTTTTATTTTCCCCTTTCACTCTTATTTTCTTACATTGGTTCCGGTTTCATACCAACAGAAATGATCTATTGGGTGTTTTATTCCATACCAATCAGAATATCATTACCTTCGATTTTAACAGGGTACGCCTTAGTATCATTAACTTTGAGATTTATGAAAACAATTTTGCCGTTTTTTACTACTTTCCCTGTGCTTACATCAAATACCGACCCATGCTTGGGGCAAGTAATCGTACCGCCATCCAATTTCCCTTCATAGAGGGAGCCTCCCATATGCGGGCATTTATTATCGATCGCATAATAGGTTCCTTCGACATTTGTAAGCAATAACACCTTGTCTTTAAGAGAAATTTTCTTTTTCTCGCCAGGTTTTACTTCATCTGTTTGTGCGACTTTTATATACTGCATAATGCGCCTCCTTATCAATGAGTAAAGTATATCACAAAAATTTCCATTTTTATACAAATCTTCGTACAAATATTTTAAACTTATGTAGCTTAAAATGCGGTTAGTCTGTTATAAAAAATAAGCCCTCTGAACTAAATCAGCGGGCCATGATTGTTTATAACTTTGATTTCTATCTCTTTCTTCGAAACAAATTGACAATCCACAATAGCACAACTGCACCTATGACTGCCACAATCAAACTCCATAAATTAAATCCAGTAAAGCCTTGTCCCCCAACGGCACTAACCAAAAAACCTCCGATAAAAGAGCCAACTATACCAACAACAATGTTAGCGATAGCACCCATATCTGCGTCTTTGCCCATGATCATGCTGGCAATCCATCCCGCCAGTGCGCCTAAAATAAGCCATCCTAAAATATTCAAAATATCATCTACTTTCTCATTAAGAATACTTGATAATATGATATATGTCAACATATTTCATTATGCACAAAATAGGCCATAACAGGCACATAAGCTTTCCGAACTAAAAAGGCCGTACCGGAACTGAATCCGATACGGCTTAACTTTGTCTATTTACTTATACCGCGTGTTTGGGGATGGACTTGGCTCTTTGCTTGTCTCAGTCGCCACATTCTTCGGCTACTGCTATCGGCGCTTGCTCCGGCATTTCTTTTGGGCTTGTCGGCAGAATCTGATTCATGCCCAATTTCTGTCTTCGGAGTAACTTTTTTAACTACTTGCTTCTTCTTTTTTAACTTATTTGGATCTTTCAATGACATTATACTTACACCTTTATTTCTTTTATTGCATCTATTTATGTGCTTCAAAGAGCAGCTGATTGAACATGTCCTATTCTAAAAAACAAATCAACTGCCAATTTATCCACTGTTTACATATTAATAGTATCACGAATGCCAGTGAATTCAATCTGTTATTTGCATTATAAAAAAATAACCCTCAAAAAAGAAATAATTTACTAAAAAAGGATGTCCTTCTATCTATTTACATCGAGGAAGGATTCGGTGCAGTGTTACCATCATCCGTCACAGTTACAGCCTATTGGGTGGTTTCCGCAGGCGTCGTGTCAAATGCGTACATTACCGTTGCATAAATTGTAAAATATAAGTCGTGTCGCTCACTGCCGAAGTATGTGTTCACAAATTTCTGATATAATAAATACAGGAGATGATTTATATGGTATCCGACAAAACGCTTGGAAAGTATTGTGGCTATTTAAGCCGCTATGTTTCAATCAGCATACGCTATCATCAGAAAGAATCGAGCCATTCGTGCTATCCGTCAAAATCCTGCAATGAAGTTACTTGTGACAAAGTTGAATGCAATTTGAGCAAAAATTATATCGGTGATAAATCAGAGGGCACGAGCTTTTTAACTGAAATCCCACCTAAATATAAAAGACGCGGTTAATATAACGCCGCCCACTGTCAACAGGCGACGGTATGAAAAGAAGCGGATCCTTGTGTTTTGTTTGACCATAATTGTTTTAGGTTGAATACTTGTTCCGTAATCCTCCCGCGCATCGCTTCAACGACTTTATCTGCCTTCAATTTGCTTCACCTTTCCAAGTATTGTTTTTTTTACTTTTAAAGCATATACTTTAAAAAAGGTTAGAAAGGTCTGATATTATGCATTCAACTCGCTCTATTCAATGGAAACCGCTTCTCATAAGTTTGCTAATTAGTTTGGGTATTGGCGGCATATCAGGGTTAATAATCCGAGGTCAAACAGGTGTATATCAATCTTTAAACCTCCCACCGTTATCCCCACCATCCTGGCTGTTTCCGATCGCGTGGACGATTCTTTACATTCTCATGGGTATTGCTGCCTACTTGGTTTATCTTTCTGATCCAAAATGCAGGAAACCTGCACTCATTGTTTATGCGGTACAATTGGTCGTGAATTTTATATGGGCACCCATTTTTTTCAATCTAAATGCTTATTTGTTAGCTTTTATTTGGCTCGTTGTTCTGTGGATTCTTCTTGCAGCGACGATAAAATTGTTTTACCAATGCAATAAAGCAGCAGGATGGCTGCTCATACCCTATCTTGTGTGGATCACCTTTGCTGGATATTTAAGCTACAATGTTTGGATTTTAAATCGATAACTTGATTTACAAAATAATGTTCTGCGGCTCTTCCCTTAACGGGTATGAGATGCTTCTTTATTATGCATCCGCTCAATCCTGTCCTCTTCTGCATATTATGTGTGGAAGGAGATGTATATAAATGCCAAGATTTTTCCCTCCATTTTGGTGGTGGTTCCGGCCCGAGCGACCATGTCGAAGACAGGATCGTTGTTTACAACCGTACCGCGATGAGCAATGGCCACTTCATCCATCGGGGCCGCCTCATCCGCCGATTCAACCAAGGCCACCGAGAGAATATTAACTAATACCGGGCGGAGCGGAAACGCCCCGCTTTTTTTATTCTTTGAATATTCTTAATTCTTTTGCCTATAATTAAATTGAACTTCCTTTCTATTTGCTTCGGGTCGCTCTGTAATGGGGCGGCTCTTTTTTAATAAAGTCTGATCTACTGGATAAACTAATATTGAAAGGAGATCAACTTTATGGATAAAAACAAACAAGATAGAGATAACTCCCCTACTTTCGACTCTGCAAGCGCTTCAACCGTTCCATCAGTTAAACCACTTTCTGAAACAGCAAAAACAATACGTAATAGTACAGATAATGAAGATAGAAGTAATGATCAATTTCCATCTGCTTTATAATGCAAAAAGACAATTAAAGTATTTTTTGCTTTCCGTTAAGGCGGATTCCATTAAAAAGAATATAAGTTTTCATTTTGGCTCTTGCTTTACAGCAGGAGCCGATTTTCTATACCGCAATTGTAACTCAGCTCTATTATATTCTTGCACGAGTTTACGTATAATTCAGGTATGGTGTAGTGACAAGGGCTTATGCAAATGATCCTGCCTTTCACAAAAAATCACTTGCGTTTACTTCGGTTTTACTATATGTTTATATCAGCTAACAAAAACAATATGGAGATTCGTAGCAAACTGAAAACCGTTTGTTAGGCTTAAGTTTTCTTGGTATACCTACTCTTTACCACGGTTTGTTAAGTACATAAAAAGGAGGATGATTGGTTTTGCTTCCAAGCACTGATACACACGAGTTCCTTTTAGTAAGCGGCGATTCCGGCATAGCTTCGCCGGACTTTGCTGTTACAGTAGCCAACGAAAGTATGTCGCCTCTTTTGTCCGTAGGCGATATTCTTATGGTAAAAAAGCAAGACTCCGTAGAACATGGTGAACTCGGAATATTTATGATTGATGGAGTTCGCCACGTTAAAAAGATGTATTTTAAGGATGGGTATCTTCGTTTGAGTTCGACGGGCATGAATTGTGATGATATCACTCTTGATATGGTTCATGACCTCACATGCGAGGGAAAAGTCATTAAAGTTTTGCACTCCGGCGAATGTAAATTCACAGAAATTTAAAAGCCACCCTACCCGTCTCTAACAGGATAAGGCGTCTAATGGAAGGATTCATCAGACCGGTTGTTTGTGGTGTGTAACGAGAAGCCAATGAACTCCAGCCACAACTCAAACCAAGGCATTGGAAGCGGTCGCAAACGTTTTAACTTTCAAAAAAGCTTGCGTAAATCCCAAATGAACCCCAAGCATCGTTTTTAAGCAAAAATAAAATCCGGGAAGCCACAATCATGCGGTTTCCCGGATTTTATTAGTTGTTGCGCAAGACGGGACTTGAACCCGTCAAAATACATTTCACTTATTGTCGTGTATCGTATTTGATTAAAATTTGCCGATTTTTGTAAAAATGAGGACCAACATAGATACTATCTATTTAATTTTTTGCTTTCAGCAACGCTGTACTATCGTCGTCCACATACTCCACCCCTTCAGTCCAACCCGGAATTTGGGCACCAAGCCTCTTGAACTGCATAATGGTAACAGCAAAGGAGTAGATATTTATACCATTGCAAAGGTTTTAGGGCATAGCGATGTAGGAAATAACCGGAAAATATATGTTCATAATGGCCTTGACGTGCTCCGAAAAAACATGAATTTAGATGATAAACGCAGTACAAATGTTGTACAAGTGTCGTACGTCCGGAATTTCAAGGTAAAAAAGATAAAAAAAAGAGCCGCACAGATTACTGAAAAACTCAGTATCCATGCGGCTCTTTTAAGTTGGTGCGCGAGACGGGACTTGAACCCGTACGTCATACAACACACGCCCCTCAAACGTGCCTGTCTGCCAATTCCAGCACTCGCGCGACTCAGCAAGAGTTATTATATCATCATGAATCAGGAATTGTCAACCCTATATGATCAATTTTTAAAAATTTTGTCGACGAGCTCAGTAAACTCACTGTAGCTCATGATACTGTTCAAAACACCGACCAGCGAGTTGGCAGCTAAATGCGCAGGAAGAGAAAGTTCTTTTAGAAGAACCTGCCTTTTTTCGGCACTGTTTTCACCGCCGGAAAGACCCAAAAGATACAAGTCCGTTTTGGTGATTTTACGTCCTCCCGTTTCTCCAGATTCACAGGTAACGCCCGCCCGTTTGAGCGCATCAATAATCACATCGGCCGGAACTCCCTCAACCCCAAGTTTTCCTTCCTTTGACGGCTTTTCCTTACGGCTTTCCTTGCCAAGAATATCAGGAATATACGCGTGTTTTATCTTATCAGGACTGATTGCGCCCGTAAGATAGTTTCGGATTACAAAACCGGCGGCATCACTGTCGGTCAGAACAAGGATTCCACGGGCATCGGCGAGGCGGCGAATCAAATTCATCTGTTTTTTATCGCTGAAAATCTGAAAGCCGTTTGTCTCAATAATCAAACCGTCGATGATGGACGAAAGTTTAATTTTATCGTACTTTCCCTCGACAATGACAGCCTCTTTTACTTTAATCAAGCAATCCTCTCCCCTTCAGCGATTAATAAAAGCTGAGCAATCAGTTTTTCCATGACGATGCGGCGGTCACCACGCGCGCTTTTCAAGGCCGTATCGGCTTGCAGAAGCGCTTGCAGGCTTTCGCGCAACATGGATGACGTCAGCTTTTTTGCGTCGCGCTCAGCGTTTGTCAGGCGGAATTCCTTGCGTGCATAATCAAAATATTTTGCAGGCTCCATAGCCCCGCGTCCGCTTTGTACAGACGTTCTCACGCGGTACATATCCACATAAGCGGAAGAAAGCACAGCCAGAACAGAAACAGGTTCCTCGTTCTGATAAAACAGTAAATCGAGTACCCCATAGGCTTTGTCGTATTCTCCGGCAATAATCGCTTTCGACAAATCGTAGACCTTGGTTTCCAAATTTCTAACCACCATTTGGTCAATGAGCTGCGTAGTGATTTCGCCCTCTTTCACGAATGCGCAAAGCTTTTCGAGCTCATTCAACAGTGTCTGCATATCGTTACCGCAGTAACCAATGATACGGGCAGCACCTGCGCGCGGCAGCACACAGCCCCGCTTTGTAGCTCCGGTGCACAAAAGCTTTTCGAGGTCTGGATTGGAGCGCTTTTTCAGCTGTACGGTGCAGCCTATTTGATTAGCCGAAGTAAGAAACTTCTTCCACTTTTTATCTTTTTTATAATCGATGACAACGGTAGGAAGATAAAAAATCAACACAGTAGTTTCCGGTATGTTGGCAATCAACTCATCAAGCTTAGCGACTTCCTGCACACGCAGACTTTCCACATCAAGGTCGGAAACGGCAACGCATTTACGCTCCGCCATAAACGGCAGCGCTTCGACCGCAGCGGCAATTTCATCAATGGAAGCGGAATCATCAAAGCACTGAAGATTAAAGTCGCTGAACACGCTGCCAGCGGCCTTGGCTATCATCTTTTGAGCGTAATTTACGATCAGGTATTTTTCTTCTCCATATATTAAATACAAGTTGGAAAAGTCGGATTTTTCAAGCTGTTTTTTGAATTCTGCCTCGATAATCTCAGGCATTTCTATTCCCTCCTTAATTTTAAGGTTCTATCATCTTTCATTTGCAGTACAACATTTCCGATACCACCGGTTGCAATCGGGTTCAATTTCTGTATTTTAACAGCATTCTTCCGGATGTCCTCTTCATCCATCGAAAGCACCAAATAAAGGGGTTCATACTGAACCACGTTTTCCGAAATGGAATCGGCTACTATGAAATCCGAGCTCATCCAGTCGTTTGGCAGAGAGGAAAGGTCAGCACCGGTCGGACAAATGAAAACTGTCACTTGATTGATCGCAATTCGCACTGCGCTGACTGAACCGGCAGACTGAACGCGAATATCGGCATTACTCCACAGGTTGGAAGCGGCAGTTGTGTCATAAACGGATACATGATTCACACTTGGAACGGACTTCTCCAAAAAGCTGTCCATGCAATCGTCGCTGTGCAGCACAAGCTGTTTCGGAGCGAATTGATTAATCAGTTCGGCGGCATTTTCCGACTCTTCTTTGGTTAAAGTCAGCGGCTGAATATAATCAAGCTGAGTGATTCCCTGCGCACGCAGATAACTGCTGATTGGATTTGGCGAAAAGCCTCCGCAGCCGACAACCGCCGCATGCCCGTTGCGCGTCAGTACAATGGATTCGGCACTGCCGACATCCAAAATGGCAAGGCGCGTTACATTGTGCATCGACAGCTGATACGAAAAAATCCCTGTTAAGAGCAAAATAACCGAAAGCCACGCGCTCGCTTTGAAAAGGCGGCAATTTTTCATCATCAGCAGGGTTGCCGCAAGCAACAGAATTGTTCCTGCAAGCCAGATAAGGACAAACCCGTAGGATGCCGAAATACTTGCGTACGGCAGTTGCGCAAGGCAGTGAGCGCATACCCGCATATACTTTGCCAATAATCCCGCAACAAGCGCAAACGGCATTGCCAAGAAAGATTGGGGAGCAAGCAAATTGATAACAGCTGCGATCGCCGCGAAATTCATCATCAGTGTGGACGGTACAAGTTCAAGTATATTGGAGAGCGGCGCGGCGAGCGAAACATTTCCGAAGGTGACGATGACGATGGGCAGTGTAAACAGCACTGCACCGGCGGTCGTACCCAATATCCCATTTATTCCGCGTACCAATGGGCTGATTTCCTTTATTTTATCAAACTTTTTATTTAAAAACCGGGAAACCGGATTGGAAAGCAAAATTAACCCGAGTGTAGCAAAAAAAGAGAGCAAGAGCCCAATATCCGCCGCGGCGTACGGATTGGAAAGACCAATGAGCAGCACCGCCGCACTAAGGGAATTGAGCGAATCGGGGCGGCGGGATAAAATAATACCCGACAGATAAAGCAGGCACATCACCCCGCTGCGCACCACCGATGGCACAAAGCAGGTTATCGCCATAAAACAAAGTACTCCGCCTCCGGCAATAACAGCCGAAAGTTTTTTGGGAACCTTAAAGAACAGCAGAAGCATCATTAAAAGCTGCGCCATCGTCGCCATGTGCAAACCCGACACGGAAAGAATGTGCGAAATCCCAATGGTTCGAAAATCGGAGCTTACCTGTGCGGAAAGACTCGATTTATCACCAAAAAGTACGCCATTGATTAGGCTGGCCTCGTCCGGCGGCAGCATGGAACGTACCGATTTCAACAGCGCAGACCGCAGCTTCAATGCGTAATAATACGGCGGCTTCTGCGTTGGCGCAGTAACCTTCACATTTTCATATTCGTACAGATACGCAAACAGGGTAATTCCCTTCGAGGCGTAGTATGAGCGCGAGGAATACCCCTCCCCGCCGTTCGGCAGAAAAAAATGCACCTTGCCCTTGATTTGGGAATAGGGTTCAACATTCAGCGCGTTTTGCGAAGAAAGGCGTATTTTAAGCGTTTGGGGCGCGTTTGGAAGTGAGAGGTCGTTTACCTCTACAACATAATAAAAACGGTTGTACGCCTGATACGGAAGCTCACAGACCGTTCCTGTAATAACCGCATCCTTTTCTGCAAGAGCTGCCGACGGTTCAACCGTTGCCGCACTGCCCGCATAAAAGCTGCCGAACGCCAGTGACATTGTGATGAATGCGATGGGAAACACCCCATGAACCCGCGTTTTTGGCAGAAGCACAGTAATCAAAAAACCGAACAGGCAACAGCAGGCCAAAACAAGTGCCAATTGAGCCCCAAAATAAACAGCGGCCGCTAAAGTCAGCAGATAGCAAAAACCTACCAACACAAGCGGTCGCTTCATTGTGATTCCTCCGAATATCGAAATTACTTAAAGAACAAAGGCAGCGGCTCCAAATAAATGATATCATCCCTGTCCTTTGCGTCACCCTCAGCCAGTACGCAGGCGCGGCCGACAATGATACCGCCAAACTGCTTCACAAGGTCTTCCATTGCAGCAAGTGATTCGCCGGTACTGATCACGTCATCCACAATCAGAACCCGTTTGCCATTCAATCCCTTGTAATCGTCTTCGGCAAGATAGAGCTTCTGCACATGGTCGGTGGTGATGGACTTCACTTCAACATGAATCGGGTTGCGCATGTAAGCCTTTACGCTCTTGCGGGCGACAATGTACCGACGGCAGCCCTGACGGGCCATTTCGTAACAAAGCGGAATACCCTTTGTTTCGGCGGTGACAACAACGTCATGCTCCGGGCATTTTGCAAGAAGGGCCTCTGCGGTTTTTTCAGTTATTTCAACATCGCCCAGCATCACAAAACCTGCAATATCAAGCTTGTCGCTGATTGGACAAATGGGCAGCTCACGTTCGCAGCCCGCAATTGTCATTTTATAGTACTCTCCCATAATAAATCGACCTTTCAGTTTTAAATAGTTCGCAACGATATCAGCCCGGAGGCCACTTCATAGAACGACCGCCAAGCAGGTGAAAATGAAGATGCGGCACACTTTGGCCGCCATCCTTGCCAATATTACTGACAACACGGAAGCCGTCTGTCAAGTTATTCTCCTTTGCCAACTTTGCCGCCACTTCGAAAATGTGAGCGACAATCGCGCTGTTCTGCGGAGTAATGTCTTCCACCGACTGAATATGTTCTTTCGGTATAATCAGGATATGCACCGGCGCTTGCGGATCAAGGTCGTAAAACGCCAGAACCTTGGAATCTTCATAGGCTTTTTTGCAAGGTATTTCCCCATTTGCAATCTTACAAAATACACAATCCACGCTGATACCCCCTTTCCTCAGACCTTGTCTGTTTCGGCTAAAACCGCATTCAGCCGCATCAAAAATGCTCGTAATGCGGAAAGCATTCCTGTACTTTTCCCCCTGCTGAACATGATTTTATATCGAAAATCCATTGATTCTTATTTATCAGGCAAAGCTGACCAACATTGTTATTATAGTATCATTGAATCATATTAGCAACAATTTTTTCTACTGCTGCAAGTGCCTCGTCAAGCTTGTTGATGTCCTTTGCACCTGCCATAGCACTGTCTGCTTTGCCACCGCCGTTGCCGCCTGCAATTTGGGCTACCTGACGTACAATCTGACCGGCGTTAACACCTTTTTGCATTGCATCCTTCGCAACACAGGCTGCAATATTGGCTTTGCCGTCATGAGTACCCGCCAGCACTGCCACCATGTTCGGCGCATGATCGCGCACTTTGTCGCACATGGCACGCAGCGCAGACGGTTCGGTACCGGAGAACAAAGCGGTAATCACCTTTACTCCGTTTACTTCTTTGGCGCCCGCGAACAGGCCGTCAATTTGCATTCCGGCCAACTTGGAGTTGAGAATTTCAATAGTTCTGTCCTTTTCCTTTAACTCAGCAGAAAGCTGAACAGCCTTTTGCACAAGTTCGGAGGAATTATTGAGTTTTAGTGCCATCGCGGCTTCGTCGATTTCATTGATTGTCTGGTTCATGAGGGAAAGCACGCCTTCGCCTGTAACGCCTTCAATACGGCGTACACCGGCTGCAACGGAGCTTTCGGAAACAATCTTAAACAGTCCGATTTTAGCGGTATTGTCGATATGGGTGCCGCCGCAGAATTCTCTGGAGAAATCGGCCACGGTGACAACGCGCACAATCTTGCCGTATTTTTCGCCAAACAGTGCCATCGCACCGAGCTTTTTTGCCTCTTCAATCGGCATTTCACGGCATTCAACGGGAACACCGCGCAGAATAACCTGATTGACAAGCGTTTCTACCTTTTGCAGTTCTTCTTTGGTCATGGCAGAAAAATGAGTAAAATCAAAACGAACGCGCTTTTCGTTTACCAGCTGGCCGGCCTGTTCTACATGGTCACCCAAAACCTTACGCAGCGAAGCTTGCAGCAAATGAGCAACCGTGTGATTGCGCATGGTTGCAAGGCGGTTTTCAGAATTGACGGTCGCCTTCACCTCTTCGTTCACGCTGATTTGTCCGGCGGAAACAACTGCATGGTGCAGATAGTTTTTCGCATGATTTTTCGTCGTATCTTTTACATCAATAATGGCATCGTTGGATTCTATGGAACCGATATCACCAACCTGACCGCCGCTTTCCGCATAGAAAGTGGTTTTGTCAAGCACAAGAACAATTTCATCCCCCGCAGTCGCGGACTCGACGCGCTCGCCGTCCTTAATGATTGCAAGCACCTTGGCCTCAGTTTCAAATTGCTTGTAACCGAGGAATTCAGTTTCAGCAATTCCGTCAAGAAGAGCTCGTTCACCCTCCCATGCATCGGCCCCCGCGTTCTTTCTTGCCGCTCTTGCGCGCTCGCGCTGTTCGAGCATTAAGCGCTTGAATTCATCCTCATCAACAGTCATACCGCGTTCGGCGACGATTTCCTTCGTTAAGTCAATCGGAAAACCATAGGTATCATTGAGGCGGAATGCGTCAGCACCGGAGAACACTGTTTTGTCAGCACTTTCAATATAGGTATTTAGCAGCTGTAATCCCTGATCAATGGTTTTAGCAAAACTTTCCTCTTCCACCCCGATCAGTTTTGTAATCATGGCGCGTTTTTCATCCAACTCCGGATATGCGTTTTTATTTTCATCAATCACTGTATTGGCAACCTCAGCTAAGAAGGTACGGTCAATACCGAGCAGACGGCCATGACGTGCGGCACGGCGCAGCAGACGGCGAAGCACGTAACCTCTGCCCTCATTGGACGGCATAACGCCGTCGCCGATCATAAAAGTGGTACTGCGGATATGATCGGTGATAACACGCAAAGAAATATCTTTTTTCGGGTCGTCACCATATTTGATACCGGCAATGCGGCAGATGTGTTTCATGATATTTTGAACCGTATCTACGAGGAACAGATTGTCCACACCCTGCAGGATACAGGCAAGGCGCTCAAGGCCCATCCCGGTATCAATATTAGGATGCTCCATCGGCGGGTAATTTCCTTTGCCGTCGCTGTTGAACTGGGAAAACACAACGTTCCAGAATTCAGTGTAACGGTCGCAGTCGCAGCCCACGCCGCAGGTTGGTGAACCGCAGCCGTACTGCTCGCCGCGGTCAAAATAAATTTCAGAACAAGGGCCGCAGGGGCCGGAGCCATGCTCCCAGAAATTATCCTCTTTGCCTAAACGCACGATATGTGATGCGTCCACACCGACTTCTTTTGTCCAAATTTCAAAGGCTTCATCGTCATCGGTATAAATGGTTACCCAAAGCTTGTCAATCGGCATTTCGAGCACCTTGGTGCAAAATTCCCATGCCCATGCGGTTGCCTCATGCTTAAAGTAATCGCCGAACGAAAAGTTGCCGAGCATTTCAAAGTATGTTCCATGACGCGCGGTAATACCAACGCGCTCAATATCCGGAGTACGGATGCATTTCTGGCAGGTAGTCACTCGTTTGCGCGGCGGAGTTACCTCTCCTGTAAAATACTTTTTCATTGGTGCCATACCGGAATTGATGAGCAAAAGGCTATTGTCATCTTTTGGTATTAATGAAAAGCTTTGCAGACGCAAATGCCCCTTTGACTCAAAATAAGATAAATACTTTTCGCGCAGTTCATTTAATCCTGTCCACTCCATTGTAATCGCTCCATTCTGCCTGAATCGGCAAATAATTGACCATTTATAAAACCCAAATTGCAAAAAAAATAGACTTCACCATCCACCATGGGACGGAGAAATCCGTGGTACCACCCAAATTGCGCTGACGCGCCGCTTGAAGCCCTTAACGCGGGAAACGCCGCGGCTCTTCGCCGCAGGGCTACGGGTTGGCTCAAGTGTTGGCGGATGCGGAAATCTTTCAGCTGTAGATTTCCTCTCTTTTGCAGTGCCCGGCACAGTTGTACCCTTTATCGCCTTTGCATTGTGTACCCAAATATCCTTGCACGAAACAGGGCAAAAGATACTAAAAATAACACATTTAATTTCCTTATAATTATAAACTCAAATAACAATCTTGTCAATCTGTAGGGATAAATAATTAACTTAACGGTCTTTCATGAGATTACGGACTAACCAAGGAACAAGAGCGACACCGCCCCTGTTCCTGATTATCTCATATTTATCCTATTCTATCGTACAGTTCATCGGCTATCTGCTTAAACACAGGGCCACAGGTTGCGCCGCCCCCCGTTCCGTCCTCCGCAAATACCGTGATAACATACTTGGGGTTGTCATAAGGATAAAAGCCGGAGAACCACGATTCGACGGCCTCTGTACCATTGATGTACCGACCGGTTTGTGCCGTCGCGGTTTTCGCGCCCGCCTCGCCTTTTGACGGTTTGCCTTTTTTACTTGTTCCGGTATCAATGGATTCTTTCATAAATTCCTGCAGCAGTTTTGCTGTTTCCTGCGTAATCACCGGCGTGCTTTTTTGCTGTGCAGCTCTTGCCGTGTAATTGAGGTTTTCATCCACAAGTCCCTCATAAAGATAGGGCTGTGTATATTTGCCGTTGCTCGCAATGGCATTGACCATCCCCGCAATTTGCAGCGGCGTTGCAGTCAAGTCACCCTGCCCAAACGAAAAATTAGCCAGCGCCCTTGGACTGCTCAGGCTTTTCAGTGTAGGCACATTCCCCTCAACCGATTTGATTCCGGGCGCAATTTCAAAAGAGTGCCCAAATCCCATACTTTGCGTCATCAACAGGAACTGAGACTGCGGCACCATCTGCATAAGATTAACAAAATAGGTATTGCAGGAATGCGAAATTGCCGATTTCATCGTTTCGGTGCCATGTTTTTCGCCATTAAAACAGTGAAAAATGCCACCGGAAACATCGATAGACCCGGTGCAGGTATACTGTGTATCGGGTGAAATTCCGTATTCCAGTGCCGCTGAAGCAGATACAAGCTTAAACACGGAACCGACATTGTATGCCGACAAACAACGGTTTACAAGCGGAGAATCCGTCGATTGAAGCGCCTGTGCAACATTGTTCGGAGAAAAAGTCGGCAGACTGACAAGCGCGCGTATTTTGCAGGTAGGCACCTCTGTTACAATCACCGCTGCCTTGGTTAGATATTTTTCCGCTGCCTGTTCAGCAATCTCCTGAATACTTTTATCAATAGTCAGCACAACGCCGCTGTTCTTCAAATAAGACGTATCACTGATTTTTTTGCTTTCACCTGCAAGCACACGGTTTACAGCATCCACTTTATAGGTGACAGTAATCTGCCCCTGATTTTTCGTAAGCTGTTGGTTAAAGGCCTTTTCAATTCCTGCCGCACCTACACCGGAACCATCAAGATATCCAATGATATTTGCCGCGGGCTGCTGGTCGGTATAGCGTTTATCGATGGAAAATACGTCTATTCCGCTCGAGGTGATGCTTTTCGGCAGCTTTAAAGAAAACGGTTTTCCCGCTGTCAGAGTGGGATAAATGCTTTCCATTTCCTTTTCGGGTAATATCTTGCTCAGTGCGGCGGCGCCTTCAACACTTGGCGCAATTGCAGCCACATATTCTTTATCTGCCCCGATGAGCGCGCTTTTATTGCAATCGTAAATGGTTCCGCGCGTTTTCGCAACTGAAAGCTGATAGCTGCTTTGCCTGTCGGCGGTTTGTGCAAGCTGGGTTCCGTTTGAAATTGAAAAAACAGTTAAAATACTTAGAAACATACAGAGCATAAACGCTCCAAAAAATATCGCCGTTCTTTTTTCCATAAAAATTCCCCCGTATTGGGTATCATTCCCAATACAGAGGAGGTTTAAACATTTAATCATATTAGTAAAGCTTGGTAAGTTCTTTATCATTGCTGATATTCTTCAAGTTTAATTTTGTTCACGTTCCCTGCGCAAAATCGCGCCTTTTGCAATGGGATGATCGGTTTTTATAAACACAGTCATCATGGCGTGCGGAGCTGATTCAATCGGATTCCAGTCCTTGTCGTAAATATCATTTAATGTGACGGAATAGGGCTGATTCCCGGCTTCGAGCACATCTGCAGTGTCGCCCTTGAAAAAGCGATTGCGCTGGGAAAGCGTGGCAACACCGTCAGCATATTGCTCGCACACGGCAATCACATCGTAATCTCGCACATAACCGCCGTTGGAATACACCTGACCCGGCTCAGTGCCGAAATAAAAACCGGTACTGTACTCGCGGTGACTGATTTTACTCAGTTCCTCCACAATCCACGGCGAAACTTTTCCGTCCGGGTTTTGCAGGTACTCGTCAATTGCACGGCGGTAGGCATTGGTAACAACGGCCACGTAGTACGCGGATTTGGCTCTGCCCTCAATTTTCAAGCTATTTACGCCCGCTTTTACAAGCTCGGGAATATGTTCAATCATACACATATCCTTTGAGTTTAAAATATAAGAGCCGGACTGATCCTCGGAAATCGGCATATACTGACCCGGACGCTTTGATTCCACAAGTGCGTATTCCCAGCGGCAGGGCTGGGCACAGTCACCGCGGTTCGCGTCACGGCCGGTGAGGTAGCTGGACAGCAGGCAGCGACCTGAAAAGGAAACGCACATTGCGCCATGAACGAAAGCCTCGATTTCGAGCTCTTTCGGGGTTTTGGCACGAATTTCAGTAATTTCAGTAAAATTCAGCTCCCGTGCAAGTACGACACGTTTCACACCCATGTTGTAAAGTTCATTGGCAGAAGCGAAATTTGCAATGCCGGCTTGTGTAGACATATGAATGTCTACATTCGGCGCATACCTCTTTGCCATTGCCATTACGCCAAAATCGGCAATGATAAATGCATCGACGCCGGCATCCTGCGCAAATTGTAAAAAATCCGGCAGCCGCGCAAGCTCATCATTATGTGGAACCGTATTACAAGTCAAATACACCCGCACATTTTTACTGTGTGCGAACGCAACAGCCTTGCTAAGTTCCTCCTGACTAAAGTTAGACGGCGAAGTTCTCATCCCGAACTCTTGACCGGCAAGATAGACTGCGTCGGCTCCAAAATTGATTGCAGTGCTGAGTCGCTCCATATCACCCACCGGCGAAAGCAGCTCAACGGATTTTGTAATGTCAGTCAACTTATATCCTCCAAAGTGAAATTATTTCAACCCCGCCTTCACAAGGTTACGTTCGTGCTGTGCATTGGTTTCAGCGTAATATGCCTTCCCGTCCTTATCGTGAGCAAAATAATAGTACTTGGTACTTGCAGGGTGCAAAGCTGCGTCGATTGCCTCCAAGCCCGGGCTGCAAATCGGCCCGGCGGGCAGACCCTGAATGGTATAGGTGTCATACCTGCTTTTAAAGGTACTGACTATATCCGATGGAACAGCCGCCTTTGTGCGGTAAGGATAATATGTCGTCGGGTCGGAGCGCAGGCGCAGAAGGTCGCCCTTTCCGCCGCTGTTGAGACGGTTATGAAATACGGATGAAACCATATACATATCATCTTTATTCGCGGCCTCAGCCTGAATCATTGACGCTAAGGTCATAACCTGGTCAAGCGTCATGTTCTGAGCTGTAGCAGCGCTGCGAATCTGTTTTGTCAGTTTTGTACTGCAGTTGCTGACGAGCTTGTTCACCGCCTGCTGGGGATCCTCATCTTTGTAGAATTCGTAGGTATCCGGGAATAAATAACCTTCAAGCTTATAATAACGATCCTTGCCATTTGTAATTGCCTTAATCATCTCAAATTGGTCATCAAACTTGTCTGAATTTGCAATGGCAAGTACATCCTTGGCGGAACATACGCCGTTCTTTTCCATCAACGCAGCAATCTCCAGAATATTGGCACCCTCTTTGAATGTAATTTTAATGGTGTCCACACGGTTGAGGTTTGACTGGAGGGTACTGATAATTGCCTCATAATCCATATTGGTGTCTATTTTATAGCTTCCATTAGTGTAGTGGCCGTCCGACTTTGTCAGCTTTGAATAAGCCGAAAAAAAGTTGACGTCACGGATAGCACCGGCGGTTTTAAGGATACCGGCAATTTGGGCAGTGGTGGCGTTTTTTGGAATTTCGACTGTTACGCCCACCTTTTCTTTATCAACTGCAAGCATATCATTGATACCGGTAATCATAAACTGCGCGAATACAACGGAAATAAACAAAACCATAACAATCCAAATGAATCTAAAAAATAATTTGTTTTTTCTTCCCTTTTCCTTATTGCGCCACATGTGTGCTTTCTCCGCCTTGGTTTCAGCCTCGTCCTGCGCACGCCGGGCTTTCTCCGCTGCACGCGGGTCGCTGAAACTGTTGATCGCCGCCCCCGGATAATGATCATTTTCTTCCGCTGCGGTCTGAAGGTCGGAATAAAGTTCCTCATCCGGCGTATCGTCCCAGTCCTCGCCGGTAATATTCAGCTTAAAATGTTCTGCTCTGTTCTGGCGGCCGGTGCCGTTTTGGTTTTGATCGTCACTCATGGATGTATCCTCCCGTTTTTCACTATATCATAGCGAAACAAATATAGCGCTGTGCGTTCCCAACCTATAGAACAACCCTTCAGGTATATCATGAAGGGTTCACTCTGAAGTTTAATGATGCTGATTCATCATTCTCCTGATATATTTCTCGGTGATCAGGATATCGACCGGTTTGTCATAGTAACCGTGTGGCAAATTCCACTGCACACAGCCAACGTAGCAAACACCAATCGTGTCGCCCTTGAATTCAGCAAGAAAACGGTCATAGTAACCCTTTCCGTATCCCAAACGATAGCCCTGCGCGTCAAAACTTAGGCCCGGTACAATACAAAAGCCCTTGGAATAATCGGTTACACGGCGGCATTTAGATGGAACCGGCTCTAAAACGCCGAACATTCCTTTTTCCAAATCATCAAGAGAAGTAATGTAATAAAACTCCATATCGCAGGTATCCGGTACGCAGCGCGGCACAGCTACTTGCTTATGGTTGGCGAGCGCGGCATTGATAAGTGTAATGGTATCCACTTCAATCGGCTTGCTTACATAAGTAAATATCGTATCGGCGATGGCATATTCCCTCAAAGCAAGCAAACGGCTTTGGATTGTGGAATCGAGGCTGATTTTCTGCTCCTCGGTCAGCCGTTCGCGAAATTGCCGGTAGCGTGCGCGCAGGTTCATTTTAACTTCTTTAATATTCTTCACATACATTGTATTGACTTCCTAAGCATCATTGATTTTTCGGGGCTGTAAATCACCTCTACAATTTTGAGCGCGAAGTCAACAGCAACACCCGCTCCCTTTGCTGTAATAATTCTGCCGCTTACACAGACAGAGTCAGGCGAAAGCGCTTTTGCATTCAGTTCCTGCTCAAAGCCAGGGAAACAGACCGCAGTATGTTCTTTTAATAAGCCCATATGCCCTAAAATAGAAGGGGCGGCACAGATAGCAGCAATGTATTTATCATTTTCCGCACAATATTGAATTGCGGCACGCACAATCGGCGATTTTTCCAGGTTAAGTGCCCCCGGCATGCCACCGGGAAGAACCACCATATCCAGCGCATCCGTTACCGCGTCCTTTTCCTCAATATCGGCGGTCACCTCAATTCCATGAGAACCGGTGACTTTCTTGCCCCCTACACCCACAGTAATGAGTTCACAACCCGCACGCCTCAAGATGTCGGCGGTTGTAATCGCTTCAATTTCTTCAAAACCATTTGCAAGAAAAAGATAAGTCATCGTGAATCCTCCATTCAATTAGTCAAGCGACAGCCCAAGGTACGGCGCGTGCGCAGTTTGTAAAAGTTGACTCAGCACTGTGCCGCCGATTGGTTTAATCATACCAAAATCGGACTTTTCGCCTTCCAGTCCCAAAAGTGTGCTGTCGACCGGCAAACGGAAGCTGTAGTTTTGAGCCGGCACGGTACAAATGATATTCGCAGCCAAATCGCCAATCGTATCGTGGTCGGCCATGAGCTCCATTACATTGCAGGTGTCCTCGTCAATTCTGCGGCAGACGGCGTAAGCGGGCTTACCGCCGGTTCTGGAACAAATCAGCTTGTCCCCGTAAATTTTCCCGATCCCTTCGGCAAAACAAAAAGCTTCGTCGCTCCACAGCACAGAGCCTGTTCCAAGCTGTGCCTTGCGAAGCGCATTGAGTTGGCTGTAACTCAGAAGTGTTTTATTAACAACACCGGATTCTGAAAACGCACACATTTGGTCAAGCGTAACGGATTGCGTTTTGACCTGAAAAAATGTGGTGTAGTCAGATTTTCCGTACAGTTCGTAGAGTCCTAAATTAGCCGGAAGCACAACCGAATACTGGTCACCCCGGTTTGCGCCCGTCAGCGCGGCAGCAGCCATCAACGCGGCCATATAGCCGTGGCCACGGTACTGCGGTAATGTTGCGGCGGCATAAATATAGTGAGCCTGGGCAGGCGTCCCGCCGGTAACAATCTGAGCCGGCAGCAAGTAAACCGCCGCGGCTATTTTATCGTTCATTTGATAAACCAAACAATTTTCCGGACGAAAATAGTTATTTAAAAAATACTTTGCGGGACGGGCAGGTTCCTCAAAACAGACTTCCCAAATCCGGGCAAGTTCACTGCGCATTCCCCAGTCTGCAAAACAAATCATTCTAACCCATCCTTTCCTTATAGAGTATCAATTTATAAAAACCGCTTAGAACTAAAGCTTAAAGTCAAGAGCATCCGCCTGCCCGTCAAGGCATAATGGCAGTTCCGTCCTTATAATTTCCATCACTTCCGAATGAATTTCCTCCACTGCCTTCGGGTTTTCGCCGTGCGCACAATGAACAACCTTCCAGTTTAGAAGCTTTGCCGCATAAAAGGCACTCTCGCGGCATGCACTGAGGTAATTCGCGTTACTTTCGTGAATATCCTTTTTACTCTCATTGCCATGATAACGGCTGCTCAAAAGCTTTTGGGAAACCGATAGCGGCATATCAAGATAGATGGTTAAATCGGGCCGGGGCAGCGTGAGTTTATTATATTCATAATCCTGAACCCACAAGACAAACGCTTCCCATTGTTCCTTTGGCAGCTTGGAAAGCTGAAACACGATGTTGGAGGTGGAGTAACGGTCTGCAATAATCAGGGAGCCCTTTTGGTAGTCCTCCCGCCAAAATTTTCGGTAGCTTGCATAGCGGTCAACAGCATAAAAAGAAGATGCGGCGTAAGCGTTCACATCGTTTGGATTGCTGCCAAACTCACCGCCGAGGTACATTTTGACCAAAGTTGATGACGGCTGATTGTAGTCTGGAAAGGATACGTGGCGCAGTTTTACGCCCCGTTCTGAAAGGCCATTGCAAAGCAATTCGGTTTGCGTTGCTTTGCCGCTGCCGTCAAGGCCTTCCATCGTAATTAATTTGCCGTTCATTAGTTTTCCCCTATTCCATTTAAAAACTCGCGTACTGCGAGAACCCCGCCGCAAAGTAACTTCATACCAGCGCGACGGATATAATAAATTCATTATATCAAATTTTTGTACAGTCTTCAACAAAAAATCTCATACGGCCGGTTTATACCACCCTAAACGCAAGTTCACCGGTCATGATAAGATGTGTCGCTATATATGAAATTGGGCCTGCACCTGTGTGCGTTATCGATTTTATGTGTATCTGCAAAGTGAAAAAGCTCACCTAAAATCAGGTGAGCTTTTTTATAGCTTGTATTATGTGTTTGAAATAATAATCTGCTCGACAATGTCGGCAACATCTTCACAATAATCAAGGGACTCTTCCATCGTATTGTAAAGATTCTGTAAGCGAATCAAGTCAATCATTTCAATCTCGTTTTGAGGATCAAAAAGCGCACGCATGGCCTCACTGAAGATTGCGTCGCCCTCTTCCTCAATATGATTTACATAAACTGTCATCTCTTTGATGCTTTTTTGGTTTTTCTTAAACTGCTTGAAGTCAGACAACAAGGTACAGAGCCCTTCACATGCTTGAACAATTAATTCGACAAACTTTACCGTTGTTTCGTTTGTCTTTGTAATATGCATCATGTAAATCTGATTTCCAATATCGTCAATACTGTCGGTTATGGATTCAATCGCACGGACAATTTCCAGCATGTCGGAACGGTCAATGGGTGTGATAAACGCATCCGCAATCAAGGTGGAGCAATAGTGAACATGCTTATCGCCTTCATGTTCAATATCTTTCAGCTGTTTAATCTCTTCTTTGTCGATCATACCGTCTGAAAATGAAGACTGAAGCACTTTTGCAGCCTGGCAGGAAATACCGATGCCTTTTTCAAATAGCGTATAGTAGTCCGGCCCTTTACCAAAAATATTACTCATTTAGTTCCCTTACCCTTCAAAATAACAGATTATTAATGGTTTACATATATTATCTAAAATATGAGGATGAACAATTTGGTCATTAAATAACCGAGGATTGTACAAACCGGGAAGGTCAGTACCCACGCCATCACCATTTCTTTTGCGATACCCCAGTTAACATCGGAGAAACGCCTTGCTGCGCCAGCTCCCATCATTGCCGTGCCCTTGGTATTGGTAGTGGAAAGTGGGATTCCGGATACCACTGTGGTAACCAGCATACACACGGAAGCGACAATTTCTGCAGAAAAGCCCTGATATTTTTCAAGCTGAACCATGTCAATTCCCATAGTTTTAATGATACGGTAACCCCCAATGGATGTTCCGATTGCCATAACGAGTGAACACAGTAGCATAATCCACAGGTCAATATGTACTATCTGCGGGATGGGTTGATTTTTAGCGAGCAGAATAACAAGCACAAAAACGCCCATAAACTTTTGACCGTCCTGCGCACCATGACTTGTGGCCATCAATGCCGATGAAGCAATTTGCCCGATGGAAAAAATACGGTTTGCACGAGAACGTTTCATACGACGGAACAGGAAGCCAACCAGCTTCGTAACTAAATAAGCTGCAAAAAATCCAACAAAAGTGGAGATACCAATACCCCAGAGCACCTTTACAAATGCATCCCATTTAAAAGCCGCAACGCCTTTGTAAGCAATTCCGGCACCCATGAGTCCAGCAATCAATGCATGACTCTCACTGGTCGGAATACCAAACTTCCATGCTGAAACAGACCAAATCACTATGGAAAGCTGAGCCGCACAGATGGCAATCAACGGATTGGAGCCGGTTCCAACATCAACCAAGTTGGCGATTGTACTGGCAACGGCTGTTCCAAAAAACATAATCCCGACCAGATTAAAGACTGTGGCCATGAGTACTGCCACTCTTGGTGAAAGTACCCTTGTTGAAACAACGGTTGCAATTGCATTCGGCGCATCCGTCCAGCCATTGACAAAGATTGAAGCGCACACAAGGAAAAGTGCAATAACGAGCGCAAGTGACATTGAATAACCTCATTTCGTCCTGACGAGTTGTTTAATTTTAACCATAACTTAACACAATTATAACAGAATATTAATAAAATATAAATAGCGAAGATTTTGTAAAAGGACGAATTAAATGAAATAAAAGTTTGTAATTTTGTACTTATTGCTCATTGCTGTCGATTTTACGCTATATTTTCATAATTAATTATACTCAGTATTAATGATTGAATCATTCATTAATAGTTTTGCTCCCTTGCAAAAAAGCTTGCAAATAATCGGAAAATATTTCTGTAACACAATGAAACCGGCGCCATAAAATGGTATTGAGAAACAAAGGGTTTCACTAAACGTGTTAGGAGGATTATTTTATGGATGGAAATAGCGCTCAAGCATCTGAAAATGTGCAAAATACAGGGAATTTTAACGAAGCAGTATGTATAGACGGAATGCGTGTGTATGATTCATGCAGTGATAAAGATTGCCTTGAAGACTTAAGAGTTTATTTTACGCCGGATAAGCACGAGCTGATCGAGCATGCAACCAATGTCAGACTGAGAAGTGTGGAAGTGATTACTGTTTTTCTCGATCTGGAGGCGGTGCCATTTAACAAGGGCTTTTATTCGGTTGATATGACCTTTTTCTTCAATGTGTGTCTGGACGTATTTTGTCCGATGTCACCCGGCTCCGTTATTGTAAACGGCGTATCCATATTCAATAAAAGGGTTGTTTTGTACGGCAGCGAAGGAAACGTAAAGATGTTTAGTTCCGATATGACGCAGGACGACGTAGACAGCCAGGGTTCTTTTGGCGATGTTCTGCCAAAGGCAACCTGTCAGGTTGCGGAGCCAATCAGTCTTTCCGCCAGAATCTGTGACTGCCCACCCCATTGCAATGATTCCTGCTGCCGAATCCCTGATTGCATTTGCAATCAATTTGGTGGCCAGCTGGATTTCGTAACCAACCGCACTGTTTATGTGACAATCGGAATTTTCACAATTGTTCAAATCGTTAGAAATGTACAAATGTTGATACCGGCTTATGATTTTTGTGTTCCTGAAAAAGAATGTGTCACTACATCAGACGATCCATGTGAAATGTTCCGCCGCATAGACTTTCCTACCGACGAGTTTTTCCCGCCGAAGGTCATTGATTGCAGCTGCAACGACCATCACCACAAGACCAAATGATCACAGATAAAGCCCGCCTGAAAAAAATTCGGCGGGCTTTATTATTCGTATATTCTAATTTATGCTTTTTGCAAACGTGCAAAATTGGCCATTAATTTTTTGGTACCGGATTCTTCAAAAGCAATTTCAAGAAGTGTGTCGTTTCCCATAGGAACTGCAGAAATAACCATTCCCTTACCGAAAGTCTTATGAACGACGCTATCGCCCGCTTTTAATTGGTCAATCGGAGGCTCACTTTGGGTCACACCGGCGGGGCCGAAATTGCGGGCTGACTCCGTAGTAACCACCCTCGCCTCAAACGCGGAAGTCGGCAGGCAAGTGCCCGGCTTTGGTTTCTTCCACTCTCTTGAACGGCTGCGAAGAATCAGCTCTTGCGGTATCTCTTCAATAAAGCGGGACGCCTTATTGCGGGAAGTACTGCCGAAAATCATGCGGCTTTCCGCATTGACAACGCAAAGTTCTTCCTTGGCTCTCGTAATTGCAACATATGCAAGGCGGCGTTCCTCTTCAATTGCAACCGGGTCGTAAATCGCCTGCATACCGGGGAATATGCCTTCTTCAAAGCCCGGAAGAAATACAACAGGAAACTCTAAGCCTTTGGCAGAGTGCATGGTCATCATTACCACGCTGTCGGAGGCTTCATCAAAATTATCAATATCGGTCATGAGAGATACTTCTTCGAGGAAGCCTGACAGGCTGGCTTCTTCACCATTATCTTCCTCATATTTAATAAGGTTGGAAGCAAGCTCGTTGATATTGTCGATACGGTCCTGTGCATCATCATTTTCAGACGCCTGCAAGCTCCCGATATAATCCGTTTTGTCAAGTATTAAATGATAAAGTTCATTGAGGCTTGTATTTTCATTATTTGCAGCGTCAATCAGCCCCTGGATAATTTCTGCAAACAGCAAAAGTTTGGGAGAGGTGCGCTTTAGCGGCTCATACTCGTCAGCATGTTTAATAACTTCAAACACGCTCTCCCCTACCGCCGCAGCAATCTCGGTTGCCTGTGCAATCGTTTTATCCCCAATCGAGCGCTTAGGTTGATTGATGATGCGGCGCAGTCTGATTTCATCATACGGATTGTTAATGACGCTTAAATACGCAATCATATCCTTGATTTCTTTTCGCTCATAAAAGCGCAGTCCGCCAATAATCCGATAAGGAATACCCGACTTGACGAATACTTTTTCAAGAATATTAGATTGGGAATTCATACGGTACAGGATGGCGTAATCAAGGAATTTATGACCGGCGGAAACGCCCTCCAATATTTTTTTCGCAATATAATTTGCTTCGTCCTGCTCGCTGAAGGCAGTGTGTACACCAATTTTTTCGCCTTCCTGATTGTCAGTCCACAAAGTCTTACCCTTGCGCTCCGTGTTATGCTCAATAACCGCGTTTGCAGCGTTTAAGATATTTTTAGTGGAACGATAATTCTGCTCAAGACGAATCACTTTGGCATTTGGGAAGGTGCTTTCAAAGCTCATGATATTCTCAATCGTTGCACCGCGAAATTTGTATATGCTCTGGTCGTCATCACCCACAACACAAAGATTTTTGCTTTTCTGGGCAAGTAATTTAACAAACATATATTGCGCGTGGTTGGTATCTTGATATTCATCGACCATAACATATTTGAATTTATTCTGATAATACGCAAGTACATCCTCATTCTGCTGAAGCAGACAGACTGCCTGGCAGATTAAGTCATCAAAATCCATGGCATCGGCATCTTTAAGCCTTGCCTGATAAAGCTTGTAAGCTTGAGCGATAAGGCCAAGGCGGTTGTCACTGCCAGCCTGCTGCATATATTCTTCAGGCCTAATCATGCTGTCCTTCGCATGGGAAATGGCAGATAAAATAGACTTATGCGAAAGAAGTTTTTCCTCAATCCCAAGCGTTTTTTGGCATTCCTTCATCAAACGGCGGGAATCATCGGTGTCATAAATCGTAAAATGGTTGGAATAACCAAGCTTGTCGCCGTCGTGTCTAAGCATACGTGCACAGGTTGAGTGGAAAGTAGACGCCCAAATATCATTACCGTCCTCGCCCAGCAACTTAACAAGCCTATTTTTCAGTTCACCGGCAGCTTTGTTGGTAAACGTAATGGCAAGAATTTGCCAAGGGCGGCAAGGATTCACCGCAAGGCGGGCTTTAACCTGCAGCGGCAAAGGCACATTGTCCTTAAGGTACTGATTAATTGCGTTAAATTCCTCTTCAGTTAAATTGTTCGGCACCGTCTCGCTGCTATAGGCATCCCCATAGCCGATAATATTGGCGATACGGTTTACCAGTACAGTGGTTTTTCCGCTGCCTGCACCGGCAAGGATAAGCAGAGGACCATCAACGTGGAAAACTGCTTCTCTTTGCATATCATTCATTCTAAAAAACTCTTTATTAAGAACTTTCTTACGAAGTTCAATGATTTGATCTGTTGCAATATTGTTCATGAATACACCGCCAGAGCTTATAATTTAGGCGAATTTCCGCCCATTTAATTTCAATCGTATTTATCTATTATACAATATTTTACGTATAATAGCAAATATTATAACGGTCACACAAAATACCCGCACGCTGTTTGTGTGCGGGTATTTTGCTATTTACAAGTGAAAAAGTTAACCAAGGATGCTGATTAAAACACCCGCTGCAACAGCGGAACCAATCACACCGGCTACGTTCGGACCCATTGCATGCATCAGAAGGAAGTTGCCTGGATTTTCTTCCTGACCAACCTTTTGTGAAACACGGGCTGCCATTGGAACAGCAGAAACACCTGCGGATCCAATCAGCGGGTTGACCTTTCCGTGTGAAGCCCAGCACATCAGTTTTCCGAAAAGCACGCCGCCGGCCGTTCCAACACCAAATGCAAACAGTCCAAGAATAATAATCTTGATGGTCTGCAAGGAAAGAAAAACCGACCCGGTTGCCGTTGCACCAACGGTAACGCCAAGGAAAATGGTTATAATATTCATCAGTTCGTTTTGTGCTGTGTTTGAAATACGGCTCACAACGCCGCTTTCACGGAACAGATTACCGAGCATAAGCATACCAACAAGAGGGCATGCATCCGGAAGAAGCAGTGAGACAATCACGGTAACAATGATTGGGAACAAAATCTTTTCCAGCTTGGAAACCGGACGAAGTTGTTCCATCACGATGCTGCGTTCCTTTTTAGTCGTTAACGCCCTCATGATCGGAGGCTGAATAATCGGAACTAACGCCATGTATGAATACGCTGCAACAGCAATCGGCCCTAACAGTTCCGGAGCCAGCTTTGAGGTTACAAAAATAGCGGTGGGTCCATCGGCACCGCCGATGATACCGATTGCACCGGCCTGTTTGCCGGTAAAACCAAGAAAAACTGCACCGATAAACGTTGTAAAGATACCAAGCTGAGCCGCCGCACCGAGCAGGAAACTTTTCGGATTGGAAATCAGCGGGCCAAAATCAGTCATCGCACCGATTCCAAGGAAGATAAGCGGTGGATAGATTCCAAGCTTAACGCCTTGATATAAGTAGTAGAACAATCCGCCAACCTGAGGAATCTGATAATAAGTTTTATCGTTAAGTAAAACCGTTGCATAATTCCCCACAGCACCTCCATGAGCTGCTGTATAGTCTGAAACAAGTTGCATCGTAGTTTGCGGAGTTGCCATAATGGCCGGAAAAAGATTAACCAGCAGCATACCAAATGCAATTGGAAGCAATAAAAGAGGCTCAAACTGTTTTTTTATAGCAAGATAAATTAATACACAGGCAATTCCAATCATAATGTAATTGCGCCAATCATTTGTGGCAAAGCCTGAGGTCTTAAAAATACTGACGATAGAAGCTAAAAATTCATTCCAAATATTCACTAAATCATCGGTCCTTCCTGTTTCACTAAATTAATGTTACACTCTTTTTAGAAGGGGCGGGTATTCCTCAGCAATCCGGCCATTCCCCATTCTGAACGGTTCGGACGAGCGGCACGGCGAATACTCGTTATGGTGTTGACCGAGGTGCCGTACATGGTGTAAACTGCAGCAGAAATTGCCGCGACAACTTCTTCTGAAATTCCCTCCTGAATAGCCGGAGACGCAACTGGTGCGGACTTTTCAGCAGGCGTAAAAGTCTTTGCCGATGGTGCAACTTGTACAGCGTTTTTTATTGGCGTTTTTCCTTGGATTTTCCTGACAATCGCTCCATAGCCTTTAATGACATTCGTAAGGAATATCAACATGACAAAAACGACTACAAGACCCGTCAATGTTACAATCACCGAAAGTTGTACCTTCTGTTCTAAACTCATTTCTACTTCCCCATCCTTTTATAATAATTATATTTTTGATTATTAAATAATAACAGGTCTTATTATACCCTGTAATAGAAATAATTTCAATTCATTTTATAACTTTCAGGTTTTTATTGCATAAACACGTACTGCGAACTATAATTAAAATAAATCGAATAAGGCGGGTGGATAACTTCCATGATGACAAATGATGAATTCAGGCACTCATTTAAGGTGCCGTTTCATAACAGCCTCGGTTTGGCCGTTTACAGTTGCGGCGTTCAGCGCTGCGGTTCGTGCCACTCGTGGGGACCGGCCGTTCGCGACCATTACCTGATTCATTACATTATATCAGGGCGTGGCGTTTTCTCAAGCAGCGGGAAGGATTACCATCTGTCGGCAGGAGACGGTTTTTTAGTCGTGCCATCCCATGTGGCATCTTATGTTGCAGACCAGAATGACCCGTGGGAATACTGCTGGGTCGGCTTTAACGGCAGCGATGCGAAAAGACTGATGGGGCAAACCGGCCTTTTAAATTCAAGTCCTGTCTTTCATTATGATGATGACAACGTTTTTGAAGAGCTTATGATGAAGGTTTGCAACGCTTCCGGCTCCAGTCCGAGTGAAGAAGCCAAGATGGAATCAGGGCTGCTCCTGTTTTTAGCAGCACTGATGGAAAAATTCGGTACTCCCGCGGCACGGCATACAAGTGGGTATGAGTATGTGCAAAAGGCGATTAAATACATCGACTACAATTATTCAAGTGATATTGACATTAAGGATGTTGCTTCGAGTGTGGGAATCAGCCGCAGCCATCTGTACCGGCTTTTTATGCAGCATATTTCGATGCCGCCAAACGAATACCTGATGCGCTACCGCATCAGCAAGGCATCCGAACTACTTGAAAACAACAGCCTGTCGGTAGGCGAAGTTGCCTATTCGGCTGGGTTTTCCGACCAATTATATTTTTCCCGTGTATTTAAAAAATGCATGGGTATGCCGCCGAGCCGGTACCCTGCTCATGTACGCGGAGCAAATGAAACGGAGGATTTAAAATGAGTGAAGCAACCGATTCCATTACAAAATGGGCGGAAGAAATTGAAAAATACAGTGCAGTTGAGTGGGATAGACTACCTGAGATTTATTTATACATGGACCAGGTGTTGACTTATATGGACAAACAGCTCTGTCTGTTTGAGCGCAATGAAAACACCAGTCTGTTAACTTCAAGCATGATCAACAATTACGTGAAGGACGGCGTTCTGCCGCGCCCGGAGCAAAAAAAATATTCGCGTGACCACCTTGCTTTGCTGATGGTTATCTGTATGCTAAAGCAGGTTCTTTCCATTCAGGATGTTTCCTCTCTTCTGAAAACGCTGCTTGAGGACGCGTCGAAAAGTGAAATGTACGGGCGTTTTTGTGAAGCTCAGTCCTCGGCACTAAAAGAAGTATGTGAGCGTGTGAAAACCACCGCCACACAGGGTGAGGCGGAACTCACAAGACTGGCCATTGAGCTTTCAATTGAGGCAAACGCGCGCCGCACTGCATCCGAAAGGATACTGAGTGAGCTTTCTACCGCTGCTGAAAATAGAAAAAGAGAGCAAGCCGAAAAAGAAAAAAACGAAAAGAAAGAAAAATAATACTGATAACAGTATTGATGAGCCGTTCCGCTTGATGCGGGGCGGCTTTTTCGATCTCAGCCCCTCATAATCGCGCCGTTCACGTTAACCATAATTACCAATCCGCATAATATAAAGTTAGACGAATTGAAAGCGAGGTATTGATATGTGCGGAATTGCAGGATTTTGCGATTACAATGACGACCTTAGCGAAGAAGCGCCGTTCTGGGGTGCCCTGGCTAAACGAATGGGTAGCCAATTAAAACACCGCGGCCCGGACGACAGCGGTATACATGTTTCATCCCACGCAGCGCTTGCCCACAGAAGGCTGGCTGTTGTGGATATTGAGGGCGGAAAACAGCCGATGACCGCTGTTGCCGATGGCTTGCGCTACACCATTGTCTACAACGGTGAACTGTACAACAGTGCAGAACTGCGCGACGAGCTGAAAGCCCTTGGACATACTTTTGAAACCCAAAGTGACACCGAGGTACTTTTGAAATGCTACATCCAGTTCGGTTTTACGTGTGCAGAAAAGCTGAACGGCATTTTTGCCTTTGCGGTGGATGACGAAAGACGAAATTGCTGTTTTTTGTGCCGTGACCGCTTTGGCGTAAAGCCTTTGTTTTATTCCATGGAGAACGAGCGCCTGGTTTTTGCCTCTGAAATAAAATCACTGTTTGAATATCCCGGAATCAACCCTGTTATTGACCGTCAGGGGTTGTGTGAAGTCTTTGGACTTGGGCCGGCCAGAACCGCTGGAAACGGTGTATTTAAAAATATATTTGAAATAAAGCCCGGGTTCTTCGCCGTATTTGACCGAAACGGATTTGAGACTCACCCGTATTTTGAGCTGAAAAGCTATGAACACCCGGACAGCTATGAGGACAGCGTAAAACGCGTAAGATATCTGGTGGAAGACGCAGTCACAAGGCAGCTTGTGTCGGATGTACCGCTGTGCACCTTTTTGTCCGGCGGTCTGGATTCGAGCATTATCACCGCATTAGCAGCAAGAAATTATCAGGAATCCGGAAAGATTCTTTCCACTTATTCCTTTGATTTTACCGGTAATGAAAAATATTTTAAACCGACTGCTTTTCAGCCTGACGCCGACAAGCCGTGGGTTGATAAAATGGTTGAATTCAGCAAAACCGACCATCACTACCTTGAATGCAACAACGTGAGTCTTGCGGACCGTCTTTACGATTCGGTTGAGGCAAAGGATTTGCCCGGAATGGCAGACGTTGACTCCTCTCTGCTGTACTTCTGTCATCTGGTGAAAAAAAATCATGTCGTCGGACTCAGCGGCGAATGCGCCGATGAAATTTTCGGCGGTTATCCGTGGTTTCACAAGAAAGAAGCATTTGACGGTCACTGCTTCCCATGGTCACCGGACTTGTCCATTCGAACCAGTCTGCTCATTCCGGAAATTTCCGATGCACTGAATATTGAGGATTACGTCAATATGCGGTATGAAGAGTCGATTGCGGCGGTACCGACGCTCGAAGGCGAAAGCCCACAGGAGAAACGGCGCAGGGAAATCTCATTTCTGAACATCAATTGGTTTATGTCAACTCTGCTCGACCGTAAAGACAGGGCGAGTATGGCAAGCGGTCTTGAAGTGCGTGTACCGTACGCAGACCATCGAATTGTGCAGTATGCCTTTAACGCTCCGTGGGAGTACAAGTGCCACGATGGAGTCGTGAAGGGACTTCTTCGCGATGCCGCGAAAGAATGGCTCCCGGAGGATGTGCTGACACGCAAAAAGAGTCCTTATCCCAAAACACATAATCCCGCTTACGAAATTCTCATAAGACAGCGGTTAGCGAGCGTAATGGCTGACAGTGAAGAACCGATACACAAGCTGATCAGCAAAAGTACCGCTGCAGAACTGCTCCGTGAAAAGTCGGACTACGGCAAGCCGTGGTTTGGTCAGCTCATGGCGGGCCCCCAACTCATGGCATATCTGCTGCAAATCAACTACTGGCTCAAAAAATACGATATTTCGATTGAACTATAATGCCGAATTTTTTAACAATCCAACAAAAATCGCCCCACACTGCTTCATTTTTACAGTGCGGGGCGATTCAATATCATTTCATAATACAAACAACAGCATCCGTTGAATTGAGCGGTTTCAGCGTTTTACGGGATGGCGTAGAACGGTTTTCCTTTTTGATGGCTCAATTTTACGGGGATCCCCAAGATAAATCTCATGATGCCTCTTCACTATCCCGTCAGGCTGTACCTCGTCAATCGCATTTTGTAGATTATTTTCTTTCATAAACGTATCAATTTGTGCTGTCGTTTCAGGCTCATCGTCATAAGATCCAATATGCATCATCTGTACACATAACCCCTCATGATAACTCTGCAGCCTTGCCTTTGATGTATCCAACTGTGTCTTTTTCCTTGCAACCTCTTTGCACGCCCAGTCAAATACCTTTTGCGTAACAAATTCGGGCTGACGAATCATTGACGTCCAGCAGAACTTCTCTTTTATTGTGAAATCAAAGTGTGAATTGTCATTTAGCCACCAGAGCCCCTCCAGTGGCGGAACAACATATTCAAAGTAACCGTCTGGCTTGCTGGCACCCATCTTACTCATTTTGATTGTATAGGTTAAAGCATACAATAATTCTAGCGCCTGCTGATACTCTCCACCTTCATCATTTGGATTCCCTTTACCGTCCACCATAATAAACCGGATCGTTGGAACCTCTACAATCGAAGGCTTTGTCTTGGGCATATATAAATCTTTATACTCTTTTTTATAATCGAATTTTGCATTTGCCATAATTACACCTCCTCGAAAGGAATTATAATTTCCGTCACATAGTTATTTTCGTTCCCTTTAAAAATCATCCCGGGGCCTTTCAAATACACTTCCCTTGACGGCGTTAAGCAAATCAGATGATGGTTGCCGGCATAATCAAGCAGCGATTTATAGGCTAAATTTAACTTGGCATAACTTCCTGTATGCGTGGTGCAAATTGCCTTTATCGCAGGTAATCTTTTCGCTGAAATACCGCTGCCGCTAATTAATTTAGTAGTAGGAACGCAGAGCTCAATGTCCGCATCTTCCTTAAATTCCTCATCATAATAGCAATTAAAGGGTGCTCCCGCAGCATCGTTTTTAACTGCCTTATAAATCTTTCCGATATACAGCCCAACATCACTGTACTTGCCCTTGTAGCGAACGGACGCTACTGTAACGGGGGCTATTTCCTTCACTTCAATTTTGTAGTCCATACCATTATCCTCCATATTCTTTGGCTTAATATAGAGATTAATTTTTGTTATAAGTTCTTTTTCCCTAAAAATTTTACTTTCAATCATGTTTTTCTTCTCTTCCAAATAATAGGACAGGTCATCTGAGTTTTTGCAAGTTGCCAATATATCCTTTATTTCAGAAATAGAAAATTCAAGTGTACGCAGCATTGCGATTAACTGTGCTTTCTGAAAGTCATTCTCATCATAGTATCTGTACGAATTTTCTTCATCGCGATAAGACGGAGTTAGAATGTTCTCTTCATCATAATATCTCAACGCTTTGATCGTCAGGTTTGTAATCTTGGAAAAATCGCTTATTTTATACATCTCTTCACCTCTATGTCATCAGTATAAACTATCCCCCGCACAGGAAAGTCAAGCATTTTCAAAGATAATATAAAGTGCGCTTGTTAAGAAATAAAATCACCACTCAGATATGATTGGTCTTTCTTTATACCACCATAATTCATTATCGGCGGTATATCTTGTTAAGACTTCTGATAAATTCTGTGGTGGTTGATAAGCGATAAAGCTTAATATAGAATGGACGAAGTCATCCTTTGAGGCATCGTCCAACGTTGTTAAAAAATAATTGCTTTTCTCAATAATATTTTCCGGTTTATTTTTTAATTGAGATACTGCTTTCAATAAGCTCTTTTGACAAGGAAACAGCACTTCGCCCTCCTCAAGTAAAAGCCTAAATCCAAAAAGGACAATATCCGCCGCAGATCTGACTCTTAAATAAATATCATTTTCCGAAGCTCCCCAAAAATAGGCATGACTTAAACTGAACGCACTGTAAAAGGATAATAACTTATCCGCCTTTTCTGCTTTTTGGAACACGGGTATTTGTGAAACAAGGCTTGGAATTTTATCATCCGCAGTATAAAGGCATTTTGCTTTCAAAAATGCGTTTCTTGCAGGCTCACTTCCCTTTTCAGCCACTGACATCAAATATTCTTTCGTACAATACTTAACATCAAAATATCCATTCTCATAGGTGCAATAACCGGTAATACATTCTGACAATTTGTTATTTTCCAATAGTTCCGAATATTTTTCTTCGGTTACCACAACGATTGCATCAATATCGGAATCGATGCGCTCACATTCCTTAGCTACAGACCCGCCTAAGATGACAGCAACAACAGAGACATCATCCTTAAAATAGTCAATTAAATTCTGGATTGATTGTTTATGATGATCATACATATTGAGTCCCCCTGTGCAAAATAAAAATGATATGTATTTTGATTTTTATTATAGCACAGAATAAAATCCGTCGCATTCTTTTTTAATAATCAGCGATCGTCCGGCCATTGGTATGAGCTTTTAAGCTTATTTAAAAGTTTACATATTCGTAAACCAAAACGCGTGTTAAATTGAAAAATTCAGTAAAAACTATTGATAGGCATCCTCAAATAACACGTCGGAGTCACCGGCAGAAAGAACGATTAAATGTATGTTTATCAAAAATCCGAACCGGGGACTTGGACGGTCGGATATTATACACCGTCCGGAACATGGGAACCGGAATGCGATTGTAACAGCGCAGCCGAAGCCGCCCAACGCGCCCATTGGCTAAACGGCGGCAAAGATACAAATAATACTGAGTCCGGATAATCCACAGCAAACCGGTTTGCGGCAAAATTAAAAAATCCCCTTTAACCAATTTTGAGTTGCTTCAATTGGTTGAGGGGGATTTCCTTTGTTGATTCATTCTTTTTTGCAGCATTGAATCAAATTCACCTTTATTGTGGCTAAGTCATATTATTAAATTGAATACTAACCGTAAAGGAGACGTTTTGAATATGACGACTACAGAAAAACTTGAAACATATATTAAAGCTGAACTTGGCGATGCCGCGCTTTATAAAGAACTGTCGAAAATTGCACCAAGCGACGAGGACCGCAAGCTGCTGCTGGAATTTTCAGCGGATGAACAGTCACATGCAGATGAATTCAAAAGAATTTATACTATGCTGACGCGCAAAACCTTTAACCCTGAAATTAAGACGCCTGTAATTTCGGACTCTTTCAAAAATATTCTTCGCGAAAGGGTTCTTGATGAAAGCGGAGACTTTAGAAAGTACGGAGAGCAGTACCTGCAGGAAAACGTAAATACCATGCTCAAAGACGCCTATTACCGTGCAAGAACTGATGAAAATGTGCATGCGCTTCGACTGTTATATATGATCAGCAAATAGCAAATACTCAATCAACAGAGGACACCGGAGATAATCCGATGTCCTCTGCTTTTATGTGTTAAGGTAACTGTAGGTGTGCCTTCGGATACTACCGATTCATGACAGATCACAATCACCAAAAATGCTTCTTACTCATATATTAAAATATCCGGATTTTAGTTGTCCTTGCGAATCATCTTGATCAGATCGGTATTTTATGACAGAAGAATCCTTACGAATTTGAGAAGGAAGGTAAGAATTAAATTGATTTTAGATGCACTATTGTTCAGTTTATCTTTCAATTTGGACAATATCGTCGTTGGCACCGCCTACGGCATCAAGAAAATAAAAATCGGTGTTTTTGCAAACCTAATCATCGCAATTGTAACCTCTGTAGGAACATACTTATCCATGTCGGCCGGCACTTATATATCAAAATTCCTCCCCGATTCCAGTGCCAATATTGTGGGTGCACTGGCTGTAGGATTGCTCGGCCTGTATTTTATCATCCAGAGTGTCATCAAATTAATGAAAAACACAAAGCCGAAAGAACTTGCCCTAAAAGATGTTGCCGACATGATGGAATACGCCGAAGAATCCGATTTAAACCGCAACGGTAAAGTCGATAAAAAAGAAGCACTTCTGGTCGGTCTTGGATTAATGCTGAATAACCTTGGCACAGGGATAACCGCCAGCATTGCAAACGTAAATGTTCCCCTTACAACCATTGCTACCTTTATCGTGAGTATTCTGACACTTCTACTGGGAGAAGCAGTAGGAAACCATGCTCTTGGAAAACTATTTGGGAAATATGCCCCTCTGTTTTCCGGCGTTCTGCTGGTCATACTTGGCATATTTGAATATTATCACTGACAAAATAATTGCAATCTGAATCTAAAATCAGTGCTACTTTCCTGCTAAATGTTAGCCTTGCTGATAAATTTTTCTACCACACGATTCGCATCCGCAGCAACCTTTTCCTCATCAATTGTAACAAGCTGTCCGTTTTCCACAACAACTTTGCCGTTTACGACAGTATAATCAACACTGCCCTTGAATCCAACCGTCCCAAAAAGTGACTTCACATCAAACTGCGTACCTACAAGTTCCAAACGGTTCAATCGGATCATGAAAAGATCCGCAGCCATTCCGACAGAAAGGGAGCCAAGATCATTTCTGCCTAAAATGCGGGCACTTCCATTTGTTGCAAGCTTTAAAATATCATACCCTGTCGGTGCGGACTGGCTTGAATTTAACCTGTGCAGCAAATATGCCACCCGCATTTCTTCCATCAGATTTGAGCCGTCGTTGCTGGCACTTCCGTCAACGCCCAACCCGACGGGGATACCCAGTTCGAGCATCTCCGGTATTCTGGCTATCCCCGAAGAAAGTTTCATGTTGGAAATCGGGCAATGTGCAATACCTGTTTGTGTTTGTGCCAATTTCTTCAGTTCTTCATCGTTAAAATGAATTCCATGTGCATACCAAACGTCAGGTCCTACCCAACCAAGCGTTTCCATATAGGCAAGAGGACGCATTCCAAAGCGCTGCAGTGTGTACCCCTCTTCATCCTTTGTTTCGGCTAAATGAGTGTGAAGCCGAACACCTAATTTGCGGGCAAGCTGGGCGGACTGCTTCATCAACTCGCCGGTTACACTGAACGGAGAGCAGGGTGCCAAAGCAACCTGACGCATTGAAAATCTGTAGGCATCGTGATATTTCGTAACGATTCTTTCAGAATCCGCTAAAATCTCATCAATTGTCTGCACAACGCCATCCGGAGGAAGGCCGCCGTCTTTCTTACTGAGATCCATACTTCCACGAGTGGCATGCATTCGTATGCCCAATTGTTCCGCAACTTCAAACTGCGTGTCAATCAGCCTGTTTCCGGCTGATTTTGGAAAAACATAGTGATGATCCAGGCAGGTAGTGCAGCCGGTCTTTAGTAGTTCTCCCATTCCTGTCAAGGAGCTATACCTCATTACATTTTCATCAAGGTTTTGCCAAATCTCATAAAGTGCTTTCAGCCATGGGAACAATTCCAGCCGCTGAACCTGCGGGAGATTTTTCGTGAATGTTTGATAAAGATGATGATGGGTATTGATCAGGCCCGGATAAACTGCCATACCCGTTGCATCGATGGTTCTGTCCGCTTCCCGAATATCATTTCCAATATAAGTGATTTCTCCGTTTTCTATCAGCATATTGGTATTTTTAAGCAGGCGATCATTTTCATCACAGGTAACAAGGTCATGTATGTTTTTTATGAACAGGGAATTTGTCATAAAGATTCCTCCTAAGATGCAATCTATTACTGAGGACAAGATGTTTCGTACATTATTGAATCGTATTAATCTCGATAGAGCAGCACTGCGGCAGCATATAATGTTTATTACATACCAATGGAGCAAAGTCATCCTCACCGTAAAGATTCTCCGAAAGCAAAATAACATTTTTCGTTTGTGACATTATATATTTGTCAGAAATAAACTTTCCAACAGAAGTTGGCTGAATCACAATATGTGAACGTGCGGCATAGTTATATATATCACTTTCAAGCATCTTTAAAAGTTGATCTTTAAAATTCAAGTTAACTTCAAGCTTAGAGATTACTTCAATAGGTATCAGCGACAAAGTATAGGCAATCAATTTTCCTTTACTGCGGTACCACCTGTCCACCGCGACCGTAATCGCAGTTGGCCTTTTAAATAGTTCCAACTCATGATCATTCGGTGGCTCGATATGGAACTCCATTTCCACATCGTCTATCACTAATTGGCTGCATTTGTATACTGGAGATCCTAAATGTTCCAAACTAGAGACCATAGGCTTATTACGATCAATTACAAAGTTGCCCTTTCCCTGCATTTTCAGGAGAAGGCCGTCTTCAATCAGCAGCTCCAACGCCTGCCGAAGCGTCATGCGGCTTACGCCCAGCATGGCAGCAAGTTTTGGCTCCGCAGGAAGATGTGTTCCCACCGGGAAGGTTGTTCCATCAGCAATCATGGTGTAAAGTTTTTCATAAACTTTAACATAGGTCGGCATCTTTCCCTGAGTTGCTTTTGCTTCAACTTTGCTCAATTTTGATCGCGCCCCCGTCGTTATGGCTTCGTCCGCCACAATATGATATTGATTTCCAGTATTAGTCCTTCTTTTTCTGTTCAAAACGATAGATTGCCTCAAGCACAATACGAATCTCGCGCTCCCATGCTTCAGCAAGTTTTTCGTTCTTTGTGGTATAAATCACTTCTTCATTAGTGAGGTTTCCGGAAGTTCCACAAATACATGCTACTCTTGTATTGCGTAGATGGCCAACTGTATATAATGCTGATGCTTCCATTTCAATGTTCATGATTTTAAGCTTCCGTAGCTTATCTAAGAACTCAGGTGTTTCACCGTAGAATGCGTCGTCTGTAGCAGAAACTCCAGTATATACCAACTTGTCAGTTCCTGCAACCATTTCGTTTGCTGTCTCAATCAGATGGTGTGTAAACTCAAAATCTGGTACTGCAGGGAAAACGGCTGGTACATAAAAGAGGGAGGTTCCTTCGTTTTTCATCGCTGCCGTACTGATCATCAAGTCACCGATTTTAATTCTGGGGTCCAGCGCCGCAGAACTGCCAATGCGAATGAGTGTCTTAGCGCCAATATTAATCAGTTCTTCTGCTGCAATTGTAGCAGACGGGCACCCCATACCTGTAGATGTTACGCTTATTTTAACACCCTTATACGTACCTGTAAAGGTGCGATGTTCACGATTATTTGCCATCAGCTTTGCGTCATCTAAATATTTTGCTACAATATCACTTCGGGCAGGATCTCCCGGCAACAGAACATAGTCCCCAATATCACCTATTGAGAGGGCGATATGGTACTGCTTTTGGCCTAATGTTATTTCATTTTTATTTAAAGACATATTAATTACTCCTTTATTTTACAATCATAGTTTTTAGGATAGATTCGCGTTCTTTACCAAATATTCCGATGCCTCTTGTGCATTTTTTTGTACATCGGATACGTTAAGAGTGAGTACCTTTTTATCGTGCATTACCCACTTTCCGTCTACAATTACATCGCAGACATCCGACCCTATGGCAGAATAGGTAATTGTTGAATACAGATTTTTCAGCGAACTACGGTGCAGTGGGCACAGACGGGGACTGGTTGTGTCAAGCGCAATTAAATCCGCACGCTTTCCTACCTCTAAACTTCCAATCTGTTCCTGCATGTCCAAGGCTTTTGCCCCATTAATTGTAACCATCCTGATTGCCTCTCTGCTTGTAAAAAATGTTGCTTCTTCATTCACCTGCTTTTGTAGCAGCACGCCTGTACGCAGGTCACGCAGCAAATCCATAGAATTGTTACTTTGCGCCCCGTCAGTCCCCATAGAAATCAAAATATTTTTTTCACGCATTCTTTTCATCGGCATTACACCGGAAACCAACTTCAGGTTACTGACAGGGTTGTATGCTACCCTTACATTTTTTCGTGCATACAATTCCATATCCTGCTCATCAAGATGGATACTATGGGCTGCCAGAACGGGGCGTTCCAGCACTCCCATGCTGTTCAGCCATTGTGTAGGAGACATCCCAGTCTGTTCTTTGATCTGGTTGTTTTCGTCAATCGTCTCTGAGATATGAGTATGTATAATGAGTTTGTATTTTTCCGAAAGCTTTGCGCACTCACGCCACAGGCGCTCACTAACACTGTAGGGCGCATGGGGTCCAATACAGGGATACACCAGTGTATCTTCCTGTTTCCCATGGTATTTCTCGATAAAATCAACTGCGGCACTTAGTGTATCGGTTGTCTCAGGTGAAGGATTAGTAAATACGGTTGGCGCAAGGAACACACGTAGTCCGCTAGACTGCGCGGCCGCCGCGGTCGTATCCGCAAAGTAAAATTGATCCGCATAACAGGTAATTCCACCTTGAATATACTCGAGGCACGATAGTGAAGTAGCCGCAAATGACCGTTCCTTTGATAGAAATCTCTCCATCGGCCACATCGCTTTTTTCAACCAATCCATCAACGTCATATCATCAGCCTGGTTCTTAAACAATGAAGAATGCGAGTGGGTATGAGTGTTGATCAATCCCGGCATAATCAGCTTGCCTCCCATGTCTATGACTTTTCCCAAAGGAGATACTCTTTCTGATGTACCCAATTCTTTAATGCGGTTATTTTTCACAATGAGTGTGCCATTTGCATAAAAACTGTCTTTGTCATCAACCGTTATAATTGTGCAATTAGTCAACGTATATAGATCATTCAATAGAATCCCCCCATGTTTTTTAACCTCTTATCGTTAATCGCTCATATCCCCCAGTGCCTCAGGGCCTTTTGATTTGCCCCCAATTCCAACCAATACCAGTAAAGTAATCACATAGGGAAGCATCTGTACAAACTGATCTGGAATATTGATTGACAGCTTAATACGAACTGCCTGTGCAAATGCAAAAACAATACTTGCAAGGAATGATCCCAAAGGATTCCAACCGCCAAAAATATTCGCAGCCAACGCCATAAACCCTCGACCTGCAACCATATTGTTGATAAACCGGTTGTTTTGCACAATCGATAGATATGCTCCGCCCAAACCGCAAAGCATTCCGCAAATGATTACCGCTACATAGCGATATTTTTTTACGTTAATGCCCACTGTCTCCGCAGCCTTCGGATGATCCCCAATGGCACGCAGTCGTAGCCCCACCTTAGTTTTATACATTACAAACCACGCAATGGCCACAACTGCAATTGTAATAAACAGATAGGGTGATTGATTTACAAAAATCCTCCCAATGAATGGGATATCCTGCAATACAGGAATGGTGATGGATGGCAGCTGATCCACCTGGCCACTGATGCCATCGGTTTTCCATACGGCTCTTGTCAGAACTACGGTCAGCCCTGTGGCCAGAATATTTATTCCAACTCCGCTTACTGACTGATTCGTTTTGAATTTAATACAGAGAACCGCATGAAGAAGGCCAATGAGACCGCCCACAAAAATTGCCATTAAAACACCCATCCATGGATTATCGGTAAGATGGGTTCCAAGCACACCACCGAATGCTCCAAGCAGCATCATGCCTTCAATACCCAAGTTGATAATTCCGCTGCGTTCACAGATTGTACCGCCTATTGCCGCGAGCCCAATAGGGATTGCGAGCCTTAGAATAGTCATCAACATATCAAAGGAAAAAAGATAACTAAGATTTTCCAAGCTTCTTACCCCCTTTTTTATTCATCCACTGCACAATTTGCGGAGTTGCAACGAACAGAATTACCAATCCCTGAATAACCATCACCATATTTGCTGAAATTCCTGCTACATAACTCATTTTTAGAGCTCCCGAATCCAGTGCTCCAAATAGCATTGCGGTCACAATAATGCCGAACGGATTGTTGTTTGCCAAAACCGCAACAGCAATTCCAGTGAATCCAAACCCCGGCGAAAATCCATCTATAAAGCGGCCATATTTCCCCAAAACCTCGGTGACACCTGCAAGTGCTGCAATTGCGCCAGAAGCACCCATCGTAAGAATAATAACCATCGTTTTGTTAACACCTGAAGCCTGTGCAGCAAAAAGATTTTCACCCACCACACGGATGTTGTAACCCGCGCGGGTTTTCTTAAAGAAAAAATATATAATTACAACTGCTGCCAATGCAATATATAATGCAGTTGTAAGCTGAGTCTTGGGTATAATTTTCTGAAACAGCGCCGAACTTGGTACCAAGTCACTTTGTGCAGTCATACTCTTCGCCGCTTTCATCGGTCCGTTAACAAAATAGGACGTTAGCAGCGAGGCAATATAGTTAACCATAATTGCTACAATGACTTCATTAAGGTGCAGTTTTGCTTTAGCAACGCCAACAAATCCACCGAGAAGTCCTCCGGCAAACATGCCTGCGAAGATTGCTGCCGGAAGTATAATGAACCGTGGTGCGTTTCCTAATGCAATCGCCGCTGCAGTACTTGCCAGCGCACCGACATAAAGCTGGCCTTCACCGCCGATATTAAACATTCCACCCTTACTTGCAAACGCAAAGGCAAGCCCTGTAAATATCAGAGGTATGCTCTTGCTGAGTGTATTGGAAACAGCGTTGACTGAACCGAACGCGCCGTCATAAAGCGCTAAATATGCCTTAATGGGGTTGTACCCGACTGTTAGCATAATGAATGCGGCCACAATAAGTGAAAGCACAATTGCAGCCATTGATAACAGCAAATTTGAAAGCATGGCATTCAGTGTTGCTCTTCTTTTAGGGTTCATCTGCATTTTCCACTTTCCTTCCTGCCATCAACAAACTGATTGATTCTTTGGTGTACTCTTCAGTTCTTTTTACGGCCATCATCGTTCCTTTATATAGCACGCCGATGCGATCAGAAAGTTGAAACAGATCGGAAAGTTCTGCTGAAATGAGCAAAATAGCCTTCCCCTGCTGACGCAATTCAAGAAGAACTTCATGGATGTACTTGATTGCAACAACATCGAGTCCCCGGGCGGGTTGGCAAGCAATGACAAAATCCGGATTATTGCTTACCTCACGTCCCACCACAAGTTTTTGTTGGTTACCTCCCGAAAGTGAACCAATCGTCTGATTTTCGTCCACAGCACGCACATCAAAATCCTTCATGAGTGTTTTCGCTCTTTGCACCAGATAGTTTTTATTTATGATGCCTTTCGTGACGTACTTCTTGTCATATTGATTCCCTAACAAATAATTGTCTACCAATGTAAAGCCCGGCAGAATTGCCTGTTTATAACGATCAGACGGGATATAACCGATTCCATAACTGCGTCTCAATCTGGGGCACAAGTTAGTAATATCTATCCCTTTCAGCACTATGCATCCGCTTTTGCAGCTTCGCAAGCCCATAATCATTTCTTCTATCTCCTGCTGACCGTTGCCTTCAACTCCCGCAATGCCAAAAATTTCACCAGCATGAATTTCGAATGAAACAGAGGAACATGCGTTTGGCAGCAATTTCACGTCCTTTAATGACAATACTGTTTCGTTGCATTCTTTACTCTGTTTTTTGATTTCGAGATTGATTTCACTTCCCACCATCAAATTGGCGAGCTCCTTTGCACTTGTATCTTTGGTGGAAACAGTTGCGATAGATTTTCCTCCCCGTAATATCGTGACATGGTCGGAAATTTCCATTGTCTCATTCAGTTTATGGGTAATGAAGATAATCGTTTTACCCTGTTTCTTCATATCCAACAGAATTTGAAGAAGTTGTGAGACCTCCAACGGGGTCAAAACTGCTGTCGGCTCATCCAATATGATAATGTCAGCACCACGATATATTGTTTTTGCAATTTCAACCCGTTGTTTTATTCCAACGGAAAGGTCAGAAACTTTTGTATCCATATCCAGACCAAAGTTGTACTGATTGGACAATGCCTGTACCTTTTTATAACTCTCTTTTTTATCTATTATCATTCGTCCGGGTTCGTTACCCAATATAATATTTTCCAATACCGTCAGATTATTAACCAGCATAAAATGTTGGTGTACCATGCCAATACCCAGTTTATAAGCTATTCTGGGCGATGAGATATCTATTCGCTGTTCATTGATGTTTATATAGCCTTCTTCAGGATGATACAGTCCAAACAGAACATTCATCAGTGTGGTTTTTCCTGCTCCATTCTCACCGAGAAGGCTGTGTATCTCACCCTGTTCCACCATGAAGTTTACATTGTCATTCGCAATCATACTGTGGAATCGTTTAGTAATGTTTCGCATTTCTACTGCTATCATAAAATATTCGCCTCACCTTTATACTGAACTGCCTAAATACAATATCAGCCTGTTACAAAAACCTAACCTATGTTTGCTCGCCATTTAACCGATACAGTACAGCCAACATTAAGAAAGAAACATGCGGGGGGTGACAAACATGGCGCACCACCCGCATGGCTTTATGCCTTATTGATCAGTATTTAACTATTGGGTCACTTGGAATATGTATTGGATTTAAGAAATTTTGCAACGTCATCATTTGTTTGAGGGACTACTAATTTTCCGGAAACAACGTCAGCTTTGATTGCCTCAACTTTCGCAATAATATCATCACTTACTTTTATATTGCTTTTTTGGAGTGTGTAGCCAACACCCTCATCTGAAAGTCCTAAAAGAACAGTCGTAGAAACTTTTAGATTGTTATCTATGACTGCAGATTTAACAACATCATAAGCCGCTGTGTCTACTCTTTTGAGCATACTCGCAACAATGTGATCAGGGTCAATGGTGTTTTGGTTGGAATTGCATCCAATCGCGTAGAACCCACTTTCTTTTGCTGCTTGGAAAACGCCCAAGCCGGAGCCTCCGGCTGCATGATATATGATATCTGCTCCTTTTGAAAACTGACTGGTTGCAATCTCTTTCGCGGTTGTGGTATCACTGAACGGATTGGAACCGCTGACATAGTCAATCAGAACTTTTGCATCAGGATTAACATATTTTGCGCCAGCCTGAAAACCAGCTGCAAACTTAACAATAAGAGGGATTTCCATTGCTCCCACAAAGCCCAACTGATTCCCTGATTTTAGATGATTCGCGACAGCATCTTTCTTCATCAATCCCGCCATTGCTCCAACTAAAAATGAGCCTTCTTCCTCTTTACTCATATAATTTACAACATTTTTTGCATCCACCTGACCGTCTATCAGCGCGAACTGCTGATCCGGAAATTCGGGTGCAATTTTCTTAAGAGGGTCCACTTGATCAAAGCCTACGCACAGGATGACTTTGTATTTGCCTGAGCTTGCCATATCGCGTATAATCAGTTCAAAATCAGAAATCTGCTTTGGCTCAGCATAATCAAAATCAACGCCAAGTTCTGTTTTTGCTTTATTCATACCTTCATATACCAAGTCATTAAAGGATTGATCCCCCAGTCCTCCTACGCCCAATATGCAAGCAGCCTTGCCATTAACTTTTGCAACGCCCGAAGACGCAACAGATGCAGGTGCTGTGGATGCCACAGTGGATGATGCAGCAGTTTGTGAGCTACATCCGGCCATAGCCATTGCAGTAATCAGTGTAAACGCCAATAATAATGCTGTAATCTTTTTCATTGTACGACTCCTCCAGAAAATTATTATTTGAACCCCACGGTTTTTCCCGCAGTGGGTATTCCTTAATCAATTATTAGACAAGTTTATTGTAATTTGTCTAATATCAATATTATTTGTCTAAATTATTTTCATCTACATGATATCATCTTATGATATAACTCGTCAATTGTAATATATTATAAATATTTATTATAATATTTATTTATAATTTAATATTTTTAGATATAATTACATATGATAATTATTTTATTTAAATTCAAATTAACTTGTCTAAAACAATCACTTGCAGCAGTTCATACTATTAAAAATACATGAATTGAGATGATTATAAGTACAAAATACCAGCACAGAAAGCAAATTCCGCGCTGGTATTTTAAATTTTATTTACTTTTTATCCAACTTTTTAACGCTCATTTTTGGCGTACAAATATTCTCCGCATCATCTACAGCCATCTTGTCTATAATTTCAGTTACGTGAAAACAGGTTGTTCGCAGTAGCTCTGATCATCTTTAGAGTTTGACTACAAAGAAAGCTCAGGAAACGAATTCGCTTCCTGAGCTTTTTGGTGCTGGTGATCGGACTTGAACCGATACGGTATTGCTACCGAGGGATTTTAAGTCCCTTGCGTCTGCCGATTCCGCCACACCAGCAATTTCGACAGTTGCTATTATAGCATAGCGCGGCAGCAAAATCAAATAAAATTTAAATATTATTGAGTTAAATTAATTTCGACCTTATTTTTACTGTGATATTCCTTTGTTGAGTCGTCGCGAATAACCTCCGACTGGTTTTTATGAAGCAGCATGGTAAGGGGATAAACGTCAACCCAGATTTCGTTAGTACACTCTTTTTGACTTTCGTCAAAAATAAGCTGAAGTCCAAAATGCAGATGGCTTACTTTAATATTATTTACATTTTCTTTTGTACTGTAACCTGTGTGCCCCACATATCCGATCACATCACCGGCAGTCACCGTTTGACCGACGGCAAGCCCCTGCGCATACGGACGATTCTGCCTTAAATGCGCATAATAATAATAGCGCTGTTTGTCAAAACTGCGGATTCCGATACGCCAACCACCATATTGATTCCATCCTAGTGCTTCGACAACGCCGGACTCTACTGCAATGACCGGAGTACCCGTCGCGGCAATCATATCGTGACCGAGATGCTGCCGTTTATAGCCGTAGGTTCTTGATGCACCGAAATCATCATAGTCTTCGTAGGGAAAAGTCTTGGCAATGGGCGAAAATCCCATTAGGCCATACTTTTCCTCTCCGTTTACTTTATAGCTGCCTACAAGGCCGCCAAGCACAGCGGAATATGCTTTATAATAATAATTGTAATATTTCATATCTTTGCTCAAGTCGGATATGCTCTGTGTCTTCAGCTTTGAAACGAGCACATCCATATCATTGCTCTTATAGGATGCAAAATTGCCGCCGTATTTTGCAGCCAGATAAGCAAGCAGCTCTATCCAGCTCTGCTTTTTTCCCTGATCGTGAGCAGAAATGTCGATTTGAAGCGATTTTTGCAGTGCAGCGTACGGTACGTTAAATTCAACGTACTTTATGTAATCACTCTTTTTTTCCTGCGCCTGTGCCGCCGCAGTAACAGAACCGCTGTAATATAAAATTGCAGCGGCCGCTGCTGCGATAATAAAAAGCAGAAAAGCAAACAATCTTTTCATCTTAATAATATGATAAAACAAACTATCACCTACTGTCCTATCATTATTATGTTGATAAAATCAAAAATATTGCTAAAAATTTATAGATCGTCGGCATCTTGAATCGGGATATCACCGTCCCTCGCGGTGCCGGTGTAGCTTCCCATTACATCGGTTGGGATTTCACTTTTACTCATGTTTTGCAGTGTGGCGACCATTATTTTAATTTTAGCTTCAGCTTCTGCCTGTTCCCTATCCTTTTGGTCATCATTATCATATTTTAACATCAAAAATCACCTCATGCTTATTATGAACCGCATGAGGTGATTTATGAATCTTCATTAAGTGAAAGTGTTCGTGCCTGGCGGTCACAATACCGCCGCCACTGTTTGAAACATGATTTTAATATCGTTCAGTACAGTAATATGCTTTGTATACGCGAGGTTGTACGCCATTTTGGGCGGCAGAATCTGTTCCACATAAATTTGTTCCGGGTCGCCGCCGGAATTCAGCAGCTCGTCCTCGTCTTTAAACGCAATGCTGGAGGTCGCGGTAATGCCGGGGCGAATCAGCAATGTTGCCATAAACTCCGGAGTGTAGGCATCGACATACTTGCGAACCTCGGGCCGCGGGCCGACAAGGCTCATGCTTCCGCCGAGCACATTGAAAAGCTGAGAAAACTCGTCAAGACGAAGCTTTCGTATGAAACGGCCTACTCTCGTAATGCGTGGGTCTTCTCCCACTGTAAGCGACAAGCCAATTTTATCAGCATCCTGTACCATCGTTCTGAATTTATAGATTTTAAAATCCTGATTATAGCGACCGACCCGCACCTGCCGGTAAAACACCGGCCCTTTGGAATCGAGCTTAACTGCAAGCGCTAAAATCAGAAAGAATGGCGAAAGTACAGCCAGAATCAAAAAGGATACAATTACATCGAATACGCGCTTAGCACCGAGCGAAAAGCGCCGGCTGGAAAGCTGCTCCCAATATTCTTTTGTATATTCATTCTTCATACTGTCAGGAAGTGCTTGATAAGTCACGGCATGTTCTCCATTCTTTTATTGAATTCAAATAATTTGTGTATTGAGATACCAAAACAACCGGCAGATTGTTTCGCTTTATATAAAATTATTTTATATTATATCACAAGTCTTGGCAGGACAACAAATTTTTATGATACATCCTGCAATATATTTACATTTACTGTGATAAAATGCTATACTAATAAATATTATTTCTAATTCAAAAATAAGGGGATCTGAAAGATGTATTATCTGGGAATTGACCTTGGCGGAACAAACATAGCAGTTGGCGTTATTGACGAAAATAACCACATTGTTGCAACAGCAAAACGAAAAACAAGAGTGCCGTGCGCTCCCGATGATATGTGCGAGCAACTTGCGACCACAGCTTTTGAAGCGCTTGACAACGCGAAACTAACCATTGATGACGTTCCATGGGTAGGTATCGGAACACCCGGTACAGTGAACCGTGGCAACGGAGTGGTTGAATTTGCCAACAACCTGCATTTTAGCAATTTCGAATTGAAAAAGCTTCTCGAAGCGCGCATGAATAAAACCGTGATTGTTGAAAATGACGCCAACGCAGCAGCATATGGCGAATATCAGGCGGGCGCTTTAAAAGGAGCAAAGAATGCGGTTGCGATTACGCTTGGTACCGGTGTTGGCAGCGGAATCATCATCGATGGTAAAATTTATGCAGGAACAAATTATGCCGCGGGCGAAATGGGACATACTGTAATCGTGTATAACGGGCGTCACTGCACTTGCGGGCGCGACGGCTGCTGGGAGGCTTATGCTTCTGCAACCGGCTTAATCAAAACAACAAAAGAAGCGATGCTGAAATCTGACGACCATCTTAGCCCAATTTGGGAGATTGTTCACGGTGACATCAACAATGTTGACGGACGCACCGCATTTGACGCAATGCGCGCCGGTGACCCTGTGGGCCAAGCGGTTGTGGACGAATACATCTCGTACCTTGGCTGCGGACTTGCCAATTGTATCAACATATTCCAACCGGACATACTATGCATCGGCGGCGGAATTTGTAATGAGGGCGAAACTTTGATGAAGCCATTACGTGAGTATCTTGCCCACCAAGTCTATACTGTAAACACAAAAAAGCAAACGAAGCTTTGTATCGCTGAACTTGGGAATAATGCCGGTATTATCGGTGCGGCACTGTTAGGCAAATAACTCTTAAAGAAAGGTCGGATTGATTGTGAGTATTGAAAAATCTGTATTTGGTAAAATGCCGGACGGTACAGTCATCGACAGTTTTGTGTTAAAAAATACAAGCGGCATGACTGCTCAGGTCATCACCTACGGCTGCCGTATCGTGAAGCTCATGACAGCGGATAAAAGCGGTAAATTCGGCGACGTGGTTTTAGGTCATGACACCTTTGAAGAATACCTTAAACCTAACGATGTTTTTGGAGCCGCTGTCGGACGTTTTGCGAACCGAATCGGCGGAGCGGAATTCGAGATAAACGGGCGGAGCTACCCGCTTACCGCAAACGACGGAAAAAATTCACTGCACAGCGCCCCCGGCGGCTTTCAAGACCGTGTGTGGAGGGTAAAATGCAGTGACAATAATGATGATGCACCGTCTGTCACCTTTGCGTATCATAGTGAAGACGGCGAGTGCGGTTTTCCGGGAAATCTGGATGCCACCGTCACCTATTCCCTATCTACGGACAATGCTTTGATTATTGAATATGGCGCGAAAACTGATTGTGAAACGCCGGTCAACCTTACGAACCATACCTATTTCAACATCAGCGGTGGCATAAGGAAGGATATTTTATCCAACGAATTGCAAATCAATTCGGATTACATTACTGCAGTAGGTTCTGATTTGATTCCGACCGGAAAACTTACGCCCGTGGCCGGAACAGCTTATGATTTTAACACAGCAAAAACCATTGGTCAGGATATCAAAGCGGATGACGCACTGTTAAAAAGCTGCGGCGGTTATGACCATAACTTTGCCATCAAGGGTGCTGACGGGATGAAAAAAGCTGCGGAGCTTTATGATCAGGCAAGCGGACGTTTGATGATGGTATTTACCGACATGCCGGGAATCCAAATTTATACCGGAAACAGCTTTGGTGATGGTAATATTGGAAAAGGCGGTTTAAAACACCTTGCCCACCACGCAATCTGTCTTGAAACTCAGTTTTTCCCGGATTCGATGCACCATGCCAAATTTCCGTACCAAAATTTAAAGCCGGGCGAAAAATACAAATCTACTACGATTTATAAATTCGCTGTCAGATAACCAATTTAAGCGGAATTCTTTTCAGCCTGCCATTTGCTCATATCATATCTCTGTTTTTGACATATTATCTTTGATTTTCTAAGATGAAAGAAGAATTTTTATGAAATGCAGCAAGCTTTTAAAAGCAAATTTTGTTTTAGCATTCGCGTTAGTGTTCCTTCTGTGCACAGAACAGACCGCATTTGCAGAAACCATAGGCAGCTGGACAAAGAAGCCCTCCATGCTAACCCCGAGAGAAAGTTTTCAAACGCAGACATTAAATGGAAAAATCTATGCGATGGGCGGCAAAAACGGCGGCCTCAATTATTTATCATCCGTGGAGGAATATGACCCTTCGACGAATAGATGGACGGCAAAGGCGCCAATGTCAGCTTCAAAGTCGGAATCCAAACTGGTAACGGTCGGCGGAAAAATTTATGCGTTCGGCGGCTTTGTCGAAGGTGCTGATCAGAATGAAATAAACCCGTTACATTACAGTTCAGCAGTAGAAGAATACGACCCGGTGTCGAATACCTGGACTACAAAAGCACCGATGTCCACTCCAAAATTTTATTTTCAAGCAGAAGTAATTGACGGAAAAATCTATGTGATGGGCGGCAATGACAAAGACTCCTTGGCTACAGTAGAAGAATATGACCCGGCATCGGATACTTGGACCACAAAGCAGCCCATGTCTTCACCAAGATCCTTTTTCAATACTGAAGTAATCAACGGAAAGATTTATGCAATCGGCGGCAATGACAGCCAAGGCCGTATCACTACGGTAGAAGAGTATGACCCGCAGTCGGATACATGGACGGAAAAAGCGGCTATGCCAACTGAACGATATAGTTTTAAAACGGAAGCAGTCGGAGGAAAAATCTATGTAATTGGCGGTCAGAGCTATACAGGCAGCTTCATAGCTCCGATAGAAGAATATGATCCTGTTTCGAACACATGGGCGGATAAGGCAGCCATGCCAACTGAAAGATTTGGTTTTGAAACAGAAGTAACCGGCGGAAAAATCTATGCGCTCGGCGGTTGGAATGGAATTGTTAAATCTTCCGCGGTGGAAGCGTATGACCCCATATCAAACACATGGAAAACAGAGGCTCCCATGACGGCTACAAGAGAGCGTTTTCAGACAGAGGTAATCGATGGGAAAATCTATGCACTCGGCGGTTATGACAACGGGTATGGCTCATCCTCATTAGAGGTTTATGTCAGCAATCAGATTACTCCGGCTACAGTAGCCACCAATATTAGCGGGGTAAAGCTTGATACAGGTGCAAAGCTCACGGTCAAAGCTGGAAAAACCTATCAGTTCAAAATAACGTCAAACGCAAAACCAACGTTCATCTGCGGCAATCACTCGATATTTAAAATCGTCGCACACAGTTCTAAAGGAAATAATTATTACTTTAAAGTCAAAGCAGTCGGAAAGGTCGGCCAGGCGGCAGGATTTTATGTAAATGGTTCCCGCATCCCTTCCACAGTGGGCACGATTCGTTAGCCATGTTCCAACACTTTATCCCGAAGCCCTGTGTTTGCCACCCTCGAAGCAGTAAACTGCTCGTAACCATAGAAAAAGGCGACCGGAAAGTTCCGGCCGCCCTTTTCTATTTTTGTATGCTTCTGTTTTACTTGTTAAGCACTTTCTTGGTCACTTCGACAATATGCGCAGCGTTGAGTCCAAACTCATCGAGTAAGTCAACAGCCGGGCCGGAATGGCCGTAAACGTCATTCACACCGATCTTAGTGACCGGAGTCGGGCACTCTTCGGAAAGCAGGCCGCACACTGCGTCACCCAGTCCGCCGATTACATTGTGTTCCTCGACGGTGATGATTCTGCCGGTTTCCTTTGCTGCCTTTAAAATCAATTCGCGGTCAAGCGGTTTAACGGTATGAATATTAATCAATCTCGCATCGATCCCCTGCTCTGCGAGGATTTTAACCGCTTCCAACGCACGGGATACCATCAGGCCGGTTGCTACGATGGTAATGTCCTTACCGTCGCGCAAAGTAATGCCCTTGCCGATTTCAAAATGATAGTCGTCCGCATTGTTGAAGCTTTCAACCGCCAGCCTGCCAAGACGCAGGTAAACAGGCCCTTTGTATTCAATTGCCGCCTTTACGGCTGCTTTCATCTCGTAGTGGTCGGATGGGTTCAGTACAACCATGCCGGGAATGGTTCTCATCAGTGCCAAATCTTCATTGCACTGATGGGTTGCGCCATCTTCACCGACGGAAATACCGGCATGGGAGCCGACAATTTTCACATTCAAATGAGGATAACCGACGGAATTACGTACCTGCTCAAAGGCGCGTCCGGCTGCGAACATGGCAAAGGACGTTGCAAACGGGATTTTACCGCAAGTTGCAAGGCCTGCGGCGACACCGACCATGTTGCACTCCGCAATACCACAGTCAATGAAACGCTCCGGGCACGCTTTTTTAAAGATGCCGGTTTTTGTTGCCGCTGCGAGGTCTGCGTCCAGCACGACCACTTGTGGATATTCTTCGGCCAATTCGGCCAATGCTTCGCCATAGCTTTCTCTTGTTGCCTTTTTTACCATCTCAGCCATTTATTCCGCCTCCAATCCGGACAGCACCTTGTTTAAGTCATACATCGCAACTTCATATTGCGCTGTATTTGGGGCGGCGCCATGCCAGTTCACTTGATTTTCCATAAAGGATACGCCTTTTCCCTTGATTGTCTTTGCAATAATCGCGCTTGGCTTGCCTTTGACCGTTTTTGCATGATCGAGTGCCCTTTCGATTTCATCGAAATTATGACCGTCGATTACCTGTACGTCAAAGCCGAAGGAACGGAATTTGTCGTCAATCGGCTCGGGACCGCCAATATCAGCAACTGTTCCGTCTATTTGCAGACCGTTGTTGTCAACGATTAAGCAGAGATTGTCGAGCTTGTGATGTGCCGCAAACATTGAGGCTTCCCAAACTTGTCCTTCTTCGATTTCACCGTCGCCCAAGATGGAATACACGCGGTAATCCTTGTTGTCAAGCTTACCCGCAACCGCCATACCGCATGCAGCGGAAACACCCTGTCCGAGGGAACCGGTGCTCATGTCAACGCCCGGGGTGCCCTTCATGTCCGGATGACCCTGGAGCATTGCGCCGATGTGTCTCAGTTTCTTTAGTTCTTCCCACGGGAAATAGCCCTTTAACGCCAACGTGGCATAAAGGCCTGGGGCACAATGACCCTTTGAAAGCACGAAACGATCCCTGTTTTCATCTTTTGGGTTTTTCGGATCGACTTTCATTTCTTTAAAATACAGATAGGTGAACAGATCGGCTGCAGACAAGCTTCCGCCCGGATGACCCGACTTTGCATTGTACACGCCTTCTATTGCGCCTATTCTTACCTTACACGCGAGGATTTGCAGGTTCTTTCTTTCTTTATTGTCCATGCTAACCTCCTAATATATATATAGAAATTCTATTTAATTATACAATATCCGAACTGGTTATTCAATACTAATAATCGTTCCATTTATTTTATCTTGGTCAATCCATGACCGCAAACTGGCTGTTGTAGAGACTTGCGTAGAACCCATTTTTCTCTAATAGTTGTTCATGCGTTCCCTGTTCAATAATACTTCCCTTATTCATAACCAAAATCATGTCGGCTTCTTTAATGGTAGACAGGCGGTGAGCAACAATGAAGCTGGTGCGCCCCTTCATCATTTTGGTAAACGCTTTTTGAATGCGAATCTCTGTGCGCGTATCGATGGAACTTGTCGCTTCATCTAAAATCAGAATCGGCGGGTCAAACAACATTACACGGGCAATACACAAAAGCTGGCGCTGACCCTGCGAAATATTGCCGCCGTCCTCCGAAATCAAAGTATCATAGCCATTCGGCAGCCGCATAATAAACGAGTGCGCGTGCGCAGCATTGGATGCCGCAATCATCTGTTCGTCGCTTATATTTTTACTGCCATATGTGATGTTATCGCGAACCGTTCCGGAGAACAGCCATGTTTCCTGAAGAACCATGCCAAACATTGCGCGCAGACTGCTGCGGGTCACCTTGTTAATATCAGTGCCGTCAATCTTGATAGTTCCGCTGTCCGTATCATAAAAACGCATCAATAAATTAATAATCGTCGTTTTTCCGCAGCCGGTCGGGCCAACAATCGCAATCCGGTTGCCTTTGCGTGCCGAGAGGTTCATGTCCTGTATCAACTTAACCTCCGGACGATAGGAAAAATATACATGTTCAACGTCAATATTACCGTCGCTTTGCGTTAATGTCTGCGCATCGGGGGCATCCGGCTGCTCTTCCGCTTCATCGAGGATATTGAAAAGCCTTTCCGCCGAAGCGAACGCAGTTTGGATTTGGGTGATCACCCCGGTAATCTCGTTAAACGGCTTGGTATACTGGTTAGCATAGGCCAGGAAAGAGGAAATCTGGCCAATTGTCAGCGGGCCCGGTCGTCCGGTAATAGCGCATATTGAACCGATTACGGCAACCGCGGCATAAACAACACCGTTAACAAATCGGGTACTTGGGTTGGAAAGTGACGAATAGAATTGTGCTTTTACGCCGCAGTTATAGAGGCGCTGATTAATTTCATCAAATTTTGCTTCGGAACGGTTTTCATAGTGAAAGGTTTTTACAATCTTTTGTCCGCTGATTAATTCCTCAACATAGCCGCTGAGTTCCCCTTGCGTCGCCTGCTGCTGAATAAACTGCTTGTGGGAAATCCGGGCAATAAACGCGGCGACAAAAATCGAAAGCGGGGTAACCAGAACTACGACCGCTGTAATAACCGGGCTGATTGTCAGCATAAAAATCAGTGTACCCAAAATGGTGACAATACCGGTAAAAAGCTGCGTTAGTCCCTGTAAAAGTCCATCACCAACCTGATCAACGTCATTTACAATACGGCTGATCATATCCCCGTGCGGGTGGCCGTCAATGTACTTGAGTGGCAATTTATTCATTTTTTGGTAGGTTTGCGCACGCAGATCGCGTACTGTTTTGTAGGTAACCTTGTTCATACAGTAAGCCATCACCCATTGGAAGACGGCGCTAACTGTTATGGTACAGGCAAGCGTAATCAAGATTGGTATCATCTTCCAATGATTCACATTGCCAGTTCCGATAATGTTGTCAATTGCGCGGCCAATCAAAATGGGGCCGTATAGCGTAAGGGAAATATTAATGACCGCGCTGATCAGAGCACCAATCAAAAATCCTGCGTATGGTTTTGTGTACTGCATTAAGCGCTTCAATACGGATAGTTTCATTTCTTGTTCACCTCGTCTTTGCTCAACTGTGAGAGGCAAATCTCCTGATAAACCTCGCAGCTTTCCATAAGCTGCGCATGCGTACCGATTCCGGCGACTTTCCCGTCATCCAATACAATGATTTTATCCGCACGCTTGATTGTGCTTGCGCGCTGTGAAATCATGAGTACGGTCATGCCGGTTGTTTCGTTCTGAATTGATTTTCTTAGAGCGGCGTCGGTCGCAAAGTCCAGTGCGCTTGCACTGTCGTCCAGAATTAGGATTTGCGGGTTACCGATCAGGGCGCGTGCAATCGTCAGGCGCTGTTTTTGTCCACCCGAAAAATTTTTGCCGCCCTGATTGACAGGGCTTTCGATTCCCGCAGGCATTGCGGAGACGAACTCCGTCGCCTGTGCAATTTTAAGGGCTCTATTTAGTTCTTCTTGCGTCGCATTCTCCTGCCCCCAACGCAGATTGCTTTCAATGGTGCCGGAAAACAGCACGGCTTCCTGTGGCACCATGCCAATCTGCCCCCGAAGTTCCGCGAAGGAGTAATCGCGGACATTTACGCCGTCAATTAAAATTTGTCCTTTTGTCGTATCATAAAAGCGCGGAATAAGGCTTACTAAAGTAGATTTTCCGGAGCCGGTTCCTCCGATAATTCCAATGGTTTCGCCCGGCAGGATACTGAAGTTCAAATCCTTCACGGCGTATTTGTCCGAACCGTCATAAGAGAAGTGAACATGCTGAAAATCAATTTTGGGTGTATTTTGAACACGAAGAACAGGCTTATCATTTGTTTCAGCCACCGAGGTGGTGGTTGAAAAAACTTCATTCACTCTGGACGCAGAGGCGGACGCCTTGGTAAAGGTCACAACAAGGCTTGCCACAACAATCAGAGCTAAAAGCGTTTGGGACATATAATTTACAAAAGCGATAATTTCACCCTGAGTCATGCCGCCTGAGTTAACGCGCCAGCCGCCGAACCAGATAATTGCGATAATGGCGAAATTCATAATAGCGTAGGTTAAGGGATTTAAAAGAGCGGAAAGCTTGCCCACCTGAATGGCGGTATTGGTCTGGTCATCTGCCGCTGTATTAAAACGTTCGACTTCACTGTCCTGCTTGGAAAACGCCCGAATCACGCGCGCGCCGCTCAAGCCCTCACGTGATATCAGTGAGATGGTATCGAGCTTTTTCTGCATTACGCGAAAGAAAGGCACCGAACGGCTCATAATTACATACAGCACCAACGCAATCAGCGGTGTGGCAATCAGGAAGACGATTGCAAGCTTCATATCAATCAACATCGCCATTACAATTGCGCCAATTGCTAAAAAAGGAGCGCGAATAACGAGACGAATGAGCATGGCAACCGCAAACTGAAGTTGATTTACATCATTGGTAATCCGCGTAATCAGCGACGGCGTGCCAAACTTGTCAATTTCAGAGTGGGAAAACGTATTGATATGTGCATACATAGCGCTGCGCACCGCAGTACCGAATCCCTGTGACGCAACAGACGCAAGCTTTTGGCAGATTAAAGCACAGCAAAGGCCGACTACGCCGAGCAGCAGCATCACACCGCCCATCCGCCAAACGTAGTTTACATTGCCGGCTCTTACTCCGTTATCAATCATTTTAGCCGTTATAATCGGTACAATCAGTTCGAAAATCGCTTCAGTCAGTTTGAAAATAGGCCCAATAATAACCTGCTTTCTAAACTGCTTTAAAAATCTTGCAAGTTTTAACATTCCTTTACCATTCCCTTGTTACAGCGTGTTTTCACTATAATGATAGCATGTCTATATCAATATAAATAATCCTGATTATTGAATTAAGTTCTCATGTTCATTAAAAAGCTCATCCGAAATTTCGGATGAGCTTTACTGAGCAAATTCTATTTTCTCTTAAACGCCGACTTTGGCATTCCACAAATCGGGCACACCCAATCATCGGGAAGTTCATCAAATGATACGTCCGGATCATTGTAAACATAACCGCAAACCGTACAGATTCTGCTATCACCGCTATTCGCATCGTCAGCCGGCTCTTCCTTGCGATAGGTAGGCGCATTTTTAGGTGCCTTTCCTTTAATGACCTTGTGATAATACTCATAGGTCATCGGCACACCTTTTGCCTCGTCGCTGCCGGCAATGATCTCAGCAATAAACACGGTATGAGTCGCTGTTTCAGCACTGCTGATCACCTTGCATAAAAACCAGCAGCAGCTGTTCTCTTTAATGACGGGAACACCTTCTGTTAAGATTTTATAGTGAACATTGTTGAGTTTATTCGTGTTGCGTCCGGAATTAAATCCAAGTGCGCCGATTACGGCTCCCGAAGTGTCTTCCGACAAAACGGAAACAGTAAAAATACCGCTCTTCTTAATACACTCATGGCTGTAATTATCATGATTCATGCTGACTGCAACAACATTAGGCGTGTTGCAAACCTGAATCACAGTATTCACAATACAAGCAGAAACAGTATTTTCATCCTTTACACCAATCGCGTACATACCATATGATAAATCAAAAAGTATTTCATCCTTCATCTTATTCGCCCTTCATTTACATTTTCTATATCATATCACTCTGCCAAACAGGACACAAGACAATATTTTCCTATTCATGATAAAATATATGTTAAATTCCATTAATTATTCGCTTTTATTTTGCTCCAATATAGCTGAAAAGCCTGTTCTGTTTTATTTTGCCCGTACACATAATATTGAGCATCTTTGAGTTCATCCGGCAAGTACTGCTGTGCAACCCATTTGCCCGGATAGTCGTGCGGGTATTTATAGAACTGCCCTTTGTTCTGATTGTCTTCGCCGTCATAATGTTTGTTCTGAAGCTGACGGGGAATACTGCCGATTTTTCCTTTTTGCACATCAGCGATGGCCGCGTCGACTGCGCAATAGGCCGAGTTGGATTTGGGTGAATTGCAAACAAGAATGACCGCGTCGGCAAGCGGAATACGCGCTTCCGGCAGGCCGACCTGAATTGCGGCGTCAACCGCCGCCTTGACAATCGGAATAATCATCGGATAGGCAAGGCCAACATCTTCGCACGCGCAGACCATGAGTCTGCGGCAGATAGACGGCAAATCACCGGCCTCAATCAGCCGCGCAAGATAGTGAACCGCCGCATTTGCGTCTGATCCCCGCATGGATTTTTGAAAGGCGGAAAGGATGTCGTAGTGCTCATCCCCGGCGCGGTCATAGCGCAGTGCGCTGCGCTGCGTTAGTTCTTTGGCCTGGGCGAGTGTAACAGAACAAATGTCATCCTTCATTGCTGCGGAAAGTACACAAAGTTCAACCGAATTCATTGCTTTGCGCACATCACCGCCGCAGGCAGCTGCAATGTATTCGGCTGCGCCCTCTTCAACATGAATTGTCCTTCCCTGTTCCTGCTCCATGAATTGAAACGCACGGTTTACAGCAGGCAGCACGTCCGCCTTTTCAACCGGTTTAAACTCAAACACCGTTGAACGACTGAGAATTGCATTGTACACATAGAAATACGGATTTTCGGTTGTAGAGGCAATCAGTGTTATCTGACCGTTTTCGATGAACTCCAGAAGCGTCTGCTGTTGCTTTTTATTGAAATACTGAATCTCGTCAAGATAGAGCAAAATTCCGTTCGGCGCCGCCAGCGTATCGAGCTGGTTTACTACATCGCGGATATCCGCGGTGGATGCGGTTGTGCCGTTCAGCTTGTGCAAACTGCGTTTCGTCTGCTTTGCAATAATGGAAGCAAGCGTGGTTTTTCCGATACCCGAGGGGCCGTAAAAAACCATATTGGGAATTTCGCCGGACTCGATAATACGGCGCAGCGCCCTGCCCTCGCCTAAAAGGTGGCGCTGGCCAACAAGGTCGTCCAAATTTTGTGGGCGCAGCCGATCCGCTAACGGTGCCGACATAAAGAATTCCCTCCTCTGTTTCCAGTTTGCTTATTCGTACAGCGGATAACGGCTGCAAATTTCTGTCACCGCCGAGCGAATTTTCTCCTCGCTCGCTTCAAAATCATTGATTGCAAGACTGATACAGTCGGCAATTTTATCCATGTCCTGTGTATTCAGACCGCGGGTCGTAACCGCCGGTGTGCCAAGACGTAAGCCGCTTGTAATAAACGGGCTGCGCTGCTCGTTCGGAACGGTATTCTTATTCGCCGTAATATAAACGGTATCCAGGCGGCGCTCAAGTTCCTTGCCTGTCAGTTCCATTCCGCTTAAATTGATCATCATCAAATGATTGTCCGTTCCGCCGGTGACAAGCTTCACACCGCGCTTCATCAGGCCGTCGGCAAGAGCCGCCGCATTTTCCACGATTCTATGTCCGTATTCCTTAAACTCCGGTTTCAGTGCCTCGCCAAAGCAAACCGCCTTACCTGCAATGATATGCATGAGCGGGCCGCCCTGCGTACCGGGGAAAATTGCTTTATCAATCGCTTTTGCGTACTGCTCACGGCACAAAATCATGCCACCGCGCGGGCCGCGCAGGGTTTTATGCGTGGTAGTTGTCACAACATCCGCCCACTCGACCGGGTTCGCATGTTCACCGGCCGCAACAAGACCGGCAATATGAGCCATGTCAACCATTAAATAGGCGCCGCACGCATCACAGATTTCGCGGAAACGCTGGAAATCTATCATTCGCGGGTAAGCGCTTGCGCCCGCAACAATCATTTTCGGTTTTTCGATCATTGCCGTTTCGTAGAGCTTATCATAATCAATCCGCTCTGTTTCAGGATTTACTCCGTAGGGAATGAAATTAAAATATTTGCCGGAAAGGTTTACCGGTGAGCCGTGTGTAAGGTGCCCGCCCTCTGCAAGACTCATGCCCATAACAGTGTCGCCGGGATTGAGCAAAGCAAAATAAACGGCAATATTGGCCTGTGCGCCGGAGTGCGGCTGCACATTGGCGTGTTCGGCTTTAAATAGTTCACACGCACGGTCACGCGCTAAATTTTCCACTACATCAACATACTGGCAGCCGCCGTAGTATCTTTTTGCAGGGTAGCCCTCGGCGTATTTGTTGGTGAGAACCGTGCCCATCGCAGCTAAAACCGCGGGAGAGACCAAATTTTCAGAAGCAATCAGCTCAAGGTTCCGCTGTTGGCGCTTCAATTCCTCATTCATAGCCGCGCCGACTTCAGAGTCTGTTTGGGAGACAAAGCCTATGGTATCCATCATATCACTGTACATTTTCTTCATTCCCTTTCCCTAATCCATTTATGGTTAATTATACACTGTAATGTGTTAAAAGGCAACCGTATGCACAAAATACAGCAGCAGCAAATGCACCGGATAGAAGGCATAGAAAAAATACTTCCAATTCAATTTGCCTTTTTTACCGTTATATAAAACAATCGGTATAGCGGCCGCCGCTGCGTACAGCTGAAGTGTTCCCGTCATCAGGCCAAAGCCGGTATTGAGAAAGGCAAACGTAATGACTCCCCTTGTGCGGTATTGCCTTGCACAATAGAATATGATAATCACAAGAACGCCAAACCAGCCGTAATCCGTGTGCAGCGCCCCGGCGAGCAAAACACATGCGCCCGCGAACAGCAAGGCTGAAACCGGTCTTGCATCAAAATAGGTATGCAAAAACGAGATAGCCGCAAGGCCCAAAAACAGAGTGAAAAACACATTCTGATTCCCAGGGAAAAAAACCGTTCCGTGAAACGCAAGGTCATACGGCACTTCGGAAATAAGCGCAAAAAGAAAAAGACGTTTCAAGTACTTTTTAAGATTAGATGTATAGATTAGTCCTTCAGAAATAAAAAAGCAGAACAACGGAAACGCCAGCCGCCCGACCATGCGAAAGGGGTCGACGTGCGAAAAAAAAATTGCGCCGATATGGTCAATCAGCATGGTAATTATCGCCAGTAACTTCAATTGCGATCTGCTCATATTTCCTCATCCTTCTCCTTTTATGCCTATTCTGTTCACATCATATTTTATATCTGCATTGTTGTCAACTTGTACTTTGCGCTGATTTGATATAATATTAAAATAACCAAGAAATTTATTTGCTTTTTCAAGATAAATATAGTACTGGAGGAATACAGATGACAAAAAAGCAGCGTGCCGCACTGGCGGTGGAAGCGCTTAAAAAAGAATACCCGGACGCTATTTGTTCGCTTACTTATACGGACCCGCTTCAGCTTTTAATTGCGACGCGTCTTTCGGCACAATGCACCGATGCAAGGGTGAACCTTGTCACACCGGCACTGTTTGCACGCTTCCCCACTTTAGACGCATTTACAGAGGGTTCCGTAGAAGAGATTGAGGAATTGGTTCACTCCTGCGGATTGTACAAGACAAAAGCACGCGATATTTTTGCCGCGTGCAAAATGCTGAAAGAGGAGTTCGACGGGGTCGTACCGGACAGCATTGAAGAGCTGACACGTCTGCCGGGAGTCGGCAGAAAGACGGCCAACCTTGTGGTCGGCGATATCTACCATAAGCCTGCCGTGGTTACCGACACCCACTGTATCCGCATTTGTGGACTGCTGGGCATCAGCGAGGGCAAGGACCCGCTTAAGGTGGAAAACCAACTGCGCGCAGTGCTTCCGATGGATGAATCAAACGCATTTTGCCACAGGCTTGTTCTGCACGGCCGTGCGGTGTGCGTTGCAAGGAATCCCAAGTGCGACATATGCTGCATGAAAGAGTTTTGCAAATATGCAAAAGAGAAAATAAAACCGTAAACAAATCTTTATTTCTATTTCTTTGCAAAAAGGCGCTTGAAATTTACCGCATCTGCGATAAATCAAGCGCCTTTTTATGATAGCTTCGCGTCTTTGTTTAAGATGCGTAGAATTGGAGGTACGCGGAAAGCATTTCCTTTGTCACTCCAAAATTTTGCAGAACAGCTGCAAAATCGCTGTGGCTGTCCATTAAGCCAGACACATATTTGAGGGAGTCCGCGATGTACTGCTTCTGCTCCTTCTCTGCATTTTGGCTGCTCATGTCAATGATTTGTCCTGCGTCAGAAGGAATTGCAATGGCTTCGCCACCTGTTTTTCCGGTAGTTTTGCCGTTCATGCTGAATGACGCCAAGCCCGGCAGCGATAAATCCATGGTAGTAGTCAGTTTGTCAGTGCCGTCCATAGTATTCTGAAAGGTCAGTGTAGAACTTCCTAATTTTTTGAACACCCCGGCCCCTGAGTTGAGTGATTTTCCAAGCGTATCATCCGGGTCATACAAAGAAATTTTGAATTTCCCCAAAAGTTCATCCGAACCCAAAAATTTGCCGATTTTAAAACCGGAGTAGTCTATTGTAATACCAACATTTTTAGGCTGTTCAAGGTTTTTAAATTTAATTTGTATATTTCCCGCACCCTCGCCCGTTGTTGTCCGCGAGCAGGTCAACGTGCTCTTATTAGGCGATGTCACATTAACTACAAGATTGTTCTTGGAAAACAGTAAGTTTACTTGACTAACACCGGCACTGTCGGTAATTGTGTAGCTGCGTGCCTGCAAAGCTCCGTCGCGCGCTATGTAGCTGCTGACAGAAAAGGCTGCAGGGTCAGCAGTGGAATTAGAAATGAGATTATCAAAAAACTGATTGTAATTTTCCTTGGTTAATTTGTCCGGTTCAGTGCCCGCGCTGTAAAGCTCATTAAACTTAGAAACGATAGCAGAATAATTTTCCGAAATCACCGTATACAGGTATTCATCATTTTTAGCCGTTTCAGCAACTGACTTCACCATCGCCGCTGTCTGCTCGGCATTGAGGGAAGCAGTAAGCTTTTGCCCTTGGACGACCACACCGTCAACTGTAAGTGCCTGGTCATCTTCCGTAACAACTGAAGCCTTGCCGATTGCATCCGAATAAGCGGAAGCAATTATTTTCAGACTTGCGTTCAGTTTGTCCGGATCATACTTCAGGTTGCTGACTAAATTCAGTATGGATTGAGTGGAAGCCCCACTCTTTACGGAAAAGTATTTTTTGGAAATATCCGGCATCTGTATGTAGGCTTTTCCGTCTGCGGACATAACAGTGTTCATGTTTAGCACTGTTCCGGCCTTGTCCGACAAGGCAATAAGAGACTGCATATTTCCCGCTTTTGTGTGGGCAATATCTTTGAAGGAAAGTGAATTCAGATAACCCACAGCCTGTTTTATTGCGGCTGTTTCCTCGCTTCCGAGATTCATTTCAGTATAATAACCATCTTCGATTGAAATCTTGTTGCTTAATTCCATTTCCATAGCCTTGTCCTGATTAGCGGCCTTCGTTAAAGAAACGGATTTATCAATTGACGCCACCAATTGTTTGGTGAGCATTTGTGCCGATGCATTTTCTAAATTTTGGGCATATCTGCTTTTGCCGATTACAAGCTGCATAATATCGCGGGCAAAAAAGGCTTTGCCCACAAAAAATGCACCCGTCAGTACGACCAAAGCGGAAGCGACAATCGCAATAATTTTAACTCTTTTGGTATTCCCCGGTTTCCCCTCAGGGGATAGCTCTGTTTCCGCTGGTTCCGGCGGAGTTTGGGGTTCATTTAACTCCTGTATTGGTACAAGCTTGATTTCCTCTGCCGGTGTTACTTCACTTTCAGATTGCTGCTGCGCCGAACTGCAATTCTCGCATATGGTCTGATCATCTTTCGTTGGTCCGCCGCATTTCATACAAAATCCCATTTTTATCCTCTTCTTTTCATATTTCCTTTTATTTCGCATTAGTCATTTACAAATTGTTCATATTATACCAAGATTTATTAAAATCGTCAAATAAATATTCTGTTAATTAATTTTAAAATTTTTACCAATTATTTTTTAAGATTCTATTTGTGTGACGATACCAGGTATTTTCAAAGACTAAAATCAGAAAATCATGAGATCACTATTGTATAACGGGAGAGAAAAATATATAATAAATGGTAAATTTATAACACAATATGTAGGAAGGCGGTTAATTAATATGGTAATGGGATGGACAGAGGATTTATCTGTTGGTGTAGATCTTATTGATCAACAGCATAAAATTTGGTTTGATAAAGCAAACCAGTTATTTGAGGCCGGAAAAAACGGCAAAGCAAAGGATTTTATCGCTCAGATGCTGAACTTTTTGGATGAATACACAAAAATGCATTTTCGTGACGAAGAAAAATATATGCTGAGTATTCATTACCCCGAATACGATACTCAAAAGAAACTTCATACTAATTTTATTGCTGAATTGGCAAAACTAAAGAAGGAATATGAAGAATCCGGCGGAAATATCTCTGTGATTATTAATGCAAATCAGATGGTGATTAATTGGTTGATTAATCATATTTCTTCACAGGATAAAAAAATAGGCCAGTATGTTAGAAGCCTAAAAAATTAATTCAATACATATGGTCTGATAACTAATCTGTTTTGCTTCAAATTTCTATCGACAAAAGCAAAACCACATGTTACAATATAGTTAATTAAATGAAATGGGTGAAAAGATGCGTAAATAATCTATTTTTCGAGTAACAACAGAATTGCTTTCTAAGAGCCTGATGAACAGGTTCTGTTCTGTTGCCGAAATTTAGATGATACGCTGATGATGCCTTGATGTTTATCTGGGTATCTCTTTTCTGTGTATAGTCTGCTTTCGGTTTATCTGAAAGCAGACTATTATTTTTGGAGATGTTTGATATGTTACAGATAAAAAATCTGACAGTCACCCACTTAAAAGATCTTAGAACAATTCTAAAAGACTTTTCATTCACTCTTAATGACGGCGATAAGGCGGTCATCATTGGAGAGGAGGGAAATGGAAAGTCAACATTGTTAAAGCTCATTTACGACGAGGATCTTGTAAAAGATTATGTTGAATTCACCGGTGAAATTATTAAAAATGATATTAAATTCGGCTACTTGGCGCAGGAATTGTCAGTGGAGCAAAAATCCCAAAGCGTATTTGAATTTTGCTCGAAAGTTCCCAGCTTCTATGATTTGACTCCGAAGAAACTGTCCAATATTGCGTTTCAGCTTGGTTTAAACCCCGAAATGTTTTACTCTGACCAAATTGTTGGGACTCTTTCGGGCGGTGAAAAAGTAAAACTGCAATTCGCAGGAATTTTGATGGCACAGCCAGATGTCCTTTTGCTTGACGAGCCTTCAAATGATATTGATATTGACACCCTTGAATGGCTTGAAAAGTTTATCAATTCGTGTGGACTTCCGGTACTGTTCATTTCGCATGATGAAACATTAATTGAGCGAACTGCCAATGTGATTATTCACATAGAGCAGGTCAGACGTAAAACCTTGTCACGATATACGATTGAAAAAATGCCGTATCGGCAGTATGTAGAAGAACGTTTATCCCTGCTTTCTCATCAAGAGCAGGTTGCAAGAAAAGAACAGAGCGAATATGAAAAGCAGCAAGAGAAATTTCGCCAAATTCAGGCTAAAGTGGAACATCAGCAAAATACGATATCCCGCGGCGACCCGCATGGCGGACGTCTGCTGAAAAAGAAAATGAAGGCTGTAAAATCCATGGGAAAGCGTTTTGAGAAAGAACATGAAAGTATGGCACAGGTTCCCGATGTTGAGGAAGCCATTATGTTAAAATTCGGCCAAGATGTTAATGTTCCCAATGGAAAGACAGTTCTAAATTTAGAGCTTGACAAGTTATGTGTTGGGAATCGAATGTTGTCAGAAAATATAAAGCTGAACGTGACAGGCTCTGAAAAAATATGTATGATTGGGAAAAATGGAATCGGAAAAACCACGCTGCTGAAAGTAATCGCCGAAAATCTGTTGGCACGCAAGGATTTAAAAGCGGCCTATATGCCCCAAGACTATGAGGATTTGCTTGATTTAACTGTAACGCCGGTTGCGTTTCTGTCTGTAACCGGTCATAAAGATGAAATCACGAAAATTAGAACTTTTCTTGGCAGTGTGAAATATACAGCAGATGAAATGGAGCACAGTATTTCTGAAATGTCAGGCGGGCAAAAAGCAAAGCTACTGTTTTTAAAAATGATTCTTGATGGATGCAATGTGCTTGTTCTGGACGAACCTACAAGGAATTTTTCACCGATATCCAATCCGGTGATTCGAGATGTGTTAAAATCCTACAACGGTGCCATTATCAGCATTTCTCATGACAGGAAGTATATAAGAGAGGTCTGCGACAAGATTTACAGGCTTACAGACACTGGGCTTGTTATGCTATAGAAGCGAAATTTGATTCACCATTGAAGCATTGTGTGCCGGGTGATATAATGGATTTAATTACCTTATGGATTGATAAAACTGATATTAACAGTATCATGAACGGAGTTAACCGGCGGGCTTTATCTACTGCGCGGCAATTCTCCTAAAGAAGGGGCAGAAATTGCTCTGAGGGCAGAAAAAGCCTTCCAAACGAATGATTTTTTTATTGCAGGGCAACTCATATTAATAGGAGGAAACTAAATTGTACGTAAGAAAAATTCATGAAAACGAACTTAAGCGTGCCGAAGAACTGTTTTATATTGCTTTTGAGCTCAAAGACACTTTAACATTTGACAAAAATCTTTCCGGGGAATCCCCAAAAGCTCCGGATCGTGTGGAACACTTTTCTAAAGAAAAATGGGCTGCCTTTGACGAAAATGAAAACATGATGGGTGTTTTCAGCTCGATTCCTTATGAGATTCAATTTGATGGAAATGTATGCAAGATGACGGGGATCGGCGGAGTTTCCTGCCTGCCACAGCATCGCAGAAAAGGCATTATCAAAGCGTGCTTTCAGACTTCACTAAAAGATATGTACCTTAATGGGTTTGCTTTTTCGTATCTGTACCCCTTTTCTACCGCATACTACCGAAAATTTGGATATGAGCTTTGCAGTGAAGTGAATCACTATTCTGTCAGTATCAAAGCATTCAGGCATTTTGATATTGTCGGCGAAGCATACTTGGTTGAACACGGAAATTATTTGGAAGATATCAAAAAAGTTTATGATGATTTCAAACAGGGATATAATTTAATGGTTGTGCGTGAGGAGTATGATTACAGTTGGGCAGTTAACGTCGATCCCGCCAAAGACGGTCATTATATTTATGTTTATAAAAATGAGTCCGGTGAACCTAAGGGCGTCATGTCTTTTTACAAAGTTGAATCAGAGCATTCTTCTGAGATGAAATGTGACCGCTTCTTTTTCAGCGATATGGAGGGCTTTAAAGGACTGCTGAACCACGCTCTTATGTTTGAAGCTTATTATGAGCGTATCACGTTTTCTTTGCCTGTAAATATCAATATCATACCTTACATTGCGGAATTGGTGCTGTATCCATGCAGCCGTGAAATGTACCTTAATGGAATGGCCCGCGTAGTGAATGTGCAGAAGGTGCTGGAAATGGCACAATATCGCGGCAGCGGAACGATTGTAATGAAAATCAGCGACAATATGATTGAGCAAAATAACGCCTGCTTTGAGGTTGCTTTTGCGCAAGGTCATGCGGAGCGTGTGTCTGTGACGGAGAAACAGCCTGATGTGGAACTGAGTATTGCGGATTTTAGCAGATGCATCATCGGGGCATACCTTCCGGAAGAAGTACTGGCTCTTGAGTCCGTAAAAATAAATTCCGATGCCGAGACGATTGCCAAAGTGTTTTATAAAAAGCCTAATTTCATCGCGGATTACTTTTAATTGGAAATATCAGTAGTTTGTCGGTGTTGATTCACATATACTGTAGAATAAAGTTTGTTCAAAAGGCCATCAAGCATATGGCCATTCTACAAGAAGGTGTGATAAGTGGTAATCTATACAGTGCAACAAGGGGATAGCATCTATTTAATATCGAGAAAATACGGTGTTCCCATGCAAAAAATAATAAGCGATAACAGTTTGGAAGAAGATCAACGGCTGATGATTGGGCAGGCACTCGTCGTGATGACGGATAGCGTCCAGTATACTGTCGCCCCCGGGCAGTCGCTTTATTCTATCGCGCAAAATTACGGGGTCACAGTGCCTGCTATTCTCCAGGCCAATCCGGAAATAACGGACCCTTCAAAAATCCAGGCCGGTCAGGTAATCATAATTCCTTTTTTCACCCCTAAGTTGGGAACAATGGAAGTAAACGGATATGCTTTTACCGACATTAACAGGGATACCCTCACACGCACTCTGCCTCATCTGACTTATATCAGCATTTTCAGCTATCAGGTGAAACCTGATGGAAGCCTGACTCCCATCCTTGACGATCCCGTCATTCAGGCGTCCCGGCAGAAAAGTGTTGCGCCTATGATGGTTGTCACAAACATGAAGGAAGGTGGAGGGTTTAACAGTGAAATTGCGCACACGATTTTAACGAATGAGCAGGCGCAAAACACTTTGCTCGCCAACATCATCAAAACTCTTCCGAAAGGGTATTACGGATTGGATATTGATTTTGAATACATTTTTCCGTATGACCGCGAAAGCTACAACAATTTTTTAAGGAAGGTGACTGATAAGCTGCATCCACTGGGTTACATCGTCACCACGGCTCTTGCACCGAAATTAAGCGAAGGTCAGAGAGGGCTGCTATACGAGGCGCACGACTACCCCGCCCACGGTTCGATTGTAGATCACGTCATACTGATGACTTATGAATGGGGATTCACTTATGGTCCCGCTCGGGCGGTTTCCCCCATTGATCAGGTTGAGAAGGTATTGCAATACGCCGTTTCCGTTATTCCCAGTAAAAAAATCTTTATGGGAATGCCCAATTACGGCTACGACTGGACACTCCCCTTTGTACAGGGTTCTGTCGCACGCTCGCTCACCAATCCCGAAGCAGTCCGGCTTGCCGCAAAGGTTGGTGCGTGGATTCAGTATGACACCAAGTCCCAGGCTCCGTTCTTCTATTATTATGATAGCGATACAAAGCAGCACGTGGTATGGTTTGAAGACGCAAGAAGTGTTGAGGCAAAGCTGAAGCTTGTTGATAAATACAATCTCGGCGGCGTCAGCTACTGGACGATCAACACCTTTTTCTCTCAAAACTGGCTGGTTTTAGACTCCATGTACTCTGTAAGAAAAGTGCTGTAGGACGATTATTTCACACAGCCAGCAAAGCCGGCACTTCTTTACACTTAGGTACAACAACAAAAGGCTCAGGGTACATTAACCCCGAGCCTTTTATTTGTGATTATTTGAGAATCAGATTCAGGAGCAGCAGCATCGTTACGCCCGGAATTCCGGCAGCACCGGAAACTCCGATTGTAAGTGGGCTCAGCGGCAAGCTGACTCCGGTAAAAAATCCGGTCAAGTTGACCGCCGCAAGTGCGCAAAGCCCCATAATGACGCCGCCTGCTGCACGCTGTACCGGTTTGGGCGCTTTGACCACCACCTGGATAATCACCAGCAGTGCAAACACTCCGCACGCAGAAAGCACAAGAATCAGGCTCGGCAAAAATCATACCCCCGTTTCTTTACATTTGAAAGGAGTGCAGCTTATTCCCTGTTGTCTTGCCGATTTCAGTAGATATCGGTAACGGGAATTCAATTCTTCGCGCTGATAAATACAGGCATCGATCAAATTTTCATCGCATTCTAATTCAAACCAACAGTCGTTGCACGCAATGAGACGGCAAACTTCCTTGATTTCATCCACAATCTTTTTTCTGTCTTCATTTTCTTGAACGGCTGCGCAATCCGTGCGCTGTATCAGCTTTAAAACAGATTCCATACTAACAGCTCCGCCTTTCGGTTTAATATTATGTTAGTATGATGGTCATTTATACCAAAAAATATACCAATCTGTCAAGATTCAGCTGAAATTAAAAGCTTTTTTGGGAAATAAACAAGTGTGAGGGATGTAATTGCTCTGTTAAACATTTGGAATGAAGTCGATTCTGCCGCTTGCCACGTCCGCTGCAACCACTTTCACATCAAGCGATTGGCCAATGGTGAGCTTATTGCCGGACTTTTCATCGACTTGAGTGATCATCCCGTCAAAGCGGTAATCCGCCCCCTCAAAGCTGAGCATCGGCACAAATCCCTCTACCGAATTGGGAAGTTCCACGAACACCCCGCGCATGGTAACGCCGCTGATTATACCTGTGTAACAGTCACCGAGGTGCTGCGACATATACTCGGCCATATAGCAGTCTTCAGCGCTGCGTTCGGCCTGCATTGCACGAACCTCTGCACTGGAAGAATTGGTTGCGGCTGTATTTACAAATGCAAGAAAACGCTTGTTGAGCTCTTCTTTGCTCTTGGTTTCCAGCATTGCGGAAAGGATACGGTGTATCGCTGTATCCGGATAACGCCTGATTGGCGAGGTGAAATGACAATAATCCGCAAGTGCAAGGCCAAAATGGCCGATTGGATGCGTATCATATCTGGCTTTCGCCATGGTTCTGAGCAATTGGTGAGAAATTACTTTTTGCGCCGGTGTGCCTTCTGCCTGCCGCATGATATCGGCAAAATCGGCAGTGGCAATGTCACCCTTGTGCTTTAAGCTGCGTGGATTGAGTCCAAGTGCACCGACAAGCTCCGCAAGACTGTCCACACGGTCCGGACTGGGCTGTTCATGCACACGGTACACGAAGGGGATGTCGCGCTCCTTCGCAAGCTTTGCGGCCGCCTGGTTGGCAGTAATCATGAGCTGTTCAATCATCTGCTCTGAAAGGCCGCTGTGACGCGGTTGAACATCTATGCATACACCCTTGTCATCAAGCGTAAACTTTGATTCCGTACTGTCCAAGTCCACCGTACCGTTTTTGATAGAACGTACTTTTAAAATGTCGGCAAGCTCTTTTGCCGCATTCAACGAACGAATCACTGGTGAATATTTCTTTTTCAAATCTGCATCGGCGGTCTTTTCAAAAAGCTGATTTACTTCAGAGTAAACGCCGCGCACCTTTGAATGAATTACACTTTTTTTAAACTGATAGTTGAGTATTTCGCCCTGTTTGTCCAACTCAATAATTGCGGAAAAGGTCAGCTTGTCTTCCCCTGCATTCAGCGAGCAAACGCCGTTGGAAATTTCCTTAGGGAGCATCGGAATTACTCTGTCTGCAAAATAAACGGAAGTGCCGCGTTCCAAGGCCTCTGCATCAATTGCGCTGCCCTGTGTGATATAATGGCTCACGTCGGCAATATGAACGCCGAGTTTGAAGCCGGCTTTCGTCTTGCTGACGGAAATAGCATCGTCCAAGTCCTTTGCGTCTGCGCCGTCAATGGTACAAATGCTTGTGTCGCGCAGGTCAAGTCTTCCCTTTAAATCCTGCTCAGTAATCGTCTGGGCAGCAATTCGTTTTGCCTCGGAAAGTACTTCGTCGGAAAATTTTGTTTTAATTTGGTTTTGATCAATGATCGCATCCGAGCAGATTTTAGCACTGTTGGATTTTCCGTAAACCTTGACAATCCGAGCAGAAAGCATGGAGGTATGGGGAGTTCGATGAATTTCCGCCTGCACTTTATCTCCGTTTTTAGCATTCATCATAGCGGCTTTTTCAACCGGAATATGGTAGCGTATTGCATCATCAGGAATCAGCTCACACAAGCCCGCGCCGCGGCTGAGCGTACCGGTAATGGTACGACTGCTTTTTTCAGAAATCGCGTCTACATCGGCACTCAGTCCCTTGGGACTTTGCTTGACATTGTTCAACTCAACCATATCGCCAATAAAGGCGCTTTTTAAATTATCAGCGTGAATAAACATATCCTCGCCACCGTCAGCCGGACGTGCAAAAGCGAACCCTTTGGAAAGTGACACGATTTTTGCCTTCACTATTTCTTTCTTTTCCACTAAACGAACACGGTGCTTTGGGTCGACCGATACAAGGCCTTCCTGCTTAAGTTGATTCAGTGCCCTGTAAAAATCCTTTGAATCCTTGATGTTCAGCTTTTTAATCAGACCGCGGGACGTGATGCTCTGCGGCGCCTGCTTCATATGCTTTAAAATTTTGCTTTTAACTTCTTCTATCATTTTTCCTCCATCCTATCATTAAAACGTGGTTTTCTCTTCCGCACGGGTTGACAAATCTGCAAAAAGATAAGAAAAGCCCCGCTTCGTTAAGCGGGGCTTTCATCATTAACGATTACTTTACAAAGTACATGTATGCGTTAATCCCGATTACAAGTACAAAAAAGCCGATTGCAATAACCTTCGTCCATCTCGCAAGAAAAGCATCAACTGAACGAGCCTTGTTCTTCGAAAGAAAAGTGTCGGCACCGCCTGTGACTACTCCAACCTGCTGTTGATGTCCTTCCTGAAGAAGAACAATAACTGTTATAGCAACTGAAAATATTAATAATACAATACCAAATACGATTTCAACAGCTGACATAGCGCACCTCCGAAATTACATTGCATAATAACTTAGATTATAATATCATAAAAGATACGCTTTTGCAAGCATATTTTATGCGTATTACTAATTTTTATGCATATTAAAAATAGAAACGGACAATCTAAGTACGGACTAGTCAAAGCGCAAGCGTTTGCCGCTTTGAACAGACCCGCCGCTGAACTGCTATTGGCTTTTCAGCGGCGTTTTTTATAATTTCAGCTGTTCCCCTACTGTTTCCTGTGCGTTTGGCAGGGAACCGGCCGCTGGAATATTTTTGCGATAACGGTTCGGATTGCTGAGCATATCTTCACTGTACCGCTCAGCTTTTAAAACGCGGCTGCCTTTGCGGAGCGTCATAACAACCACTCCCTGTGTACTGCGCGTTGCTTTGCTCAGTACCGCACCGGTATGCATCAAAAGCATGCGTCCCTGCAGTGAAGTCAGTAGAAATTCACAATCCTCAGTTACATAGGCAATCGTGACTACCGGTGATTTGTCGCAGTAAGCGCCCAAAAGCTTACGGCGGTTGGTTTTTGTCGCGTATGCGGACATGTCAACCTTGGCGACCTTTCCATTTTCAAAGAAGAAAAGCATATACCCTTCATACTCTTTTGTGACAGCCATATAAAGTGTACTTTCGCCTTCGTCCATACCCAACTTCGCCGGAATATAATCCCCCAACACACTCGCCTTCGTGTCACTGAAATCGCTTGCTTTTGCCTTATATACCTGGCATTTGTCAGTAAAAAACAGCAAATCAGTGGAATTGGTGGACTCAATGTGCTGGGTAATCACATCCTCCTCCTTGAGTTTTTGCTCCCCGCTCATACGAAGCGAAAGAGGCGTAATTTTTTTGAAGTAGCCGTCCCTCGTGAAGAACAGATTAACCGGGTAATCCGGCACATCCTCCACCTCGGAATACTCTTCAATTTCATTCTGGTAAATCATCAGCGTGCGGCGCGGCTGGCCGTATTTCTTCGAAACATCAGTTAACTCTGATATAATAATACTCTTTACTTTTGATTTGCTGTCCAAAATGGACTGCAATTCCATGATGTCCTTCTCAAGCTGCTCCGTTTCCTCGGTCCGCTTTAAAATATACTCCCGATTTAAGTGCCTCAGCTTTATTTCCGCAACGTATTCCGCCTGAATTTCATCGATCCCAAAACCGATCATCAGGTTTGGTACAACCTCGGTTTCCTCATCCGTGCCGCGCACGATGGCAACCGCCTTATCGATATCAAGCAGAATAGCCTGCAACCCTTTCAGCAGGTGCAGCTTTTCCTTCTTCTTGTTTAAATCGTTAAACGTGCGGCGGCGGACACACTCAATGCGGAATGCTGTCCATTCATTGAGAAGTTCACCCACACCCATTACGCGCGGCACTCCTGCTATCAGTACATTAAAGTTGCAGGAAAAGCTGTCCTCCAACGGGGTTTGCTTAAATAGGCGCTGCATCAGCTTATCCGGGTCAACTCCCCGCTTTAAGTCGATTGTAACCTTTAATCCGCTCAAGCCCGTTTCGTCACGGATGTCGGAGATATCTTTTAATTTACCCTGCTTAACAAGATCAATAACTTTTTCCACGATGGCTTCAACTGTGGTTGTCGGCGGAATTTGCGTAATATCAATACAGTTCACACTTTTATCATAAGTGTAGCGTGAACGAATACGCACGCCGCCGCGGCCGGTACGGTAAATTTCTTCAATTGTGTTCCGGTCATAAATAAGCTGACCGCCGCCGGGGAAATCCGGTGCCAGCAATGTTGAAGTAATTTCGTGCTCCGGGTCACGCATCAAGGCAATCGCTGTCTGACACACTTCACTCAAATTAAACGGGCAGATGGAGCTGGCCATTCCGACGGCAATACCCGTATTGGCATTGACCAGAACTGATGGGAAAGAAGCCGGCAGCAGTGTCGGTTCTTTTATGGTATTATCGTAGTTATCTACAAAATCCACGGTATCTTTGTCGATATCGCGAAAAAGTTCCTGACAAATATTATCAAGGCGCGCTTCCGTATAACGGGAAGCTGCCCACGCCATGTCACGGGAATAAAATTTACCGAAGTTACCTTTGGAATCCACATATGGATGCAAAAGCGCTTCGTAACCACGGCTCAGCCGCACCATTGTATCATATATGGCAGAGTCACCGTGCGGGTTCAATTTCATCGTCTGGCCGACAATATTGGCGCTTTTGGTACGTGCTGTACCCAAAAGACCCATTTTGTACATGGTATATAAAAGTTTGCGGTGCGACGGCTTAAATCCGTCTATCTCGGGAATTGCACGGGACATGATTACGCTCATCGCGTAAGGCATATAATTCTTTTCGAGCGTATCGGTAATTTGCTGCTCGACAACCTCGCCCGCTCCCTCGATTACACCATGCGTACGAAGCGCGATGTCCGTATGCTCCGTTCTTTTTTTAGGCATCCTGATTCACATCCACATTCATTAAATTTTCTCGTATTCGTTTATTCATCAGCTCACGTCAGCCGAATCAATATAGCTGTATCCATTTTGGGCGATAAAATCCTTGCGTCCGCTCAAATTATCACCTAATAATAAATCAAAGACCTCTCCGGTTCGAATTGCTTCAGATGGCATAACCTTGATCAAGCGGCGAGTTGCCGGATTCATCGTGGTTAAATTCATCATATCCGGTTCATTTTCACCGAGCCCTTTGGAACGCTGAATCGTATACTTTTTCCCACTGAGTTTCTTCATGACTTCATCTTTTTCACGTTCCGTATACGCGAAGTAGGTTTCGTCATTTGTTGCCAGTTCAAAAAGCGGTGATTCGGCAATAAACACCTTGCCCTCATCAATCAGCGTTGGGGTAAGACGGTAAATCATAGTCAGAAGGAGTGTACGAATTTGGAAGCCATCAACATCCGCATCCGTACAGAGAATAATCTTGTTCCACCGCAGAAGCGATAAGTCAAAAGAAGACAAATCCTTATTGGCCTTTGATTTAACCTGCACTCCACACCCAAGAACTTTAATTAAATCGGTGATAATTTCGCTTTTGAAAATTTTATCATAGTCCGCTTTCAAGCAATTTAAAATCTTACCGCGAATTGGCATAATTGCCTGAAAATTAGGGTCACGTGCCTGTTTACACGCACCGAGAGCCGAGTCGCCCTCCACAATAAAAATTTCACGTTCGCTTACGTCACGGGTGCGGCAATCCACAAATTTAGCGACTCGATTTGTAATATCCATATTGCTGGTAAGCTTTTTCTTTATGTTCAGACGTGTTTTTTCGGCGTCCTCGCGGCTGCGTTTATTGATTAACACCTGCGCTGCTATTTTGTCCGCATCCATAGGATTTTCAATAAAATAGACCTCAAGCTGATGCCGGAGCATCTCGGTCATGGCCTCTTGAATTCCTTTGTTTGTAATTGCTTTTTTTGTCTGATTCTCATAGGAAGTCTGGTTTGAGAAAGACGAAATAACCAGCACAAGACAATCCTCAATATCCGTAAATGTAATTTTGCTCTCGTTTTTCGTATATTTTCCGGTTTGCTTTAAGTAAGAATCAATTTGATAGATAAACGCATTGCGAACAGCCTTATCCGGAGAACCTCCATGTTCCAGCCAGCTGGAATTATGGTAGTATTCAATCAATTTACTGCGGTTTGAAAATGCCACTGCAACATTGATTTTTGTTTTATATTCAGGCTTGTCCGCACGGTCGCGCACCTTGCGCTCTGCCTGCCAAAACTGAATCGGAGTAAGGTAGTCTTCGCCAATAATCTCTTTCACATGGTCAACTACGCCTTGCTGATAAATAAACTCCGTTTCCTCAAAGCCTGAATCCGTCTGATTGCGAAACAAGAAACTGATTCCTTCGTTTACAATGGCCTGGCGCTTAATCGTATCAAGATAATACTCCACAGGGACGCTGATGTCGGTAAATACCTGTAAATCCGGCTTCCAGTGGATTTTGGTTCCGGTGTCTTTCTTATTATAGGGCTCTTTTTTCAGCCCGCCAATATTTTCGCCATGTTCGAAATGGAGTGTGTAGCGCATGCCGTCGCGGCGAATGTCCACATCCATATATTCCGATGCGTACTGCGTAGAACAAAGGCCGAGTCCATTCAGACCCAGCGAATATTCATAGCTTTCGTCCGCATCATTATTATATTTTCCGCCCGCGTAAAGTTCGCAAAAGACAAGTTCCCAGTTATAACGTTTTTCGTTGTTGTTATAATCGACAGGAATTCCACGAGCGTGATCTTCTACCTCAATCGACTGGTCACTGAAGCGGGTAGTAATAATTTGTTTGCCAAAACCCTGACGTGCTTCGTCGATAGAGTTGGAGAGTATTTCAAAGATGGAATGCTCACAGCCCTCAATGCCATCCGATCCAAAGATAACCGCCGGACGGCGGCGCACACGGTCGGAACCCTTGAGGGATGATATGCTTTCATTCCCATATTCTGATTTTTTCGTCATATTTATAGTTCGCTCCTACATCTATTCGCTGATTACTTAATTGCCACTCCGCCGAACACGGATGTATATTGGATGATAAAATTTCGAGAATGTTCTTGTTTGCAAGGTTGGACGTACGCCAAAGAGAAAAGCGCAGCAAAACAGGATAAAAATAACAGGAATTTAAAAATTAGTATTACACAGCAAAAGGGGGAAATGCGTAACATTCCCCCTAATTTATTATTCCGCAGTAATTGGCGTTGGCTGTACTGAGCCGGTCAGTGCCGCGAAATCATCGGGCCGCTTGCCCTCCATCAGTGCTTTGAACTGTTCTCCACTCATCTTTTCATTTTGATAAAGAAATTTGGCAACCTCATGCAGTTTGTCCATATGCTCCCTCAGGATACTTTCGGTTTTGCTGTATGCGGTAGTCATTAAGCTCTTCACTTCCTGATCGATTGCGGAAGAGGTCGTCTCCGAATAGTTCCGGATATGGCCCATGTCACGCCCAAGGAACGGTTCACCCTCATCCTGCCCGTAGGCAATCGGGCCAAGCTCATCAGTCATACCGTACTTGGTAACCATGCTGCGAGCAAGTTTTGTGGCACGCTCAATATCATTTGACGCACCGGTGGAAATGTCATCCAATGCAAGCGCTTCAGCAACACGCCCGCCGAGCAGGCTAATCAAATCTTCCTTCATTTCCTTACGGGTTTTATACGAGCGGTCTTCCATCGGAATATGCATTGTATACCCGCCGGCCATACCGCGCGGAATAATGGAAATTTGATGAACCGGGTCCTGCGTTGGGCAGAAGTACGCGGAAACCGCATGGCCGCCCTCATGATACGCGGTCAGCGTCTTTTCCTTCTCTGACATTACATGGCTCTTTTTCTCGGTTCCGACAACCACTTTAATGGTTGCCTCCTCAATTTCCTCCATGGTAATGGCCTTCAAGCTTTTTCTCGCGGCTAAAAGTGCCGCTTCATTTAACAGATTTTCAAGGTCAGCTCCGGTAAAACCAGCTGTTGACTTTGCGATTGTCCTCAGTTCAACATCCGGTGCAATCGGCTTACCGCGTGCATGAACCTTTAGAATTTCCTCACGGCCCTTAATATCCGGATATCCGACCATGACCTGGCGGTCAAAACGACCCGGGCGCATTAACGCAGGGTCGAGGATATCCGGTCGGTTGGTAGCGGCAATCATAATAACGCCTTCGTTTGCACCAAAGCCATCCATTTCAACGAGCAGCTGATTCAAAGTCTGTTCGCGTTCGTCATGCCCGCCGCCCAAACCGGCACCGCGCTGACGGCCAACAGCATCAATTTCATCAATAAAAATAATACATGGTGAATTCTTTTTTGCCTGTTCGAACAGGTCACGTACACGGGATGCGCCGACACCAACAAACATTTCAACGAAATCCGAACCGGAAATCGAGAAGAACGGCACGCCGGCCTCACCGGCAACTGCACGAGCTAATAGGGTTTTACCTGTACCCGGAGGGCCCACAAGCAGAACGCCTTTTGGAATGCGTGCTCCCAGCTCATTGTATTTTTTCGGATTCTTTAAGAATTCAACAATTTCACGTAACTCTTCCTTTTCCTCATCGGCACCTGCCACATCTGCAAAAGTCGTTTTACGCTTTTCATCAGCCATTTGCTTTACCTTGGCTTTACCAAAGTTCATCTGTTTGCCCGCATCGCCCATACTGGTGTTCAGACGTTTCATCATAAACCACCAGAACAGGCCCATGATGACAAGGATACTCAGCATTGGAATCATGCTGGTAAGCCAAGAGGCTTCGGTTGGATGCTTCAGTTTAATGACCATGCCGGCCGGGTTCTCTTCGTTGTACTGAGCAACATACGGCTTGATATCGTCATAAAGTAACAGCGTGTCCGGTGCTACATAAGATATCTGAGTCTTATCTTTCAGCTTAATGATCATTTCACCGCTGCCCATATCCATGGAATATTCCGTTACCTGCTGATTTTTAAAGTAACGCAGAATATCGGAATAATTATAGCTTACTTGCGGCCGCTGATTGTAAATCATGGCGACGAGAATAAATAGAAGAATAGGTACGCCAATAAATAACGCAATATTTTTAAGCGTTTTTTTGTTATCCAAATTAAGTTCACTCCTTACTTGGGTTGTTTTGTTTTTTCGGGATCAGTTTTCGTAGACCTCAGGTTTTAAAATTCCCACAAAGGGAAGGTTTCTGTATTTTTCATCATAATCAAGACCGTAGCCGACTATGAATTCATCCGGAACGATTGTACCGGCGTAATCTGCTTTTATGTCTGCCGTACGCCTGTCAGGCTTGTCAAACAACGTACAAACCTTAATGCTTTTAGGCGAACGGGATTGCAATAACTCGAGTATGTAGTGCAGTGTCAAACCGCTGTCCAGAATGTCCTCCACAACCAAAAGGTCATAGCCCTTCAAGTTGATGTCCAGATCTTTAATGATTTTAACCACACCGGAAGTCTTCGTTCCGGAGCCGTAGCTTGAAACGGACATGAAATCAATACTGCATGGAATTGTAATTGCACGCATTAAATCGGCCATGAACACGACTGAGCCCTTCAGCACGCTAACCATTAAAAGGTTTTTATCCTTGTAATCCTCACTGATTTGCTTGCCAATCGTCTGCACGATTTCAGCAAGCCTTTCCTCGCTGAATAATACCGACTGAATATCATTTCTCAAGTTTAGCTCTCCTTAATATTAATTTCCGCTACGTTATGGGTGTCTTTCGTAACACAGGCTTCCTGTGAAGCTCCAAACCCCTCGATCCAGATGATTTCCCCGCTGTTCTCCAACACTGCTACATTGCCGCGCAGCAAAGGCTCCAGTCTCGCTTCATTGAAAAGTTTTTTGAGGCTTTTGGTGACACCGCGTCCCGCAGGTTGAAAAAAATCTCCGTCGCGTCTGTTTCTAACAGAAGTAGTATTAAATATTGTATCATAGTTAATTAGATTATTAAATAACAAATTATTAAATTTACAACGATTTTCCAATTCTTTCTTGGTCAATTTCGTAATTACAAGTATTCTTCCATCCGGCAGCCGCGTGTCGCAGGGATTTAAAGGCACACTCCACGATTTATCAGCCTCTTGTTTTTTACTTCTGATAAAAAGAGTATTGCCCTGTGCAGTACATTGTATTCCCCCCACAATGGTAGCCGAACCGGCGCCCGCGTGAATCATGTTCGCAACCGCGGCGATGTGCCCGCTTTCGAGTCTTACCTTGGAAACCCGGGTGATTGCAAGTGCAATTACCCGGGTCAGAACCGCACCCGGCAGGGATTTGAGCACCGAAAGACGGTATCCATTGGGACACGCGGCATTGGTAAGCGCATCCTGTGCCAGCGTACTGAGGTAATCTTCATCCTCGCTCAAACGTGAGGTCATACTGAGAACAGCTGACTCAAAGGCCGGATTGATCTCCCGCAGCACAGGGATTACACCGAGTCTAATCTTATTTCGCTGATACTCTTGCGTTAAATTAGTGCTGTCTGTTACATAACGCAGGCCATAGTAAGCACAATAGTTTTCTACCTCGGCGCGTGTAATTTCAATAAGCGGGCGAACAATATTCTCCCGAACGGGCGGAATTCCACGCAGACCGCGTGTACCCGCACCTTTTGTTAAATTTAGAAGCACCGTTTCGGCACTGTCAGACAAAGTGTGGGCAGTGGCGATTCTTGCATTTTCTGTGCAAAGGCTCCTGAAAAAAGCGTAGCGCACATTTCGCCCGCACTCTTCAAGCCCCTCGGATTTCTCCGCTGCCAGTGCGCGCACATCCGCATGAAGAACTTTTAATTCCATATTATTTTCTGCGCACCACTTTGCGACAAAACGCTCGTCCTCTTCAGCTTCATCACCGCGCAGTCCATGGTTAATATGCGCCGCGATGATACGAATATGACGGGAACTTCCATATCTTAAAAGAAAATGAGCAAGCGTCAGCGAATCAGCGCCGCCGGAAAGGCCGACAACAACGGTACAGCCCTGAGGCAGCATGTCATAGCTGACAATTGCTCTTTCAATTTTATTTTCGATGTTTAATGGGCTGTCATTCACTTCGGACAACCTCCTGCGCGGTAAAGCGCATGAATTCACCCTGCCAGTGCAGTGGTATTGTTTTGGTTTCGCCGTGGCGGTTTTTCGCAATAATACATTCGCCGCTGTTTTTATCCGCATTTTCGTTTGGCGTCTCCGCATCCTGATAGTATTCTTCGCGGTACAGGAATAAAACGATATCGGCATCCTGCTCAATTGAGCCGGAATCACGCAAGTCGGATAAAACCGGGCGATGGTTGGTTCGTTTTTCACTGTCACGGGCCAGCTGGGACAGCATCAGCACCGGAACATTTAATTCCTTTGCAAGAATTTTCATATTTCGCGTAATTTTTGAAATTTCCTGAACACGGTTATCATTTTTACCGGAAGCATTCATCAGCTGCAAATAGTCAACCACAACCAAGTCAACATCCCTTAGACGTCTGATCTTCGCTTTCATTTCTCCTACCGTAATCGACGGGTTATCGTCAAAATACATTTGGGTTTTTGAAAGGATATCACCCGCCTCAATAATATGAATCCACTCGTCCTCGCTTAGTTTTCCGGTACGCAGCTTCGTACCGCCGACCATCGCCTCCGTGGACAGCAGACGGGATGCCAACTGTTCCTTGCTCATTTCGAGTGAAAAGAAAGCAACTCTTTTGTGTGCATTTACCGCGGCATTCCTTGCAATATTGAGTGCAAAACTGGTCTTGCCCATGCCGGGACGTGCGCCAAGCAAAATAAAGTCGGAACGGTTCAGTCCGGTGATTGCTTCGTCCAGTTCCTTAATTCCGGTAGGTACGCCCTTGTAAAGGTCGGCGTCCGGTGAATTTAAGAGGTCCAATCGATCAAAAGCTTGAACGATGATTTCGTCTATGCGCTGAAGCCCCTGCATATTTTTACCGCGGCGGATATCAAAGATGCGCTGTTCAGCGGAATCGAGCAGTGTAGCCGCATCGGCCGCCCCCTGAGAGGCCTCTTCCACGATATCGCGCGCGGTTGTGATAAGCGTACGGACATCGTATTTATCACGCACAATGCGGGCGTAGGATTCCACATTGGAAATAGACGGAACCAGCTGGGCCAATTGAAGCAGATAAGTTTTACCGCTCGTTTCATCAAAGCCTTTTGCGCCCTTCAATTTTTCCAAAATGGTTACAAAGTCAACTGCCTGGCCAATTGTGAACATCTCAAGCATGTTGGAATATATCAAACTGTTATTGGTCTGATAAAAATACTCCGGACGCGGCAAAATTTCCGCAATCCGGTCCATACAGGAAGAATCCAGAAGAATCGCACCTAACACGGACTGTTCCGCTTCAGGGCTGAATGGCAAATTGAGTGCACTGTATCCGTTTGTTACCATATCATCCATACCGATTCCTCCTTTCCAAGCCTAATAATGAACGGTGAATATTATAAAGATTGATTGGTCTCACCGGTGGCGTTACCAGAATCCTTCCGCTTTTAATTCTCTTTTTCGCCTACCACGGCATACAGTTTTGCGGAAATACCGCTGTAAAGTTTAACCTCACATTCGTAAGTGCCGAACGCCTTAATATCGCCTTCTATGACAATCTTGCGCTTATCGACATCAACTTTATACTGACGCTTTAACTCTTCAGCAATTTCTTTTGCGGTTACAGAGCCAAAAAGGCGGCCGCCCTGCCCTGCTTTGGCAAATAATTTTACATTTTTGCCATCGATTTTTTCGGCGGTTTGTTTTGCAGCGTCGGTATCAGCCTTGATTTTATAAGCTTTCGCATCCTCTGCATTTTTCAATTCGTTCATTGCCTGTGCGTTTGCTTCTTTGGCCAGCTTTCGGGGGAAAAGGTAGTTGCGGGCATACCCGTCGCTGACGTTAATCAGCTCTCCTTTTTTACCGCTGCCTTTAATATCTTCAAGCAATACTACTTTCATCACAATTCCTCCAATTTTTTTATTGAACTGCTTTTGCCATTGTATCATGAAGTACGGAAATGAGTTTTTCCCGTGCCTGCTGCACCGTTACGCCGGTAAGCTGAGCGCCCGCCATCGTCAGATGTCCGCCGCCGCCCAAGGCCTCCATAATCAACTGAACATTGATTTCGCCCAAAGAGCGTGCTGAAACATTAACGGTGTTTCCGGATGGAAAAATGACAAACGATGCGTTCACTCCTTGAATTGACAAAAGTTCGTCCGCCGCCTGAGCGGAAGTAATCCGAATATCGGGGAACTCCTTGTCAGAAGAAGTGATTGCACAGTCATTTAAAATTTCCGCGCTGGAAACAATTCGGTATTTCGCTTTATAAGTGTCAATTGTATCAGAAAACATGCGCTTTACCTCAACGGTATCCGCTCCGCGCCGACGCAAATAGGCCGCCGCTTCAAAGGTGCGCACACCGGTTTTTAGCACAAAATTCTTAGTATCAAGCATAATTCCAGACAGTAAAGCTTCCGCTTCCGTCTGATTGAGTGCACCATCCCCAATGTATTGCACAAGCTCGGCAACCATTTCCGACGTTGAGCTTGCGTATGGTTCGTGATAGAACACAAGCGCGTTTTCAATATGCTTTACCATCATGCGATGGTGGTCGATCACCACAACACGGGAAACCGCAGCCAAAAGCTCCGCACTTTCGACAAATTCCTGCGAATGGGTATCCACGACAATCAGCATTGTTTTTGGGGTCACCATTGACATTGCATCAAGCGGAGAAATAAAGATTTTTCCGTCCTCCGACGACTCCATAGAAGAAATCAGCGGTGATGCCAAACTTTGCGTCCTGTTAATTACAATATACGCCGGTTTTTTTAGCGATTTGGTCACAACGCTCCACAGGCCGATTGCAGCCCCGACACAGTCCAAATCAGAAAATTTATGCCCCATAACAAAGACAACGTCGCTGCTTTTAATATGGTCGGACAGTGTCGCGGCAATGACGCGGGTACGCACCTTGTCCCGCTTTTCCACCCCTTTTGAAAGGCCGCCAAAGAACTCATATGTATCGTCCTTTTGTTTGACGGCAACCTGATCGCCGCCGCGGCCCAAAGCCATATCCAGCGCCTTTCGAGCCCACTCTTCACCTTGCTGCAAGGAGTCCGCTCCGCGCCCAACGCCCATAGAAACTGTTGCGCTGCGGCGCTCGCCTGCCTTGATTGAACGGATGGCGTCAAGTATTTCAAAGCGTTTTTCCATGGCGGCACGAATGTGGGCTTCGTCAGTGAGAACCAAATAGCGCCCCCCACTCAGCTTTTTTAGAAAGCCGCCCATACTCTGCGCCCAGTTGATAAGTGCGCTTTCAACCTCCGACGTAATGCGGGAATCCTCACTGCCGCTGGAATCGCGGGCAAGCTCCTCACGATTGTCAAAATAGGCAACCGCCACGACCGGACGCCGTTCCGTGTATTCACGATTAATTTCTTTGTAATAGGTATCGTCTATAAAATACACAATACTGCCGTACACCGTCCTTGCAGCAAAAACAGTGTACTGCTTGTCGCCTACCGTAATATCGCTACCGCTGTCCGCGATAATCTGGTCGATCGTCCTCGGGTAGATGAATTTTATAATATTCTCACCACGGCACTCGTGCTTCTTACTGACTTTTGCTGAAAAAGCACCGTTCACCCAAATGATGTCGCCCGCGTCGCCAATAACTGCAACAGGCATTGTAAAGTCCTCAAGAGAACGGTATTCTTCACCCGACAATATTTTTTGGGCGCTCTTGACCGCAGTGGCAACGTGCGTTTTGAAATGTTCTGTCGAGAGCATCACTGCTACAATCGAACAAATCGCAAGTGTCATTTCCACAGAGAATATAATGCTGTTATAAGAATAGCTTATGCCGGCCATGATGAGCATGACTGCCGTGATTACAAAAAATACCGGCGACGATACCCACACTTTTCTTTTCAAGATGATTACCCCTTCAGTTGCTTATACTTCCATGATGATAGGAAGTATCATCGGATTACGCTTTGTACGGCCATAGAGCATACGGGAAAGTTCGTCTTTAATACGCGTTTTGAGCGTACCCCAGTCATGAATATTATTTTCAGCACAGCTTTCGAGTACGGAATTAACCAGTACTTTTGCCTCATCAATCAACGGCTCGGACTCACGAACATAAACAAATCCACGGGAAACGACATCGGGGCCGGAAACGACATGACCGTCACCCGAAGCAATTGTACAGACTACAATGATTAAACCATCCTCGGCAAGATGTTTTCTGTCACGCAGAACAATGCTGCCAACATCACCCACGCCAAGGCCGTCGACCAGTATCCTGCCGGCCGGAACGGAACCGATTTTCTTCATGTAATCCTGATTGATTTCAAGCACATCTCCAATATCACCGATAAACACATGTGCGGCATCTTTGCCCATAGCATAGGCCAATCCCGCATTCTTGCGAAGATGCTTCTGCTCGCCGTGAACAGGGACAAAATACTTTGGTTTTGTAATACCCTGCATCAGCTTCAATTCTTCCTGACATGCGTGACCGGAAACGTGTACTTCATACATGGACTCATACACGACTTCGCAGCCGCGTTTCATCAGTTCGTCAATAACGGTTCCAATGGTCTTTTCGTTGCCGGGGATCGGCCTTGCAGAAATAATGATAAAATCACCGGGTCCCACTTCCACCTTGCGGTGGTCGGCAAAGGCCATGCGTGTTAAGGCGCTCATGGGTTCACCCTGGCTTCCTGTGGTTACCAGCACAACCTTATCTTTTGGATAACGGTTGATTACATCGAGGTCGATCAACACGCCTTCCGGCACATCAAGATACCCCAACTCTACGCCAATGCCCATCACATTGAGCATACTGCGGCCGGAAAGGGCAACCTTACGGCCGTATTTGACCGCGCAGTTGATAATCTGCTGAACGCGGCTGATATTGGATGCAAAGGTTGCGATAATAATCCTGCTGTTTTCCGCCCGCTTGAACAGGCGCTCAAAGGAATCGTTAACCTTGCTTTCGGACATTGTATAGCCGGGGCGCTCCGCATTGGTGGAATCGGAAAGCAAAGCAAGAACACCCTCATTGCCTAACTCTGCAAAACGGCCAAGATCGATCATTTCACCCTGTGCAGGCGTGCAGTCAATTTTAAAGTCGCCGGTGTGAATAATTGTTCCGGCCGGTGAATGAATCGCTAAACTGACCGCGTCAGGAATGGAGTGATTGACGTGAATCAATTCTACATCCATACACCCGAGCTTGATGTGCCCGCCGGGTTTCACAACATTTAATTTAACTTTATTCAATATGCCATGCTCTTTCAGCTTGCCCGCGATGAGGCCAAGCGTCAGAGGGGTTCCGTACAGAGGAAGATTAACTTTCTTTAACAGGTAAGGCAGCGCACCAATATGATCCTCGTGGCCGTGTGTTAACACAATACCGCGTATTTTATCAACATTGCGCTCCACAAAAGTGAAGTCCGGCAGCACCAAATCAACGCCAAGCATGTCATCGTCCGGAAATGCCATTCCGCAATCGACAATCATCATATCGTCTTCGCATTCAAACAGCGTAAAGTTCTTGCCGATTTCATTTAAACCGCCAAGAAAATAGGCTTTTATAGAAGGCTTTTGTGGTATGTTTTTGCCGTGCTTGTTCTGTTGAATCTGGTTTGGCTGTCTTTGAATTTGAGTCTGCTGTGGCAGAGGCAAACTCGGCTGTTTTTGTGGTTGACGCCTTGGTTGGCGTGGCTGTTTTGGCTGATTAGGCTGGCTAACCTGTTTTGTTTGATTTAAGTGACTAAGTTGTTTGGGCTGTTCAGTTTGTTTAGGCTGATTCAGCGGTTTGGGTTGATTCGCTTGCTTCGGCTGTTTTGGTTGGTTGATTTGCTTTGGTTTGTTCAGCTGTTTTGGCTGTTCGACCTGATTTGCTTCCTTTATCTGCACTGGTTCGCCGCCAATGATCTGATCCGCAGGCTTCTGCGTTCTGTGCCGAGCAGCGGGAACCGTTCTCTGCACCGGTTTTTTGGGCATTACGATCTTTTGATAAAGTGTTGAGCGCCCCTCATTTGCCGCGTCGATACGCGACTCCTCGGCAATCTTTACCTCTGCCGGGTTTGTTTGATTTTTTTCCGTCACGAAATAACCTCCATTGTTAATAAGGGTACAACCAATAAAGTCCGCCGGCAAACGGTGCCGAAGCGGGCATGGTGTATCCATGTTGATTTTTGCACCCTCTTACACTGCGCGGGCAGCTGTAACAGAAGTGAGAAAGCAGCCGCATAACCTATGCGGTTTCAAATATATTTAATGTCTAAATATAAAGCTAATTTAAAAAAATCCGGACACAAATATCTATATAATTGTACATTGATTCGCAATTACTGTCAAGTCATTGCACCCGTGGGGCGATAAATTATATTATATCCAAAATTAATACTCCTAAACGAAGGATAGAATTGTTTGTATTGATTAAATATGCTATACTAATATTGTATTTATAATTGATAATACTAAGGGATGATTAAATGAAGCAAGTCGAAATCTTTACCGACGGGGCGTGTAGCGGAAATCCGGGTCCAGGAGGCTGGGGCGCTGTCCTGCGCTGCAACGGCACCGAAAAGGAAATCAGCGGCGGCGCGGCCAACACTACCAATAATCGTATGGAACTGAGTGGAGTAATAGAAGCACTCCGTCTTTTAAAAGAACCTTGCGAAGTAAACTTATACAGCGATTCCAAATACGTTTGCGATGCAATCACAAAAGGTTGGGCAAAAGGCTGGCAGAAAAACAATTGGCGCAAGGCAGATAAAAAACCAGCTCTGAACACTGATTTATGGGAAGCTCTGCTTACTCTTTTACTGCAACACAAAGTTACGGTAAACTGGGTAAAGGGTCACGCCGGACATTCTGAAAACGAACGTTGTGACAGGCTTGCAGTGACTGCGGCCGAGAAATTTAAATAATTTTTTATATTCTATTGTAATCTATACCAAAATGGTGTATATTATAAAAAGTAGAAATCCTACAAAATTGATAATATTTAGTAAGGGTGATAACATGGCACATTTTATTTACGCGGATAATGCCGCAACAACTCCTGTTTCAAAATCCGTCTTAGCAGCAATGGAGCCTTTTTATACAGATTTTTATGGCAATCCTTCGAGTCTTTATTCGGTTGGCCGTGAAGCAAAAAGACCTCTTGAACTTGCACGCGAAACGGTTGCTGATTGCCTTGGCGCTTTGCCAAACGAGATATTCTTTACCTCAGGCGGCAGTGAAGCTGACAACTGGGCGATTAAAGGTGTTGCCCACGAGCAGGCGAAAAAAGGTAAAAAGCATATTATTACTTCCACATTTGAGCATCACGCAGTTTTACACTCCTGTGAAGCGCTCGAAAAGGAAGGCTTTGAGGTTACTTATCTGGATGTACACCGCGATGGGCTCGTCCGTCCGGAAGAACTTGAAGCTGCAATTCGTGAGGACACCGCGATTGTTACTATTATGTATGCCAATAATGAAATCGGCACGATTCAACCGATCGCTGAACTCGGCGCGGTTTGCAAAAAACATGGCGTAATTTTTCACACTGACGCAGTCCAGGCTGTCGGTAATGTTCATATTAATGTAAATGAGCAAAACATTGATTTATTATCCCTTTCAGGTCATAAATTTCACGCACCAAAAGGCGTTGGTGCTCTGTTCATTCGCAAAGGAATCAAATTACCAAATTTGATTGACGGCGGTGCGCAGGAACGCGGCCGCAGAGCCGGCACCGAAAATGTAGCGGGTATTGTAGGCATGAGCGTTGCGTTAAAAGAAGCCTGTGCGAATATTGACGAGCGCACAAAACGCTTGACGAAAATGAGGGACAGGTTGATTGACGGCGCGTTAAAAATGGAACGTTCGCGTTTGAACGGAGACAGAGTAAAGCGTCTGCCGGGCAACGTTAATATGTGCTTCGAAGGCATTGAGGGCGAGTCCCTGTTGCTGATGCTCGACTTAAAAGGTGTGTGTGCGTCTTCAGGCTCTGCCTGCACCTCCGGTTCACTTGACCCCAGCCATGTGCTGTTGGCAATTGGACTGCCACATGAAATTGCACACGGTTCACTGAGGCTTTCCTTCAGCGAACAAAACACAGAGGAAGATATAGACTACATTCTTGATGTTCTGCCCAAGATTGTCGAGCGCTTGCGCTCCATGTCCCCTCTTTGGGAAGAAATTTTATCCGGTGAAAAGAAATTTGAATGATTTTCGCAGTAATGCGTGACTCAATTTTAGTTTGTACTTGTTTTCACTTCTTATCATACTATATTATAATTAAAAGAGGTAATTCATATGGCATACAGCGAAAAAGTAATGGATCATTTTGCAAATCCGCGTAATGTGGGCGAAATTGCCGATGCAAGCGGCGTTGGAGAGGTTGGTAATCCAAAGTGCGGAGATATCATGAGGATGTATATTAAGGTTGACGGCGACATTATATCAGATGTAAAATTCAAGACTTTTGGCTGTGGCGCTGCAATCGCTACAAGTTCCATGGCCACCGAACTGATTAAAGGTAAAAAGATTGAAGACGCTTTGAAGCTGACCAATAAAGCAGTTATGGAAGCATTGGATGGACTGCCGGCCGTTAAAGTTCACTGTTCTGTTTTGGCTGAGCAGGCAATTAAATCCGCAGTTGCTGATTATTACAGAAAAAAAGGCGTCGATCCGACACCTTTCGTAGGCGAAATTCCGGAATGTGAATCCTGCGCCTGCGACGCGCACTAAAATATTTTTAAAAGTGGCAGTGTAAAATGCAAAAACATTTTACACTGCCACTTTTTCTATTTGTAAGCCAAAAACACCTCTGTCAGAAACTTGCTGACAGAGATGCTTTATCGTAATCATGGCTTACTATTGCGATGTCCCACAGCCGTTATCATTCCCATTGGTGTATTTCCACTTGCCTTGAATAGATCATCATGAACTGTTCCGTTTATGTTTACTCTAATTCTTCCAAAGGCTGTGTTAAAGTCGCTGGAAAAACTGCATCGTTCACCATGTACGCTGCCGCCGGAAAACGGGTAGCGGCTACCATTCACTTCCAAGGTACCACTTAGCTTTTCTTCATTCGTTACCAGCGTAATACTTCCTCTCATCGAACCGATCGGCGTTTGTAAAGCTATCGCATATTTTCCATCAATCATTATAATATCCCCCTTCACTTCCGGACTTGCCAATAATATTAAGATATGCCGGAAAGCAAATGTTGCTATCAATAATGAAGATATACCTATTGAAGCTATCAATATATATAAAGAAAAGCAGACAGATATTTTACAATCTGTCTGCTTTATTTGGTGGGCCATCAAGGACTCGAACCTTGGACCGACCGGTTATGAGCCGGTTGCTCTAACCAACTGAGCTAATGGCCCGGTTAAAAAAATCTGCCGCCGCTAATAATATAACGGCGGCAAATGCATGATTGGCTCCCCAAGTTGGACTCGAACCAACGACCCTGCGGTTAACAGCCGCATGCTCTACCGGCTGAGCTATTGAGGAATATTGATGTTGGCGCCTTCCTATTGTTCCGGGCCGTCGCCAGCCAAGTATCTTCGGCACTAATGAGCTTAACTTCCGTGTTCGGGATGGGAACGGGTGGACCCTCATCGTAATCAGTACCAACTGTATATTTATCACATTGCTGTGTAAATAACTCTGTTATTTTGTAATCATATGCTTTGCACAAAAAAAGATGCATCATCGAACGCGAGTCAGAAAAATGGTGACCCGTGGGAGGACTTCGCAGTCGGCAGTCGCCTACGGCGTTGCTCTCAGTATGAGTGCTAAAGTAACCATCTTTGCGTTTCAGTGCTAATCTGGAGTTCAATTCTCCAAATGTATTTAATCTGTAACTCAGACGCGAGTCAGAAAAATGGTGACCCGTGGGAGAATCGAACTCCCGTTATCGGCGTGAGAGGCCGGTGTCTTAACCGCTTGACCAACGGGCCATATTTACACAGTCAGATGCAGAGGTCAGAGGCTTCTAACCTCTTTCTGACTTTTTCATGGTGCACCATCGGAGACTCGAACTCCGGACACCCTGATTAAGAGTCAGGTGCTCTACCAACTGAGCTAATGGTGCATATGGCAGGTTAAGCCTGCACGCTACAGCGAAATTTACATATACACTGAAAACTGAATAAAGGAACAAGCAGAGCAAGAAGAATGAATATCAAGAAAAATTATGGTCAAGCCCTCGACCTATTAGTACTGCCAAGCTGAGTACGTTACCGTACTTACACACGCAGC
>Ga0183095_10135_pt6 | contig 107482 bp, 108 predicted proteins | sample BioMet4_FD_130346 | JGI IMG/M metagenome (GOLD analysis project Ga0183095, IMG submission 130346) | Microbial communities from bioreactor (seeded with sewage sludge) at LBNL, California, USA - Biofuel metagenome 4 (v2) (version 3) | ecosystem: Engineered > Bioreactor > Anaerobic > Unclassified ...
ATCCTGAAAAGCCCGGCTCTATAACCGTGTTTGCTAATTACTACAATCAACCACGCACAACCTTCTTTGTGCATACCACTGATGCCGCTGTCTTTGATGATGCCTTAACCGGATTTAAAGGCTACGGGGTAGGTGTCGGTTACACTATCATGAAAAATACAGTAGCAACTGTGCAATATTTTGATACCAAAGAAAAAGGTGGAGAAAATCGTAAAGATCAACGAATCTGGTCCGATGTAACCTTTACTTTTTAACCAACAGCATCCATTATTCCCCCCAATAAAAATAAACAACGCCAACAAGTAAAGTTGGCGTTGTTTATTTTTGTCTTGCTAGCAAAAACACTGTAGAAATAATACATGCTACTCCTAATATTTCTGCTAAACCAAAATCCACGTGTAATATAACCACCGCTAATAATACTGAAGACAAGGGCTCTACAGAAGCCAAAGCCCCTACTTCAGACGCTTTGATATATTTTGTACTATCTAAGTAACAATAAAAAGCAATCAATGTTCCAAATAAAATAAGTACGGTCATCCCAATCACCGTACCAAAGTCCATAATACCAATAAAAGGCCAAGGCTGCAAAAAGACATTTATAAAAATACCACCTATAAACATACTCCAGCCAATAACCATGGTAGAAGAATAGGTCTTAAGCATTTCCCTTGGGTAAAGGGTATAAAAAGCCATGGCAAAAGCAGAAAGTATGCCCCAAAATAACGTCTGTTGCGAAATAGCTAAAGTGTCCCAGTTACCTTTAGTAACCAAAAGATAAGTCCCCATAGTAGCGAGAAAGACGGCTGTCACTTCTATCTTACCCGGAAAATGCTTCGTACGCCATAGTGAATAAACTAACACTATAACAGGCATAAGATATTGCAAAACCGTTGCAGTGGCTGCATTACCATATTGGATTGCAATAAAATAACCATACTGTGTCATAAACATACCAATAATGGCATATATTATTATTTTATAACGATGAGTTGGATGCCGCCAAATAGCCCATATATCTCTGCCGGCATATTTATCATAAATCAGCATAATAAGGCCGGCAACAATCATACGAACCATAAGGAGCCAGTCCGGTGATAGATGTTTTTGCTCAAATAAATATTGCACCGCCGTACCGGAAGCTCCCCAGAGAGATGCTCCCACTAAAATCATATATATGCCCTTGGATCTCGAACTTTGCACAATACCCCCACCTAGAATCTTTTAAATCTTTTTATAATATTTGCCGCCTGATAGTAGCCATCTACAGCAGCGCTCATAATTCCACCAGCATACCCCGCACCCTCACCGGTAGGGTAAAGTCCCCTATGAGTAATTGATTGCCCGTCTTGTCCCCTTAAAATGCGTACAGGGGCAGATGTTCTCGTCTCAACTCCTGTCAATAAACCATCAGAAGCAAATCCCCCTATGCGGCGTCCAAAAACTTTAATACCTGCACGCAAAGTTGCAGCTACATAATCCGGTAAAACTTTGTCCAAGGAAACTGCTACTAATCCGGGTTCATAAGTAGGTTTAAAGCCAACTTTCAAGAGTGGTTCTGTGTTATCCAAAAAACTTCTTATATTTTGCGCCGGGGCACTATAGTTTTTTCCTCCTGCACAATAGGCTAATTGCTCATAGTGACGTTGAAATTCAATCCCACCTAAAGGCCCCGCTCCGAAATCTTGTGGACCAACATTTACTACCAATGCACTGTTTGCTATGCCGGAATCTCGACCATGCATACTCATTCCATTAGTAACGACTCCACCTATTTCAGAGGTTGCAGCGACTACCTTCCCACCGGGGCACATGCAAAAAGAATACACCGTACGGCCATTGCTAGGTTCATGATGTACCAAAGCGTAGTCAGAAGCACCTAATTTAGGATGCCCTGCAAAAGTACCATACTGTGAAGTATCAATTACAGCTTGCTCATGTTCTACCCGCACTCCAATAGCAAAAGCTTTTGCTTCAATAGCTACGCCTTGCTCTAGCAGTTTTTTGTATGTATCACGAGCACTATGGCCAATAGCCAAAATAACTGCGTTCGTTATAATTTTTTCATCATTAATAAGTTCTATACCAATTACTTTGTCATCTTTAACAATTAAAGCTTTTACCTGACAGTCGTATAATATTTCTCCGCCCAGTTCTTCAATCTGCTTAGCTAAATTGCTTACCATAAGGCGCAATTTATCTGTTCCTACGTGTGGTTTTTGCTCATAAAGGATTTCCCCTGGGGCGCCGGCTGCTACAAAAGTTTCAAGTATATGGCTCATAATAGGATCATTTATTCTTGTTGTAAGCTTACCGTCAGAAAAAGTTCCTGCCCCACCCATACCAAACTGTACATTACTTTTAGGATCAAATTTACCTGTACGCCAAAAAGCATCTACATCTGCTACCCGCTCCGCCAAACATTTCCCACGTTCAATTAATAAAGGTTTATAGCCTCGTTTAGCAAGTTCCAATGTAGCGATTAATCCAGCCGGGCCCGCTCCGATAATCACAGGTCGCTCACACAGCTCTTCACTGCCACAAACCAATTTTTCGCGCTTTGGTTCATCCATTTTGCTGATATTTTTGTCTTGCAAAATTATGTCCAACTTTTTACCACTCACAGCTAGATCCAGGCACAAATGATAAACCAAACAAATATTATTTTTGCGACGTGCATCAACTGCACGTCGCAAAACTTTTACATCACGAATATTTTCTTTATCAATGTTAAATTTATGCGCCAAAATTTCCACTAAGCTATGCTCATTTGTAATTCCGACACGCAAGTTATTTAGTTTTATTATCATTATTCACTCCGCTTTTTTCAATTTTATTTCTACCATTACATTGTGCGCATCTGCTAATACCTTATCCGGAATATTCAGGGGCATCTTTAACTCTACATCCCCTGTTAATTTATCCAAAACAACCGGTGCTGTCTTTATTTCTTTCAAATTGCTTATAAGTTGGGGCTCGGCCGTTAATTTTACTGCATCCGGAGTAACAATTATCTTATCCACCTTAAAACCAGTTGGTAAGTTACCTGATAAATCTACGGAAATTGGGAACGACTTCGTAGCCAACTGTTTCAACACTTCTACAGAAACATGAACTTTTGATGGTTCAACTTTTATATCATACATTTCTCGGGCATCTTTACTCACAGCTACTACTGCCGCATCATCCTCAAAGTTTTTATCTTTGTTACTAATATCTACTAAAACGACAACCTTACCTACTTCCGCAATTCTACTGCTTGCACCTTGAATAGTAACCTTCATGGGAGACAAATTCATTTTGCCAACAGTTACGCCTGAATTTGGCACACCAACAATACGAGGCTCTATTTCTAAGACTCGCTCACCTACCGTATCTAAGTTTAACTGCAGTAAATTAGGACTTATTTCGATTATTTCTCCCAAAGGAGTTTTTCCTAGAACATTATAAGTTCCAAGTCCCTTTACTGCACCACTAAAGTCTACATATGCTTTAAGGGAATTTTCTGATATTGCCGATACTTGTGACCTTGGCCCGCTGACTTTGATTTTTACTGTTTCCGGTAAATCATGCACAACCATATCAGAAGCCAAGTTTTCTTTAGTCAAAGGAACTGAAAAAGTGCGCGTGGTAAATGGATTTTGTTCATTCATTACGTATAACCACAAGGCACACGCAACTAAAAGCGCCATAATTCTTACAGTCCAAGAATTACCCTGCCCATTATTTTTTCCCATTCTTCTTCTCCTCCCCTTTGGCTTTTGTATCTTCGCCTTTCGGAGTCCCCTTAAGCTTTAGCAAAATACTATCTTTCCAATTCAGCATTGGTTTGCTCATAGCAGGGCGCAAGATATTCTTTATATCTTGATGAGTTAAATAACGTTGTAAGCTTCCACTGCGTGCTAAGGAAATAGTCCCTGTTTCTTCACTAATGACCAAAACCAGAGCATCTGATTGCTCACTAAGACCAATTGCCGCACGATGACGAGTGCCAAGTTCTTGGCTAAGATTACTGGCCTCTGTCAAAGGCAAAAGGCAACTGGCAGCAATAATACGGTCACCCCTTATAATAACCGCTCCATCATGAAGTGGTGTATTCGGTATGAAAATATTTTCAAAGAGCTGAGTGGTAATAATTCCATCTATTTGGATACCTGTTTCAATATAGTCAGTCAAACCAGTCTCACGTTCAAAAACAATAAGTGCTCCAATTTTATGCCTAGACATATCATCTGCAGCTGTAGCTACTGCTTCCAGCATATTTTCTACCTGTAATCCGTTTAATACCGTACTCTTACGGAAAAGTTTTCCACGACCAATTTGCTCTAAGGCACGGCGCAATTCCGGTTGAAAAACCACCGGTAACGCTACCATAACAACAGTCATGCTTTTTTCCAGCAACCAGTTAATAACATATAAGTTTAACCATTTGCTAACCAAAGTAGCTGCAAACAGAACTAGTAAACCTTTTACTAAGGATGCCGCTCTTGTGTTTTTAAGCATTTGATAAAGTTTATTCAGAAAATAGGCTACAACAATTATGTCTAAAATATCCAATATACTAACAGTATAAAGAACACCCTGAATTTGTCTTAACAAAAACATCACCCTCCGCCTTTTATATCTTGAATTACATTATACAAAAGTTTTACAGCTCTTGTCACCCTTTTTGCTAAAGTTCTTGTAATAAATAAAAACCGGTTCTTATGAACCGGTTTTAAACAAGCTTACCTATACATGTTTAAACAACGTAGCAATCACTTTTTTTTGCTCTTGTAAAATTTTTTCACCTTTAATAAGTTGCTTTGCATTTTCGCTAAAAGCAGGCCCACCATAAGATGTTCTAGCAGCGACACAATTTTCTGGTTTTAATGCTTCTAATAAGTCTGCCTCAAAGAGTTCGGAGAATTTTTTATACTCTGACAAGGAGATCTCCGGTAAAAACTTTTCTTGTGCAATCGCGTAAGCCACACACTTTCCTACAACTTCGTGCGCTTGCCTAAACGGTAAACCCTTGCGTACTAAATAGTCGGCTAAATCCGTTGCATTAGAGAAATCTTGATGCACTGCCTCTGCCATACGTTCAACATTAACATTCATAGTTAACAGCATGTCACTATAAACCGCTAAAGAAAATTTTACAGTATCAATGGCATCAAAAAAGCCCTCTTTATCTTCTTGCAAATCTTTATTATAAGTTAACGGTAAACCCTTTAAAGTTACTAACATGGCCTGTAAGTGCCCATAAACACGGCCTGTTTTTCCTCTTACCAATTCTGAAATATCCGGATTCTTTTTTTGTGGCATCATAGATGAGCCTGTAGCAAAAGCATCATCTAGTTCGATAAAACCAAATTCTGTACTGGACCATAGGCATATTTCTTCACTAAGCCTAGATAAATGCATCATAAGAATTGACGCAAAGGACAAAAATTCTAAAATATAATCCCTGTCACTAACAGCATCCATACTATTAGCATAAACTTCTTGAAAATTCAATTCTTCGGCAACTTGAAATCTATCAATTGGAAAAGTAGTTCCAGCAATTGCCCCGGCACCCAATGGCATAATATCAGCCCCGGACCACACGCCCTGCAAGCGGCGGAAATCTCTTTGCAGCATATTGAAATATGCTAACATATGATGAGCAAAAGTAATAGGCTGCGCACGTTGCAGATGAGTATATCCCGGCATCAATGTTTTATCGTGTTTTTTTGCTACAGCTAGCAGAGCTTCCTCAAAGTTAAGTAAAAGCTCGCCAATCTCTGTAACTTCACGTTTCATATACATATGCATATCCAACGCCACTTGGTCATTACGACTACGAGCGGTGTGCAGCCTTGCTCCTGCACTACCAATAGCATCCGTTAAGCGTGACTCAACATTCATGTGTATATCTTCCAAAGAAACTTCAAATTTGAAATTACCTGCCTCTATATCAGCCAAAATTTGCTCTAGGCCTTGGACAATCTTTTTACCATCAGCTGCGGGAATAATACCTGTCCTTGCAAGCATATTGGCATGGGCAATACTCCCCCTAATATCTTCGTGATATAGGCGTTTATCAAACTTGATGGATGCGTTAAACGCATCCACCAACTCATTTGTATTTTTGCTGAATCTTCCGCCCCAAAGCTTTGCCATTATTTTAGAGTTCCTTGTCTCATCATAGCGCGCACTGTTAGAGGTAAACCAAACAAAGTAATAAACCCGGTTGCATCCGCTTGATTATAAACTTCATCAGCACCAAAAGTAACATATTCTTGACTGTATAAGGAATATGGTGATTTAGCACCAGCGCTAATTACATTGCCTTTATAAAGTTTAAGACGTACAGTACCGGTTACCGTTTTTTGAGTTTCATCTACAAAAGCTTGTAAGGCTTCACGCAAAGGAGAGAACCACATGCCGTTATAAACTAATTCTGCATATTGCACTGCAATTAATTCCTTATAGTGGTTGGTAGCGCGATCCAAGCATAAATTTTCTAACTCGTTATGAGCATAATAAATTATAGTACCACCTGGCGTTTCATAAATTCCGCGGCTCTTCATTCCTACCAAACGGTTTTCAACCATGTCACAAATACCAATACCATTACGAATTCCAATTTCATTTAAAGTTTCAACAAGCTTAGCAGGAGAAAGCTTCTTGCCATTAACAGCAATAGGAACTCCTTCTTCAAAATCTAATTCCACATATTCATCTTTATCCGGTGCTTTTTCCGGAGTATTAGTAACAATGAACAAATCATCCTTTGGTGCGTTCCATGGATTTTCCAAATCAGAACCTTCATGGGACAAATGCCACATATTACGATCCATACTATAGTCACGTTTCTTAGTTACAGGTACCGGAATATTATGTGCAGCGGCATAATCAATAGCATCCTCACGAGAACGGATATCCCATTCGCGCCAAGGAACAATAACAGCTAATTGTGGAGCCAAAGCATGAACAGAAAGTTCAAAACGAACTTGATCGTTGCCCTTACCTGTAGCACCATGTGCTACAGCATCAGCACCTTCTTTAAGAGCAATTTCCACCAATTTTTTGGCAATTAAAGGACGTGCAAAAGAAGTACCTAATAAATATTTCTTTTCGTAAACAGCACCTGCTTTAACGGTAGGCCATACATAATCAGAAATAAATTCTTCTTTCAAATCCAGAATGTAGCATTTGCTAGCACCGGATTTAATAGCTTTGTCATGGACAGGATTCAATTCATCTCCTTGTCCTAAATCAGCAGTAACCGCTATAACTTCGCAGTTATTATAGTTTTCTTTTAACCAAGGAATAATTACCGATGTATCAAGTCCCCCGGAATAAGCTAATACAACTTTCTTAATTTCTTCTTTTTTCATTAGATACAGCCTCCTGTTTTTGTAATAGTGCAAAATATTTATACAAAATGAAAATTTAGCTCTAGCTATAATAACATTTTGTTTTTACAAGGATTCATCACTCATTAAGAGTGCCATGATTGCTTTTTGTACATGCAAACGATTTTCTGCTTGATCAAAAACCGCCGATTGCGTGCCTTCTATAACATCTTCTGTTATTTCTTCTCCACGATGAGCCGGCAAACAGTGAAGTACTATGGCATCAGGCCTAGCTACTGCTAAAAGCTCTTTGTTAATTTGATACCCGCCCAAAGCTTTCTGTCGTATGGATTTTTCTGCTTCTTCCCCCATTGACGTCCACACATCGGTGTAGAGGACATCAGCACCCTTGGCTGCTTTAAACAAATCTTCCTCCACAGTAATGGTACACCCTGTTTGTAAGGCATCTTCCTGTGCCTGCTGCACAATTTGCGGGTTAGGTTGATATCCTTTGGGAGAAGCACACACCATATTCATACCAACTTTTGCAGCGGCAAACATCAAGGAGTGCGCCATGTTATTCCCGTCTCCTACATAGACTAATTTCCTGCCCTTTAAGATTTCTTTATATTCTTGAATAGTAAACAAATCCGTTAGTGCTTGGCAAGGATGTAAAAGATCCGTCAAGCCATTAATAACAGGAACTGTAGCATATTCAGCCATTTCTATAACAGAATCATGTGAAAAAGTCCTAATCATAATACCGTCAACAAAACGTGAAAGGACTCTTGCCGTATCCCGTACAGGTTCCCCGCGTCCAACTTGCGAAGTAGAATCATTTAAATATATAGGGTGTCCACCTAGCTGATGAAACCCTGTTTCAAAAGAAACCCTAGTTCTGGTTGAAGCCTTGGAAAAAATCATAGCCAGAGTTTTTCCTTTTAGATATTCATGTTCCTCGCCATTTTTTTGTTTGCGTTTCAACTTCGTTGCTACATCCAAAATGGTAGCAACTTCCCCCACTGATAAATCGTGAATTGATATTAAGTCTTTATTTTTCAATCCCATGCGCTATGCCTCTCACTCCGTTAAAATTCTTCAAAAACCTCTCTGAAGACAACCATTAAAGCATCTATTTCCTCTTTGCTTATAATTAGTGGTGGTACTAGCCTAATAACATTGCCTGCTGTACAGTTAATAATCATACCCCGTTCCAAACAACCCTTAACAATAGGCGCACCAGCCGACCTAAGTTCCATCCCCAAAATAAGACCCCGTCCGCGTACTTCTATAATTTTATCAGGGAATTGTTTTTGTAATTCTTCTAATTTTAATTTGAAATAGGCTCCTGTTTCAGAAGCAATTTGATCTAATTTCATTTCTTTCATAGTAGTTAATGCCGCATATGCGGCGGCACAAGATAAAGGGTTGCCGCCAAAAGTAGTCCCATGGTCCCCCGGGGCAAAGACATGCGCCAATCTTTCAGTAGTTACAAAGGCGCCCATTGGAAAACCACCGCCCAAGGCCTTAGCAAGAGTCATTACATCAGGACGGGCTCCACTATATTCCCAAGCAAACCATTTACCGCTTCTGCAAATACCGGATTGAATTTCATCAAACATCAATAAAGCATCATGCTTATCGCAAAGTTCTCTTGCCTTAAGTAAATACTCATTAGTTGGGACATATACTCCACCTTCGCCTTGAATCGGTTCCAGCAAAACTCCGCAAACTTCGTCATCCAACGCGTTTTCTAAGGCAGCAATATCACCGTAAGGTACATATTCATAGCCAACAGGCAAGGGACTTAAACCTTCATGATAATGATCTTGCCCGGTTGCAGTTAACGTAGCCATTGTTCTGCCATGGAAAGAGTGTACCGCAGAAATAATTTTAAATTTCTTAGGGTTTTTAGCTACTCCATATTTACGTGCCAATTTTAAGGCGCCTTCATTAGCCTCTGCTCCACTATTACACAAAAACACCCTTTCAAAACCAGATACTTCACTAAGCACCTTAACTGCCTTCGCCTGAATTTCTGTATAGTAAAGATTGGAGCTGTGAATAAGCTTACCAGCTTGATCACTAATTGCCTTGACTATAGCAGGATGAGCATGTCCCAGACCATTTACGGCAATTCCTGCTAAAAAATCGGTATATTCTCTGCCCTCTGCATCATACAATTTGCAACCTTTACCATGATCTAAAGCAATTTGATTTCTACCGAATACGGGTAGATAATATTTATCTGTTTGTTCTATAATCTCTTTAGTATTCAACTTTATACCCCCTCATTCTTTTAGAGATTTTTATGACAGCTGCAAAGACCCCCGTAAATAGGAAGTCACCTTTTGCTATGGCAAAAGTCAGTTATTGTTTTACAACTTCAGTACCAACACCCTCATCAGAAAAAATTTCTAACAAGATAGAATGTTCTTCGCGGCCATCAATTATATGAGTTTTCTTAGCTCCACCGCTTAGGGCTGTAATACATGCTTTTACTTTTGGAATCATACCGCCGTCAATTTTACCACGAACAATGAGTTCCTGTGCTTTTTCAAAAGTTAAAGTGGAAATAAAAGAATTCTCATCACGATAATCTGAATAAATACCCTTGACATCAGTTAAGACTAAAAGCTTTTCTGCTTGCAAAGCGCCTGCAATTTCACCGGCAACACTATCGGCATTAATATTATAGGTTTCACCATTTGTTCCTACACCGGTAGGCGCTATAACCGGAATAAAATCGTTATCTAAAAGAACGTTAATAAGAGCTGTATTAATATGTTCAACATTACCAACATATCCAATATCCACTAAATTAACTTCTCCATTTTCATACACATCGGCCAAATGTTTTTTTGCTTGAATTAAGTTAGCATCTTTGCCATTAAGGCCAACCGCATTGCCACCCAAAATGTTAAGACGTGCCACCAAATCAGTGTTAATCTTCCCCACCAAAGCCATTTCGGCCAAACCGACACTTTCAGCATCTGTTACACGCAAACCACTAATAAACTGTGTTTGTTTGCCCGCTTTTTGTAACATAGCTGTGATTTCCGGTCCACCACCATGAACTACTATGGGACGCATCCCTGCGCATCGCAAAAACACAATATCTTGCAATACTTTATTTTTAATATCATCATTTAACATAGCGTTTCCACCATATTTAACAACAACTGTCTTTCCTTTAAAATCACGTAAATAGGGCAAAGCTTCAACCAAGGTATTAATTTGTTCACCTTTAATTTGCATTATCGTAACCTCCTAAAATTCTATTTGAGAAATTGAAGAGTAGCTGCAGTATTTTTAAGTATGATATTCTCCATTTATTTTAACATAATCATAACTAAAGTCACATGTCCAAACTGTAGCTTTTTCTGTACCCGCGGCCATATCAACCGTAATACTAATATCATGCTCAGACATAATAGGTTTTAATTCCGCCAAAGGCACATTGACATTCATACCATTTTTAACCACACGTATGGATCCAATGCTAAGGTTGGTGTGCGCAGCATCCATAGCTGCCCCGCTGTAACCTGCCGCACAAAGTATGCGCCCCCAGTTAGGATCTTCTCCAAAGAAAGCTGTCTTCACTAAAGGTGATTTTGCAATAGCCATAGCTGCTAGTTTCGCATCAGCAAAGCTTGCCGCACCAATTACGTTAACTTCCATAAATTTAGTAGCGCCCTCACCATCATGAGCAATCATTTTAGCTAGGTCCTGTGCTGTCTGCAAAAGTGCTTTATAAAGAGTCTCATAATCAGGATGCTCTTCAGAAAAAACTATTTCATTTTCTGCCAAACCATTGGCTAAAACTATCATACTGTCATTAGTGCTGGTATCACCATCAACTACCACCATATTAAAAGATTTGTCTGCCACTGCCTTGACCAGCCGTTTTAGAAGATCAGGAGCTACTGCCGCATCTGTTGTAATATACGTAAGCATTGTAGCCATATTAGGATGAATCATCCCTGCGCCTTTAGCAATTCCTGCAATTTTAGCTTTCTTACCACCAATTTCGAATTCATAAGCTACTTTTTTTATAAATGTATCTGTAGTTTGAATAGCAAGAGCCGCACTCTCTCCTTCATCAATACTCAATTTTGCAACCGCAGCCGCAATGCCCCCTTTAACTTTACCCATGGGTAAAAATTGGCCAATAACGCCGGTAGAACAAACAAAAATACTTTCCGGTTCAATATCCAAATACTCACCGGTAATTTCCTGCATAGCCTTAGCATCCGCAAGGCCTTGTTGGCCGGTGCAAGCATTGGCACAGCCTGAATTTACAACTATAGCCTGAGCATCAGGTCTTTTGTTTACTTCGCGGCTAATCAAAACGGGGGCCGCACAGATTTTGTTTTGAGTAAAAACAGCACCCGTAGCTGCCGGTACCGTACTCATAATAACCGCTACATCATGCTTGCCACTTGCCTTAATTCCCGCTTTTACACCAGCTGCTACAAAGCCTTTAGGTGCAGTAAGCCATCCATCTATTTGCTTCATCATTTCAACTCCTTAAGGATAAATTGGTAATTGAGTAAGTCCCGTATTTTCTTTTAAACCAAACATTACATTCATATTTTGTACCGCCTGTCCGGCTGCACCTTTAACTAAATTATCTAAAACTGTCATAGCAATAAGACGATTCGTACGTTTATCAATTTGCCATCCTAGATCAACATAGTTGGAAGCTCTAACATTTTTAATCTCCGGGCAAATCCCCTGTCCCCTCACGCGGACAAAAAACTCGTCTTCATACATATCTCTATATGCTCTGTCTATTTGCTCGCTAGTAACTCCCGGTTTAATATCAGCATAGCAAGTAGCCAAAATTCCACGATCTACGGGGAGCAGGTGTGGTGTAAATTGAATCACCACAGGAGCCTTAGCAAACTCGGAATAAATCTGTTCTATTTCCGGAGTATGACGATGAGTACCTACTCCGTATGCGTGAAAATTTTCATTAACCGCACAGTACATACTCCCGGCTTTGAGAGTTCTCCCAGCTCCGGTAGTGCCTGACTTAGCATCTATGATAATTCCCCCGGTCTCAATAAGTCCTGCTTTTAACATGGGAACCAAAGCCAAAATACCACATGTGGTATAACACCCAGGATTAGCAACCAACTTTGCTCCCTTTACTTTATCACGATATAATTCAGTTAAACCGTAAACTGCATGGGCTTCAGGGTCTTCGTGCTTGACATTATACCATTCCTCAAATACTTTATAATCTTTAAAGCGGTAATCACCGCCTAAATCAATTATCTTAGTAGAAGTACTACGTAATGCCTTGCAAATTTTCATTGCATGTCCGTGTGGTAACGCTATGAAAACAACATCACTTTCTGCGGCGATGCTTTCAATTTCTTGCATACTGCCTAATTTTTTTTCTATTCTATCAGATAGATACGGATATATATCTGCAATATTTTCACCTGTACTGCTTTCCGAAGTAATATTAGTTATTTCAACATCAGGATGTCCATCCAATAAACGTAGCAATTCAGCTCCAGCAAAGCCTGTCGCTCCTATTACACTTGCTTTCATTTTATTCCCCCCCTTATAATATTTCAGTATTATACATCTTTTCTGCATAATATTGCAATACTTTTTGCAATATTTTCTTTTTTTTATTATTTTTTTCCTTAAATCAGCTGTCAGCAACGTTTTAGCGTTTTTAGCCCGCATGTATATTAAGTGTATAAAAATGCACATTAACATATGGTTTATACGCCTTCAACATGTAAGGTAATTTTACTACTATTGGAAGTAATAAGCAAAAGTTTTTTACTCAAAATACTCTGTTTTCCCTGTATCAGCCTACTGCGGAATATACCTTTGGTTAAGTTGTGGCTTTTTTAGTCATTTTCTAGTAGAATAGATAAGTAGATTAATGTTTTTGTTTGCAACATTTAACGCCGGCATAGCTGACAAAAGTGTCATAATGTGAAGCTTTCCAAGGAGGTAGCAATGAAAAAGTTTATCTGCCTAGTGCTCTGTCTAAGCGCATTAGTCATGTGGTGGGCTACCTTACCGGTGGATCACTCAATCAAAAATACGGGAATCGTTCAAGAAAATTCTTTACCCACAGAACAAGCTGCTAGCAAAAAAACATTGCTAGGCCTTGTACCAGCACAAACTAGTTGGCCAAAACCCTTACGAATCATCTGGGAAGCCTCAAACATTAAAAAAACTGCTCAAAGCAAAATTGGTGCTAAAAATTGGATTCCTCTAAAAGAAATACCTCAAAATATGCAAAATGCGCTTATAGTCGTGGAAGACAAACGCTTTTATGAACATCACGGCATAGATATGGACGGTATTATTCGTGCACTATTGGTCAATATCCAGGCTGATGATATCGTACAAGGCGGCAGCACTTTAACCCAACAATTGGTAAAAAATACGCTTTTAGATTCAGAACAGTCTATGGAACGCAAGCTTTTGGAAGCTTTTTTTGCACTTTGGGTGGAAAGCCAAAACAGCAAAGAAGATATTTTAGAAATGTATTTGAATACTACTTACTTTGGTGCCGGTGCTACCGGTATAAAAGAAGCTGCATATACGTACTTTGGCAAGACGCCTTCACAGCTATCATTAGCAGAAAGTGCTGCCTTAGCCGGACTGCCAAATGCTCCCAGTGCTCTAAATCCCTATGATAATCCTGAGGGTTGTAAACGCCGGCGCAATATTATATTAGGTTTAATGTCCAAATATGGCTATGCTCATAGTGCAGAAGCAACAGCTGCCGCTAAGGAACCAATAATCCTTGTTGGCAAAGACAATTAGTTTTAAGCATGTAACAAAAACTGTAAGAACAAATAAAGGGCAGCACTTCACATTGGAGTCCTGTCCTTTATTTATTTCAACATATCATTCATAATTTTTTTATAAGTTTCTACACCAGGCTGATTATAAGCGTCAACATCAGCCATCTCTCCCTCATAAGCTACACTAAGCATCAAAAAGTACATGAGTTGACCCAAATAATAAGGAGTCAATTGTGGTAAGTGGTACGTGGCATTAAAACGATTATCCTCGTTCAACGCTTGAGCATTTGCAGCCAGAGCAATCCTGAGGGCTTTATTTACATCCAAGCCCTGATATTTCCTATAGGCAGAAATTTGTGAGAAAGGATTAGTAACTACCGTAGTTCCTGTACTACCCCCAATCTCCACAAACTGAATGACTTTATTTCGCCGTCCATCTTGATGTTGCTGCGTTTGAGCATGCATATCCAACGTACCCACAGCCGCAATAGGAGTCCGGCCGTAATTAACTTCACATCCCTGTCTATTAAATCTTTTACCCAAAGACTCTGCTAAAAGCTGCACATACCATTCGGACAGAGATTTCAATTTCATAGCATAAGGCATAAAAACTTCTAAGTCACAGCCATATTTTTCACTGCTGACATATTTTAATGTTGCATTTAAAAGGGCTGGGTTCTTTGCTACTTCAGTACTTAAGCACTGGTTTTCCATATCTTTTGCGCCGTCTAAGAAAGTTTTAATATCTAGGCCAATAATTGCCCCTGTAATCAGTCCCGGTTCCGAAAATACACTAAACCGCCCGCCTACGCCTTCATGTACGGGAAATGTACGCCAGCTATTTTCCATTGCCAATGTTTGCAGCGGACCCACCACATCAAGATTGGTGACTACTGCTACATCTACGTTAAACAATTCCTTTAGAGCTTTTAGTCTTTCATAAAAAAATAAAAATGCCGTAGTTGTTTCTAAGGTAGTGCCGGACTTCGATATTGGTATAAGCATGATACTAGTCTTACCTTGGTGAGCAAACTTTTTGTTACTAGCCTGCCGTTTCATCTCAGCTAGCAATTCCTCGTACTCACAGGCATCCACATTATTGCCACTAAAATAAACTTGTGGAAATCCCTTACGCTCTTTGTTAGTTCGTTGATTCCAGTATGCTCCGGCGTGCACATCAAAAAGCACTTTGCTGCCCAAATATGAGCCCCCAATACCGAAAAAAACCACCACATCAGCACTATTCCAAACCTCTTTACCAAAATCAATTAGTCTAGCTATGGAATCTTGCGTATTAGGATTATTGTTTTCTATAAATGGCAGCCTTGTAAAAAAGACATGCTCCAAGGTCCCATCCTTAGAATAGTGCCCAGCACTTGTACCAGTAGTCCTAATTTGCTCAACTCCTGCCACAGCCATAGTTATTTTATCTTGCATATCAGTAAAATCCGTACTTTGGATACGCCTACGGCCTAACATGTTTGCATAATCAAAAACAAACCCCGATTCCAATTCCAGCCTACCATTAAACATCATAATACACTCCCAAGACAAAAGTTTATTTTATTATAGTTTTGAGGTAGCTAAGAAAAGCATCATGCAACTCCGGCCGCTTTAAAGCCTGCTCAACTGTAGCCTCCAAGAACCCTTCTTTATCACCCACATCATAGCGTCGTCCTTCGAAATTATATGCTAACATTTGCTGTTGCTTAGCTAAGACTCGAAGAGCATCTGTCAATTGAATTTCTCCACCTTGCCCAGGTTTTGTTCTTTCTAATATATCGAAAATATCAGGACTTATAATATAGCGTCCTAGGACCGCTAAACGCGATGGTGCTTTTGCCTGGCTCGGTTTTTCTATCATGTCTCCAACCTCCCATGTGCGAGCATCTAATTGTCGCATAGGTGATATAATACCGTAGCTTGATACTTTATCTTGTGGAACTTCCTGTACACCTAAAACCGTCGCTCCTGTTTTATTATAGACTTCAATCAGCTGCTGTAAACATGGTTTCTTAGCATCAACTATGTCATCTCCTAAAAGCACGGCAAATGGTTCTTTACCAACAAAATCTTTAGCACACAAAACCGCATGGCCTAATCCCAAGGGCTCTTTTTGACGAATATAATGTAAATTTATATCAGAAATTCTTCTAACCATCTCTAACAAATCATTTTTTTTATGCTGTTCTAAATTTAGTTCCAATTCAATGGAACGATCAAAATGATCTTCAATTGAGCGTTTGCTGCGGCCTGTTACTATCAAAAATTTCTCAATGCCTGAATTTATAGCTTCTTCAATTATGTACTGTATTGTCGGTTTATCTACTATGGGCAGCATTTCCTTTGGCTGGGCCTTTGTGGCGGGTAAAAATCTGGTACCAAGACCTGCAGCAGGAATTATTGCCTTTCTAACTTTTGTAAACATATATATATCAACTCCCATTCTATGTCTGTCCCATATTATTTTAGCATAAAGGGCACGGTTGTGCTACAATAAAAAAACCACAAGCATGTGCTTGTGGTTTGTAAATCAATATTATCTCTTGCTGTATTGAGATGCTTTTCTTGCTTTTTTCAAGCCATATTTACGACGCTCTTTTTCACGAGGGTCACGGGTTAAAAGACCAGCTTTTTTCAAAACAGGACGGAATTCTTCATCAATTTTCAGTAATGCACGAGCAATACCATGACGAACAGCTCCTGCTTGTCCTGATATGCCACCACCGTCAACATTTGCTAAAACATCATATTTATCTAATGTTTCAGTTGCTTCAAGAGGTTGTCTTACAATCAATTCCAAGGTTTTCAAGCCAAAATATTTGTTCAATTCGCGATCGTTAATTGTAATATTGCCTTCACCCGGAACCAGGCGAACACGTGCAACAGAACTTTTACGACGACCGGTTGCATCATAAGTAACTTTTGCCATTTATTTGCTCCTCCTCTCCGGATTAACGGATATCAATTTCCAGAACTTCTGGTTTTTGTGCTTCATGTGGATGTTCAGATCCTGCATAAACATGCAATTTAGTATAAATTTGACTGCCAAGGCGATTTTTAGGAATCATGCCACGAACAGCAAGTTCAACCATTTTCACAGGGTTCTTTGCTAGTAATTCTCCAGCTTTGGTATAAGTAGCACCACCAAGATAGCCTGAGTGACGGAAATAAATCTTTTGTACCAATTTCTTGCCTGTAAGGTGTATCTTTTCGGCATTAATAATAATAACATGATCGCCAGTGTCCATATGAGGTGTAAAAGTTGGTTTGTGTTTTCCGCGGAGAACCTTTGCAACTTCAGCGGCCATACGACCTAGAGTTTTATCGGCAGCGTCAACTATAAACCATTTACGTTCTATAGTAGACGGTGTAGCCATATATGTTTTCATCCTTATTCCTCCTATTGAATTAAATATGTACCTGTGATGAGAAACTTTGCGGTATTTCGGGGCTAACGAAATCACCTCAAAGTGATACTCATATATTGTAAACATCTTTACTGTTTTTGTCAAGAAAAAAGCACCAAAAACTCTGTAAATTACCTTATTTTCCTACATTTATTGACATATCTCCAAAAAGAGTTACAATGGTCTTAACTAGTAGACATTTTTTTGCAATAGTGTATGCTAATTAAAACAGATAAAAGAAACGAGGGGATTTTTGTGCAAAAAAATTTACTGCAAAAAGAATATCAATTATACAGAAATGGTGCTTGGCATCCAGCAAGTAACGGTGCTACTTTTAAAGCTACCTGCCCTGCAAATGGTGAAGAATTATCAACTTGTGCCGAAGCTACTGCGGAAGACGTTGATCAAACAGTAAAAGATGCTTGGAAAGCTTGGGCTACTTGGAAAAACACAACCCCAACCGAGAGGGCTGCTCTTTTATGTAAAATTGCTGACGTTATTGACGCTAACGCAGAGCGCCTAGCCATGATTGAAACAATGGACAATGGCAAAGCTCTTCGTGAAACTACTTTAATCGATATCCCTATGGCTGCAGATCATTTCCGCTATTTTGCTGCTGCAATACGCGCAGAAGAGGGAACAGTTAATATGATTGATAACAATACTATGAGCATTGTTATTAGAGAACCAATCGGCGTCGTTGGACAAATTGTTCCTTGGAACTTCCCATTCCTAATGGCAGCTTGGAAACTCGCACCAGTTTTAGCTTCCGGTTGCTGCACCGTTTTAAAACCTTCAAGTGAAACATCCTTAAGTGTATTGGAATTCGCCCGCCTAATTGACGGTATCCTTCCTCCAGGTGTTTTTAATGTTTTGACCGGCAAAGGATCTAGATGTGGCAATTACATTCTTGAACATCCCGGTTTTGCCAAACTAGCCTTCACCGGTTCAACAGAAATTGGGCTAGCGGTTGCCAAAGCTGCCGCAGATAAATTGATTCCCGCCACTTTGGAATTAGGTGGTAAATCCGCCAACATCTTCTTCTCAGATTGCAACTGGGAACTAGCTATGGAGGGAGTACAACTAGGCATTTTATTTAACCAAGGCCAAGTATGTTGTGCCGGTTCTCGTGTTTTTGTTCAAGAAGATATCTACGATAAATTTGTAGCGGAAGCAATTAAACGCTTTAACGCAGTTAAAGTTGGCATGCCATGGGAAGATGGGGTCCAAATGGGTGCACAAATTTATGCGGCACAAGTTAAAAAAGTTCTTGGCTATATAGATATAGCCAAAGAAGAAGGTGCTACTATAGCATGCGGTGGTTACCGCTTAACGGAAAATGGCATGGATAAAGGTAATTTTGTCGCCCCCACTCTGATTACTAATGTAAATAACAAAATGCGCGTAGCCCAAGAAGAAATCTTCGGACCTGTTGCCGTTGTTATTCCTTTTAAAAATGAAGAAGAGGTTGTCGACATGGCTAATGATAGTGTTTATGGCCTAGGTGGTGCCGTTTGGACTCAAGATATTAATCGCGCTATGCGCGTAGCTCGTGCCGTTCGTACTGGTAGAATGTGGGTTAATACCTATAACGCTATCCCTGCCGGTGCTCCTTTTGGAGGTTACAAACAATCCGGTATTGGTCGCGAAACTCACAAGGTAATGTTGGATCACTATACACAAACCAAAAATATCATGATTAATCTTAATGAAAAACCTCTAGGTTTTTATTGAGCTAGTCTAGCTTTGAAAAAAGGCCCCAGCTACTTCTAATTGTAGCTGGGGCCTTTTGTTTATTAGGACAAATATTTTTTTTCAACTATTTTTATATTGCTGAGCAATTTTGGCATAGTAGTATCAGCGTATTCAAAGATTAACCTTGCTTGAGGTGCCGATTGCTTAATAGCAGCAAAAATTTCATCCCAGCTAATGTTGCCCTCTCCTATAGCTAAATGTTGATCTTTCTGTCCATTATTATCATGTAAATGAATGGCAAAAAGTCGTGAGTTTAAGGTATTTATACATTCCGCAATATCCCAGTGGTTAACGTTAGCATGACCTGTATCCAATAACGCTCTTGTTCTTGGTAGTTTTTTTAGAAGTTTTTGATAGTCTTCCCAATCAAAGAGCAATGTTCCCTTGGGTTTCAGCCCCACATTTTCTACCAAAATACGAACCTTATAATCTGCTGCCAAAGCGGCAAGCATTTTAAGCCGTTCAAATACCAGCTCTTGAATTACAGCACGCTGTCCTGTCCATTCCTCATTAGTATGCACTACTACAAACTCTGCCTTACAACGCTGTGCATAAGCAAAAGCCTTGCGAAATATTCCAATGAACTCAGTATCTTCGGTATTTGCTAAATTAACCCCAGCGCAAGGTCCATGCATACTACATGACATTTTACGTTTTTTTGCTATAGGTGGCAGAATCTTATCCCAGTAATAATTTTTACCAAATTCATAAAAAAATTCCACTCCGTATTCTATTGGTAGTTTCATCAGCTCTTTACTTCTAAATCCCGCAAAAGACAAATCACTAACTGCAAGTTTCATTTTTTATCCCCTTTCTTCCGGTGCTATTAAATTTTTACCGCTGACAGTATCAAAAAAGCATGCATTTTCCCATTCGAAAGAAAATCCCCGAGTTTGCTCTAGCGAATACTTGTGGTCGCTAGTACTTATACATGTTTCTTCCCCTGTTTTAAGTTGCAATCTTACAATACGCTGATTGCCCAAATTCTCCACAAAAGAAACCTTAGTTGACACCATAGGATTGTGCTCCAAAATGCAGCGTTCCGGTCTAATACCTATCGTAACTGTCTTGCGCTCACCAATTATAGCTTGATATTTAACAGGTAGAACCAAACATTCATTGCCAATAAAAATTTTGTTATCTAAAAGATGCGCTTTTAGCAAATTCATAGGAGGCGTTCCAATAAAGCCAGCTACAAAAGTATTGTTTGGGTTATGATAAATTTGATTCGGTGTACCTATTTGCTGCAACTCTCCTTTGTTTAAAATTGCTATTCTATGAGCCACCGTCATGGCTTCTACCTGATCATGAGTTACGTAAATCATAGTAGGTTTATATATTTCGTGTATTTTCACTAACTCTGTACGTGCTTGTTGACGCAATTGAGCATCCAGATTAGAAAGTGGTTCATCTAAAAGAAAATACGGTGACTGTTTTACTAGGGCACGACATAAAGCAACTCTTTGCTTTTGTCCCCCGGATAATTCTTTTGGTTTATGTTCTTCGTATCCGGTCAAATTCAACATTTCCAAGACTTCTTTAGTGCGTCTTTCTATTTCTACCCTAGGAAGTTTTTGAATTTTCAAACCAAAAATTATATTTTCCCACACTGTTAAATGAGGAAATAATGCATAGCTTTGAAACACCATGGCGATATTGCGTTCCCCAGGAGGCATTTCATTAACAACTTTACCTCCAACTTCTAATTCACCACTTGTGATAGATTCCAACCCAGCTATCATTCTTAGAGTTGTGGTTTTACCACAGCCGGAAGGGCCCAGTAAGATTAATCGTTCTCCCTGTTGAACTTCAAAGTTCAAATCTTTTACCACAAGAGTATCACCATAAGCTTTACAAATATTTTTAAATTTAATGTTATTCATATTTTATCCTTTCACTCCTGATTGCATAAAAGTATTCAAAATAAATCGTTGACTAATGAAGTACAAAATAAGTGGCAACAAGCTTGTTAACATAGCTACCGCCATGGCTATGCCCCACTCACTTCCGCCTTCAGCACTAATAAACATTTGTAACGCTAATGGCAGCGTATACATATTTTTATCCTGCAAAATTAAAAGTGGCCAAAAATATTCATTCCAAGAATTAATAAAAAAGAAAATTCCTACTGCAATTGCTGAAGGCCTGATAAGTGGCAAAACTACTTTATACATTATTTGCAGGGGATTGGCATTCTCCAAAATTGCTGCCTCTAACAAGGGTTTCGGTATCCCCCTCATTGTCTGCCGCATAAGAAAGATTCCCATACCATCAACCAATTGCGGTAAAATAACCCCCCAATGTGAGTTAAGTAAGCCCAGCTTACTCATAAGCAAATAATTAGGCATAATTAAAACAGTCGTAGGAATAAAAAATGTCAACAACATACAATTAAAAACAATCTCTTTGTACTTAAAATCATAGTAAACAAAGGCAAAAGCCGCTAATATACTAGTCACAATCTTAATAACCGTGACAAAAACAGCAATAAATAAAGTGTTATAAACAAAAGTAAAAAAGGGGAAATTATTTAAAACTATTTTATAATTTTCTATAGTAGGTGGTAAGGGCAAAGGGTTCAAGGAAGATTGAAAGATTTGATTCATATCCTTAAAAGAAGTTGATGCCATAAAAACTAATGGCCAAAATAGAGCGATTATTGCTAGCAGTAATGGAAGGTGCCAGAGAATTTCTTGCTTATTAATTTTCATAGTGCACCTTCTTATCTAAAAATTTATTTTTTGCTACCAAGAAAGCCATATAAAAAAGCATCGTCAAAACGGCAAAAGCAGCCGATTTACCTGTTTGAAAGAAAACAAAAGCGTATTGATAAACTATATAAACCAAGTTTGAACTACCTTGATCAGGGCCTCCCTGTGTAAGCATGTTTACCGGAACTAACATGTATTGCAACCCAAACACTACCGTTATGGTAAAAACATATAAGGCTGTTGGCGAGGTCATGGGTATTATAATCCGTTTAAAAATTATCCAATTTGAAGCATTTTCTAATTTGGCAGCTTCAATTAATTCTTTTGGCACCGCAACCATGGCCGCAAGCATAACTATCAAGTTATAGCCGAAAGTTTTCCAGCCAATTATACTGCCAACAGCTATAATAACTAGCCCGTTCTCTTTAAACCAGCGCGGAGACTCCATACCAATACTATTTAAAATAACGCTGAGCGGACCTGCAAGTGGATTATAAAACCAAAGAAATATTATACTTGCTACCGCTAACGAAATACAGCTGGGTAGAAATAAGGCTGAGCGGTAAAAAAAGTTGAACCTAGTTATTAAATGTCCCAATATATAAGAATAAATATAAGGTAAAAGAAAGTTTAGTATTAATAAGACTAAGACCAAAAACAAAGTATTCCATAAAATCTTAACTAACTCTGCACTGGCGAAAATATTTTGATAATTCGCGCCACCAACAAACTTCATAGTAGGACTAATCATATTCCACTGGAAAAAACTCAAATAAACATTTTCTAACAGAGGCCTATAGAAAAATATTAAAAACAATAGTGCTGCGGGTAACAAAAACAACGTTGCCTGCCAAGTATTTTTTTTCATAACCATTTACCTTCCTTATGAAAATCAGGATGCCACTTGTGTGGGCATCCTGATAGAAATTCCTTATTGCTTACAGTAGTTTATTTATTTTTTCTTCTGTTTGCGTTAAGGCATTTTTTGCAGAATCTTTTCCACTCAAAATTACATCCCGCACATCTATAAGCATTTGTTCTGCCTGTAACCCGTTAGCGCCTGGGAAGCTAGCCCATTTAACAAGATTCGGCATCGTTGACAACGCAACTTGTACATTCTTATTGTTCTGTACTAATTCTTTAAATGTAGGAGAATTTTTTTCAATATCTTTTACAGGAGGAAGATACCCGGTACCGGTGCTCCACTTACTCATTGCTTCAGGAGATTCCAAATACTTTATAAATTCCCAGGCAGCTTTTTGTTTAGCACTATCTTTCGAGAACATCATTAAAAAGTTGCCACCGGCAGGTACTTTTAAAGTCTTTCCTTCAAAAATAGGGAAACGTGCTACCAAAACGGGGAATTTAGCACTTTTTTCGAAATTAGCGCGCTTGCCAATTGTCGTACAAACCATGCCCACTTTACCACTTAAAAACGCCTGGAAGCCTTCTTCATTGGTAGCATGTAAACCGCTGCCATTTTGTACCATATCAGCTAGCAATTGATAAGCTTCAGCAGCTTCCGGTGTGGCAAAAGATGCTTTTACCTTGCCATCTACTTTTTTGAGCATTGAACCACCATTAGATTCTATAATTGCCTGCTGTGCCCAATTATCAGCATACTCTTGCATAAAGAAACCAACATCGCCTGTTTTTTCTTTAATTTGTTTAGCCGCTGCCGCTAACTCTTTCCATGTCTTTGGAGGGTTTTTAGGGTCAAGCCCCGCCTTAGCAAATAACTCCGGGTTAATAAACAGAACCGGAACACTTATAGAATATGGTACACCGATTTGCTTACCATCATCCGTTTGTGCTAACGCCAGCACATTTGGCAAAAAGTTCTTGGCTAAAAAATCTTTATCCCCTGGAACTTCCTTGGCAAGCATAGAATTCAAATCCGTATACTTAAAATTTTCCGCAGCATAATTTAAATAACTCCAGCCCATTTGTACCACATCAGGATTTTTTCCTGAAGCTATAGCAGCCTGTAAATTTTGTGTCAATCCTTTATACATATCAGGATTGTACTTTTCTACAACTTCAATATTAGGATGTTTTTTATTAAAATCAGCCACCAGCTCTTTTACCGTAGCGCCACCAAAGCTCTCAGCTGCAACATGCCAATATTCTATTTGTACTTTTTTGTCACTTGTTTTTGTCGTGTTTTGCTCTCCACCGCATCCTGACAAGGACAAAGCCAGTGCTCCTGCACATAAAACTGCACATAATTTACTAAACTTTTTCATTTTAGACCTCCACGATTTTTTATATTTTTGCTAACACTTTGATTATACACAAAATCATTCTTTGAGTTGTTACGGTAAGGTTATGCTTGTGTTAATGTTTTGTTAAATAAAAAAGGCACTAACCTATGTGGTTAGTACCTGACATGCATTAAATACAATCCACATGCCGGTGCCGGCATGCCTGTAAGTTGTCTATCTTTGGTTAAAAGTATTTGTAGGAAAGTATCCGGAGTGATTTTTCCGTTTCCAACTTTTACTAATGCACCAACAATATTGCGTACCATACGGTACAAAAATCCATCTCCCGTAATAGTAAATACTAGTTCTTTATCTGTTGTAATTTGCCATTGTGCCACAGTAATTGTTCTTTCAGGTGAAATGATTTTACTGCCTTTATTACAAAAGGCAGTAAAATCATGCGTACCTAGCAAATTATTGGCAGCTATCTGCATTTTTTCAATATCAAGAGATTTTTTAAGTTCCCAAGCATAATTGCGCTTAAAAGGATTGGAAATATCAGTTATGATAATCCTATATTGATAAGTTTTTTCCACCGCACTGTAGCGAGCATTAAAATTCTCGCCAACTTCTTCTGCCTTCCACACAACTATATCTCCCGGCAGAAGATGGCGAATAGCTGTAGTTATATGTTCTGTAGGCACTGTAGATCGGGTTTCAAAGGATATTACCTGGCCACAGGCATGTACTCCTGTATCAGTTCGGCCAGAAGCAACTACCTTTATATCTTCCCCCATTAATTCACTCAAGGCATCTTCAACTATTTGCTGAATTCCTATAGCATTCTTTTGTCGTTGAAAACCATTATAATTAGTCCCATCATAAGATATTGTTAATTTTAAATAGCGCATAATTCCCCGCCCCATTTTAAAAATGCGATGAATAAAATAAGAACAATAATACCTGTAGCCGCCAAAATATCTCTATTGGCATAAACAAGCTCATGCATACAAGTACGTCCTTCACCCCCACGATAACATCTAGACTCCATAGCAATAGCAAGTTCATCCGCACGTCTAAAAGCGCTAATAAACAAGGGTATCAAAATTGGCAGCATGTTCTTTGCCCTAGCAATAATATTTCCACCGGTAAACTCTGCTCCTCTAGCCATCTGTGCCTTCATAATACGGTCTGTCTCTTCTAACAACGTTGGAATAAAACGCAAAGCAATTGTCATCATCATAGCCAGTTCATGAGCCGGTACTCCTACACGTTTAAAAGGTTTAAGCAATGATTCTATCCCATCGGTTAATACAATAGGCGAGGTAGTAAAAGTCAAAATAGAAGAAATAATAAGTAGCAAAACTAGGCGTAAAGACATCATAACACCCATACTTAGGCCTTCTTTAGTTACAGAAATAAATTTCCACGACCAAATTACTTCTCCCTGCCCTGTTAATAAGTGAATGCACATAGTTAATAAGATAATAATCCACAAGGGTTTAATAGACTTTACCACTAATATAACCGGCAGCTTCGCTAAAAAAATGACCCCTAAAACAAAACTAACCAATATGACATAAGAAGTTGCCGAAACAGCCAGAAATACGGCTACAATAAAACTCATTGTTGCTAATATCTTAGTCCTTGGATCCAGCTTATGTACAAAAGAGGTCCCTGGATAATACTGTCCTAATGTGATATCTGCCAGCATTAAGACCACCCCTTTGCTTTTTTTATATACTCTACTAATTGTTCTTTAGTCAATGCTTGTCCTTCGATTTTTAGACCTTTTGCACACAAGAGGTCCGTAAGTTTAATGCTCTCGGGTACGTCTAAGCCAACTTCTTGCAAAGTACCACGTTGCTCTTTAAAAACCTCCGATGTTTTTCCATCTATGGCGATTTGTCCTTTGGACATAACTAAAAGACGGTCTGCATATTGAGCAGCTTCTTCCATACTATGAGTAATTAAAATAACAGCTATATCACGTTTTTTAAAGACAGTCATTAATTGAGCAAATATAGCGTCTCTACTAACAGGATCTAAGCCTGCTGAAGGCTCATCCATAACTAAATAATCCGGATCCATGGCTATTACACCCGCAATAGCAACACGACGCATTTGTCCACCGGAAAGTTGAAAGGGGGAACGTTGTGCAAACAGGTCATAATCCAGTCCTACAAATTGCATAGCATTTCGTACCTGTATTTCTACTTCTTTTTCTGCCTTACCACTATTACGCGGGCCAAAAGCTATATCTTCATAAATAGTTTCAGCAAAGATTTGATGCTCCGGATACTGGAAAACAATACCTACTTTATGCTTAGCTAAACGCACATCATTGCCCTTACCCTTTAAATTTACACCATCTACGCACACTTCACCCGTGCTGGGAACTAAAAGACCATTTAGATGTTCAGCCAACGTAGATTTGCCACTGCCTGTATGCCCAATTATGGCTACAAACTCACCCTTTTCTATGGTCAGCGTAACATTCTCCAATGCCTTGCGCTCAAAAGGAGTTTTAGCCATGTAAGTATATGATATATTCTTTACTTCTATTGACATAGTGCCACAGCCAACTCCTCATCGGTGATGATATCTTGGTTAAGTTTATGCCCACATTGCCTTAAGTTCTCTGCAACTTCAGCCGGCAACGGTGCTTCTAATCCTAATTCTCTAATTTTTTTTACTTGTCCAAAAACTTCAGCTGGGGTACCTTCCATAACAATTTTACCATTTTCCATCGCAATAACCCTATCTGCCAAAATTGCCTCTTCCATTTTATGAGTAATGTAAACTATAGTAATCTTTTGCTCCTTGTTTAATTTCAGTACTATATTAACTATATCTTTTCGCCCTCTAGGATCAAGCATGGCGGTTGGTTCATCAAAGACAATGCATTGTGGCAGCAACGCTAAGACTCCCGCAATGGCAATTCTTTGTTTTTGGCCACCCGATAATAAATGTGGTGCATGCTTTGCGTATTCAGTCATATTTACTGCTGCTAAAGCTGCCTCTACGCGCGGCCGAATTTCAGCATGTGGTACACCTATATTTTCAGGACCGAAAGCCACATCCTCTTCCACTATAGCAGCCACAATTTGATTGTCAGGGTTTTGGAACACCATACCTATTGTTTGTCGCACATTCCAGGTATTCCCTTCTATGGTCGTATCCAGGCCATTCACAAAACACTTGCCTGAAGTAGGCTGTAATAGTCCATTAAAATGCCTAGCTAAGGTGGATTTACCACTACCATTAGTACCTATGATAGCTACAAATTCTCCTGGTGCAATAGAAAGATTAATACTATCTAAAGCTTTTATATTATTGTTTTGTCCATCTGTATAGACGTGTACAAGATTTTTTACTTCTATAATTGGTTGCATGAAAACCCTCCGTCAAGATTACGTATTCTATTATATAATTTCACGTACACTACGTCAACCAACAGGGTTAACCTAAAAAGCATTTACCAGTAATGCTTATAGCGACCGTTGGCAATACCCTTATAAAAATAAAAAAACCTAAGATTTCCACTAAAGGAAACTTAGGTTTTTTCTACATAGTGCAAGAAACAGGCATTATACCAATTCCAATATTGCCATTTCCGCAGCATCGCCACGACGAGGGCCCATTTTATAAATACGGGTATATCCGCCCTGACGCTCTTTGTATTTTGGCGCAATTTCATCAAACAATTTTTTCGTAACTTCTTCATCCACGAGGAATGCAAGAACTTGACGACGAGAATGCAAGTCACCTTGTTTTGCCAAAGTAATCAATTTTGCAGCCAAGCCGCTGATTTCCTTCGCTTTCGTCGTGGTAGTTTCGATTCTCTCATGTTTGAAGAAGGCGGTTAAAATACTGCGAAACAAAGCTTTACGGTTGCTAGAATTGCGACCTAATTTTCTGTATGCCATTTTTCCGTCCTCCCTCTATTCTTCCTCGGCCTTGCGTAATTGCAAGTGCAAGTCCTCAATTTTTTTCTTAACCTCATCTAAGGATTTACGCCCAAGGTTACGTACGCAAATCAACTCATCTTCAGTCTTATTGATTATATCTGCCACGTTATTAATTCCAGCTCTTCTCAAGCAGTTATTGGAACGAACAGTCAAATCCAAATCATCAATTGACATACGCAAAACAGGAGTAGGACCCACTGCCGGTTCTGGTGTTCCTGTGCCAATAGGTTCATTTATTATGCTGACTTCGGTTGTTTTGAACATACCAAGGTATTTTACCAGGACATCTGCTGCTGCCGTAACTGCTTCATCAGGTCTAATACTACCATCTGTCCAAACTTCCAGTGTCAATTTATCATAATTGGTAACATTACCAACACGAGTATCAGTAACACCAAACTTAACTCTAGTAATTGGAGAATAAATAGAATCTACAGGAATCAAACCAATAGGTTGATCTTGCGTTTTATTCTTGTCCGCAGGTACATACCCACGTCCAATATCTACATAAAGCACCATATCAAGAGTAGCTTTTTTGTCCAAGGTAGCAATATGTAATTCCGGATTAAGAACTACAGTATCTTGGTCGCATTTAATGTCTGCTCCCGTTACTTCACACTCACCCGTGCAAGAAATAGCGAAGGTTTTAGGCTTTAATTGACTACGATCCTCAACATTTACCTTAAAGTTAAGAGCTTTAATATTTAAAATAATATCTGCTACGTCTTCCCTAACACCTTTAATCGTAGAGAACTCATGCAAAACGCCGTCGATTTTAACGCCGGTAACTGCTGCTCCGGATAAAGATGAAAGAAGAACACGACGCAAACTATTACCTAAAGTAATACCATAACCACGTTCCAAAGGTTCCCAGACAAACTTACCATAACGTCCATCTTCGCTAACTTCGTTGGTGACCATTTTCGGGTTTTCAATTTCTATCATGCGGAAAGCCTCCTTTTGGCGCATTACCACAATACGCGTAATATATGGTGGCAAACAGTATATTATTTAGAATACAATTCAACAATAAGATGTTCTTCGATAGGAATATCTATTTCCTCACGAGTAGGGAAACGATCTACTTTACCGCCTAAGTTTTGAGCATCGCCAACTAACCAAACAGGTATAGTTTTCTTTGCCAAAGCTTCAGCCATCCCTTTGAAGTATTCTAAACCACGACTATTTTCCATAACAGAAATTACATCTCCGGCTTTAACAACTGCGGAAGGAATATCCAAACGCTTGCCATTAACGGAAATATGACCGTGTGTAACGAGTTGTCTAGCTTGGCTACGGCTATCAGCCAAACCAAGACGATAAACTACATTATCCATTCTGCGTTCCAACATAATTAAAAGGTTTTCACCTGTAATACCTTTTTGTTTTTCAGCACGTTCGAAGCAATTATGGAATTGACGTTCCAACATGCCGTATATACGACGAGCCTTTTGTTTTTCACGTAACTGAATACCATATTCAGAAACTTTTTTGCGTGCTTGACCATGTTGGCCAGGTGCGTAAGCGCGTACCTCAAAAGCACATTTGCTACCATAACAACGATCGCCTTTAAGGTATAACTTTACTCCTTCACGACGACATTGACGGCATACAGCCTCAGTATATCTTGCCATTTAACGGGTACACCTCCTCAATTAAACTCTTCTACGTTTAGGTGGGCGACAGCCATTGTGGGGAATTGGAGTAACATCTTTTATAGAGTTAACTTCCAAACCAGCAGCTTGCAAAGAACGAATTGCAGCTTCACGACCGCCTCCAGGACCTTTAACGAAAACTTCTATTTTTTTCAAACCATGCTCCATTGCAGCTTTAGCAGCTTGTTCAGCAGCCATTTGTGCAGCGAACGGAGTGCTTTTACGGGAACCACGGAAGCCCATGCCGCCTGCAGATGCCCAGCTCAATACATTACCAGCGGTATCCGCAATAGTAACGATTGTATTGTTGAATGTAGAGCGAATATGAGCCACTCCGGATTCAATATTTTTACTTACTTTCCGTTTAGTACGGACAACTTTTTTTCCAGCCACTCGTCTAATCCCTCCTTAACGATTATTTCTTTTTGCCACCAGTGCTCTTTTTAGGTCCCTTGCGGGTACGAGCATTGTTTTTAGTGTTTTGTCCACGTACAGGAAGACCTGCACGATGTCTACGGCCACGATAGCAACCAATTTCAACCAACCTCTTAATATTAAGGGATTCTTCGCGACGAAGGTCACCTTCTACTTTGTATTCATGGTCAAGGCTTTCACGGAGTTTGGAAATTTCTGCTTCCGTCAAATCTCTAACGCGAGTATCGGGATTAATTCCTGTTTTAGTCAAAATTTCACGAGATAACGTAAGGCCAATACCATAAATGTACGGTAAAGCATATTCAATACGCTTATCTCTCGGCAAATCAACGCCGGCAATACGTGCCATTAACAAGCACCTCCTTATTATCCTTGTTTTTGTTTATGTTTCGGGTTTTCACAAATTACCATTACATGACCTTTGCGTTTTATTACTTTGCATTTTTCACATATTGGTTTTACAGACGGTCTAACTTTCATAATAATAAACCTCCTATTGCCTGTCTTGATTATTTAAAACGATAAGTAATTCGTCCACGATTTAGATCATATGGAGTAAGCTCCACTGTCACTCTGTCGCCAGGCAAAATTTTAATGAAGTTCATGCGTATCTTACCGGATATATGTGCTAAAATCACATGATCGTTCTCCAATTTTACTTGAAACATTGCGTTGGGCAGAGATTCTAAAATTGTGCCTTCTACTTCAATTACATCCTGTTTTGACACAAATGATACCTCCTTGTTTTAGGCTTTAGAGCCCGAAATAGTGCTACTTTACCACGGTTTCATTTGGAACCGGGAATTGTGCACTCTTAAAAGTAAATTCCAGGTTCGCCGGCCTATACAACCGTTTCCAACGCAATAGCACGATCTTGTCGGCTTTGCGTTTTTTAACAATAACGTGAATCAAAAGTAGTTTGCTTATTTCTTAATAGCTGCTAACAAATCACTGTAAACTTTGTTGATATCTTGCATTCCTGCAATATCAATGAATACGCCTTGTTTTTTGTAGTAATCAATAAGAGGAGCTGTTTGGTCATGATAAGCTTCCAAACGCTTTTTAACAGTTTCTTCTTTATCATCATCACGTTGATACAAAACTCCACCGCATTTATCACATATACCTTCAACCTTACTAGGATTGTAGACAATATGATAAGTAGCTCCACAAACCTTACAAATGCGCCTTCCTGTTACACGGCTTACTAATTCACTATCCGGAACCCCGATATTTACCACACCTGTCAACTTAATGTCCAAGTCTTGCAAAATACCATCAAGAGCCACTGCCTGCTCTTCTGTTCTCGGAAATCCATCTAGGATAAATCCTTTGGAACAATCCGCTTGGGCTAAACGTTCTCTAACGATTCCAATAGTAACCGCATCAGGAACTAGTCCACCGGCATCCATATATTTTTTGGCTTCTTTTCCTAATTCTGTACCATTTTTCACAGCCGCACGGAACATATCTCCCGTAGAAATATGAGGAATTTGGAATTCAGCAACTAGCTTTTCTGCCTGGGTCCCCTTACCTGCACCGGGAGGTCCCATTAAAAGAATGTACATAGTGTCACTCTCCTATTTCATGAAACCTTGATAGTGTCTCATTAAAATAAGCGACTCTATCTGTTTCATAGTATCAAGCGCAACGCCTACAACGATTAAAAGTGCCGTTCCTCCGAAGTAGATCCCGGATATACCGGTTACCCAAACTATTAAGTTTGGCATAATAGCAATGAATGCTAAAAATATTGCGCCAGCCAGAGTAATTCTGGTCATAATTTTATCAAGATAATCAGTTGTTGGTTTTCCTGGCCTAAGTCCAGGAATAAAACCACCATAACGTTTAATGTTATCACTCATATCTGGTATATTCATGCTAACTGCAGTATAGAAGTATGTAAAGAAAATAATCATTAAAATATAAATAGTGGTTTGAAGCGGTGTTCCCCAAGCAAAGTAACCAGCTATAGTCTGTACCCAAGGCACTTTAACGAACTGGGCAATTGTCACCGGGAACATTAAAACTGAAGAGGCAAAAATTATAGGAATTACACCTGCTTGGTTAACCTTAAGCGGAATGTAGCTGGTATGACCACCATACATTTTACGACCCACAACACGTTTAGCATATTGCACCGGAACCTTACGGTGAGCTACAGTAATGGCCACAACGAATGCAACCATTAATAAAGCTATAAGTGCAAATATAATTAAGTTAAACACATTAATAGTACCGGCATGTAAATATTGTGCCATAACCTTCAAACCATCGGGAAGACGAGATACTATACCTGCAAAGATAATAAGAGAAATACCATTTCCTATTCCCTTTGACGTGATTTGCTCGCCAATCCACATAAGGAGAACTGTTCCCGCTGTTAATGTTATGGCAATCATTAATATAGAAAAGGGGCTGGGATTATTTATAGCCACCTTTAAACCATAAGCCATGCCAATAGCTTGAATAAAACCCAAAACTACTGTACCATAACGATTGATTTTAGATATTTTTTTGCGTCCTTCTTCGCCTTCTTTTGACCAACGTTCCAAAGTTGGAACAACTACAGTCAAGAGCTGTAAAATAATGGAAGCATTAATATATGGTGTGATGCTCATAGCAAAAATTGAAAACTTACTCAATGCACCACCGGAAAACATATCCAACAATCCAAATAGATTACCACTGGTGAAGAGTTGTTCAATCATTGACGCGTTGACCCCGGGAACAGGGATGTGTGTTCCAGCCCTAAATACGATGAACATGGCCAACGTAAATAATACTTTTTGCCTGAGTTCCGTAATCTTAAAAATATTGTTAAGGGCTGATAACAATTAAATCACCTCTACTTTTCCGCCGGCAGCGACGATCTTTCCTTCTGCGGTCTTAGTGAAACCCATGGCTTGAACTGTCAACTTTTTAGTAAGTTCACCGTTCCCAAGAATACGAACGCCATCGCGAATATTCTTTATTAAACCACATTCAATAAGAGTAACAGGATCAATTACCGCGCCGTCTTCAAAGCAATTTAAGTTGCCCACATTTACTTCAGCGTAATGAACACCAAATTTATTGTAGAAACCACGTTTTGGTAAACGTAGGTATAAAGGTTTTTGACCACCTTCAAAACCAGGACGCTTTACGCCGCCGGAGCGGGATTTTTGTCCTTTTTGACCTTTGCCTGATGTTTTACCCAGACCAGATCCAAGACCACGACCTACACGGACGCGAGACTTCTTTGAACCCGGAACCGGAGACAATTCATGCAAATTCATCTGCAGCACCTCCTTGTTTTAAGCTTCAACTTTTTCTACTTTTACGAGATGATCAACTTTGTGAATCATTCCACGAATAGTAGCAGTGTCATTCTTCACAACACTTGTACGAATCTTTCCTAAACCCAAAGCCTTTACGGTTGCGCGTTGATCTTGCGGATAACCGATTAAGCTACGGGTTAGCGTGATTTTAATTTGTTCCATCATGCTGCCTCCTTAGCCCCATAATTCTTCTACAGTTTTGCCACGCAATGCTGCAACATCTTTAGCGTTCTTAAGAGAAGACAAACCTTGAAGAGTTGCACGCACAACATTGTTGGGGTTTGAAGATCCTTGACTCTTAGTCAAGATATCACGAACGCCAGCTAACTCAAGAACCGCACGAACAGGACCACCGGCAATAACTCCGGTACCTTCTGCTGCTGGTTTTAAGAAAACACGGCCTGCGCCATATACACCAATTATTTCATGAGGAATGGAGGTTCCTTTCAAAGGAACGCTAATCATGCTCTTTTTAGCATCTTCAACGCCTTTGCGAATTGCTTCAGGAACTTCGGCAGCCTTACCAAGGCCCATGCCTACATGACCATTTTCATCACCAACAACAACCAGAGCCGAGAAGGAGAAACGACGTCCGCCTTTTACAACTTTAGCTACGCGGTTGATAAACACGACTTTTTCTTTTAAGCCATCATCTTGTTTTTCGAAATTCGCCACTATTATTCCTCCTTCTGTTAGAATTGAAGACCGGCTTCACGAGCCGCTGCAGCAAGAGCTGCTACACGACCATGGTAAAGATAGCCGCCACGATCAAATACTACTTGTTTAATGCCTTTTTCCAAGGCTCTCTTAGCAACAGTTTCGCCAACTAATTTAGCAGCGTCAGCATTACCGCCATAATTTTCTTTTAGACCTTTTTCAATGGAGCTGGCAGATACCAAAGTCTCACCTGTTACATCATTTATAATCTGAGCATAAATATTGCTAAGACTACGATATACATTCAAACGTGGTTTTTCTGCTGTTCCTTTAATATTTTTGCGAGAACGTAAATGACGTTTTTGACGATTTTCGTTCTTATCTATTTTTTTAAGCAAGAGTTTCACTCCTTCCTTTAGAAATTATTTCTTGCCTTTAGCGCCCGCTTTGCCGGCTTTACGCACAATATGTTCGCCCTCATATCTAATTCCTTTACCTTTATAGGGCTCAGGAGGACGAAGAGCACGAATCTCAGCACAAACTGCGCCAACAGCTTCTTTGTTTATACCATTGACTACTATTTTACTCGGAGTCGGTACGTCAAAGCTAATGCCTGTAGGCGGTTCCATAATTACCGGGTGAGAAAAGCCTAGGGTGAAATTAATGTTTTGACCTTGCTTAGCCGCACGATAACCAACGCCTTGAATTTCCAAGGATTTGGAGAAGCCTTGAGTTACTCCAACAATCATATTATTAATCAGTGTACGTGACAAACCGTGCAATGAACGATGGGTTTTATCATCACTAGGACGAGCAACTGTTATGATGCCGTCTTTCATTTCAAGTATCATTTCTTTACTGATCTGACGAGCCAACTCGCCTTTAGGTCCCTTTACAGAAACCATGTTATCTTCTACCTTTACCGTCACTTCAGAAGGGACAGTAATAGGAGCTTTACCAATTCTTGACACTATGAGCACCTCCTGTCTTTAGAAGTTTTTACCAAACGTATGCAACTACTTCGCCACCCAAACCTGCTTTACGTGCAGCTTTGTCAGTCATCATTCCTTCAGAAGTAGAGATAACTGCAATGCCTAAGCCCCCGAGGACTCTAGGCAATTGGTCTTTTTGAGAGTAAACTCTCAAGCCTGGTTTAGAAATACGTTTAATACCGGAAATTACTTTTTCCTTATTAGCACCGTATTTTAGGCTAACGCGGATGATTCCTTGTTTGCTATCCGCAACGATTTCATAATCTTTAATAAATCCTTCTTTTTTCAAAATCTCTGCAATAGCAGTTTTGATTTTGGAACCGGGGATTTCAACTTTATCGTGATGGACCGAATTTGCATTACGAATACGTGTAAGCATATCGGCAATCGGGTCAGTCATAACCATACTTAAATACCCTCCTTCCTAATTTGCTGCCATTACCAGCTAGCTTTTGTTACTCCCGGAATAGCACCTTTGTAACTATATTCCCGGAAGCAAATACGGCACAGGCCAAATTTGCGCATGTAACCATGTGGTCTACCACAAATTTTACAACGATTATAGCCACGAACCTTAAATTTTGGTTCAGCTTTCCATTTTTCAATCAGGGCTGTTTTAGCCAAGGTATTTCCTCCTTACTTATGCGCTAAATGGCATGCCGAGAAGTTTTAGTAATTCTCTTGCTTCTTCGTCAGTCTTAGCAGTAGTAACAATAATAATATCCATTCCACGAACTTTTTCTACTTTATCATAGTCTATTTCCGGGAAAATCAATTGTTCTTTCATACCCATGGAATAGTTGCCACGACCATCAAAGGACTTTGGGTTTACACCACGAAAGTCGCGTACGCGAGGCAATGCAATATTCATAAGTTTGTCAAGGAACTGGTACATACGTTCACCACGAAGGGTAACTTTTGTACCAATAGGCATTCCTTCACGTAATTTAAATGCCGCAATAGATTTCTTTGCTTTAGTAATAACTGGTTTTTGACCTGTAATAACTGTTAAATCTGCCACAGCAGAATCAATAGCCTTACTATTGGTAACTGCGTCTCCGCAACCTATGTTAATAACTATTTTCTCCACTTTTGGGAGTTCATTAACATTAGTATAATTGAATTTATCCATCAAGCCTTTAACGGCTTCGGACAAATATTTTTCTTGCAATCTGGTAACTGCCATCAGTAATCCTCCTTTCCCGGATTTTATTTATCGATTACTTCTCCACATTTTTTGCAAGTTCTGGCAAAGCCACCTGCAACTGCGGTTTTCTTAATACGAGTAGGCTTTTTACAAGCCGGACATACTAACATGACTTTGGAAGAGGACATAGCCGCTTCCTTAACAATAATACCACCTTGAGGATTGGACTGAGAAGGTTTCGTGTGGCGTTTTACTTTATTAATACCTTCGATAACAACTTTTGCTTTCTTGGGCAACGCTTCCACAATTTTACCTTGCTTGCCTTTATCCTTACCGGATAAAACCACAACGGTATCACCTTTTTTTACATGCAATTTAACTGCAGTAGTCATGTTCGAAACACCTCCTTATAGTGCGTTAGTTTTATTAATAATTAGAGCACTTCCGGTGCCAACGAAACAATCTTCATATAGTCTTTATCGCGTAACTCGCGAGCCACAGGCCCAAAAATGCGAGTCCCACGAGGACTCTTATCGTCTTTAATAAGAACTGCTGCATTTTCATCAAAACGGATATAAGAACCATCTGGACGACGGGTACCTTTACGCGTACGTACTACAACTGCCTTTACTACTTCACCTTTTTGGACAACGCCACCGGGTGACGCATCTTTAACAGCGCAAACAATAACATCACCAATGTAGGCATATTTACGGTATGAACCGCCTAATACACGGATACACATAACTTTTTTAGCACCAGTATTATCACCAACATTAAGTATAGTCTGTTGTTGTATCATTGTTTTCCCTCCTTTGCTAATCGCCGATCAGCAATCAATTATTTTGCATGCTCTAGAATTTCAACTACACGCCAGCATTTATCTTTAGACAAAGGGCGAGTTTGCACAATTTTAACCGTATCTCCCATATGTGCTTCATTGTTTTCGTCATGCGCTTTAAATTTTATTGTGTGTTTAACACCTTTTTGATAAAGAGGGTGCTGTACTAAACGATCAATAGCAACTACAACGGTCTTATCCATTTTATCGCTGACTACTTTACCAGTACGTGTTACACGCATATTTCTTTCTTCTGCCACGAAATGATTCCTCCTTCGCTTAGTGTGAAAACTAATTAAGCGTTAACTTCGCGTTCACGTTGAATAGTTTTAATACGAGCAATGGACTTTTTTACTTCTCTGATTTTCATCGGATTTTCACATTGTCCGGTTGCCATTTGAAAACGCAAGCTGAAAAGTTCATCTTTCAAGCCAGCTAATTTAGTGTCTAATTCACTTTCAGACATATCACGAATTTCTGTTGTTTTCATTAAGCTTCACCACCCACTCCATTTTCTCGTGCGGCGACTTCGGCTTCCAATTGGGCTTTAGATACGAATCTAGTCTTTATAGGCAATTTATGACCTGCAAGACGCATAGCTTCTTTGGCAATTTCTTCAGTAACGCCGTTCATTTCGAACATAACGCGACCAGGTTTAACAACTGCCACCCAATACTCTGGAGAACCTTTACCACTACCCATACGGGTCTCAGCCGGTTTTGCTGTAATAGGCTTATCCGGGAAAATCTGAATCCATACTTGACCGCCACGTTTGATGTAACGAGTCATTGCAATACGAGCTGCTTCTATTTGTCGATTGGTAATCCAAGCGGGTTCCAAAGCAACCAAACCAAAATCACCGTGAGTAATTCTATTACCACGCATAGCACGGCCAGTCATACGGCCTCTATGTTGCTTACGATGTTTTACTCTCTTAGGTAGTAACATTATATTGCGCCCCCTTCTTGCACTTTTGGAGCAGCTTTAGCTACTTCTTTGCTTTCAGGAAGAACTTCGCCTTTATAAATCCATACTTTTACGCCAATACGACCATAAGTTGTGTGAGCTTCAGCAGTACCATAATCTATATCAGCACGTAAAGTGTGTAGCGGAATGCTTCCTTCACGGTAAGTCTCGCTACGAGCTATTTCAGCTCCGCCTAAACGACCGCCTACTTGAATCTTAATTCCTTTCGCACCCATGCGCATTGTACGACCAACGCATTGTTTCATTGCACGGCGGAAAGCTATACGGCGTTCCAATTGAGAGGCAATGTTTTCAGCAACCAAAATTGCATTCATATCAGGTGTTTTAATCTCAACAATATTGATATCAATATTGCTATCAGTCATTTTTTTCAAATCGCCTTTTAGCAATTCAATATTGCTGCCTTGGCGACCAATAACCATACCAGGTTTAGCCGTATAAATTGAAATACGAGTTTTTTGAGAAGCTCTTTCAATTTGTACACGTGCAATACCAGATAGAAATAATTTTTCTTTAATGAATTCACGAACTTTAATGTCTTCTAACAAGAATTTTTCATAGTCTTTATCGGCAAACCATTTGGAATCCCAATCTTTGATAATGCCTATTCTAAGACCATGTGGATTAACTTTTTGACCCACTATTGTTTCCCTCCTTTTCCAGGATATTATTTTTCTGCAACCGCTATTGTTACATGGCTAGAACGTTTTAAAATTTTAAACGCCTGTCCACGAGAGCGGGGATGAATTCTTTTCATTGTAGGACCCTGATCCACACAAGCACTGGAAACAATAAGGTTATCTACATTCATGTCAAAATTATGTTCGGCGTTAGCAACTGCTGAGTGCAATACTTTCTCAATAACCTCAGAACCAACCTTCGGGGTATGTTTGAGGATCGCGAATGCTTCACCCACAGCTTTACCGCGAATGATATCAATTACGATACGCAATTTGCGTGGCGCGATGCGAACATATCTGGCAATAGCTTTTGATTCTTCCATCGTGTTTTGCCCCCTTTCCCCTATTATTTAGCAGCCGGTGCTGCTGCGCCTACTGCTGTACTCTTATCTCCATGACCTCTAAATAAACGAGTCGGAGCAAACTCTCCTAATTTATGACCTACCATATCTTCAGTAATATATACGGGCACATGTTTGCGACCGTCATGCACAGCTATGGTATGCCCCAAAAATTCAGGAAGAATAGTAGAGCTACGAGACCAAGTTTTTACTACTTTTCTATCATTTGCAGCATTAAGTGTTTCAATTTTTTTTGCGAGACTTGCCTGGACAAAAGGTCCCTTTTTAATTGATCTGGACACTATGTATGCCTCCTTTCTCTAATCCTTTTATTTCGTTCTACGTTTTAAAATCAGCTTAGAAGAAGCGTGTTTTTTAACACGGGTACGGGTACCAAAAGCACTCTTACCCCAAGGAGTAACAGGACGTTTACGTCCAACTGGAGAGTGACCTTCACCACCACCATGTGGATGATCGTTAGGATTCATTGCCACACCACGGTTTGCAGGACGAATACCCAACCAACGAGAACGACCAGCCTTACCAATAGTAATGTTTTCATGATCCAAATTACCAACTTGTCCTATAGTAGCACGACAATTAATGTGTATTTTGCGTATTTCACCGGAAGGCATACGCAGTAAAGCATAGTCGCCTTCTTTAGCCATTAATTGAGCACCAGCACCTGCGCTGCGCATTAATTGACCACCCTTACCTATTTTCATTTCCACATTGTGTATCATAGTACCAAGAGGAATATTCAACATAGGTAAACAGTTACCAACCTTGATATCAGCATCAGGACCGCTTACTATTACATCTCCAACTTTTAAACCAAGCGGAGCAATTATGTAACGTTTTTCACCATCAGCATAGTTCAACAAAGCGATATTAGCAGTACGGTTAGGGTCATACTCTATGGTAGCAACTTTTGCCGGTACGCTGTCTTTATTACGCTTGAAATCTATAATGCGGTATTGCCTTTTATGCCCGCCGCCTTGATGACGAACAGTCATTTTACCAGTATTATTACGGCCGGCATGCTGCTGTAGTTTATCTACAAGAGGGCGATGCGGCTTGTCTGTTGTAATCTCTTCGAAGGTAGAAACTGTCATACTACGTCTCGAAGGAGAATACGGATTAAAGCTTTTTATAGCCATTTTTTTACCTCCTTAATGCGAATTACATCCCTTCGAAAACTGGAATTGTATTGCCTGTGGCAAGTTTTACAATTGCTTTCTTGTAGTCGGAACGCTTACCTTCAGATTTACCCATGCGCTTGGTTTTGCCAAATACACGGATAGTGTTTACACTAATAACCTTCACTTTGAAAATCGCTTCAACTGCTTGGCGAATTTCTACTTTATTAGCTCCAAGAGCTACTTTGAAGGTATATTTATTATCTTGCATCATGGCGGAAGTTTTTTCCGTAATGATTGGTTTTAGTAATATATCACGAGGATTAGCAGCCATTATGCGAGCACCTCCTCAATCTTAGCAACGGCATCTTTAGCCAAAAGTACTCTTTCATTATGAAGAATATCAAAAACATTCAAACATGCATTAGAAAGTGCTTTAACTTTAGGAATGTTACGGGAAGATTTTTCCACGTTTTCATTTTCACCGTTTGTAATAATAAGAGCTTTTTTCTCAGAAGCTTCAAACCCTTTTAACATTTCAACAACGTTTTTAGTTTTAGCTTCATCGAATTGCAACCCATCAATTATAATTAATTCACCAGCTGCAACCTTCGAGGATAATGCACAACGAATTGCCAAACGACGCGCCTTACGGGGCATTGATTTAGCATGACTACGCGGAGAAGGACCAAAAACAGTACCACCGCCAACCCATATTGGGGAACGTGTTGATCCACTACGTGCACGGCCTGTTCCTTTTTGTTTCCAAGGTTTACGACCACCACCGCGAACAAGTCCACGAGTTTTGGTAGCATGTGTGCCTTGACGCTCATTAGCTTGTTGCATAACAACTGCTTGATGAACAACCGCTTCATTCATTTCTACGCCAAATACATAGTCCATTAATTCTATTTCTTCACCGGTTTTTTTACCGGTCATATCGTATACTGATAACTTCGGCATTTAAACGCCCTCCTTTCTTTCTCTTATACCTTATTTCTTAGTTGCTTTAACAATATCAGGTTTTACTGTTTCTTTTAATATTACAAAAGATCCAGCAGCTCCAGGTATTGAGCCACTAACTAAAATAAGATTGCGGTCCAAATCAACTTTAGCAACAGTTAAACGTTGCACTGTTACATTTGCTCCACCCATACGTCCAGGTAATTTCTTACCTTTAATAACTCTACCACCAGGACCTGAATGCATTGGTCCATTGGAGCCGGGTTCACGATGAGATTTAGAACCATGTGCCATTGGTCCGCAAGCGAAATTGTGACGCTTAATAGTACCTGCAAAACCTTTACCACGAGAGACGCCTGTAGCGTCAATCATTTCTCCTGCAGCGAAAATGTCAGCTGCAAGCTTTTGTCCAACTGTATATTCAGAAGGAGCAGATAAACGCAATTCTCTAACAAACTTAACCGGAGTTACGCCAGCTTTATCAAAGTGACCTTTCATCGGTTGGTTCGTATGTTTTTCTTTTAAATCACCAAATCCAAGTTGAACAGCGTTATATCCATCTGTCTCTTCGGTTTTATTTTGAATTACTATGCAAGGGCCGGCTTCCACAACAGTTACCGGAATCATCTTACCATCAGCTTCAAAAATTTGGGTCATGCCTAATTTTTTGCCTAGGATTCCTTTAGCCATTATCGCACCTCCTTACGCTTTTATCTCGATATCTACGCCAGCAGGAAGATCCAAACGCGTTAAAGCGTCAATAGTCTTTGCCGTTGGCTCCAAAATGTCAACAAGTCTCTTATGTGTGCGCATTTCAAATTGCTCACGAGAATCTTTATTTACATGTGGAGAACGTAGTATCGTATAAATATTTTTTTCTGTAGGAAGCGGAATGGGACCGGAAACTTGAGCCCCGGTACGTTTCGCAGTTTCTACAATCTTTGCTGCACTTTGATCAAGTGCCTTGTAATCATATGCTTTCAATCTAATTCTGATTTTCTGACTTTTTGCCATTGATAACTTCCTCCTAATCGCCACGTTTCTAAGAACGGACATACTCCGTGAAAATCTCCCTGTCATAAGCAGGCAAGCAACCTCTCACTTCATCGCAATACCATACAAATAAACACAATAAGATGAGGGGCTAAAAGCCCCCCATCTGGGCTCTATATTATTTCTCTTCTATTGCAGTAACAACGCCAGCGCCTACAGTATGGCCGCCTTCGCGAATTGCGAAACGCAAACCTGGCTCAATAGCGATTGGTGTAATCAACTCAATATCCATTGTTACGTTATCGCCAGGCATTACCATCTCAGTTCCTTCCGGAAGATGAGCAACACCGGTTACATCTGTTGTACGGAAGTAAAATTGAGGACGGTAACCGTTAAAGAACGGTGTATGGCGTCCGCCTTCTTCTTTTGTCAAGATATATACTTCACCTTTGAATTTCGTGTGCGGATGGATACTGCCCGGTTTAGCCAAAACTTGACCGCGCTCTATCTCGCTTCTTTCTACTCCGCGCAATAAGCAGCCTACGTTATCGCCTGCCAATGCCTCATCCAAGGATTTACGGAACATTTCCAAGCCTGTTGCTACTGTTTGTTTCTTTTCTTCAGTCATGCCAACGATTTCTACTGTATCGCCAACTTTAACTGCTCCACGCTCTATACGGCCGGTAGCAACTGTGCCACGTCCTGTAATAGTGAACACGTCTTCCACAGGCATTAAGAAAGGCTTGTCAGTTGCGCGCTCAGGAACAGGAATATAGCTGTCTACTGCATCCATTAATTCCATGATTTTCGCTTCATAGGCTGGATCGCCTTCCAAAGCTTTTAATGCTGAACCTACGATGATAGGAATATCATCACCCGGGTAGTCGTAGCTGGAAAGCAATTCTCTTACTTCCATCTCTACCAATTCAATCAATTCAGGATCGTCTACCATATCAGCCTTGTTCAAGAAAACTACCATTGCCGGTACGCCAACTTGGCGAGCTAGCAAGATGTGCTCGCGTGTTTGCGGCATTGGGCCGTCAGCAGCACTTACTACCAAAATAGCTCCATCCATTTGAGCTGCGCCTGTAATCATGTTCTTTACATAGTCAGCATGGCCCGGGCAGTCAACATGTGCATAGTGGCGAGTTTTTGTTTCGTATTCAACGTGGGATGTATTAATGGTAATACCACGTTCTCTTTCCTCAGGAGCCTTATCAATCATGTTATAATCCATGAATGTAGCGCCGCCTTGAGCTGCCAACACCTTAGTAATAGCAGCAGTCAATGTGGTCTTGCCGTGATCAACGTGACCGATGGTACCAATATTAGCATGGGGTTTTGTTCTTTGAAATTTTTGTTTAGCCATTTTTATTTCCTCCTAATTTCTTCATTTATTTTATTCTTGCGTTCCCTTTGCTTTGGCAATGATTGCTTCAGCAATGTTTTTCGGAATATCTTCATAGTGATCAACTTCCATGGAGTAATTGCCACGACCTTGAGTCTTGGAACGAAGGTCTGTTGAATAACCAAACATCTCAGAAAGAGGAACAAAAGCATTAATTACTTGAGCTCCGTTTCTAGCTTCCATTCCTTCAATACGTCCACGGCGTGAGTTTAAATCACCAATAACATCACCCATATATTCTTCAGGAACAATAACTTCTACTTTCATATACGGTTCCAAAATTGTCGGATTAGCTCTTAAAGCACCAGCTTTAAAACCCATAGATCCTGCAATTTTAAAGGCCATTTCCGAAGAATCTACTTCATGATAAGAACCATCATAAACAGTAACTCCGATGTCAACCATAGGGAACCCTGAAAGCACGCCATTTTCCATTGCCTCTTTAACACCGGCCTCGATAGGTCCGATATATTCTTTAGGAATAGCACCACCAACGACTTTGTTTTCAAACTTGAACCCTTCGCCGACTTCCAAAGGTGTAAGTTCCAACCAGCAATGACCATATTGGCCCTTACCACCGGACTGACGAACGAATTTTCCTTCGGCTTTGACGGATTTACGAATTGTTTCACGATAAGCAACTTGAGGGTTACCAACCGTGCAACCAACGTTGAATTCACGAAGAAGTCTATCTACGATAATATCCAAATGTAACTCGCCCATACCGGAAATAATAGTTTGAGATGACTCCGGATCTGTGTGAACACGGAACGTAGGATCTTCTTCAGCTAATTTTTGTAAAGCAACGCCCATTTTTTCTTGATCAGCTTTAGTTTTAGGTTCAACTGCTACCGAAATAACAGGTTCAGGGAAAACCATTGATTCAAGAATTATTGGATGTTTTTCATCGCAAAGAGTGTCACCGGTAGTTGTATCTTTCAAGCCAACAGCAGCAGCAATATCACCGCTATAAGCTTCTCCTATTTCCACACGATGATTAGCATGCATCCTTAAAATACGGCCTATGCGTTCTCTCTTGCCCTTTGTGGAATTATACACATAAGAACCAGCAGCTAACACACCGGAATATACTCTGAAGAATGCTAACCTTCCAACAAAAGGATCTGTTGCAATTTTGAATGCCAATGCGGAGAAGGGAAGTTCATCGCTAGAAGCGCGTTCATCTTCTGCACCGGTATCAGGATTGACACCTTTAATTGGAGGAATATCCGTAGGAGCAGGCATATAGGCAACAACTGCGTCAAGCAACGGTTGTACACCTTTGTTCTTATAAGAAGAACCGCAACATACCGGACACATTTTGCAAGCAATTGTTTGCTTACGAATGCCCATGTTTATTTCGTCTTCAGTAAGATCTTCGCCTTCCAAATATTTCATCATTAATTCATCATCGCTTTCAGCTACTGCCTCCAGCAATTTTTGACGATATTCTTGAGCTTTTTCCAGCATGTCTGCAGGAATCTCAATGAATTCTTCGTCTTTACCTAATTGGTCACCGTATACAATTCCGCGCATTTTTATTAAATCAATCATGCCCACAAAAGTATCTTCAAAGCCAATAGGAATTTGAATTGGCACTGCATTAGCGTTTAAGCGCTTGCGCATCATGTCAACTACATTATAAAAATCTGCGCCTGTAATATCCATCTTGTTCACATAAGCCATACGTGGAACATTATATTTATCAGCTTGACGCCAAACTGTTTCTGATTGAGGTTCAACCCCGCCCTTTGCGCAAAATACCGCAACAGAGCCATCAAGTACACGTAGGGAGCGTTCAACTTCAACTGTGAAATCAACGTGACCCGGTGTATCTATAATATTGATTGTATGTCCCAACCAGTGGCAAGTAGTAGCTGCAGAAGTGATAGTAATACCACGTTCTTGCTCTTGAACCATCCAGTCCATTGTAGCACCACCATCGTGAACTTCACCTATCTTATGAGTCTTACCGGTATAAAACAGGATACGCTCGGTGGTAGTGGTCTTGCCGGCATCAATATGAGCCATGATACCGATATTTCTTGTTTTCTCTAGGGGAAACTCTCTGGCCACTAGTTACTCCTCCTTCACATTCTTGTATTACCAGCGATAGTGTGCAAAAGCTTTATTAGCCTCTGCCATCTTATGAGTGTCTTCACGTTTCTTCACAGCAGCACCGGTGCTGTTAGCAGCATCCATTATTTCACCTGCTACGCGTTCGCACATAGTTTTTTCTCCGCGCAAGCGAGAATAGTTTACCAACCAACGAATACCTAAGGTTGTTTTACGATCAGCTCTTACTTCAATCGGCACTTGGTAGTTAGCACCACCAACACGACGAGCACGTACTTCCAAAATAGGCATTACATTTTTCATAGCAACATCAAATACTTCCAATGGATCTTTGCCGGTTTTAGAACGGACAAGATCAAAAGCATCATATACTATGCGTTCAGCTACACCTTTTTTGCCATCAAGCATAATTTTATTAATAAATCTAGTTAATAATTTTGAACCATACACCGGATCCGGTAGTACGTCTCTTTTAGTCACAGGACCTTTTCTTGGCATGTGTCTTCCTCCTTCGTTAAATATCAATTCATAGTGTTTATGCTAATTATTTCTTTGCACGTTTAGCTCCGTATTTAGAACGGGACTGGTTGCGGTTAGCAACTCCGGCAGCATCAAGCGCACCACGAATGATATGATAACGAACACCCGGAAGATCTTTTACTCTTCCGCCTCTAATAAGAACAACGCTATGTTCTTGTAGATTGTGGCCGATACCTGGAATATACGCTGTAACTTCAATTCCGTTTGTTAAACGAACACGAGCAACCTTACGCAAAGCAGAGTTAGGTTTCTTAGGTGTTGTAGTATAAACTCTTGTACAAACGCCACGCTTTTGGGGTGAATTTTTCAACGCCGGAGCTGTGGATTTTTGACTAAGTACCTCTCTACCTTTACGAACCAACTGGTTTATTGTAGGCATATCGGCACCTCCTTCCCAAATAATTAGATTTAATGATTATAAAAACCCTCCTACGAGTGTAGTAAGGATCCTATCGATCGTTCAGTACCGCAGCCGCTGCTGCTCCAACATGTATACCACAAGCTTTTCCAAGCTCTTGCATAGAAAGTTCTTTTTCGCATGGCACTTTATTTTGCAAACAAGCTTGTACAAGTGAAGCGGTAACATGTTCATCGGCATCAACAGCAATCAAAACCATCTTTGCCTTACTGTTGTTTATCGCTTTTTGTGTTTGTTTAACGCCAACCACAGTCTTAGCGCCGTTCTTCAGTAATTCAAGAAACATTTCAACACCTCCAAAAAGACACACCTATTCCGAGATACTTGAGTATTGTAACATTCCATACAAAGCGTGTCAAGCACTTTTTATGTTTTTTCCTATCGCTAAAACACCATACCATGCCGTTCTTTGTTTACACGCCACCTAGTGACTCATTGTCAAAACACCAAACGCGTTCGACCAATGTAAAAACCCCTGCATTTAGTGTTTTAAGTTAGACCAATTACCATATATTGCACAATTAGTTAATATTTTCTTATGCTCTGTTTTTCCGATGCCGGCGTAATAAATAAAATACCACGGTCATATTATGCACAACCTACAAAAACTTTGAATTATCTCTAATTTGTATTCAATTCCATAGCTATTTTATATTTTCAATACTGCTATTTCCACCTAAACGCCACAACTCTATATTTTTTATACCGTCTTCTTTAGCCAGACTAATACAATAGTTAATGGTAGTGGCATCAGCAAACCAAGCATAATTAAATACCATATTAGCTAGAATTTTTTGAACAAAGGCTCTGTCAGCTTTTGGTCCCGGAAGCAAAGTATGCGTCCCGTACAAATTATAGAGCATTACTACATATTCAGGTCCCGCAATAAAATGGGTAGTACTAAAAGAAGTTCCAGGTGCCAAAGGTACCCTTAATTTTAGTGCTTGAGCTTGCATCTGCAATAATGAGTATGAGCAGGGGTGTATATTCTAATGCTTTTTAATGGCACCGGATTTAAACCTTCACAATGTTCTCCTCCATATTTTTCAGCATTTTGGGATGAACATATAAATTATTTACAAAACGGTTCTTTACACTAGGAATACTTAACCTCTGAAAACTAATAGAATTAGACTCCAGAGGTTATAACAGGTCATATAAAATTAATATTTTTTAGCTGCTTCGACCATTGGTGGAATGACCTGTTTTTTACGAGACATTACGCCCGGAAGACTAATTATATTTCCCCTTGCAGTTTTACCAAAAGCTTCAGCAATGATGGTTTTTAGCTTACCTGTGAACAACAACTCTGTACTTTCGGCGATGATGTCAGTAACCATTAACAGACTCATATCATACCCTTCAGTTTTACAGATATTTTTCATACAATTAAGCAGCTCTTCTTTAAGTGCCAGAACTTCCGAAGTATCCATAACGAATATTTGACTAACGATCATGCGATATTCACCAATTTGGAATTCTTTTAAATCATTTTTGGCAATTTCAATTGGGCTCATATCACCAATACCAGAACCAGCTTTCAGAACTGCCATTCCGTGTTTCATCATGTCCACATCAGCAATCTGCGCTAACTTTTCAGAAGTCTCTTTATCAATTGACGTACAAGTTGGTGATTTGAACAATACTGTATCAGAAATTATTGCCGACAATAATAATCCTGCAATATTTGTAGGTATTTCTACATTGCGGCGCCAGTACATATTGGCCACGATAGTTGCTGTGCACCCCACTGGCTCTTGCCGCATAAAAATTGGTTCACCTGTTTGAATTCCACCCAAGCGATGATGATCAATGATTTCAATGATTCTAGCTGCTTCAATACCCTCCACCGCTTGGCTACGTTCGTTATGATCCACTAATATTACTCTTTCACGCTCTGGAACAATCAACTTATCACGACTAACAACCCCCACCAATTTGTCATTTTCCACAACCGGATAATTGCTAAATTGCGTGGATTCCATGATTTCCTTGATGTCGCTCAACATATCCGTTGGTTTGAAGCTCGTAATATTTTTTTGCATAATCATATTAACCGGAATACATTGATTCACTAATCTAGCACAAGTATAAGTATCATACGGAGATGTAATAACGATTGTTTTTTTCCTTGCAGCCACTGTTAAAACAGCACCTGGTACTTCACCAGAACCAGTAACGACTAAACAAGCGATATTTTGGTTTAAACAAGTAATCATAGCCTCATCATTACGATCACCAACCAGCACAACATCACCTTTTTTAATTATTTTACGAATCGTATTGTTACTGCCTGCAGCAATTCTAACATTTCCTGTGATCTTTGCATTCATATTTCCCTTATTAATCACTCTGCCATCAATCACTGTTGCAATAGAACTTATGGTAACATTTGCATCAACTAAATTTTGCATACTAAGTTCATTAAAATATCGTTTTGCAATGTCACTTACCGTTAAGATTCCAATCAATTTTCTGTTTTCATCAACGACTGGTACAGATTTAAAGTCGTTTCCACGCATTATCTCACCTAATGTACGCAAAGTATCATTTTCTTTTACGACCACTTTGCAGTCTAAAGCAACATCTTTTACACGAGGATATAAATCCGTAATAAGTTTTGGTGTTTCCATTTTAAATGTTTCTAACACGTATTTCGTTTCTGCATTGATTTTGCCGGCTCTTGCAGGCTCAACATTTTCTCCTAGACTTCTTTTTAGATATGCATACCCAATTGCAGAACAAATGGAATCCGTATCGGGATTGCGATGGCCAATCGTATAAATAGGCCTATTTACTTTCATATGTGCCTCCAAATAATCAATAAGTTTGTGATAATAATTGAATACGAAAAAACAATATTGAACAGTATTTTATTTTCGTTTATTAATCATTATACGACATACTTCCTTAATTATAAAATATCAATCACTATATTATTACCATTTTTAAAATTCATTAAATTGCAACAAGAAGTTGCACTCTTATCAAAAAATAATTAAATCGCACAAAGGTGATCTATTTGCTACTCGAAGCTAAACTCGGTACATAACATTTTTTCATATAATAAACAACAGATGCGACGTTTTTTAACTTACTTTTGCATCGTCTTACTTACAAGAAAAAAAATGTTACTGTCAACCTAATTATCTCTAATTTATATTTATATTTATTTTATGTTTTCAATATTACTATTTCCACCTAAGCGCCACAAAGCTATATTTTTTATACCATCCTCTTTAGCCAGACTAATCCAATAGTTAATGGTAGTAGCATCAGCAAACCAAACATAATTAAATACAATACCCTCGCGATATTTTAAAACCAGGCACTGACTTTCAACATCACGCATTGGCTGCAAGTTATGTTTTTTAATAATATCTACTGCCTCTTTTTCCGTAAGCAGCCGTCTTTGCCCCTTTGTGTTCCATAGGCAGCCGCCACTGGCGTACGCCACACTCTTGGGTTCCGGTAAAGCCGCCATATTAGCTAAAATTTTTTGAATAAAGGCCCTATCAGCTTTTGGCCCAGGAAGCAAAGTATGCGTCCCGTACAAATTATAGAGCATCACTACATATTCAGGCCCTGCAATAAAATGCATAGTACTAAAAGGAGTTCCAGGTTCCAAAACCACCCTTAATTTTAGCCCCTGAGCTTGAGTAACACCATAAAGTCTTTCAATAAACTTCATAAAGAGTTTTTTTGTAGTTGCATCTCTCCATATTCTCTCATAATCTATTTCTACACCGTCAAAATTACCCGCCTTAGCTAAAGTTATAATTTCCTTTATATGAGCATCCATAGCTTCGTCTGTACCCAAAACCGATTTTAGTATCTCGGTATTTTTTACTGAAGGTGAGCTATTTGTCTTTACCTGATCATTAACTATAGTCAGATACTCCACATATTTTCCCTGCTTTTTTAGCTTAGTACGTTTTTCCAACAATGCTTTAGGAATAAATAACTTTTCATGGCTGTCAAAATATGCAGCAAAAAAGGACAGGGACTCCAACCTTGGACTAATTTTTTTCAACTCTTTTTCCCCGTTATCCAAATCCCAATAAACGAGCCAGGCCGAGGGCTCTATTTTAACTGACGCCTGTCTGGCGATCAAAGCTGCCGCTCCGGCATTGTCTTGTTCGCTGCTATAACAACCCGCAAGAAGAAGCAGAACGCCAACAATGAACAAAACCCTTAGCCCCTTTTTAAAAAAAAGCATTATTACTTCCTCCATTATCCTTACAAGTTTCTTATAAACCAATCAATAAGGTGTGTCCATGCCCGTTCAACAATTGCAAGAAAACCTGATATTCCCTGCAAGCGCTCATCATATAAAACTTGTTCCTTTTCTACGCCGGTGTTCCCAGTGATTAAAACCTTATCAAAAACTCCATCATAAACATCATCCGCCAAATTACGCTGGCTCCAACCATAACCGCCCCATGCCGCCCCTAAATATACGCTTCCAGGTTTAACATTAGTGAGTTTTATATCTTTAGCTGCATCCTTGCCATCAATATTAACAGTTATTTGTGCCCCTTTCAAATCTATATCGACTTGGCGTACACCACGATTATGGTAACTAAGTTGTGGTTCATATTTTTGTGCACCATCTTCAATTTTCTTAGGATTTTCTAGGGTTTTATCTTTTAGTCGCTCAGCTTGAATCTTAGCAATTTCAGTTGTCTCAGCATATCTTGCCAAGGTTTCTAACTCTTTTTCTATAACTTGCTTCTTGTCTTCATCTACTGAAATATCTTTTTTACCGTCGAAGCTAGCTAAGTTAAGTTTAAATAGCTCTTTGGTAACACCATCATTTTTTTCTGTAATTACCAAATTGTTATTAACAAAGTTAACCAACACATAACTTGCTAAACCAGCGCTGCCACGCAGGTAAATCTTTTGCTGTCCATATTCATTGCCTGTTAACAACGCTGAGAACTTAATATCTTTAAAATCTCCACTGTTTTTAAGTCGCATAACGCCTTCATCTAATGGTAACGTCGTCAAAATAATTGCTTCATCTTTGAATTCTACTGCCCCTTTTTGCACATCCCAATCGTTTTGTCGCAGCTGATTACCTTTAATGAACTCAATACCTTCATCGTTAGTATCATATTTAATCCGCATAAGCAAGTGATTCACTGACCAATACGACTGGGGCTGCATTCTAGTCAGATCATACAAACCACTCTTTTTAACATTCTTGGCATAACCTTCACGATTAAAATTCATTTTAAAAAGTTGTTTAATCCAATATTCATTAACAGAACTAACTTTATTATTATTGCCAAAAGCCCCTGTATTAGAATGCATTAAGATATAAGCTCCTGGAACATACCCTATTTGATCAACATAAATATTCTCCAAGGTTTTGTAGTCATAAGAAATGCGATTTTTCATGGCAACATAGCTCTCCTTAGGAAAGCCATTTTCATCACGAATATAGTCCATAAGATAGTGATTATAATTTCTGCCCAAAACAGGCATCATCATCGAATATTCCAATGGCCCCATATTACCCAAATAATTATTATACCTATCATGCACATTAATAAAGTATAATCTGAAGCCATTTGTTCCCAATTCCCAATAGCCGGTTTGTGTTAGATCTTTTAACTCGCTAGGCAATAAAAACTTTGTGTCTTTATTATCAAATTTTTCCGGATAAGAAAATATTGTTGCCTTATAATTGAATCTTTCCAAAAGTTTTTGAGCGAACACGGCCGTATCGCGCCGCCCATCTTCAAAAGCCAAGAAAAGCGAACGTTTAGGCAGTTCTTTGCCATTTTTGTAATAATCTAAGATATCCTGTTGTGTAACTGTTACATAGCCCTGTTGCTTTAATCCAGCCAACTGACTTTCCAACTGTTCTGTTCCGATTAAAGAACCACTTCCTACTCTATCTACACCAAAATAGGAAAGAGCAATAAATCCTTGGTCACCGGCAAAAGTAGTATTATTTTCATTAAAAGGTTGATATTTCTTGAATGTGTATAAGGCATTAATCGCCAGACTAATTATTGCTATAAGGAAAATTACTTGAAAAAAAACTCTGATTTTTTTTCTGCGTTCTTTGCGAATAGTAAAAGCATTTTTCAAAGTCATAGTTTAGCACCTGCCTTTTGTGCTTTTCTGCTTTGTTCTTTAACATCAGCAGGAGTCATTCGCGTTCCCCACGTAGATTTCCAGAAAGTTACCCAAGCAATAGGCATTTGCCAGAGCAAAACAATTTCATAATAAACACAGAACCAAATGCCGTAAATCCAAGTTGTGCTTTTACGTAAAAGTAACTGCATAATACTCATAAGCCCAGCCATCAAAACCATACCTAATATAAATGTAGTTGGAAAAACTCTATGGATGATGGGAATATAAACTAAGTTATATAAAACAATCAGAGGTGCTACTAAGGGCACTAAAACACCCATATAAAAAGATAGCGACATAAATGGCTCCTTTTTCCACATAAACCCTGTGGCAATCAAAGATTCTCTAAGCCAAGAACGCTTCCAACGCATTTGTTGTTTTAAAAAAACACTATAGGTATTAGGTACTATTGTATAGCAAACAGCTGTATCCTGATAGCCGGTACGATTATAGCGCAAAATAAAATTAGTCAAACTGCGATCATCGCCGAAGGTTGCTCTTTGCCCCAAAAATTTCTGTCCCAACCAAGCATCACAATACTTCAAAACCAAATCCTTACGATAGCATGACAATGGGCCTGATAGGCAAGTAACTGCGTCAAAAAATCCTTCGGCAGCTTTCATCATCCGAAATGCAATATAGTATCTCACAGACTGCATTTTTGTTAAAGAGTTTGTATAGGTGTTAGCAACATCTGTACGACCACTAACTCCCCCCATTTCCGTATCAACAAAAGGCTGTACTAAATTACGAATGGCAAAAGGTTCAAGAAAACTATCCGAATCAACAAAAACCACCAAATCATGTTTTGCTTTTTTTGTCCCTAATGCCAAACATTCTCGCTTACCCTTATTTACAGGCTGTGGTAAACAGAAAAGCCTGGTTGCTATATCATAGCGTTGCTCTTTTTTTAATCTTTCAATAGTTGCATTAATTTTAGCTACTGAATCATCTGTGGAACAATCATCTACAACAATAACTTCCAGCTTATCCGTTGGATAATCCTGGTTAATACAACCAAGAATTGTTTTCTCTATCCACGTCTCTTCATTAAAGCATGGAATTATGATGGTAACTCCCGGAGTAAAATTTTTATCAATTTTTGCAGGCCTATATAATGAACCAAAAAAATACCTAGTCAATAAAAATGCCGCAGTTATTATGCTATAAGTATAGAGTACTTTATTAAATTTATAGTAAATAATGCTTTCTGTTCTCATAAGCATAATAATTGCTGTAATTATGAAAAGCAATATTGCGGCAATAGCCAGCATATACCGTCCCCGCCGACGATTAAGATATTCAGCCAATGGCTCCTTAAACTCTACACCACAATAATATGCATCTTTTCCCCGGTCCGTAAAAGTTCTTACATATTTGGCTTGGATATTAACCTTCATTTCATAACCTTCCGGCATGCTTCCCGGTGTAATTTCAAATTTCAAATTCATCTGTGAACTTTTTTCCAGTTCCGTGCAAACCTCTGGCGCGCAAGAAAACAAGATACCTGTTCCTGATACATTGCTGGCTCTAGCTGCAAATTCTTTTTTTAGCCCATCAGCATCAATATAAGTACCCTCAATAGGATAATCAACCATATGGCGTACTCCGTTGCCATAACTTTTAATTATCTCCTCATAGCTTATATTACTAGTATTATAAATTCTGTCACGCCGATCTATATTCGTACGTTTTTTTTCATTATCAATGACCATTGGTAATGAACGTCGATCAGGGGCCCGAACTAGCAATACATCATCTATTTTTTCAGTTGTGGAGTTTACCGTTATTTTTTTCGAATCTTCCACAATAGTTACTTCCTTCTAAACATTTTTATTCCACGCGATTGCTTTCCAATGCTAAGGACTTTTTAGGACTTGCTTGGTCATAGCCTTCCACCAAATAATCCGATAATTTTGCTGGTATAAATTTACCCGGATCATCATCTGAACGTCTTTCATTAGCAGTCAAAATCGCATCCAAAGCATGTGCTGTATATTGCGCAGAATCACTCATATGCATAACTACTATAGCTCCCTTACGCACTTTGTCCTTTGCATACACTTCATCGCGAATACGGTTGACTAGCTGCTCAGTACTAACAACTTCGTAATCCTCGGTGCTGCCAAACCCCGCTACTATAAATTGGTAGCCATGACTAAATATTACCTCTACACCCATTTTACTAATAGCCAATGTAGGTGGTCGGAAAAATCTCGTCAAAACAGGTTTTCCCTCGTAAGTAACATCGCCCGTAACACTTTCCAAAATTTTATAAGCAGTTTCTGCATCCTTAATGTACTCAGCTTTAGTTTGTATAGGCTTTTGTTTATTGGTTATTTTGTCACGTACAGCCATAGGCTTGTGCAAATAACTATGGCTGCCGATATCATTACCATCTTCGGCGATGGCCCTAAGCAAGTTAGGATTGTCTTGCACATTATGAGTTAAGATGAAAAATGTGGCATGTGCTTTATGTTTGCGCAAAACATAAAGCAATTGATTTATTGATGCGTCTGAACCCCAATCATCAAAAGTGAAAAAGACTACCGGCCGTTTTGTATGAATAAGGCCCGTCATATCAAACCGCCGTACAGAAGGTTCAGAAAATCCAATAATTCTGTCCCCTTCGTTAACCCATTTAAACCCAATATAACGCTTACTCATAGAGCTTAGTACTCCGCCATCTTTTTTTAAATAATCTTCACCCGCTTCAGGCCTAAGGTTTTGCGGAACAGCTTCCTCCGGAACAGGGAAATTATACAAATGCTCCCTATCATTTAAAATAGACCCCACCGTTGTAATAGCATAAGCTGAATCATTATTAGGATTAATCCCTGAAATATCGTTATAGGAGTTATAAGCCACATTGTCAATTTTAGCATGCTTAACTGCTAGAAGCATCTTAGCCGCTAAACTGCTATCAGTATAATAATCCATACGTATATGTACAATCCATCCTCTGCCTAGAGCAATAATTCCTTTATTGAAAAGCTTTGGAAGTACTTGTTCAACAGCTGTAGCGTCCTTATCTCTGGTTTGCACTACATTAACACGATAACCTATTAATAAGCATCCTTGGTCAGCAATAGCACGTTTTGTCTCCTCTGAGACAGCACCTGAACTTTGCTTGACCAAATTAGTTTTTACACCATAAGATTCTAACAAAGTAGTCCGAATAGTGTTTATTTCTTTTACACTATCACCGTAAGTTTTATTGGGTACTGAACGCAAAGCAATAGCCAACTCATTGCCACGACGATGAATTTCGCGAATAACAGTACTTTTATTTTGCAACTCCCTATCCGTCACGAAAAATGTGCCATGCCCACCGATGCTATCTAAAGCATCAAGTACGCTATATGTAGAATCATCATTTTGTAATCCGGTAAAAATAAATGGCACAGAAGGCTCCGTAGTGGTAATCATTTTCAATTCTTCTATACCGCTTCCTTCAGCGGCATAAGCTACAGGCAAAGCAAATACTTCTTCCACCTTTGTTAATAAAGAATAAAGCACCTGCTTTATTTCAACCGGCTTTGCCTTTTCCTGAGAGGCCGTGGGAAACTCGCTAACAAATTCCGTAGCAAATTTTTGCAACTGCAGCGCAATACAAATTCGTTCCATAACCTCTACGGCGTTTGGCATCTTCTCCCGCTTAGGCGCTTCCAAAACTCCAGGCTGCTTATCAACAGCAATGCGATCATCTGCCTTGCCTTTTTCCTGTTTAATATCCACCGGTATACCAATTTGTAACGTCAAAATTGAACCCGATGTCAATGTTTGCACAAAGTTATTAGCCGCGGCAACATCTGTAATTTTTTCTTGTGGAATAGTAATACCTGTTGTTACCGCATAACTACTTCCTGTAGCTTTTATGATATTTAACAATGGTAAAGTGTACTTTGTTTTATTTAGCTTGACCAAATCAGGCGCTTTACCCGCCGTAATATCTAGCGCTTTGCGTGCTCTGCATAAATCAGCTAGGACAACTTGAGTTGGCAATTTTTCTGCTTCACTTATACCAACAAATCCATAACTTCCAATCTGATTATTAGAATTTTTTATTTCAGCTGTAATATCAGGATTCAAAATAGCGTTTTGACCTTCCAAAAAGAAGGTTGCTTTAACATTGTATTTTTTCAGCACATCTAATAAACCCTCAACAGTACCTTTGTCACCCATCCCATCAATAGTTACGGCAATTACTTTTTTTCCTGCTATGCCTTTACTAATTATTTGTGCGGGATTAGGACTTTCTGTTAAGTTTTTTTGAGCTATGGCTATTTCTGCCTTTGCGTCATACTCTTTTGTTAAATCTGTAATGTTTTTATAATTTGTGCCGGTTTTGTGCAGGAAAAAATAACCTAAGCTTATGCCGATTATGCTAACAAGCACAATTACCAATGCACCTATAATAACTTTGTATTTTTTTGTCATGTCCATACCTCCGTGCTAGAGGCTCCAATACCAGAACCCTGCTTTTTGCATAGTTCTTGCGGCAAAAATGCTTTTAACGTCAATCAATACATTTACATCTTCATCACTTTTATAAAACCCAAAAATCTTTTTAGGTGTCAACTTTTTAAACTTACTATGCGCCACCATAAAAGCCACACAGTCAGCATCTTTAACATCTTTAATGTCAACCAAAGCATCTCTGTACCTTTTTTCCAGTCCGCTAACGTCGGCACAATAATCAACTATCTTAACATCCATTTTGTAATCTTCCAAACAGTCAAAAACTTCCAAAGGCTTGGAATTGCGAACATCTTGACAATCTTCTTTAAAAGTACAACCCATGAGATAGACTGTAGAACCCTTAATCCTTTTGCCTGCTAATATCATTTCCTTTATGATTGCTTCGACCACGTAACGAGGCATTCCGTCATTGACCTTGCGACCTGCAGAAATAATTTGCGAATGATAGCCCAACAGTTCAGCCTTGTAAATAAAGTAATAGGGATCAACGCCAATACAATGCCCTCCAACTAACCCAGGATAAAATCTCAAGGCATTCCACTTAGTATTCATTGCCTCTATTACTTCGGCTGTGTTAATTTTCATTTCGTTGAAAACGATAGCCAGCTCATTCATAAAGGCTATATTGATATCACGTTGCGCATTCTCTACAAGTTTTGCGGCCTCTGCAACTTTAATGCTAGAAGCTCTATGCACTCCCGCTGTAATGATCATGCCATAAACTTGTGCAACTGTATTCAGGGTTTCTTCATCCATACCGGAAACAATCTTGGTAATATTCGCCAACCGATGGATTTTATCCCCAGGATTGATTCTTTCCGGTGAGTACGCTACTTTAAAGTCTATGCCGCATTTTAAACCTGATTCTTTTTCTAATATTGGTACACAGACATCTTCGGTTACACCCGGATAAACAGTGGACTCAAAACATACAATAATGCCCCTGCTCATTTGTTGTCCAACAATCCTGCAAGCACTTATAACCGGTTCCAGATTAGGCGTTTTATCTCCGTTAATCGGTGTAGGTACCGCTACTATTATAAAACTTGCCCCCTTCAATCTTGTTGCGTCATAAGTGAATTCAATACTAGTTTTCTTGACAGCTTCGTTTCCTAGTTCTTCTGTAGGGTCAATGCCTTTTTTATAAAGGGCAATTTTTTCCATGTTAGAATCAAACCCAATGACCTTGGCATGCTCAGCAAAAGCCACTGCCAATGGAAGACCTACATAACCCAACCCTACAACAGCAATATAATCTTTTCGCAAGCTAATCCAATTATACAAATCCATAATTAACGCCCCATTCTCTCAATTAGAAATAATAGGAAACCTGCCCCCACAAAGTACTGCCCGTCTCATCACTAAGCAAATTACGCAAACGATAATACTCAAGTCCTGCTACTACATTAGGATTAAGAGTATAGTAGAAGAATAATCCGAAACCTTTAAACCCATCCAACCGCCCTGCTAATCCATTCATAGTGTGTGTAACATAGGTACCCATTGGTTGACGATAATATTTGGCTTGAAATTCGTATGTTCCTTTTTCCCAAGTTTTTAGTTTGCCATAAGCAAACGTTCCCACGTATCCATCTTTATTACCGTCAGTATCAGCGAGATTAGAATGCAAGTATATAGCACCTAACCGGAAATTATCAAAGTAATAATTTGCACTTGCATGAGCAATTGTTCGGCTGGCACTGTTCCACTTATCATCACCAAACTGATGAACACCTGCCTCCATATCATAGTCATAACTCTTGTATCTAGCTGTGGCGCCATAAGTTTCAGCATTTCCATCTGTTTGACCGGCTACAAAAGTATATTTAATAGGATTTCCTACCGAAGCACTAATGCCCTTAAAACTTGTATCGTAAATATTGCCTTCCGCAATATTGTACCCAAAACGACCAATATCTAAAGTAGTTGCTCCTGTCAAACCATGCAAATAATATCTGTCAAAGTTAAACCAATCTGTATTTCCATGATTATTATTCAAGAAATATTTATCTGCTTCGAGCATACCTCGCAAAGACCAATCATCATTTATTCTAGCTGTACCGTATAGTCTCACACGAAGGCGGCTCTGTCTGTACCCATCTATAGCCGATCCCGAGTTATCAGAGTAACTAAATCTAGCTTCTCCTGACAAAGAATATTTAGCGTCTTCAGCTAGCTTATCTGCGTCTGCTTCAGTAGAGGTTTTATAAGAATTTGCAACATAACTTGCGCCCATGCCCAAATCTCTCAGTTCCTTATCAAACTCCACTTTCAAGGCATCCAATTTAACTACATCATTATCATAGCTGCCGGTATTCATACTATTTTTAGTCGCAACCTCTGTTGGTTGCTGTGTTTGAATGATACTTTGCAAATCTTTTTCCGCTGCTGCTTTTTTTGCCTGCAATTGAGCCATACTTCCCTGATAGCTTTGCCTTAGAGAATTTATCTCTGCCATGCGCCTTGCAACAGTTTGAAATTCTTCTGCAGTTACCTTATACCCTTGCTCCAGCTTTGGCTGCTTAGCAGCAGAAATATTACTAATTGCTTTTGCCTTCCGCTCCATTTCCAGCAAATAACGGTTATATTTTTCTTCGCAAGCAGCATATTCAACGTTCAGAGCTTCATAACGTCCTGAAACCTTACCAAGTTCATATACAGCATCACTAAGCACTTTGGCTTTTGTCGTTACAACCGAACTGTCTCCCACTAATTCGTAGCTATTAGATGCTACGCCTTTATCATTTATATTATGCATAGCCTTAGCTACTAAAAGTGCCATATCCCTACGAGTAAACTTTGCTCTTTCTGCATCATCAACCCCCGTTGGTAATGTTACAATGCCATCATTTGCTAACTCTTGTACACTTTCATAGGCCCAACTAGGCACAGCCTTGTCTGCCGTATAACCTATTTGCGTAGGTACGGCAGATAAAAACATTAGTATTGACATTTTCATCAAATTTCTTTTATTCATAGGTTTTCTCTCTCTTTGCTCACAGTACTTTGTCTATACCATAATTAATACTATTTACGTCTCAGTATTAATTTTATACTTATATACAATATAATTCAATATTTATTTTTTTTATTATTATATTTATTTTTTTATTGAAAATAAAATTGCCTGTGCTAAATAAGCACAGGCAATTTACAAACATTATTATATTTTCAGACTACAGGCTTGTTATTATACTTTATTTTTATGTTACGATACCTGCTCATGCCGGTACCTGCGGGGATTAATTTTCCGATAATAACATTTTCTTTCAAACCAAGAAGTGGATCAACCTTGCCCTTAATAGCAGCATCAGTTAAGTTCCTCGTTGTTTCTTGGAAAGATGCGGCGGACAAGAAAGAGTCAGTTGCCAATGATGCTTTAGTAATACCAAGCAATACAGGATGCCCTTTTGCAGGTTCCTTACCGGCAATAATGGCCTCCTCGTTATCAATCTCAAATTGTGCCACATCAACGATTTCACCCGGTAACATCGTAGTGTCACCTGCCTCATCAATACGATACTTACGCATCATTTGACGAGCCATTACTTCAATATGCTTATCGTTTATTTCAACACCTTGAGATTTATAAACGCCCAATACTTGTTGTACCAAATAACGTTGAGTAGCTCTTACTCCACTTATGCGCAAAATATCATGAGGATTTAAGGAACCTTCTGTCAAGCGGTCACCCACTTCAACCTCATCTCCCTCAAACACATGCAACTTAGAACCATATGGTACTTGGTAAGATTCTTGCTCACCACTAGCTGTAGTAATTACGATGAAACGTGTACCCTCTTTTTCATGTAGACTAATAGTGCCGGCATGCTCACTTAGCATTCCCGGATGTTTAGGCTTACGTGCTTCAAACAACTCTTCGACACGAGGTAAACCTTGAGTTATATCATCACCTGCAACGCCACCCGTATGGAATGTTCTCATAGTAAGCTGCGTACCTGGTTCCCCTATTGATTGGGCTGCAATTGTACCAACAGCTTCACCTACATCAACATTTTTCGCTGTAGCTAAATTACGTCCATAGCATTTACGGCAAACGCCAAAGTGAGATTTGCAATTAAGCACTGAACGAATTTTAACCTTAGTACGAATCTTAGCAATTTCATCAGCAATTTCATCAGTAATGTATTCATTAATATGATACAAAACATTACCATCATCATCTTGAATATCTTCCGCTAAGTTACGTCCAACTATACGATCTCGTAAAGATTCTATAATAGTTTGGTTATTCTTACCTTCAGTAATAGCTTCAATTTCAATACCTTCGATTGTGTTGTTACGAACCTTAAACTCACGAATAGAACCATCTGCAAGAACAGCATTAATTAATTTCTTGCTAAAAGGTTCCCCTTCTTTGCCCAAAATTTTTCCGTCTTTATTAATCAAATCTTCGGCTAATGGTTTATCTAAGAAATGATGCATCATATGTTCTCTGAACACGTGATTTGCAGCTTCATCACTAACATTAATCTTCAAAGTTTCAACTTCATCATTGCCTGCTTCGTCTTTAGGATACAACTGCACTTCCAAAACTTTAGCAGCATGAAGTTTATTGAATAAGTCCTCGCTAATCATAGTATCAGCTTCTGCAATAAGCTCGCCTGTCTCTGTATCAGCTACACTAGAGGCTAATTGACGCCCTAACATGTATTCATGTAATTTTGTCTGACTAGCGCCAATAGCAGCTTTGCAATAATGAGTACGTTCTTTTACAAGATCCATACCCACAACATCGCAATCATCTTCACGTACAATTACATCTTGCGCAACATCAACTAAACGACGAGTTAAATAACCTGAGTCAGCTGTACGCAAAGCTGTATCAGCCAAACCTTTACGCGCGCCATGTGTAGAAATAAAGTATTCCAAAACAGTTAAACCTTCACGGAAGTTTGCTTTAATCGGGCGGTCAATAATACGGCCGGACGGATCCGCCATCAACCCGCGCATACCAGCTAACTGACGAATCTGTTGTGTGTTACCACGAGCACCGGAATTAGCCATCATATATACCGGATTAAATTTATCCAACGTCGTTTTCATAAGCGCGTCAGTTACATCATCTGTAGTCTTGGTCCATAAACCAATAACTTTGCGATAACGTTCATCAGAGGACATCAAACCACGGCGGAACATAACTTCAACTTTATCAATTTCTTTTTCAGTTGCAGCCAAAATTCCAGCTTTTTCCTTAGGAATTTTAATATCTGAAATCGCAATGGAAATACCAGCCTTACAAGCACTATCATAACCTAATTTTTTAACTTTATCCAAAATTTCTGCAGTACCAAAATTGCCATAAAGTTTGTGTGCTTTAGCTACTAAGCGTCCCAATTCTTTTTTGTCAGCCAATTTTCCTAACAGCCAGCTGCCATCAGCATTTTTAGAATAGTAACGCATTTCCAAAGGCAATTCTTCATTAAATATAATATTACCGGCAGAAGTAGTTACTAAGCTTTCACCCTCATTAGAAGCTTCAGGATAAATTTCAGAATTTGGTACTAACACTTTTACTTTAGCTTGCAAAGCAACAGCCTTGTGGAAATATGCCAAAAGCGCTTCGTTGAAGCTAGTAAAACGCATACCCTCGCCCTTAGCTCCATCTCTAAATATAGTTAAATAATAAGATCCTAAAACCATATCCTGTGATGGTACAGCTACCGGTTTACCATCTTTAGGTGCCAGAATATTGTTAACAGACATCATTAGAACACGTGCTTCTGCTTGTGCTTCTGCAGATAATGGAAGATGGACAGCCATCTGGTCACCATCAAAATCCGCATTGTATGCTGTACAAACTAGTGGATGCAATTTAATGGCACGGCCTTCAGACAATATTGGTTCAAAAGCCTGAATACCAAGTCTATGCAAAGTCGGAGCTCTATTTAGCAATACCGGATGTTCTTTAATTACATCTTCCAAAACATCCCAAACTACCGTTGTTGCACGCTCAACCATACGCTTAGCACTCTTAATATTATTAGCAGTACCATCACTGACCAAACGTTTCATTACAAACGGTTTAAACAGCTCCAAAGCCATTTCCTTAGGCAAACCGCACTGATGCATTTTTAATTCCGGACCTACTACAATAACAGAACGCCCTGAATAATCAACGCGCTTGCCCAGTAAGTTCTGGCGGAAACGTCCTTGTTTACCTTTAAGCATATCTGATAAAGATTTCAAAGCGCGATTACCGGGGCCTGTTACGGCACGTCCTCTACGCCCATTATCAATTAAAGCATCTACCGCTTCTTGCAACATACGTTTTTCGTTACGCACAATGATATCAGGAGCTTTTAATTCTTGTAGCCTTTTCAAACGATTATTACGATTTATGACACGGCGATATAGATCATTTAGGTCTGAGGTAGCAAACCTGCCGCCATCTAATTGCACCATTGGGCGCAAATCAGGCGGAATAACCGGCACAACATCCAATATCATCCAATCAGGATGATTACCACTTTTTAGAAAAGCCTCGCATACATCTAAACGTCTAACTATATTACGACGTTTTTGCATGCTGGTTTCCGTTTTCAAACTTGTGCGTAATTCTACAGCAAGCTCTGCTACATTTATTTCTTTAAGCAATTCCTTAATAGCTTCCGCGCCAATACCTACGCGAAAAGTATTGCCACATTCATCAAGTTTTTCTATATATTCTGCTTCTGATAACAATTGCTTTTTCGATAAATTTGTTTCACCGGGATCAAGAACTATATAGCTGGCAAAATATAATACCTTTTCTAAAGCTCTTTGTCCAATATCCAAAATAGCGCCCATGCGGCTTGGAATACCCTTGAAATACCAAATGTGGGAAACCGGAGCTGCCAATTCAATGGAGCCCATACGATCGCGACGAACTTTTGAACGTGTAACTTCAACGCCACATTTATCACAAACTACGCCCTTATAACGAATACGTTTATATTTTCCACAGTGGCATTCCCAGTCTTTCGTAGGCCCAAAGATTTTTTCGCAGAATAATCCGTCTCTCTCGGGTTTAAGAGTTCTATAGTTAATTGTTTCCGGTTTTGTAACTTCTCCATAGGACCATTCTCTGATCTTTTCAGGTGAAGCCAACCCTATACGCATTGAATCAAAATTGTTTACGTCTAACAAGAATCGCTCACTCCCTTCTACTCAAGATCGCCATTGGAGCCGTCATCGGTTCCATCGTCTATATTTTTGCCATCTATATTATCCAGATTCATATTGCCTATATCTGCGATAACATCAAATGTTCTCTTATCAACGTCTTCTTCGACTTCAGGGGGAATTGCAACCGGTATTTCTCCTTGCACGTCCATATCCAATTCACGAGCTACATCGTTGATATTTACGTCATCTTCATCGTCTTCCAAAGAAATTTCTTCTTCATCTTCATTCAATACCTTGATATCAAGACCTATACTTTGCATTTCCTTGATTAAAACTTTAAAGGATTCAGGAACACCAGGTTCAGGTATATTTTCACCCTTAACAATAGCTTCATAAGTTTTAACACGGCCAACCACATCATCGGATTTAACAGTAAGAATTTCTTGCAACGTATAAGCAGCGCCATACGCTTCCAAAGCCCAAACTTCCATCTCACCAAACCGCTGACCACCAAACTGAGCTTTACCACCCAGTGGTTGTTGAGTAACTAATGAGTACGGACCGGTAGATCGAGCATGAATCTTATCAGCAACAAGATGATGGAGTTTCAACATATATACACAACCAACAGTTACTTGATTGTCAAATGGCTCACCGGTACGACCATCATACAAAACAGTCTTACCACTAGGATCAATCCCGGATAAAGCCAATGTTCTATTCATATCCTGCTCATGTGCACCATCAAAAACCGGAACTGCCATAGGAACAGCATGATTAACTGTTTCAGGAATACCGTATTTTTTTGTATCATAGCCGGCTTCCATTAGTTCTTTAACAATGTTCTTATCGCCTGCGTCAATCTTCATACCCAAGGCACAAGCTGCCCAGCCTAAATGTGCTTCCAGAATCTGACCAATATTCATACGTGATGGTACGCCCAACGGGTTCAAAACAATCTGCACCGGTTCGCCATTAGGCAAGAACGGCATATCCTCACGTGGTAAAATACGGGAAACAACACCTTTGTTACCATGACGGCCTGCCATTTTATCACCCTCGGAAATTTTACGTTTCTGGGCAATATGCACACGTACCTGTTCATTAACACCAGGTGGCAGTTCATCCCCGTTGTCACGGGTAAATATCTTAACACTGACAATAATACCTGATTCACCATGAGGAACACGTAAAGAACTATCACGAACTTCCCTGGCTTTTTCTGCAAATATTGCTCTGATTAAGCGTTCTTCAGCCGATAGTTCTGTTTCTCCCTTAGGAGTTACCTTACCAACTAAAATATCGCCAGGACGAACTTCCGCCCCTATGCGAATAATACCGCCTTCATCCAAATCTTTTAAAGCTTCTTCAGAAACATTAGGGATATCTCTTGTAATTTCTTCCGCGCCTAGCTTAGTGTCACGAGCATCACAATCATATTCTTCAATGTGGATAGAGGTGAAAACATCAGCTTTGACCAAATCTTCGCTTAAAAGGACCGCATCCTCATAGTTGTAACCTTCCCATGGCATATAAGCTACTACCACGTTGTGACCCAAAGATAATTCACCATGATCCGTTGCCGGGCCATCTGCTAATACCTGATTTTTAACAACCTTGTCACCTTTATAGACAATTGGTCTCTGATTTACACAAGTACCTTGGTTAGACCGTTTGAATTTTAAAACATTGTATTCATCATAATCGCCTTTTTTGGTCTTAACAACAATATGGTCACCTGTAACGCTAGTGACTATTCCTGAATTTTTTGCCAAAATACAAACTCCTGAGTCAACAGCAACTTTGTATTCCATACCAGTTCCTACGACAGGAGCCTGTGTGCTTAATAGTGGAACAGCCTGACGTTGCATATTGGCGCCCATTAAAGCACGGTTAGCATCATCGTTTTCCAAGAATGGTATAAGGGCTGTAGCAATAGATACAACCTGTTTAGGCGATACATCCATAAAATCTGCTTGTTCCGGAGGAATAGAAAGCACTGCGTCTTTATCACGGGCAGTAACACGTTCCTCCAAGAAAAATCCATCATCATCTAAAGGTTCATTAGCCTGAGCGATAATGTAATTATCTTCCTCATCAGCAGTTAGATAGACGATTTCATCAGTTACTTTTCTATGCTTTTTATCAACTTTGCGATAAGGAGTTTCCATAAAACCAAAGCGATTAATAACGGCAAATGTAGATAAAGAACCAATTAATCCAATGTTTGGTCCTTCTGGGGTTTCAATAGGACACATACGACCATAATGGGAATGATGTACGTCGCGAACTTCATAACCTGCGCGCTCACGAGATAAACCACCGGGCCCCAATGCGGATAAGCGGCGCTTATGGGTTAATTCAGCTAATGGATTGTTTTGATCCATAAATTGTGATAACTGACTTGACCCAAAAAACTCTTTAATAGATGCTACGACAGGTCTAATGTTAATTAATGCCTGTGGTGTAATAACTTCTACATCTTGAATAGTCATTCGCTCTTTTACTACACGTTCCATACGAGCTAAACCTATACGGAATTGATTTTGTAAAAGTTCTCCAACACTACGAACACGACGATTACCCAAATGATCAATATCATCAGGTGCACCCATACCATCCATAAGATTTAACAAATAACCAAAGGCCACAACCACATCATCTGGAGTAATGACGCGTACTTTCTCACCTATATCAGTTGTAAAAAGTACTTTTTCCGGGGAATCCATATGTTTTACAATAGCAAAATCATAGCCTGGATCTTTAAAAACCCCGCTAGTTTCAATCTTTTCAATAGCAGCATCATCAATAATAGTTCCTGCTTTAATGATTACATGACCTTTTTGACCATCTTCGTCTCTTTGACAAATAGGTTCCATCAACTCTTTGCCAAAAAGTCTTCTGCGCCAATTCATTTTCTTGTTTACTTTATAGCGACCAACGTTTGCTAAATCATAACGTCTTGAATCTGAAAAGGTATTTTTTATAAGTTGCTGGGCATTCTCCAGATTAGCTGGCTCACCCGGTCGTAATTTTTTGTAAATTTCCAATAAAGCTTCTTCTTCATTATGAGTAATATCCTTGGCCAATGTGGCTAACAAACAAGGGTGCTCACCAAAACATGCCAAAATATCATCATTGGTCGGAAGACCCATGACGCGTAAAAGAGCAGTTGCCGGTAATTTTCTGGTTCTATCAACACGAGCATAAATAATATCATTTAAATCCGTTTCAAATTCAATCCAAGCACCACGATTAGGAATAACCGTTGTACCATAAATTTTCTTGCCGATTGGATCCATTGCGGCGCTGTAATAAACTCCTGGACTTCTTACTAATTGGCTAACAATAACACGCTCGGCACCATTAATAACAAAAGTACCCGTAGTAGTCATTAGCGGAAAATCGCCCATAAATACTTTAGACTCTTTAATTTCGCCTGTCTCTTTATACAACAAGCGAACATCGACATTTAAAGGGGCAGAATAACTAGCGTCACGCTCTTTGCAAGTCTCAACATCATACTTTGGGTCACCTAAAGTAAACCCCTCAAAAGAAAGTTCTAAGTTTTCGGTAAAGTCTTTAATAGGAGAAATATCCTTAAAAATTTCACCAAGGCCTTCTCTTATGAACCACTCATAAGATTTCCTTTGGATATCAATTAAATGTGGCATTTGCAGTACTTCGTTAATTCGAGCATAGCTATATCGAATTCTGTCACCAGTTGGAACCGGTCTAAACATGTATTCCCTCACTCCTTATAAAATTATTTTTGGTTCTAAAAGCACGACAATAAGCAAAAAAAGCGGGGTCCTCAAAAAAAATCTTTTAAAGTCCCGCCTGTTTGTCCATGTCTTCATATCGTGCTCCATCTCCTCTACGTGAGCGGAAACGCGATGTCCAACCACTGAACCCTCGTGTCTCTGTGAAATTATATTATAAATCATTGTAGTAAGCCATTTTATCACTAGTAGGTAAAAATGTCAATAGTTAAAATAGAAAAAGAAAAGGCTCTCAAAACTGAGAGCCTTCTCTATGCAATTATTATTTTACTTCTACAGATGCGCCAGCTTCTTCAAGTTTAGCTTTCAAAGCATCAGCATCAGCTTTGCTGATTTTTTCTTTAACAGCTTTAGGAGCTTCATCAACTATAGCTTTAGCTTCTTTCAAACCAAGACCAGTTACTTCACGAACTATCTTAATTACATTGATTTTGCTTGCACCAGCAGCAGTCAAAACAACATCAAACTCAGTTTGTTCTTCAGCAGCGGCAGCACCAGCAACAGGAGCAGCGGCAACAGCCATAGGAGCTGCAGCAGAAACACCAAATTTTTCTTCCAAAGCTTTTACTAATTCAGATAATTCCAACACGCTCATAGCTTCAATTGCTTCCATAATTTGTTCTTTATTCATAATAAAATACCTCCAATTTTTTTTTAGGGTTACACCCAAATTAATTTTCTCGTTCTCTTATGCAGATTCTTTTTCTTTACGAACTGCTTCCAAAACATACACAAAATTGCGTATAGTTCCTTGTAATACGTTGACCAATCCAGAAATAGGAGCTTGCATACTGCCAAGCATTTTGGACAACAGAACTTCGCGAGAAGGCAATGCAGCCAAAGCTTTAATTTCGTCAACAGTAATCATTTTACCATCAAGAACCCCTGCTTTGATTTCCAAAGCCTGATGTACTTTAGCAAAATCATTGATAATTTTAGCAACAGCAACAGGATCCTCAGGAGCTACAGCAATAGCTGTATTATGCTCTAAATAGGAATCCATTCCTTCAATACCAACTTCTTTAGCGGCAATACGAAGTAATGTGTTTTTAACAACGATGTACTTAATGTTAGCAGCACGCATAGAGCTTCTAAGTTTAGTATCGTCTGCTACGGTTAAGCCGCAATAGTTTACTAAAACAGTACATTTAGCACCAGTCAATATCTCTTTAAGTTCGGCAACTTTACTAGCTTTTTCGGGTCTGATACTATGCATTTCTACACCTCCTTGACTTTTTTTCAATTAATTGAAAAGACCTCTCGGCACACAGCCGGAGGTCGTATAATTATACTTCTCCGACCTAGGCAGGCGATTTAATCTTTACGCATTAGTGCTCCTGCTGTCTACGGTCCGACGGTCATTTTCTATGAAATTTTATAAAATAAACCTAAAAAATCAGGATTATTTATCGCTTGCAGCCTTTAGGATATCAATATGCACACCAGGTCCCATAGTCGTGGACAAGGTAACACTCTTAATATATTGGCCTTTAGCACCGGATGGCTTTACTTTGATCAAAGTTTCAATAAGTGTCAGATAATTGCCAAGCAATTGTTCATCACTGAAAGACGCTTTACCAATTGAAGTTTGAACATTACCGGACTTATCTGTACGGTATTCAATCTTACCAGCCTTTATTTCGTTAACAGCACGGGTTAAATCCATCGTAACTGTTCCAACCTTAGGATTAGGCATTAATCCTTTAGGTCCCAAAATTTTACCCAAGCGGCCAACAACGCCCATCATGTCAGGGGTTGCAACACAGACATCAAAATCAGTCCAGCCACCTTTGATTTTATCCACAAGTTCATCAGAGCCAACATAATCTGCACCGGCAGCTTCTGCTTCAGCAACTTTCGCGCCTTTAGCAAATACCAATACACTCTTAGACTTACCTGTTCCGTGTGGAAGGACCAAAGCTCCACGTACTTGTTGATCAGCATATTTAGGATCTACACCTAAACGTACAGAAACTTCAACAGTACTATCAAATTTAGTTACGGAAGTTTTCTTTACTAATTCTACTGCTTCCTTAGGCGCATACAACTTACTTGCGTCCACTAATTTAGCAGCATCTTGATATTTCTTGCCTACTTTTTTTGCCATAATATAATCCTCCTTGTGGTCTAACGGCTCTGCGCCTCCCACCAAACTTACTTGAAACTAATCTTCGACAACGATACCCATGCTGCGAGCTGTACCTTCAATCATGCGCGTTGCAGCTTCAACATCAGTAGCATTAAGATCTTCCATCTTGCTAACGGCTATTTCGCGAACTTGATCACGTTTCAGCTTAGCAACTTTTTTCTTATTAGGTTCGCCTGAAGCTTTTGCAAGACCTGCAGCCTTTTTCAAAAGGACAGCGGCCGGCGGAGTTTTTGTTACAAAAGTAAATGAACGATCTTCAAACACAGTAATTTCTACTGGAATAATAAGACCTGCCTGTTGAGCAGTACGTTCATTGAAATCCTTAACAAAAGCCATAATGTTAACCCCTGCTTGACCAAGAGCCGGTCCTACTGGAGGAGCTGGCGTAGCTTTGCCTGCTGGGACTTGTAATTTCACCATTTTTATAACTTTTTTCGGCATTATTCACACCTCCTTAATTATTTAACTTCTTCCACTTGCGTAAAATCAACTTCAACAGGAGTTTCACGTCCGAACATATCAACCAAAACTTTCATTTTTCCACGTTCTTCGTTAATCTCTGCAACTGTTCCCAAACAGCCGGCAAAACCGGAACCTGTAAGTCTAACAGTCTGTTGTAAGCCGAAATTGCATTTATGGCGGACAACAGGCGTTTCTTCACCATCTTGTGGCAGAGCGCCTAAAATGCGTTCTACTTCCCCTTTGGAAAGGGGGATTGGTTTTGTGCCTGATCCAACGAATCCAGTAACACCTGGGGTATTACGGACAGCGTACCATGAGCGATCATTGACAATCATTTCCACTAGTACATAACCCGGGAAAACTTTACGGGCTATGACTCTTTTTTTGTCATCCTTGACCTCAATCTCATTCTGCATGGGAACGAGAACTTGAAAAATTTCGTCTTCCATCCCCAAAGAATGAATCTTGCGCTCAAGGTTTGCGGTTACTTTGTTCTCATATCCGGAATAAGTGTGGATAACATACCAATGTTTCTGTTCTTCCATCAGCAACTACACTCCCATCAACAAGCGGAATAACTGACTGAAAACACCGTCAATAATCCAAATTAAGAAAGCAACAAAGCATGTGGCCAAAATAACAACTATGGTATACGCCAATAGCTCTTGTTTGGTTGGCCATGTCACCTTTTTCATTTCATTTTTTACTTCACGAAAGAATAGCGCCAAACCATTGGCACTTTTCAAGTTCGTCGTCGTTTGTGGAACGGCCATATTTTCACATCCCTGCTTATCAGCAAATATACATTTATATAATGGAAACTAAATTATTTAGTTTCTTTATGCAAAGTATGTTTTTTGCAGAATTTGCAATATTTATTGATTTCAATACGATCTGGATCGTTCTTTTTGTTTTTGGTAGTCTGGTAGTTACGTTGTTTGCACTCGGTGCAAGCCAAAGTAACGCCATTGCGTGCTCCAACAGCCATTCTTCAACACCTCACTTACACTTAAATATCTTTCAGCTAAAATTGTTGCCCATATAGCGTAACATACCGAACACTTTATGTCAACAATAAAATACAAGGCCGAACCTAATAGCCGGCCTTATAATAAACCTTCTAACAAGCACTTATTTCTCTTCTATTGCAGTAACAACGCCAGCGCCTACAGTATGGCCGCCTTCGCGAATTGCGAAACGCAAACCTGGCTCAATAGCGATTGGTGTAATCAACTCAATATCCATTGTTACGTTATCGCCAGGCATTACCATCTCAGTTCCTTCCGGAAGATGAGCAACACCGGTTACATCTGTTGTACGGAAGTAAAATTGAGGACGGTAACCGTTAAAGAACGGTGTATGGCGTCCGCCTTCTTCTTTTGTCAAGATATATACTTCACCTTTGAATTTCGTGTGCGGATGGATACTGCCCGGTTTAGCCAAAACTTGACCGCGCTCTATCTCGCTTCTTTCTACTCCGCGCAATAAGCAGCCTACGTTATCGCCTGCCAATGCCTCATCCAAGGATTTACGGAACATTTCCAAGCCTGTTGCTACTGTTTGTTTCTTTTCTTCAGTCATGCCAACGATTTCTACTGTATCGCCAACTTTAACTGCTCCACGCTCTATACGGCCGGTAGCAACTGTGCCACGTCCTGTAATAGTGAACACGTCTTCCACAGGCATTAAGAAAGGCTTGTCAGTTGCGCGCTCAGGAACAGGAATATAGCTGTCTACTGCATCCATTAATTCCATGATTTTCGCTTCATAGGCTGGATCGCCTTCCAAAGCTTTTAATGCTGAACCTACGATGATAGGAATATCATCACCCGGGTAGTCGTAGCTGGAAAGCAATTCTCTTACTTCCATCTCTACCAATTCAATCAATTCAGGATCGTCTACCATATCAGCCTTGTTCAAGAAAACTACCATTGCCGGTACGCCAACTTGGCGAGCTAGCAAGATGTGCTCGCGTGTTTGCGGCATTGGGCCGTCAGCAGCACTTACTACCAAAATAGCTCCATCCATTTGAGCTGCGCCTGTAATCATGTTCTTTACATAGTCAGCATGGCCCGGGCAGTCAACATGTGCATAGTGGCGAGTTTTTGTTTCGTATTCAACGTGGGATGTATTAATGGTAATACCACGTTCTCTTTCCTCAGGAGCCTTATCAATCATGTTATAATCCATGAATGTAGCGCCGCCTTGAGCTGCCAACACCTTAGTAATAGCAGCAGTCAATGTGGTCTTGCCGTGATCAACGTGACCGATGGTACCAATGTTAGCATGAGGTTTTGTTCTTTGAAATTTTTGTTTAGCCATTTTAAATACCTCCCTACGTATTTTGTGTATTTTTTATTTTAACTATTTATCTATTGTGCGACCAACTACAAAAATAGATAAATAAAAAAACCCCGATAAGAGGTTTATGATAGTTTGGTGGCGGCGCACGGATTTGAACCGCGGACAGGCCGGGTATGAACCGACTGCTCTAGCCAACTGAGCTACGCCGCCTTATAATAACAGTGATGGAGCTAATGACCAGGATTGAACTGGTGACCTTATCCTTACCAAGGATACGCTCTACCGACTGAGCTACATCAGCAATGGTTGCGGGGGCTGGACTTGAACCAACGACCTTCGGGTTATGAGCCCGACGAGCTACCAACTGCTCCACCCCGCGATAAAAAATGAAGACTAAAGGAAACAAAAGATTGGTGGAGAGGGTTGGATTCGAACCAACGAAGGTGAAACCGGCAGATTTACAGTCTGCTCCCTTTAGCCACTCGGGAACCTCTCCAAAAAAAGTTATGATGAAATTGGAGCTGGCAAAAGGAATTGAACCCTCAACCTACTGATTACAAGTCAGTTGCTCTACCAATTGAGCTATGCCAGCGTCTCATCAGTAACGTGATTAGTATATAGGATGAGCAACCAGTTGTCAATACTTTTTATTAAAATCAGTAATAAATTTTACACTTACATGTAGAAGTACCACAAAGTCACCGCTGCCAGCAGCACTCTATATACCGCAAACGAAGTCAGGGTGGACTTGTTTAAGAAACTCATGAACCACACAATAGAATAATATGCAACTATAAATGCTACGACAAATCCTATGCCAAGCATCTGAAAATCTCCTGCATTAAGCATTTTCATGTTTTTAAGAAGTTCATATATGCAGGCCACAAACATAACAGGCACTGCCATAATAAAAGAAAAATCAGCAGCAGCTTTTCTTGACACACCAACAAAAAGAGCTCCCCCTATAGTAGATCCACTACGGGAAAATCCTGGCCATAAAGATAAAAATTGAAAAAACCCAATTAAAGTAGCTTGTTTTACTGTTATTTTGTCAACATCATTAACTAGATATTCTTCTCGTCCCGTAATATGGCGTTCCGCACAAAACATCAAAATGGCCCCTAAGACTAGTCCAATAGCAACTGTAAACGGCGAAAATAAATGTGCTTGTATAAAAGAATGTACCAAATAGGCAAAAAGCATTGTTGGTACTATTCCGGCCGCTATATGAATGCCGCTTAATCCACGATTGACTTGCCAGCCCTCTTTTGTGAGAAAATGCAAAAACTTGTCTTTATACAAAACAAGTACCGACAAGATAGCTCCCAGTTGAATAACTATCTCAAAAATGGTAGCTACGTTACCTTCAAATCCCAAAACATGTCCTACAATTATCATATGTCCTGTAGAGGAAACCGGCAAGAACTCCGTTAATCCCTCAATTATGCCAAGTAAAACAGCAATTAAATTCTGATCCATACTCGCTACTCACAACCCTTCCAGTATTTTATTCCCTGCACTCTTGCCCGCTCTATAAAATAGCGAAGAGAAATTATCCCATCGGGTATGAAATTAGGAAACCATGTTATTATAAAACAATCTCCAAGAAAAAGCTATACCTCATCACTAATTAATTGCTTTAGAACATATTCATCAGTTTTAAAGGCTAGAACAGGAGGGTTATTAATATCTGACCACATTAATTCGCACACATCATCACCAGGTAATACTTTCCCAGCAATAATTTTAGTTTTAAACCAAATCCCTACGGTATGTTGTTTGGTATCATGAAAATTTGAATGTACCGCGTATACTTCTAGTGGTTCTATAACAAGTCCTGTCTCTTCCTGTGTTTCTCTTACCACTGCTGCCAAGATATCTTCGTCATACTCTACATAGCCACAGGGAATACACCAAAGCCCTTCATAAGTCAAACCTGGTGCTCTCTTAGCCATTAAAATTTGACCCTTGCTGTTGCGAATTATAGCTGCAACTCCAACAATGGGATTCTCGTAATTTATCTGTCCACATTTAGAACAAACTAAACGTTGACGTCCATTCAAACAACTCTTTATGAGCGCTCCCCCACAAACCGGGCAGTAAAAAAAACGCTGTTCCATATTTATTTCTCCTAAAAAGACAGGTACTCCCAAAGGAATACCTGCCTCTAATTATTATCAATCTCCAAAAGAAATACTAATATGCTTTGCTGCTCTAATAATATCAGAATCAACAGGAACTAAATGGGGTTTTGAAGCCACTAGCGCAATAGGTACAATGGCTATCTTATTGCTCATAAGCGCCACCATAGTATTGTAATTTCCTGACATGAAAGCTTCTGTCGCTGCAACCCCATAACGCGTTGCCAATACCCTATCGTAAGGTGTCGGTGAGCCTCCACGTTGCAAGTATCCTAATACAGTACAGCGAGATTCAATGCCCGTTCGTTCCTCAATATCTCGTACCAACTTTTCTCCTACACCGCCCAGGCGAATAGGTTCAAAACTCTCTTTAACCATTCTGGCAACTGTCATTTTTCCGCCTATGGGTTTTGCCCCTTCGGCTACCACTATGATACTGAAATTTTTACCGTTTTTCTTCCGTTCTTCAACCTTTTTCAATACTGAAGCAATATTGTATGGTATCTCCGGTATCAATATACAATCTGCACCACCGGCAATTCCTGAATGCAAGGCAATCCATCCGGCATAACGTCCCATTACCTCCAAGGCCATAACACGATGATGAGATTCTGCCGTAGTGTGTAATCTATCCAAAGCTTCTGTGGCCATGGCAACGGCCGTATCAAAGCCAAAAGTTCTTTCGGTTACAGGCAAATCATTATCAATCGTCTTTGGTACTCCTACCACTTTTACGCCACATTCTCGGCTTAGTTGAGCAGCTATATTCAGACTTCCGTCTCCACCAATAACTATAAGACCCTCAATACCGCGATCTTCGATATTTTTTACTACTGTCTCCCTCATGTCTTTGTAAATAATTTCGCCTTTTTCATCTTTACCAACTGCGTAGTGAAAAGGATTATCGCGATTAGTGGTTCCTAAAACAGTCCCACCAATAGGTAAAATTCCCGAAACATCTTTAGAGGTCATAAGTTTCATGTTGTTAGTTATAAGCCCATGAAAACCATTGGCAATTCCATACATCCGGTAGTTGTTATGTTCTGCTGTTTTTACAACAGCACGAATAACGGCATTCAATCCGGGACAATCACCGCCTCCTGTGAGAACAGCAATTTTCCCCTTTTTCTTGGTCATCGTCCCACCTCTAATATTCTACATTCCAAATTTTTAAACCATCTGCCTTTACACGTATGGACTCTGTGCCATCAAACTTGTCGTAACAAAGAACCCCATTGTCAACATAGCCGGGCCAAGCAACAACAATAGTAAAATCCTTTCCCAATTCTTTCAATAAAGTGGCTACATCAATATGTAAAACCGGAACAAAGAAAGTCTGTACTCTGTCCAAAAGAATAATATCTGAGTTATATCCGGTCAAAATTGCTCTCATGATTGCAGGTGCTTTTTTTTGCCGTTCAGCTGGTAATAGTTCCAAAAATCCTTCAGTAATCAACAAGCGGCAATCTACATAATCCCACCCTTTAATATCTGCTGCTTCACGTAGGACTTTGCTCTTACCGCTTCCGGGTTTCCCTGCAACTATCAACACTTTGCTTTCTGCATCCTGCAGGCTTTCTACTTCTTTTACGAAATCTTCTACCTGACTCATGTTATCCGCCCTCCCTTTTTTTGGTACAACTGCCCGTCTTACGATAATATAATTATTCGTCATAAGCCTGTAAAATCCTCTAAAAAATAAACACCATAAGGAAATATCCAAATGATGTTTTTTATATGTTACATATCTATCAATTTTTATCTGTTTTGGCAAAGTTATGATTGAATCTCTCATTAGGATTCATAGCAATAAGACCATTATAAACATTTCTCAAATCAGTAGTGTCTTCCCTGGCACTAAGAAATTTTTCCAACTTTCTTTTTACCCTTTGCAACGCATTATCTATAGACTTAATATGCCGTTCCAACTCTTTGGCAATCTCCTGATAAGACTTACCATCTAAATATAGACGCAAAACCTTCCATTCTAAATCACTGAGAATGTTATTCATTTCTTTTTCAATGTCAATAAATTCTTCTCTGCTAATGACCATATCCTCGGGATTTATAACCTTCACACCCGAAATAACATCCAGCAAGGTTCTGTCTGAGTCCTCTTCATAAATGGGTTTGTTAAGGGAAACATAGGAGTTTAGTGGAATATGTTTTTGCCTGGTAGCCGTTTTAATGGCTGTAATAATTTGCCTAGTAATGCATAACTCAGCAAAAGCTCTAAAAGAAGCCAATTTGTCATTGCGAAAATCACGAATAGCCTTATATAAGCCTATCATGCCTTCTTGGATAATATCCTCTTTCTCGGCACCAATAAGGAAATAACTTCTAGCTTTAGAACGAACAAAGTTACGATATTTTTGCAATAAATAATCCTGAGCCATGAGGTTATTGTGTAATTTCACGTCTGTAGCAATTTCTTCATCTGTCATATTGGCAAAAATCTCACAAGGATCTTTAAGATGTTCTTTGGGGGCTTTGTCCGGCATGAAATTCCACTCCCTTTCTCAGGACTCAAACACTGGCATGAACCGTGTTTTCACTGGGTTAATTATACCTTTTATACTAGTACACGTCAATGTTAACTACCATTTTTCCGCATAAACGCTTAAAGTATAACTATATACAACTTGTTGCCTGCCATTACTTTTGCCTCCGCAACTTTCCTGCCTAAAAAAACCGCCAAAAATGGCGGTTTTTCCTATTTAGTATTTATTTTTCTTTGCCGAACAACTTCATACAGCAAAATTGCTCCTGCGGCTGAAGCATTTAATGAAGAAATGCCGCCGCTCATGGGGATTTTTACCAAAGAGTCGCAGTTTTCTGCAACTAAACGTCCTAACCCTTTTCCTTCTGCCCCAATAACCAAAACTATAGGCCCGGTAAGATTAGCATCAAAATAGTTGACCGTTCCCTCCATGTCTGCTCCAATAATCCAAAAACCTTTAGCTTTCAAATCATTAATAGTCTGAGTAATGTTACCAATTTTTACTACAGGAACATACTCTACAGCCCCTGCAGAGATTTTAGCAACAACAGCGTTTAGGGGACAGCTACGACGCTGTGGCATCAGTATACCGTGTACACCTGCGGCGTCAGCTGTTCTAATTAGTGCTCCCACGTTTTGTGGATCTTGCAGCTCATCAAAAAGCAAAAGGAATGGTACTTCCCCTTTACTATTTACTGCCTCTAATACTTCATCCAACTCATAGAAACGAACAGGAGCACCTAAAGCAATAACGCCCTGATGTCGTATTCCTTGAGACATTTGGTCCAACTTTTCTGCTTTTACAAATTCTACTAAAACTCTTTTTTCTTTAGCCAGATTAATAATCTCGCCAATACTTCCGCCTTTAATACCGTCTTGCACTAAAAGCTTGTTTATTGATCTGCCGCTTCGCAAAGCTTCTGTAACAGAATTGCGTCCTACAATAATTTCATCAGACATATTATCCCACCTCTTGTAAATCTAGACCCAGAAAAACCTTGCCCCCTACAATTATTTTTTTTGCAGACCGGCTAATCTCCCGCACGACATTGCACCCTCATGACAAATACCCTGAGTTACACATGTTGGCCCTGCATTTTCAAAAAGTGCCGGGGCTATTTTTTTAACTTCCACCAACATCTTTTCTGCCAAAGTTCTTATTTCCCATTGTGCTCTGCTGCAGCAACGCAACTCAAAAAAATGGTGCAACGCTCTGGCATTCATTGTTACCACAATTTTTGTTTCTGCCGCATTAGGCAGGATATAGCGGGCGTCTTCAGCAGGAATTCCCATTTCTGTCCACTTTGTATACAAACTTTGTATTTCTTTATTTATAGCTTCAAATTTTGCCTTAGCCTCTGGTATTGCGCTAATACTAGGTGGCATAATAGTTGCAAAATTATGCTCTTTCACATAGCGCTGAGATTGCTGAGAATAAGAGGCTATCCTGTGACGCACTAATTGATGTGTTAATACTCTAGACACTCCCTCAATAGCGAAAGTGAAACTAACATGCTCCAAGGTGGAAAAATGGCCCATAGTAACCAGTTTGCGCACTAATTTTCCAGCTTGTTCATCACTTATCTTCTCCTCTAATTCAGCTGCGCCAATAGGCGAGTAGCACAATCTAGCACTCATAGCTACTGTTTTATCTGGCTCAGGAGTATATCTTAGTAATTTTACCTCCACTATATTCACCTCTATCAGTTTAAGGGGGAACCCCACCATAAAATTATTTTTTTTGATTTTTTATTGCACTCTGAATAATAGTAAAAGACTGATCCAAAAAGGCTTCCAATCTTTCCTCTTGTTCGCTTAAAAACAGCCAGCCAACCAAAGCTTCCCAGGCTGTTCCCTGCCTATATTCGCGCACACTGGCACTTTTAGGCACAGTAGACTTAGTATTCCTACCACGACGAGCAATGGCAGCCTCTTCAGTACTAAGGCTCTCCACCAAGGCATCCATAGCCTTAGCCTGCATAACAGCAGAAACCATCTGCGCTCCTAAGTTATGCAATACTCTGACTTGAGCTGAAGTAGGTAAAAGACGCATACGAACATACAGCGAAAAAACTGCATCTCCTATATAAGCCAAAATTATAGGATTTAAGCTTCTAGGATCTTGCAAAAGCTGTAAATTTTCTCCACAAGCAGCTAAGGCCTGTTTTTTTATAATCTGATATTGCTCAAATTTCACTGTCTTCTCCACCGCACCCCTTGGGGTGTATCCTCTAAAATAATACCCATTCCGAGAAGTTGCTCACGGAAGGCATCTGCCTCTGCGTAATTCTTATTCTGACGGGCTTCTTGTCGTTTAGCTATTAAATTTTCTATTTGAACATCATCGGAAGTAGTTTTAGTCTCCACGACCTCATCTTTTTCCAACACGCCTATAATACTGCTCATTTCTGCAAATAACTTTTGCATCTGATCTACTAGTTTACCGTCAGGCATCTTCTGCCCCGTAATAACTGTTTGGTGGTAAACGTTGATTTCCTTTGCCAATGCAAACATGTAACTAATGGCCAAAGCAGTATTAAAGTCATCACGCATCGCTTCTAAAAAATCTTCTCTTATTTTGGCTAAAACAATGCGAGTTTCCAAACTCTTTTCATCCGGCCCCACACTAATGGCTTTAGCTAACTCAGCCAAATTAGTTTTGGCTGTTTTCAAACGAGCCAAACTACGTTCAGCTTCAGACAAACGTTCATCACTAAAATCTAATGGACTGCGATAATGTGTAGACAAAATAAAAAACCGCAAAACTTCCGGTGAAAAATGTTCCAAAATCTCCTTCACTGTAAAGAAATTTCCCAACGATTTAGACATTTTTTCTTCATTTACAGTAATAAAACCATTATGTACCCAATAATGAACAAAAGGATGACAACCTGTGCAACCCTCAGATTGAGCAATTTCATTTTCGTGATGCGGGAAAATTAAATCACTGCCACCACCGTGGAAATCAAATGTTTCTCCTAAATATTTCATACTCATGGTAGTGCATTCTATATGCCATCCGGGACGACCCTGTCCCCAGGGACTATCCCAAGAAGGTTCTCCTGGTTTAGCAGTTTTCCATAAAGCAAAATCCATAGGATTTTCTTTGCGGTCATCAATATCTACACGAGCTCCTGACATCATATCATCCAAATTGCGGCCGCTTAATTCACCATAATGTGCAAACTTCTCTACCCTGTAATATACATCACCATCTACTACATATCCATATCCATTATCTATCAAAGTTTGAACTGTTTTAATTATTTCTGTCATATGATCTGAAACTTTTGGATAAACATGTGCTCTTCGTACATTTAACTGGTCCATAACTTCAAAATAAGCATCAATGTACCTATTGCCAATATCGCTCCATTGCACGCCCTCATCATTGGCTTTATTGATAATTTTATCATCCACATCCGTGAAATTTTGCACATGAGTTACATCATAGCCCTCATGCTCCAAAAACCTTCTTATAACATCCCAAGTAACAAAAGGCCTAGCATTACCTATATGAGGGTGGTTATAGGGTGTAACCCCGCAAACATAAATACCGGCTTTGCCCTTAACAATTGGTTCGAAGTTCTCTTTTTGTTTCGTCAGAGTATTATATACTTTAATAGTCATCATAGTTCTCCTTTAAGCTAAGGCTATGCCTACTTTTTCCAAGCTTGTTTTAATACGTTTTATGCTCCGGTCTTTTCCTAGTAACGGAATCATTTCCACTAATTCCGGACCATGTTGATTACCGGTCAAAGCCACACGAACCGGCATATAAACGAATTTACCACCAAATTTGGTCGTTTTTTGTATAGTTTTAAAAATATTTTTTACCGTTGGCCCGTCAATAATTTCGGCGGCTTCCAATTCTTTTATAAACATTTGCATAACTGTTGGAACTGTTTCCTCTTTTAATACAGCTTCTGCTTCCGAAGTTTCGAACTCGAATTCATCACCAAAATACATTCCCACCACCTGAGGAATTTCTGCACCAAAAGATACTTGTTCGTGTGCTGTAGCAACCACTTTTTTCAGCCAAGCTAATTTTTCGTCTGTTTCTTGCCCATTCATATACCCAGCAGCAATCATATGTGGTTTAGCTGCTGCAAAAAATTCTTCAGGGGTTAATTTCCTCATATAATGTTGATTAATCCAGTTCAGCTTATCTACATCAAAAACAGCGGGGTTTTTTGCTACATGTTTCATAGAAAATTCTCTAATTAATTCTTCTTCTGTGAAAATCTCTTGCTCACTGCTAGGCGCCCACCCCAGTAAAGCCAAAAAATTCACAAGACCTGCCGGTAGATACCCCATCTGCTTGTATTGATCAACAGAAGTTGCTCCGTGACGCTTACTCATTTTCTTCTTATCTTTGCCCAAAATCAAAGAAATATGTCCAAATTTAGGGCGTTCAAATTGCAAAGCATCATATACTAACAATTGCCTTGGTGTATTTGATAAATGTTCCTCGGCACGAATTACATGAGTAATATGCATCAAAGCGTCGTCAATGGCTACAGCATAATTATAAGTAGGAATACCATCAGATTTAACTATAACAAAATCGCCTATACCATCTGACTCAAAACTTACTTCACCACGCACTAAGTCATCAAATACAATTTGTTTGCCTTCAGGAACACGGAAACGGATACTCGGCTTCCTACCTTCAGCCTTATAAGCTGCAATTTGTTCCGGAGACAAATTACGACATTTACCCATATAGCGGGGCATCATGCTTTTCGCAGTAAGAACTTCGCGCTCTTCTTCCAATTCTTCAGGCGTACAGTAACAATAATAAGCCTTTCCTTCCGCCAGTAATTGGTCAGTATATTTTTTGTATATATCCAAGCGCTCCATTTGGCGATAAGGTCCGTACGGGCCCCCAACATCTACGCCTTCATCCCAATCCATACCAAGCCATTTCAATGCGTCCTTGATATTTTCTTCTGATTCAGGCGTAGAACGCTCTCTATCTGTATCTTCAATTCTCAAAACCATCTTTCCACCCATTTTACGGGCCAAGAGCCAATTAAATAAAGCGGAACGTGCTCCACCAATATGAAACGGTCCTGTTGGACTCGGTGCAAACCTTACTCTAATTTCTTTATCCATGAAAATTCCCCCAATATAATTGATAGTAGCCAAAACAACAATAAATTACCTGCCTATTATAACATAAAGAGCAAGCTATTTTTTACGAATTACTGTTACAGTTGCTTGTGCTGCTATTCCTTCTTTTCTACCAACAAAACCCAATTTCTCAGTAGTAGTAGCTTTTACATTCAAAGCATCATCAGCCAAATTTAATTCCTTTTGCAAATTTTTCTTCATTGCTTGACGATATGGTGCCATTTTGGGCTGCTCGGCAATAATCGTAATATCAGCATTGCCAACTTGCCAGCCCGCACTGCTCAAGATTTTTATGACGTGACGCAAAAGCACCATACTATCAGCGTCTTTAAAAGCTGTGTCAGTATCAGGAAAGTATTGCCCAATATCTCCCATTCCCACAGCTCCCAGCATCCCGTCCATTAAAGCATGCAAAGCTACATCAGCGTCAGAATGGCCCTCCAAGCCTAACTCATAAGGAATTAAAATGCCACAAATTATAAGTTTTCTGTTTGGGACTAAACAGTGTACGTCAAACCCGCAGCCAACATGTATGCTTTCATTCACAATAATTTCTCCCTTTTCTCTTAGTAAAACTTTAGCCCAAAGCAAATCCTCCGGAGTTGTGATTTTGTTGTTTTCGTAGGACCCTTCTGCCACTGTTACCGGCACACCCATAAGTTCTACAGCACTAGCATCGTCAGTAACTATTGCGCCTGTTATTTTTAGTGCTTTGTAAGCCATTTTTAATAGCCCTATTCTGAAAATTTGTGGTGTTTGTACAACGCGCAAAGCATTGCGTTCAGGGGTTTCCATTACCAGATTCTTATCATCTACAACCTTGATTGTATTTTTTTCAGGAACTGCAGCTACAGCAGCCCCTGTTTTTCTAGCTACTTGCCATACGCGTTCAAATATTTGTGCCGTGGCAAAAGGACGTGCACCATCATGGACAGCCACATATCCTTCAGCTTCCGGAATACTGTCTAAAGCATTTGCTACTGAATCCTGTCTTTCTAACCCGCCGGCAACAACTTCCCAACTCAACCCAGGATAATATTCGTTTTGATACCTTTTTAAAATTTCAGTGGCTTCACTAATTTCATTAGGAGCAACTACTACAACTACTCTATCTAAGTTCTTGATAGCATTAATCTCTTTTAGATTATAAACAATAATAGGCGCTGCATCCAAAAGCACAAAGGCCTTGTTTTTACCAAGGCCTAAGCGTTTTCCCGATCCGGCAGCCGCCAAAATAACTATGAGCTTTTCCATAAATTTTCTCCCACATTATTTCATTTTGGCAAAAATCATACGTCCTGCTGATGTCTGTAGAACAGATGTTACAATAACAGGTACATTAGCATTAACAGCACGTCTACCGCCTTCTACGACAATCATAGTGCCATCATCTAAGTAAGCAATAGCTTGTCCTTGTTCTTTGCCTTCTTTTGCTAAAAATACTTTCATTTCTTCTCCTGGTAAAACTGCTGGTTTTACCGCATTTGCTAGGTCATTAATGTTCAAAATGCGTACGCCTTGGATCTCGGCAACTTTGCTTAAATTGAAATCATTTGTTGCTACAACACCGCCAATTTCTTTGGCTAGTCTTACCAGTTTAGCGTCAACTTCTGTTATATCGTCATAGTCTCGTTCACTAATTTCCACTTTAGCTAATTTATCTGCCTGAATTTCTTTGACTACATCTAATCCTCGCCGGCCACGATTACGTTTCAAAGTATCAGCGGAATCAGCTATCTTTTGCAATTCCTCCAATACAAATTTCGTAATCACGATAGGTCCATCCAAGAAACCTGTTTTTACAATATCTACAATACGCCCGTCAATTAAAACACTGGTATCAAGAATTTTATAATTGCAAGAAACTAAATGAGCATCGTTTTTCTTTATGCTCTCCTTCGGCATTCGCAAAGATGGAATCCGATTGAAAAAAGATACGATATCAGTACGTTTGCGCAGGGCAACTTTTGCACCAACAATAGCAAATATTAAGCTTAAAATTAATGGAATATAAGAACCAACTATAGGTAAATGAGAAAAAGGTGCTCCTAATAAATTAGCCACAACAAGCCCAATAATAGCGCCCATAGCTACAACCAAAATATAACTGGTAGGAAGTTTAGCCAAGACAACAGCAATAAGTTCAGTAAAACGCATAGTGCTGTTAATAAGCATTGGCGCCACTGCATATCCTACACCGCCAAAAACTAAAACACCAATAACTCCTGATAATGTTGTCGCGATAGTAACGCCAAATATTCCGCTACTTTCAAATTTATAATTGACCACTCCTGAAATATAAGGTGTCATTAATTCCATCAAAATTAAACCTGTAATAGCGAAAACAATCACTATTGTTAGTTTTAAGATTTTTTCTAACATTTTTTCACCTCCTTTCGCTCGTACCTTTATATTTTACTATAAATATTCCTATAAATACACACAAAAAAAAAATACGTCGATTTTGACGTATTTTAACCAAAAAATTTCATTAACCAGGCCTCGCTATTGGGTCCATCACAGGATCTCACTAACATAACTTCGCTTAGCAATATTTGCTTTGCCGTATTTAAAAGTCGTCGTTCACCTGTTGAAAGCTTTTTGGTGTCTTCTTGAACTGCCAAGGTTCGAACCACATCAGCTACTTCAAAAATATCTCCGCTTTTCATCTTGTCCAAATACATGTTAAACCGTCTATTCCAAGTAATGGTTTTCATAATGTTTTCAGGTCGATCCTTCAATACACTTTCAACCTTAGTCAGAATTTTTTTATCAACAATATGGCGCACCCCAACGCGCTCCACATTTCCCTTTGGAATCATGACCTTCATATCCCCCAAGAGCATTTGCAATATAAAATATTCCACAATATTTCCGTCCAGATTGCGTTCTTCAATCTCTTCAATTATTCCTGCTCCGTGCATTGGATAAACTACTTTATCTCCTATGGCAAACATCCTTGTCCCCCCTCAAAACAAAACTTACTACACAAACAAAAAATGTCAGTGCCATACTCTATAATTAGATAACGCTAATTTGAAGAATATAGATGTATTATAACACAAATTAGTAAATTTTGTCAAAGTTATATATTGTACCATGATGTTTTTATATATGTCAACAGGCAATATTACAATAAAAACTTATTCATTACTCACCTAATCTCCAATAAATAAATCAATGTGCCTAAGACGAGTACTCCCATAATATTATAATAAGTGAAAATATTTAAATAAGCTCTTCTGTTAGCATTTTTTTGTTCCACATAGAGTTTATATGATATAACACTAGCCATTGAAGCAATAAGCGTACCCAACCCACCCACATTTACTCCCAAAAGCAGTTCTTTAGCATAATCGGTAAAACCGGCCAAAAGAATAGCTGCCGGTACATTACTAATTATTTGACTTACTAAAATACTGACACAATAAACCCCTGTACCGTTGTCCATAAAACTGTTCTTAACACCTAAGACTAAGGGCAAATGTGAGACATTGCCAATAAAAAGAAAGAACCCTACAAAAGTAATTAGTAAAGAATAATCCACCGTCAAAAACAACTGTCGAGCAAAAACGCCCACAAATATTATAGTTATTGCTACGACCAAACGATAATCCACCAAACGAAAAACTCCCAGTAAGGCAAGCACAAACAAACATATAAACATGTAAAGTTCCCTGTTAGAGCCAACTTCAACACTTTCCAGCGTAATGTCCAAGGAGGTTTCACTTTCATGGGCAACAAGCCAACCAAGCCACAAGGCTGTAATTGTAACTAGCAAAAGTGTATATGACAAAAACTGCCAAGGGGTCATAGAATAATGCGCATAAAGGAATAGATTATGGGGGCTGCCCATGGGCATCAAAGCACTGCCCAAGTTAGCGGCCAATGTCTGCCAAACAATTATTTTTGCCATATCCATATTTATCTGATTACCGATAACTAAGCTAAGCGGTACAAAAGTCATAACCGCCACATCATTTGTAACCAACATGGACACAAAAAAAGTAATACCAACTAAGGCTGCCGTTATGGTTCTAAGAGAAACACAACGTTTTAAAATATGCACAGCAAGATAATCTAAAATTTTTAATTTTTTAAACCCATTAACTACCACCATTAAGCAGAACAATAAACCCAATAAGGAAAAATCTATATAGCTAAGCTGCGGCACATGACCAACAGAAGATACTATAGCTAACGTGCACGCAACTACCATAATAACGTTGCGTGGTAAAAAGGCCCCAATCCATAACCACATAGATTTTATTCGCATCAAAATAATACCTTCAGTGCTTCTTCAACTGTATTTACTTGTACAATACCAGTGATTCTTTCTTGCCCAAAGTTCAATTTACCCTTTGGTACAACAAATTTATGAAAGCCTAATTTAGCAGCCTCCTTAATACGTCGCTCTAAAAAATTCACTCTGCGCAGTTCTCCTGTTAATCCTACTTCCCCCACTGCCAGAACCCCCGTAGGAATAGGAATATTTCTAAAACTGGAAACTAGTGCGGCAACTACCGCCAAATCTGCAGCCGGTTCTGTTATTTTTACTCCACCCACCACATTTACATAAGCGTCTTGGGTCCCAAAATCAATTCCTAAACGTTTTTCCAGAATTGCCAGTAACATATTAACCCTATTATAATCAATACCCACTGCTGTTCTCCTAGGCATTCCATAAGGGGTTTTGGATACCAAAGCCTGTATCTCTGCTAAAAGTGGTCTGTTTCCTTCGAGAATTGCAGATACTACAGAACCTGAAACAGGGTTTTCCTTTTTTTCTAAAAATAAGCCTGAAGGATTCGTAATTTCTTTTAACCCCGCCTCCTCCATGGAAAAAATACCACTTTCGCTGGTAGAACCAAAGCGGTTCTTGTTAGCGCGCAATACCCTAAATGCATATGAGCGATCACCTTCGAACTGTAATACCACATCTACCATGTGTTCTAGCAACCGTGGGCCTGCTATATTTCCTTCTTTAGTGACATGTCCAATAATAATTACAGCTATATTAGTAACCTTGGCAAAGCGCAAAAGCTTAGACGTGCAATCTCGCACTTGCCCAACACTACCTGCAGATGTTTCCAATTCGCTATTAAACATGGTCTGAATAGAATCTATAACTAAAATTTGGGGATTCTCTTTCTGTGCCTGTACCAAAATTTGTGGTAAATCCGTTGCGGTCATAATAAGTAAGTTATCATTGGATATTCCCAAACGATTAGCACGCATAGCAGTTTGTGCCTCTGATTCTTCTCCTGACACATAAAAAACTTTTATTCCCTTATTCCCAAATTTTATACCTGCATCTAAAGCAATAGTGGATTTACCGATACCTGGATCTCCGGCTAACAAAATAAGCGACCCCGGGACTATTCCACCTCCCAGTACCCTGTCAAATTCGCTGATACCTGTGGACATTCGTTCTATTTTTTCTATGGCAACGCTGGCAATAGTTTTAGGCTTTGCTCCTGAACTTGTGGGCAAAAAGGACCTGTCCTTTTCACTGGCCACTAATTCTTCCATGAAAGAATCCCATTGTCCGCATTCCGGACATTTTCCTAACCATTTAGCAGTTGCATAACCACAACTCTGACACACAAAATGCATTTTTGTCTTAACCACTATTCTGTCTCCTTAATAGTAAAATCGCAATATATAGTCTTAAAGATTATGCCTTCTATTATGAATAGAGCTAAGCCTTTTATAAGACTCCTTAATAATCATCTGTTTATCTTTTTCGTCAGTATTGCCTTCTAAAAGTTCCAAATTATAATTCATCAATACTGCTTCTCTGGGAGTAATCAAATGGTTAAGCAATAGGTGATCCACTATTTGCATAGAACTCATAGAATTAACTGCCATTGCACTACCACCTTTTCCCGAGGCTGTTTGAATTTTAATAATACGGATAAATCCCCCTGAGCCACGCTTTGATTCCACTACAAAACCACGATCAGGTGTAAAACGAGTGCTTACGGCATAACTAATTTGGGAAGGTGCACACTCTAATTGTTCAGCTAATTCATTTCTTTGCACCAAAACAAATTTGGCATCACCTGTAAACAATTCTCCTATGATAAAATTTTCTATAACATCCGCTAAATTTCGCATAATTCTCCTCCTCACATATAACTATATTATATTTGACTTTTTGACTTTTAGCAAGTATTAATAAAATAGGGAGCCCCCAGGGGGCTCCCCTATTTTATTAATACTTCATTTTAATTTTTGCGCAAAATCATAACCGAATTGTTCTGCCGCTGCAATTTCATCCGGCCTTGGCCGCCATTTGCAATTGTATCCCGGTTCAACTTGCATTCCAGTATTTTTAATGAATTCTTCCATATCTTTTTGTGCTCCACCACTCCAGCCAAAAGTACCAAAAGCAGCCGCCTTTTTACCTGTAGGCTTTAACCCTTTAAGGTAAGTGAACAACCCCCCCATATTTGGCATCATACCCGAATTTTGAGTTGGAGAACCAAACAAAATACCGCCGGCTGTTAATAATTCAGCAACAATATCACTCTTATTTATATTGTTATAACGAAATAGTTTAACAGTACCTCCTGCCGCGGATGCTCCTCGCGTAATCGCTCTAGCCATAGCTTCCGTACCGCCCCACATAGTATCATATACAATTATCAATTTATCACTTTGCACTCCACGGCCCCACTCGTCATATTTGGCCAAAAGTTCTTTAATATGAGAGCGCCAAATACATCCATGCCCAGGAGCTATCAACTTCAAGTCTAAACTATTAACTGTAGCCAATGCCTTACCAATAAGTCTAGCATAGGGCAACAAAATATTTGCAAAGTATTTCTTTACTTCATAATACAAAATACTCAAATCAACTTCATCATCAAAACGTTTGCTAGTACAATAATGTTGTCCAAAAGAATCATTTGAGAACAAAATTCCGTCTTCCGGCAAATAAGTTATCATAGAATCCGGCCAATGAAGCATGGGAACAGGAATAAACTGTAAGGTCTTATTGCCCAATGAAAGTTGATCTCCACCCTTTACAACTTCAAAATCGAAAATATCCCCATAGTGCTCAATAGCTTCATCCTTACCTTGTTTAGAAATAAAAAATTTAGCATTAGGGCAAGCTGCAGCCAATGCTGGCATCGAGCCCGAGTGATCAGGTTCTACATGATTAATAATTATATAATCAATTTTTGCAGGATCTACTACTGTCTTTATTGTTGCCAAAAACTCGCCGGCATAAACACCCTTAACTGTATCAACCAAACAAATTTTATCCGCCATAATTAAATACGAGTTATAAGTTACACCGTGAGGAGTATAAAATCCGTGAAAATCTTCCATGGTCCAATCTATAATACCTACGTCATAAATACCTTTCACCAGTTCTTTTGGCTTCATAAATTACTGCCTCCTTATTTTACTTCCCTCATAAAACCCGCTAGCCTTTATCCAAAACTGAGTTCCGATTAATTTCTAAGGCTTCACAATTAAAACTACACTATATATTATTATACCCCAAATAAAAATCAATAACAATTACTCTTCAGGCTAAGTTGCCCTGTGCTTTTTTCCAAATACATTTCTAACCCATGAAATTTATTGACGGAACTGCGATGACCTACACTGACAAATGTTGTTTGCGGTAAATTTTTTGCAACCAATTTATACATTGCAGCCTCTGTTTCTTCGTCCAAGGCCGAGGTGGCTTCATCTAAGAATAACCAATTTGGTTTATAAATTAATGTCCGCACGAAGGCTAAACGCTGTTGTTCTCCAACCGACAAAACATGAGACCAATCTGCAATAATGTCCAAGTCTTTTATAAGATAACCTATGTGACATTCATTCATTAAAATTGCTAGCTCTGTATTATTACGGCTCTGTGTCCCTGGATATAAAACAGCTTCCCTTAACGTTCCCAAAGGCAAATAAGGTTTTTGTGGAATAAACATAATATCGTCTCGGACTGGCATTATTATTTTTCCACGTACATAGGGCCAAATACCTGCTATAGCACGTAAAAGCGTGCTTTTGCCACTGCCGCTTAATCCCTTGATTAAAACATTAGTACCGGGTTTTAAAATTACATTTACATCATTTAAAATAACTCTGCCATTCGGTAAACCTACCTCTAAATTCTCCATAATAATTTTATTATCACTGGCAAATTCTCTTTGCAAATTTATTTGGGGATTTTCGCTATGAACCTCCTGCATATGCAGACCAAAGCCTGTTAGCCTGTCTACAACAGCCTGCCATTCGGCAATGGAAGCATACATATCCACAAAATAAGACAAGGAGTCTTGCACTCTGCCAAAAGCAGTGGATATCTGCATTAATCCACCTAGAGTAATCTGCTTGGTTAAATAGCGAGGAATCGTAACTACAAAAGGGAAAATTATCGCAATCTGAGAATACCCTGAATTAATCCACACTAATTGTTTTTGTTTTTGAATAATATGCCAAAAGTTATCCAATAAAAGACCAAACCTCTTTTTAAATACGCCACTTTCTTGGGTTTCCCCACCATAAAATGCTACACTTTCAGAATTCTCACGCATCCTCATCATGCTGAACCTAAAATCAGCCTCATAACGTTGTTGTACAAAATTCAACCCTACCAATTTACGTCCCACTAAATGAGTAATCCACGTGCCCAAAATAGAATATGCCAAAGCCACCCACACTAAATAACCTTCAACGTGAATGTTAATATTAGCTATTTTAAAATCTAAGGGTCCTGACAAATTCCAAAGTATAAATACGAAAGAAATTAATGTGCATAAAGCCTTTAAAATGCCTATGGAAAATTTAATGGTCATTTCCACAAATAATCGCACATCCTCACTAATGCGCTGATCAGGGTTGTCTGTCCCAACTCCAAACATTTGCAGTCTATAATAAGTTTTGTTTTTCATCCATTCATCAATATAGCGATTAGTCAACCAACGCCGCCAATTTACAACCAGCACTTGTTGCAAATAATATGAATACACGGCAAGGATAATATAAATAAATGCCAACCAAGTAAACCTCATTAGTTCAGCAAAAATAGCCTCAGATTGGTAATTCTGCAGAGCATTATAAAATGCATTATTCCAACTGTTTAATTGTACCAACATATAAACAACGCCTAAGGTTAAAAGGATAATAGCTCCCAACAATAAAAAAGCTTTGCGTTTTTCTTCCGATTGCCAATAGCTTTTGGTTAATTTCCATACATTTTCAATAAATTCTCGTCCTACTTGTATTTTTATCACTATTATTGCACCTCATTAAATTATTCATTTTGTTTAAATACGACAAAAGTGCTTATTATCCTGCCATGATTTTTACAAGCGCGTGGCTATTATAACCTATTTCGTGTTAAAATAAGCTAACATGATAGAAGGGAGAAATATCAATGTCTGGTTTAGAACCCCTTATTGCCGACTTAGCCATTATTTTGCTAGTCGCTGGCATTACAACTATAATTTGCAAAAAGTTCAAACAACCTGTTATTCTCGGCTATATTATTGCCGGTTTCATAACAGGGCATAATTTCAATTTTTTCCCCACCGTTAACTCTTCTTCAGAAATAAACATCTGGTCAGAGATTGGCGTCATATTCCTTTTATTTACCCTGGGTCTGGAATTTAGCTTTTATAAATTAAAACGGGTTGGAGGGCAAGCTTTCATTGCAACCTTTATTATTATGTCCGGGACCATGGCTCTTGGCTATACTTGTGGCTTGTTTTTGGGCTGGAATGTTATGAACAGCCTTTTCCTTGGTTCTATGCTTTCCATGTCTTCTACTGCGATTATTATCAAAAACTTCGAAGATTTAAAATTGAAGAACAAAATTTTTGCTGAACTAGTTGTTGGCATTTTGATCATTGAAGATATTGCAGGAATTCTTATTATCGCATTACTTTCTACATTAGCTGCCACCCAATCAGCTCCTAACTTCTGGCAAATTATGACAATTGTCCTTCGCTTAGTTTTTTTTATTGTGCTTTGGTTTGTTTCCGGTATTTATTTAGTTCCTACCTTTTTCAAAAAAACACAAGACATTATGAATGATGAAACCCTACTTATCGTTTCAATAGGTCTTTGCCTCGGCATGGTCGTCGTTGTAACCAACATGGGTTTTTCTGCTGCCCTTGGTGCCTTTATGATGGGTTCGTTCATTGCTGAATCCCCCAATATAGCCACGATAACGCGTTTAGTTCAACCTGTGAAAGATTTATTTGGAGCTATTTTTTTTGTGTCGGTTGGTATGTTAGTTAACCCCGCCTTGTTATTAGAATATGCTTATCCTGTTATTTGCATTCTTTTAGTAACTCTTTTTGGCAAGACCTTTATTGCTCTTTTAGGTAGTATTCTAGCAGGACAAAATCTTAATACTTCGATAAAATGTTCCTTAAGTCTTCTACCTATTGGTGAATTTTCTTTCATAATTGCCGGTATCGGTATGTCCTATGGCGTAATTGAAAACTTTCAATATCCTATAATAGTCGCCATTTCCGCTATCACCATATTTATTGCCCCATATTTTATTCTGTCTGCAACTTTAATCTACAAAAAACTACAAAAAATATTACCGATTCCAATTTTAGCATGGCTTAACCGGTACACCGACAAACGAATGGACCTGGAAAGCTCGTCAGGTGATTGGCAAAATTTGCTAAAAGATTACACCTTACGTTCACTTATCTTGATAACATTTTTAACCGCAATTGCGTTTAGCAGTAATACTTATTTAGAGATGTATATGAATACCCATTTACCCCATCCTTATAGCAATCTCGTCACTGCGCTTATAGGTTTTGTTCTCATGCTCCCATTTTTGCGTGCCCTGCTCCTAAATCGCACTGCTCATCCTGAACTTTTTACCGTTCTTTGGTTCAAAAAACGTGCTAATCACCTACCATTAATAATCTTGCTATTAGTTAAATTAAGTATTGCTTCTTATTTTATCTTTTATGTTTTTATGGAATTGATTGAAACAACTGCGTTTAATTCTATTTTGGCTACTGCTGTAGCTATATACTTTATTTCTACTTCAAACTGGCTCATGGGAAAATATTTGCACATAGAATCGCGTTTCTTAGTTAATATAAATGATCGACACATGGAAAAATATCGCAAATCTTTAAATATTGTTAATCCCGAACAATCTCTCATGCTTTTTGATGAAATACTGCATTTGACCAAATTTCATGTTCCTGCATATTCACCCTTGGTTGGTAAAACTTTGATTGATCTAGACGTAAATAACTGGTTTGGCTGTAATATAATCCAAGCGTCCGATAAAAAACATTTTTGGGATTTGCCTGCTGGGGACTACATTATTAAGGGTGATACAGAATTATTACTCATAGGTACAATAGAACAATTTCAACTTTTTAGCATTGCTATGGAAAAAGGTGATAATCATCTGGAGCAAATACTTTTGCCAATGCCTATGCGACAGTTTATGGCTTCGGACAAAACCAATCCGGCCGCCACTGCCTTTTTCCCCTGTGCAATTACTGTAGATGATCATTCTGGGCTTATAGGCAAATCTATTCGCTCTGCTAATATCAGAAAAAAATGGCACTGTCTTATTATTGGCATTGAACGCAGTTATTCTATAGACTATAATCCCAACGTCAATGTTGTCTTCGAGAAAGATGATTTACTATGGGTATTAGGTAAACAAAAGATGATAAACGAATTAGTAAAAGCAGAGATACTCTAAAAACCACTTATAAAAAGGGAGCCGGACATCAGTCCGGCTCCCTTTCTTATGCATATACATTAATATTTTAGAACAACTACACTACGTAGCTATTGTTTTTTTTCTGCCTCAGCATCTGCTGCTAATTGAGCTTTGGTAGAAAACAATTTTTCAATGACAACGTACAACACCGGTATCAAGAAAACTCCAACGGCAGTAGCAAAGGTCATGCCGCCAACAACGGCATTTCCCAAGGACACACGAGCACCTGCACCGGGACCTGTTGCAATAGCTAGCGGCACGCAGCCTAAGATAAAGGCAAATGATGTCATCAAAATCGGGCGTAACCGCAATTTAGCCGCATCTATAGCAGACTTAATAATTGGCTCTCCTGCCTCTTTATTCATCTTAGCGTATTCAACAATCAAAATAGCGTTTTTCGCCGCCAAACCAATTAAGGTAATCAAGCCTATTTGCATATATATATCATTTTGCTGCCCTCGTAAATATTGGGAAAGCAAACACCCCAAAATCGCTGATGGAACAGACAGTAAAATAGCTAGTGGTACGGACCAGCTCTCGTACAAAGCCGCTAGACATAAGAACACCAAGATTAGAGAAATCGCCAAAATTTTGTTAGAGCTATTTCCTGCATCAAGTTCATCACGGCTTTGATCTACCCACTGATAAGTGTAAGTAGTTGGCAAAACTTCTGCTGCCACTTCTTGCAAAGCTTTCATAGCCTGACCGGAACTATATCCTGCAGCAGGGCTGCCTGCGATTTTAAAAGCACTAACCCCGTTAAACCTAGTAACGGAAGGTACTGAACTTATGCTCTTATAACTTACTAAGGTATCTAGTGGTACCATTTCGCCGGCACTGCTTTTCACATAGAAAAACCTCATATCATTTACATTTTTTCTAAACTCAGCGTCAGCTTGCATAACCACTTTCCAGGTACGTCCAAAGCGATTAAAATCATTTACCTCGCTTCCTCCCAGAAAAGTCTGAAGGGCGGTATAAACACTGCCAACCGGAACTCCTAAAGATTCAGCCTTAGCTCTGTTGACTTCGAAATTATAAGCCGGAGTATCAGTGTTAAAAGTAGTATAAGCAACGCCAATTTCAGGACGTTGATTGGCTTTCGCTACAAATTGCTTGGCATAAGTATTCATCGTATCAACAGAATCCCCTGCCAAATTCATAATATACATGTTTAAACTACCTGTACTGGATACACCTGGCAAAGCAGGTGCGTTAAATGCCATCATGGTCATTTCCGGTATTTGAGACGTAATTCCTCTGGCTTTTTGAATTGTTTCCTGTATTGTAACAGTACGTTCATTGTATGGTTTCATGCTCACGATAAGCAATCCGGCACTGGACTTAGGTGCCTGCGTTAAAATATCGATGCCTGATACGGCTCCAACATGTGCAACGCCAGGAAGTTCTCTTAGTTGTTTAGCAACTTTTTCCATAGCATAAATACCACGATTACTAGAGGCTGCTTCCGGCAAATTAAATGATACCATAAAATTACCTTGATCCTCATCAGGCACATATCCACTAGGCAAATGAGTAAAAATAGCCCCAATTAAAACAATCATTATAAGCAAACCAATTAACATAAGCTTAATATGTCTAATACATTTTTCTACATTAGCTACGTATTTATTTAAGAATCTGGCAAACCATTGATTGAAACCATATATTATTTTGCCCAAAAAACCTTTTTTTGCGTTCTCTTCGGCACGAGGCTTTAAAAGTAAAGCACATAGCGCCGGAGTTAAGGTCAAGGCAATAACTGCTGATAAAGCCATAGATACGGCAATGGTTAAAGAGAACTGCTTATACAACATACCAGTTGTACCGCCAGTAAAAGCAATAGGAATAAATACTGCAGCTAAGATAAAGGCAATTGCTACAACCGGCCCTGATACTTCTCTCATAGCACGGTAAGTTGCCTCTCTGGGTGATAGTCCTGTATCTTGTATATGATGTTCTACGGCTTCCACCACAACGATGGCATCATCAACAACCAGTCCTATAGCCAGTATCATAGCAAACATGCTAACAGTATTAATACTGAATCCCATAAAAACGAAGGCCCCAAAGGTACCAACTAAAGACACCGGCACTGCTAAAAGTGGAATTGCCGTAGCACGCCAATTGCCCATGAAAAGATAAACTACAAACATTACCAAAAGCAAGGCTTCGCCAAAAGTATGCGCCACTTTTGTTAAGGACTCACGTACAAAAATTGTATTATCTTGCAATATACCAATCTTCATATCCGGTGGAAAGCGGGTCTCCGCATCGGCTAATTCAGCTTTAATTTTAGCAACACTGTCTAAGGCATTAGCATCAGTAGTTAAATAGACAGGAAACACAACTGTATCGCCGCCATCAAGAAAAGATACCATTGTATCACTACGAGCGCCCTCACCAATAGTAGCAATATCTTTTAGCTTTAAGTTTTGTCCATTGGTAGAACGCACAACAATGTTACCGAACTGTTCTTCATTAGTCAAGCGACCTTGGGCACTGGCCGAATATTGGAATTCCTGCTCCCCAGCAGTAGGCCGGGAACCAATAGCGCCAACCGGAGCCTGAATATTCTGTGCCTGAATGGCCGTGGAAACATCGCTGGCTGTAATTCCTAATTGTGCCATTTTATCGGGATGCAACCATATACGCATAGCATATTCCGGTCCATAAGCATCTACTTCAGACACTCCTTTAACCCTTTGAACAGCATCAACAAAATTAGTCATAGCATAGGTCTTCAAAAACATAGAATCGTATGTCTTATTAGGAGAATTCAAAGTGAAATACATAATTGCCTGAGAATTCTTCTTAGCTGTGGTAACACCATAGCCAGTAACTTCTGATGGTAATGAGGATGATGCTTGAGCCACACGGTTTTGCACTTCTACAGCGGCAATATCACTGTTTTTATCCAAGTTGAAATATACATTCAATGCATATCCACCATTATTAGTACTTGTAGAACGCATATCCATCATATTCTCTACGCCATTTACTTTTTGTTCAATAGACGTAGCTACAGCCTCTTCAACTGTAGAAGCATTGGCACCAACATAAGTTGTTGACACTTCAACCTGTGGCTTTGTAATATTAGGATATTGTGCAATAGGTAATGTAAAGCCGGCAATGGTTCCCAGCATGGTAATAAGAATTGCCAGCACTATCGCGAAGACCGGACGGTCTATGAAAAAACGTGACACGATTTATTACCCCCTTGTTTATTTAGTTGTGGCCGGTGTTGTCTCTAAGTCTGCTTCAGTCATAGGCTCAGGATTGACAGCAGTGCCAGGTCTGACTTTTTGAATACCTTCCACCACAATGGTTTCTGTGCCATCTAGACCGCTTTCAATCATCCACAAACGCCCTATGCGTGCACCGACTTTGACTTCTTTCATTTCTATTTTGTTTTCGCTATTAACCACGCTGACAAAATTCTTGTACATAACTTCAGATACCGCACGTTGCGGAACCAATATAGCATTTTTCCGCGTACCGCTATTAACCTGTAAATGGGCAAACATACCAGGCAACAACAACCCATTAGGATTAGCGAATTCAGCTTTTAAGGTCAAAGTACCTGTTGTATTGTCAACACTGCGATCAACTTGATCAACTCTCCCTTTAAGAGGGTACTTATTACCATCACTTAATGTTAAGGTCAAGTTTTCCAAAGAGCTGCTATTTCCTGTATTGCCTTGCAATAATTTTAGATATTCTGTTTCAGCCAGCGAAAATTTAACCCTCATAGGATCGCTATTAGAAATGGTAGTCAACACCGTAGACCCTGCGGTAACAAAGTTACCTTCAGCTAAACAATTGGTATCAACTTTACCGGCAAAAGGAGCTACAATGTTAGTCTCCCCTGCATCAACTTGCGCAGTGGCAAGCAGTGCCTCTTGTGCATTGACAGTAGCCTGAGCTTGTGCTAATTGAGTGTTATAACTGTCTAGTGTTTGTCTGGAAACAGCGCCCTGCTCATATAGTGCTTGATATCTTGCCGCATCCCTTTGTACATTAGTCAAACTTGCTTGGGCATTAGCCAAGGTAGCCTGAGCATTTAGCACGCTGTTTTGATAATTACGTGGATCAATGACATAAAGTAATTGTCCCGCCGCAACCACATCACCACCGTTAACCAGTTTTTTTACAATAGTACCAGTTACCTTAGATTTAATACTAACCTCATCTTTTGCTTCAACAAAGCCTGTATACTCGTAAGTCAAAGGGGTGTCTCTTTGAATTACATGCATTGTCTTCACTGCTACTGCTTGTGGTCCTCCTGCCTGCTGCTTGCTACAACCGGCAGAAGCAAGCATCATAATGCACGCCAACCCAATGGCTAATACTTTCCTTTTTACTAACATGCTGGAACCTCCTACGACCATTTATTAATCAAGCCTCGTGAACATAAACTCAATACCTGATATTATAACTGAACTTTTTTTAAGTTGCAATTTGCAATTATACCAATTTTTGTTGCATTATCTCACTATTACATCTATATGCTCTTCGTTACGTCGATTGACTGCTTAGTCAAAAAATTTCACCTATTTTATTCCGCTTCAAGTACGGTAGCACCATACTTTGTGCTAATGCCAATTCCTCTTTTCCATCATGCAAAAGCACTAATGCTCCACCGTCATAATAATATCCTTGTACATCTTTTTTAGTTAAAGGATGCCCCTGTTTCATGCTCTCTTGGGTAACAATACCCCAAAACTTAGAACTTTTCCCCACTAGAGTTTCCAATTCTATACTTCTACCTGTATTCATGTTAAAGTTAAAAGCTTGCATGATAGAAGTTGTCCTATTATGAGCAGTAGCAATACCTGTGAATAAGACACTGGTATATTTTTTACCGGCATATTTTACCTCATAATTCAGCTCTATATTTCCATCTCCGCCAGCCTCCTTCAGTATCTTTTTTACAAATGCATCAATTTGCCCATTTAACTGCCATTGCTGCAATCCCGTACCCATTTTCGAAAAATGAGGATATTTTATCCTGCTCCCGTTTATTTCAACATACTGTTTGGTTATTAAATATCCTCCGGCACCTATAATATCAGCTTCCTGTTTATAGATATGAGGAGAATATAAATCTGTATAGAAATTGGTCCTTTTCACCTGCCAGCTTCCAGCCATATATTTCCAAATAGTACGCACATATCCCAAGGTATCAAAGTTAGTTGCGCCAACAACACGCTGTGAGGTCAAAACTTCTGAGGTTCCATCATTATCAATATCCAAAGCAGCTACCGAACAAAGATTTTGTATATATGGACGAACACCTGAATCTTTCACTTGTCCATCATCGTCATAAACGTTAAGATACCGGTACATATCTTTCTCTCCGGGTAAATCCAAAACTATAGTCTTTCCTGAGACAGGAAAGGTTAATTCCGCTTTATATTGCGGCAAATACTTACCCAAACAAGCAATGCCAATATTATTTTCTCTTGTAAAAATTTCTTCTGCTTTGCCTTCACTAAAATCCAATATGCGGCAATCGACAATACCACCGCTCCCACCTGTCAGGGAAGTTATAAGCACATTGGCAACTCCGTTACCTGTAACATCGGTCAGAGTCAAAAAACTATCATAGCCACCACAATCAACCGGCCTAATATACCCTTTAACCTGCCCATTTTTTCTGTCCTTTATAACAACATAGAGATTGCCCATAAAATGCGACCCATTTACAACTTTATTACCCATTAATAATACGTCTTCATCATTACCATCGCCATCAACATCGCCAATAGCTTGATCTACGATTTCGCCGCGTTGAACCTCAAGTACAACAGGGTTAACTTTCTTTGGCGTTATAATATTAACCGCAACAGGGCTAATTTCCTGTTTTTTTGTTGGTTGCGGCCTTATTTCGGCGCTAACCCCTACCGGTAGCAGTAATGTGCCTAAAACGCCCAACACTAAACATCTATTTTTAAGTTTCATAATAACAGCTTCCTCCTAGTTTAAACATGCTATAAAACCCCAATATAATCTATAATACCTACATTATACAGTATATTAACTAAAACCCCCTTAAAATTTTAAAAATATTTTCTTTTATGCACACAAAAAGGTGCTTTTCTGCTTATAATGTTGTAAAATATTAACATTATAATGAAGAAAATTTTTATATTTGTAAGGAGAGAGTTAAATGATAAAAAAGTTTTTAATAATTCTAACCACCCTAACTCTGGTAATTTCTTTAGCAGGTTGTGGAACTAAGGCCAATACCCCGAGCACCGCCAAAGAAAAAACAAAAGTTTCTTTAGCTCTTTTACGTCTGACAAGTTCGGCACCATTATTTATTGCTATGGAAAAAGGCTATTTTGCTGAAGAAAATATCGATATTTCCCCTGAATGGTTTGATGCCGCTCAACCTATTGCAGTAGCCACAGCATCAGGTAAAGTTGATGTTGGCGCTACCGGAATTACTGCTAGTTTATACAATATGGCGGCTGCAGGGCAAAAAATAGCTATCGTGGCAGATAAAGGTCGAGAAGAAAAAGGTTTCTCTTCTTCTGCTTTACTTGTTACAAAGCCATTGTATGACTCCGGTGTTAATTCCGTGCCTGCAATAAAGGGCAAACGCATTGGCATTACTCAAAAAGGATCTACCTTTCATTATATGTTGGGCCGGATACTAGAGGTTAACGGTCTTTCCCTCAATGACGTTGAGCTTGTTCCTCTAGGTAAATTAAGTGCTATTATGGCAGCATTACAAAGCGGTCAGATTGATGGTTGTATACTAAATGAACCAAACATCACTAAAGTTGAGACAGCCGGCTATGGCAAAACTGTAGTGCAAATTGGTGAGCTAATTCCTTACCAAACTTCAGGTCTATTCTTTTCCAGCAGCTTTACACAAAAACAAGACCTAGCCGTTCGTTTTATGCGGGCATACGTTAAGGCGTGTAACTATTACTATGACAACGCCATAAGAAATACTTCGCCTGAAAAAAAAGCTGAAATAATTAAGATTATTTCCAAATACACCAATGCACCGGAAAATGACGTTAAGTTAGGTCTTCCCTACATTGACAGAAATGGTGAACTTTTGACCTCAGATATAAAAACTCAAATTTATTGGTACAGAGACCACGATATGTTAAAAGGCAACTTGCAAACAGAACAAATTGTTAATACTACATTTTTAGAAAAAGCACTAAAAAAATAAGTAAACTTAGGGGAAAAAAATGAAATTAGTTGTAGACAACATCTGTAAGAACTTTACTAACAATAAAGGGACCACTCTTTCAGTTTTAGAAAACATTAACCTCACAGTAAAAAAAGAGGAGTTCGTGGCCTTGGTCGGTCCCAGCGGATGCGGCAAGTCCACTTTGCTAAATATCATAGCAGGTCTTATGGATTCAACTTCCGGTCAAGTATACTTCTCTGATGTAGAAAATGGGCGCTCACCGGCTATGGGTATTGTTTTCCAAGATACAGGCCTTTTCCCTTGGCGTAATGTATATGATAATATTGCCTTTGGATTAGAGGCCTTAAATTTGCCCAAACCTGAACAAATGGACATCATTGAGCACTATATTGAATTGGTTGGCCTGAAGGGTTTTGAGAACTCTTACCCTCACCAATTATCCGGCGGTATGCGGCAAAGAGTTGGCATTGCCAGAGCCTTGGCCATTAATCCTGATTTACTGCTAATGGATGAGCCTTTTTCTGCCTTGGATGCGCAAACTCGCACTATCATGCAGGAAGAATTAGTTGCTTTGTGGGAAAAAACTAAGCTTAGTACCATCTATGTTACTCATAACATTCAAGAAGCAGTGCTTTTGGCAGATCGTATTGTTCTTTTGTCTCGCAGACCAGGTAAAATAAGCCGTATTTTAAATATTGATTTACCGCGAAATGAACGTGAAAACCCGGAAAATGCTACAATAATAGCTAATTTTGTAGATGCCATTTGGCAGCACATTAGTAAGGATGCCCGTGCGGCCCTAATGGAGGTAGAAGACAATGGCTGATGTTAAAATAATAAATCGTATGCGCCCTTGGCAAAAAGTTTATCCTGTTTGGATTTCAATAATGGCTATCTTATTGCTTCTTACTTTCTGGGAACTTATTTGCCGCCTTGGCCTGGTGTCACCGTTGTTCTTACCATCACCTATGCAAATTATTAAGGCACTTTGGACTATGCTTTTAGACGGTGAAATTGCTCGCAGTCTATCAGCAAGTATTTATCGTATTGCAATGGGTTTTATTTTAGGTAGTCTCTTAGGCTTAGTTGTTGGTATTTTAACAGGGACTTCTGCTTTAAATGATAGAATAGGTACTCCTCTTGTAAATATCTTCTATCCCATTCCCAAAATCGCCTTATTACCACTATTTATTTTGTGGTTAGGAATTGGGGAATTATCTAAAGTTACGATTATTGCCCTTGGTGTTTTCTTCCCTGTAGCAATGAATACATATTCAGGTGTGAAAAATGTTGATCCCTTGCTCATTAAAGTTGCTGTTAGTTTCAACGCTAATCGTTGGCAAACTCTACGTTCAGTTGTCTTGCCGGGAGCTTTACCGGTAATTTTTGCCGGGTTACGTCTAGCAGCCGGCACTTCTTTGCTGTTGTTGGTATCAGCAGAGATGATTGCTGCGCAAGAGGGCCTAGGAGCACTCATACTTCACTACGGAGATTTGATGATTACAGAGCGACTAATGGCTGGGATTATTGTGCTTTCTGCTGTAGGCTTATGTTTCAATTTCCTTTTACAATATTTGGAGCGCAAAGCAATACCTTGGAAAAATTAGAAAAATATACCAATAAAACCTAATACCATCAAACGGCTCCCCTTAGCATAAACAGATTTTTATCTTGTCTGTATACTCTAAGGAGGGCCGTTGCAATATAGCACCGAGAATTATAATATTTTACTAATTTCATTGCCAAATATTAATGAAAAATATACAATGGTTAAGGAAAGTTATAAAATCGCTAAAGGAGTTTTTATTAATGGAAAAACGTGTAATTCAAGTTGACGAGCGTGTGCCTATCCTAATTGGCCTTCCGCTTAGCCTCCAGCACCTTTGTGCTATGTTTGGGGCCACTATTTTGGTTCCCTTTCTTTTTAAAGTAGACCCCACAACTTGCATCTTTTTAAATGGTATCGGCACTTTGCTGTACATATTCTTAACCAAGGGCAAAGTACCAGCTTATTTAGGTTCAAGTTTTGCTGTTATTTCCCCTGTTATGGTAGTTTTATCTACTTCCACTTATGCTTCCGCACAATCAGGATTCATCGTCTTCGGCCTTATTTATTGTTTATTAGCTTTAATTATAAAATATGTGGGCACAGATTGGATTGACATAGTCTTTCCCCCTGCAGCCATGGGTGCCATCATTGCCATTATTGGTTTAGAACTCGCCCCTACAGCGGCAGGCATGGCTGGCCTTACCGGTGATGTCATTAATTATCATAGCGTGGCAATTTCTATGTTCACCTTGTCCATAACTATTTTGGGTACTGTAGCTTTTAAAGGGTTTCTATCTATTATACCTATTCTATTCGGTGTAATCTGCGGTTATATTGCAGCCCTCTTTACTGGTATGGTTGACCTTACTGGCGTCATTAATGCCCCTTGGTTCCAAGTTCCCAAATTTTACGCACCTGTGTTTGACTTAAGTGCAATTTTGATTATTATTCCAGCAGTTTTAGTCACACTAGCCGAACACATTGGTCACCTAATCGTTACCGGCAATATTGTCGGCAAAGACTTAGTAAAAGATCCCGGGCTGCCACGTTCTCTTTTAGGTGATGGACTAGCGACAACTCTTTCCGGTTTTTTTGGTGGCACACCAAATACTACTTACGGTGAAAATATCGGTGTTTTAGCTTTAACAAAAGTGTACAGTGTCTGGGTAATTGGTGGAGCCGCTGTTTTGGCTATATGTTTATCATTTATTGGCAAACTAAGCGAGCTAATCCGTAGTATCCCGGTCCCTGTTATGGGCGGTGTTTGCCTTCTTCTCTTTGGTGTTATTGCTGTTTCAGGCATCCGTCTTTTTGTGGATCGGCAGGTTGATTTTACGAAATCTTCAAATATGGTTATGACTGCTACTATTATGATTATTGGTTTATCCGGAGCTAAATTAACATTCGGTACCGTTACTATCCAAGGGATGGTATTGGCAACTATCGTAGCTGTTATAATGAGTCTAACCTTTAGATTATTTCACATATTAGAAGCTAAATAGTCCGATAATAAAGGAGTTAATTGTAATGAAAAATCGCTGGAAATATTTAATAGCACTCTTACTGGTTTTACTTATTGCTGCCGGCGTATATTTCTTCTTTTCTGCTAACAACAAAAAATCTCCTGAGTATTCTTTGACGCTATTACAAACAGCTATAAATTCAAATGATTGGGATGCAGTAGAAAAACGTATGGACATGAACACATTTTATGGCCAAGTTTTTGATGATGTTATAGCTCCTACTATGCGCCCAACAAATGATGGTTTTACCAACGACTTTTTTTCAGGCATTTTACAAAATGTAAAAGCTACGTTTATTTCCTCCATGACCGAATATACCAAAGAATTTGTAACTAAAAATTCTGCTGACAAAACCCTAACGTTGCCTGAACAAGTTTTCGCCCGTAAATTTATTGGCATTATAAATTTAAAAAATGCTACTTACAAAAAATACAGTAATGTTAAAATTCATGGCAGTACGTCAACAGTAGATATAACTATTAATGATAAAACTTTAGACAAAGATTTTTTAATACAAGTTAGTATGAAAAAATTGCCTGATGACACTTGGCAGTTAGTGAAGATATTAAACGTCACCGATCTTTTGTCTAATATAAAAAAAGCTCAAGCCGAGAAATTAGTTGCTCTCAACAAACCTTTGAGTGAAGAAATTGCCAATCAAATAAGTATCAGTAAAGGTAAGTTTGATATTAAAACTCGTGCTAACCCTTGGCACTCAACTGCCTTTATCTATAATCCTTTAGTAACCTTCAAGTCTGATACACAGATAGCATCCTTTATTGGGCAGGTGCAGGTACTTGGTAAAAATGACGATCCACTTTTCACACAAAAGTATATTGTTAATGGCCCCTTCCCAATTGGTGCTAAACAAGACTATAGTTTCAGCTGGACTCTAAATCCTTTTGTTCCGGGAGAAAAAGCTCTTATAGAAGCCAATAAAAATGATTTGAAACTTAAAGAAACTATCTTAGGGATTAAATTTATAGACGGCAAGAATTTGCAAATTTTAGAACAAATCCCGGAAGCTGATTAATTTATAAAACTAAAACTTAATATTTGTTTTGCGACAAAAACCCCCGTCTCTTTTGAAGTGCACCCCAAATGTTAGACAAAAATAACATTTGGAGGTGCACTTTTTGTATGACAAAATTTAGTGAAGAATTTAAAGCAAAAATGGTTAGGGAAAGATTATCTGGTAAGACGTTTACAGTAATTTCTAAAGAATTTAGCGTAGGAAAAAAGACTGTCCGTGAATGGGTTGCTCGTTACGAAGCCGGTGGAACAAACCAATTGTTACGCATTAACAAGCGATATACTCCTGAATTAAAGAAAAAAGTCATTGAATACAAGTGGGAACATGGGCTATCATTAATGCAAACGGCAGCTCAGTTTCAGATCCCTGCTCCTAGAATAATATGCCAGTGGGAACGAAAATATCTTGACGAGGGTATGTCTGGGTTAATGCCGAAGAAGAAAGGCAGGCCAAGTAAAATGCCTAAAAAACCCAAGAAGAAAGAAGATTTAACAAAAATAGAACAGTTGGAAGCTGAGAATGCACAGCTACGTATGGAGAATGAATTCTTAAAAAAATTAGACGCCTTGGTTCAACAGCGGAAAAAGCAACCAAAAAAGAATTAGCCATAGTTGTTTTTGAACTTAAGGCGAGATTTCCGCTCAATGCTCTTCTGAAGTTCGCCAATCTAGCACGTAGCACATATTACGCCATCATCAAAGGACTTAACAGGGTGGATAAGTACACAGAGAGTAGAGCCATACTGCACCACATCTGTGAAAGTCATTTTGGCAGGTACGGCTATCGCCGTGTCACAGTCGAGATGCGCAAGCAGGGTGTCTGTATTAACCACAAGGTGGTTATGCGACTAATGAAGGAAGAGGATCTCACCAGCAAGGTGCGAATTAAAAAATATCGCTCTTACAGGGGCCAGATAGGTAGGGTAGCCCCCAATGTTATAGGCAGGGATTTCAAAGCTGACAAGCCTAACCAGAAATGGACTACGGACGTAACAGAGTTTTCCCTTTTCGGAAGAAAGCTCTATCTTTCTCCCATACTGGACATGTTCAACGGCGAAATTGTCAGCTACGACATTTCCACAACTCCTGTCTTGTCACAGGTCATGAACATGCTGGATAAAGCTTTTGCCAAGGTCAAGGATACGGAAGGCCTAATATTTCACTCTGACCAAGGGTGGCAGTACCATCATACCTATTACCAGAAGGCACTAAAAAATCACGGGATAATCCAGAGCATGTCACGCAAGGGAAATTGTCTGGATAATTCCGTGATGGAAAATTTCTTTGGACTTTTAAAGTCCGAGTTACTGTATTTGCAAGAATTTAAATCTCTGGAAGACTTTGAAAAGCAACTGCATGAATATATTCATTACTACAACAACAAGAGAATCAAGCTAAAACTAAAAGGAATGAGTCCGGTAGAATACCGAACTCATTCCAGATTAATCGCTTAATAACCTGTCCAACATTT
>Ga0183095_10523_pt1 | contig 107459 bp, 102 predicted proteins | sample BioMet4_FD_130346 | JGI IMG/M metagenome (GOLD analysis project Ga0183095, IMG submission 130346) | Microbial communities from bioreactor (seeded with sewage sludge) at LBNL, California, USA - Biofuel metagenome 4 (v2) (version 3) | ecosystem: Engineered > Bioreactor > Anaerobic > Unclassified ...
GTGATTTTTTAAACATTATCTATTTGAATAATTATGCTACTAAGCTACATAAAACATTTATAATACGCAATTAAATATCTGATTATTAATTAAATAAATCAACTTGCCACTTTTCGGAGTGGACTCAAGGTTACGGTTTTGCTGTAAAGTTATTACCGGAAATGGAAATTTATCTGCACTGTTTTATCCAATGAGGTTACGGATAACAGTCATGAATCACCCGTAACTCAAACAATAATGTTTTGAATCAACAATAGGGCAACCGCTCCGCGGCAGATGGATTGGTGGCGGATTCATTTGCTACAATAGCGTAAGCGCTCCGCGGTAATGGGATGAGGAGGATATCAAATTGTAAAGGGTTGATGATTCCTTTGGTAGAACCGCCTTGTGGTAATATGATTGAGAAATAATGATTTGAAAGAAAACGATATTCCCCTGGAAGGTTTATTTTAATGAACCAAGGGCCAGTAATCCATAAAAGGTATATTCCACATCCGTCTCAAAATCAGTCTGTGTGGCACGGAAACCTCCATTTTCATAGAGATTATCCACAAAAGAGAGACACTGGGGTTTCAGTATCCGGATGTCGGCATTTATAAATTTCAAGGCATATAAAGCCACTCCCGTTGAGAGAAGATCTTCACAAGGAGCCTGTGGAACTGCAATAAAGCCGCCGTTTTCATGATAGAATGACAATAAATTTTCTTCAGAGGAAGGATCGGGAAACCTTGAAAGCTCCTGAAGGATTGTATTAGCAGCGGTGACGGGGCAGGGGAGTGATGTGTTGATGTGCTGATGTGCTGATGAGGTGATGTGACGATTCTTTTTAATTCGGGAGCTGTAGGTTTTGAGCAGATGTTTGAGAGTCAGGTAATCCTCAAGATAATAAAGAGCCAGAAATCCCATGAAAGAAGAATATTCGATGTGTTGAAGCGCTGAAGCGCTGATGTGCTGATCTGCGGACTGGAGTTCCAGTATGATTTTTTTACTCAGATTTTCAGAAATATCATCTGTACCATAGAGCTTTGAATACAGGATAGCTCCGCAATAAAGATCAACTCCTGAAAGATTTTTGGAAACAATTTTAGTTTTTACAAAAGCTTTTAAAGGTTCAATAATCTCATGAACAGACAATGTTTCTGAAATAAAATATCCGAACAATGAATAATAAAGATCGCTTTTCCCTGCACGGTCAGCAAATCCTCCCTCTGCAGTTTGTTTGTGCCGGATGAATTGACGGATTTCTGCACATGTTTCATCATTAAGCAGGAGAAGAGAATCCTTTAGTACGGATTCAATTGTTCCTGGCTTGATTATCCTGATTAATGGAAGTGCGGCAAGCTTAAATAAAGTCTTTAAAGGTCTTTCCCAGTATTTCATGCAGCGCAAGTTTGAGGCCTAAATTGCTGAAATTTTCAAGACAACTTTTAGCTTCGTTGATATAGGAGGTAAGTAATAATTGCGTTTTCTCCCGGATGCCATATTTCCCGATCAGATCGTAGATCGTTTTGAACTCTCCATTTTTTAGGGCTTGAATCAGGCATTCCCAGTCTGGATTGGAGACATTTTCACTGAGTAAAGAAAGGAAAATGGAAAACTTTCTGACTTCTATATCTCCTTTGCTGCCGTTAAAATCTGATAAATCATCTTTAATCTGATAGGCAATGCCGATGTATTTACTGAAGTTTTCCAATAAATTAATGATCTCAGTATCTGCATTGCCTATAACAGCTCCAAGCAGGAGAGAAACTTTGAAGGCGGTAGCCGTTTTGTTTTCAAAAACGCCCAGCATATTTTCCAGGGAAAGTATTTCTCCTGACCGGATGGCCAGGAGTTCTGTTCCCTGTCCAATGGCAAGATTTGAATGCCCGCGGGAGATTATTCTTATGCAGTCGCGGATAATATCCGACGGAAGCGTGCTTTCTGCCATCAGCCGGTAGCCTTCCCCAAGAAGATAATCCCCTGTGTTTATAGCAACGGGAACACCGTGTTTTGAATGAATGGTTTCTTTGCCATAACGGGTATCGTCATTATCTTCGATATCATCATGAATCAAAGAGGCTTTATGAAAACATTCAACCGATAATGCCAAAAGATTTAAGACAGAGGGATCAGGTTCTCTGACGAATGCTTCATACGCCAGAACTGCCATAAACGGACGAAGCCTTTGTCCCCCTGCCAGCAAAGACTCCTGGGCTATTTTCTCAGTTTTGCTTTTAGCCGGACCCATCAACCTGATTATTTGTTCTTTTCCAAAAATGGAAGATGTTTTGTTCTTAAGATAGTTCAGGTTTAACAGCTTTATTCTTGGATCTTCCTGATAATGATACAGTTCCTGCTTTATCCATTCCGGATCCGAAAGGGTTTCCACGCATCCATTGGTAATGAGGGGAATTCCGATACTGGGAATGGCATATTTTGTTACTGAAGCGAACATCTTTTGCAGTACCTCCATGCAACCCACGCCGATTACTGCATCGACTTTCCCGCTTTCAATCAAACGAGTGGTAACGGTTGTACCTTCGGTCACAAGGGCCACATAGCCAAGATTCTCGGCCTCTTTTAAAAATACAGATATACTGCATGCTCCGCATTCACTGCACAAAAGGCCAAGCTCGTCCTTTTCGGCTTTGCAGGACTTGAGATTGCGAAGGCATTGGGGTAACAACATGATCCTCCGGTTATAAGGAATGGAGCCGACAACGGGCTTCCAGATGCAATTTCCGCAGCAGACCATGATAAAGGCGCGGTATTTTTCATCCCATTTTTGTCTATCGATGAGTAATGTCGCGAAATCATAAAGTACTTCATAGGTAACCGGGGGGATTACTTTCTTTTCCTGAAAAAAAGCTTCAACGATGGTTCTGATCTCAAGCCTTTTTTCATGATCGTAGGGAACATCGAGAGTGATCGTTGGTTTATTCATCCCTTGCTTTTTAATAAATTATCCATACGCTCCCAGACCAAAAAATGCACGTCTTTTAGCAAACCTGTAAATCCAGCTTTTCTCCGGGATTTTTGGACAAGAGCCGTGGCTTGGTATAACAGGAGCTTTCAATAATTGTGTTTCAAGATCTTTGCGGTTTGAAGTATTCCGGGCTCCGTTATCTCTTGCGAATTTCTGTAACCAGGAAGGATCCTCCATCAGAATGCAGCCTTTGGTTTTTTTAGCTACTTCTGATTTAAAGTTTCTCAGGAAATGAGAATTCTCGTAAGCACTTTTTAAAGATTCTCCGTTGATCATGTCGTTGGAGAATTGTATGATAGGGCACGGTTCAATATTCCCTGAAGGATTTATATGGTGACTTAATCCTTCCACGGCAGGACAGAAAGGCTCGCCGTCGGCCCCCCAATATGAGTCGATGATTACAAGCGGGAACTTTGTTCTTCCTTCTACAAGGAAATGACGTAATCTCCGGATTTCCTCTGTCGAAAGAGCAAGCTCGTAATGAGGTTGTTCACCGGTTGGCCGGTAAATGTAATACCAGAGATAAACGATCCCCTTCTTGTGAAGCATCTGTATGAATTCCTCAGAAAGGGCCATTTCAATGTTGGATTTACAAACACTGATGGCAACACCTGTAATGAGCCCGTGGTTGACTGCCGTTTCCAATGCTTTAACTGTACGCTGGTATACGTTATTGCGTCCCCTGCGTATGTCCGCCACCTTATCGTCACCTTCAAAGCTGATCAACGGAGTTACATTGGAACATTCCCTTAGTTTTTCCGCAACTGAATCGGTTAAAAGGGTACCGTTGGTGAAGAGTTGGAAATAGCAATCAGGATGTGATTTGAAGATCTCAAACAAGGATTTATACATCAGGGGTTCTCCGCCAAGAATACCAAAAAAATAGGTTCCGTATTTTTTGCTTTCTTCAATTATCTTATTGATTCTGCCAATTTCGAGATTATCTGCCTTCTCTCCTTTGGTCACCCAGCAACCCTGACAGGCAAGATTACAATCGTTAGTAACAGAAATGAACTGGAATGCAGGGAAAATCTCTCCTCTTTTTTTCCTTTTTTGGAACTTGTTGAAGCCTGTTATTCCTCTCCATCCGAGATTGATAATGAATTTCCTCAGACAGGTCCGATCGCTTCTTAGTATGTTTTTTAATAATGACATTTTTTATTTTTTCCTGTATTCGTTTAAAGCCTGCACTCTTTCTTTTATGGCCTCCTGCATGGCCTGATTCCTTATAATGGATTGTCTTTTCAGTTTTCGCTTTTCGAGAGCCTGATAGATTTCACTTCCTAAAATTACATCAATATCCTTTTGTTGGCGTTTTAGCTCTTCGGTTTCGTCGATGGATTCATCACCAGCGATAGCTCCTCCTAACTCGTATTTAGGAAAAACAATTGCTGTCTTTGGACAAATCCGTGCACAGGCAGGACAATTGGTTTTGCATCCTTCCGGATTAACGACAACGACCATATTATTTTTCTTTTCATAAACACCAAAAAGACAAAAATCAGCACATTGTCCGCAGGAACTGCAGCGTGAATAATCAATCAGCGGATACCAGGCCGGCCATTCCGGGTTGCTTTTAATTTCTTCTGTGAAATGAAGATTATTTCCCTGGATGCCGAAGTTCTTAATTTCTTCAAGTAAATGGTTTAAATCGTGATCGAGAAAATTGTAAAAATGCATTTTCGGGGATTTGGAGTCGAATCCTGCAGAATTGAGTAAAAGTTTAACAGTTCTCGGCCGACAAGCAATTACAAGAATTTCTTCAGACGATGACATCAGGTTCTTAATATCCTCATTTTTTGTAGCACACAGACCGCATAAATCGGAAACGATGGTGAAATTTGCATTCCCCTGTTTTAAAGCACCGGATATCTCTTCTTTAGAATCATTTTTCAATAGAGACCCACCGCAATTACAAAATACGATTTTTTTCTCCATTCTTCTTTTCCCTATATAGACAAAGATATGTGTTAAAGAAATATTTGCAAGTAATGCTCTGACAAAATCTGTTTCAGATTGTTTAATGTGTGTTGTGGAATTTTCGTATTATCTGAGGATTAGTTAAAAGAAAAGTTTCAGAAAAATGATATTTTATATAGTTGTTGTATGAAAAAATAGGGGTATTTTATCTAAAACAGATAAAAATAATTTGATAACTGGTGTAAAAATAGGGGTTCATTCAAAAAAATGGTATATTTGTAATGATATGAGATATATTTTACCCTCTAAAAGCATAACTAAATGGCTACATTAAGATTCAAAGCCCTGGAAGTGCTCATGTCCAGGAAACCTGTCTGTGTTAAAAGGGAAGGAAATCTAACATCCGATTATTTTGGGATGCTGGTTTTTGATCGATTCAAAATGAAAAAGTATCTTTCAAGAGAGTCGTACAAGGGAATTTGCGATGCTATCGATAATGGCACGACCATCGATCGTAAAATTGCCGACCAGGTAGCCATCGGAATGAAAGCCTGGGCTATGGAGAATGGGGCAACTCATTATACTCACTGGTTTCACCCGCTGACCGACGGCACCGCAGAAAAACACGATGCATTTATCGACGTATCTGAACTCGGCGGCGTAGTGGAGAGCTTTTCCGGCAAATTGCTCGCCCAGCAGGAACCCGATGCCTCTTCCTTCCCGAGCGGAGGTATCCGCAATACCTTTGAAGCAAGAGGTTATACTGCCTGGGACGTATCTTCACCAGCTTTTATCGTGGACACTACTCTTTGTATCCCCACCGTTTTTATATCCTATACCGGGGAGTCGCTCGACTACAAGGCTCCGTTGTTAAAAGCCCTCGCCGCCATCGATAAGGCAGCCGTGGATGTATGCCAGTATTTTGATAAAAATGTTACCAGTGTACAGGCAAATCTTGGCTGGGAACAGGAATATTTCCTGGTTGACGAGGCCCTGTACCAGGCAAGGCCCGACCTGGTGCTGACAGGCAGAACTCTGATGGGACATTCCTCGGCCAAGGATCAGCAGCTGGAAGACCATTATTTTGGCTCCATACCGGAAAGAGTTGCCATGTTTATGCAGGATCTGGAAAATGAAGCCTACAAATTAGGCATCCCGATCAAGACTCGTCATAACGAGGTTGCCCCCAATCAGTTTGAAATTGCACCGATTTATGAAGAGGTAAATCTTGCCAACGATCACAATCAGCTGATTATGGCCCTGATGAAAAGGGTATCCAGACATCACGGGTTTCGTGTGCTGCTGCATGAAAAGCCATTCGCAGGAATTAATGGATCGGGAAAGCATAACAACTGGTCACTGTCCACCAATACCGGGGTTAATCTTTACTCTCCCGGGAAGAATCCAAGAGCAAATCTTCTGTTCCTTACCTTCATTGTAAATACCATCAAAGCTGTTTTTGACAACCAGGATTTACTGCGGGCAGCCATCGTTTCTGCCGGAAACTCCCATCGTTTGGGAGCCAACGAAGCACCGCCCGCCATTATCTCCACCTTCCTTGGAAGCGAATTAAACAGGATGCTGGATCTCCTGGAAGAGAATGTTGGTGAAAATAAAATGACCCGGGACGAAAAAACAGCACTTAAACTGGACATCGGCCGCATTCCTGAAATCCTGCTGGATAATACAGACAGGAACAGAACCTCACCTTTTGCCTTTACCGGCAACAGGTTTGAATTCCGTGCCGTCGGTTCCTCGGCAAACTGTGCTTCTGCAATGATCGCATTGAATTCGGCAGTTGCAGCTCAATTGGTTGAGTATAAAAAAGAAATTGATCAATTGATGGAGAAAGAAGTTAAAAAGGATGAAGCTATGTTTCAGATCCTGAAGAAATACATCAAGAGCTGTAAGGCCATCCGTTTTGATGGAAATGGTTATAGCGATGAATGGGTAATTGAAGCCAGCAAGCGGGGATTGACTAATATTAAAAGTGTACCGGAAGCTCTTGAAGCTTATCTTTCCGATGAATCCCGCAAAGTATTTGAAAGCCTGGGAATTTTTACTGATGTTGAACTGGAAGCGCGTGTAGAGGTTGAACTGGAAAAATATACCAAAAAGGTACAGATTGAATCCAGAGTTCTTGGCGATCTTGCTATTAATCACATTGTTCCGATTGCAGTAGCCTATCAGACTTCGTTGATTGAAAACGTGAAAGGATTGAAGCAGCTGTTCTCTGATGAGGAATTTAAAGAATTAGCAGGGGCAAGATTAAAACTAATCAGGAAGATTTCAGGACATATTTCTACAATTAAAGCACAGGTAAATGAAATGATTGAGGCCCGTAAAGTAGCCAATGTGATTGAAAACGCAAAAGAAAAAGCCTATGCCTATGAGAGAACAGTGCGTCCATTCCTGGACACCATCCGCTATCATATTGACAAACTGGAACTGGTTGTAGACAATGAATTATGGCCCCTTCCCAAATACAGGGAATTATTGTTTGCCCGATAACGTTAAATCAATCGTTTCGTTTGACCGGAGGAGCTATAATGCCCAGGGATGGCACATTGCCTTTAGAAAAATAAAAAAGGGCAAATTGTATTTTTGCCCTTTTCCTGAACAGATATCTTAATTTAATCAAACATATCTTTTACTTTATCGAAAAAATTCTTCTTCTGTCCTTCAGGGAACTCAAAGTTTCCAGAGGTCTGAAGCTTTTCAAGAATCTTTCTCTCTTCCGGGGTAAGTTTCTGGGGAACCCAGGCATGAATTTTAACCAGTAAATCTCCTTTCCCGTATCCGTTTACATCAGGTAAACCTTTACCTCTCAAACGAAGTACCTTTTCAGGTTGTGTTCCTGCCTCAATCTTTATTTTTACTTTCCCATCAATAGTAGGAATTTCTGTGGTAATACCCAATGCTATATCCGGAAATGAAAGGAAAAGATTATAAATTAAATCATTTTCATCACGGATCAGTTCAGGATGCTCTTCTTCGGAGATTAGAATAAGAAGGTCTCCGGGGATGCCGCCTCGTCTGGCTGCATTACCTTTACCTGACAGAGACAGTTGCATTCCTTCGGCTACCCCTGCCGGAATCTTAGCAGTAATAATCTCTTCTCCCAGGACGATACCTTCACCGTAACAAGCATTACACTTTTCAGAAATGATTTTTCCTTCACCTCCACAGGTCGGACAGGCTGAAGTGGTTTGCATCTGACCTAAGAAAGTATTGCTGATACGGGTTACTTGTCCGGTACCCCTGCAGGTCGTACAGGTTTTGAATCCGCTGCTTCCCCGGGCACCGCTTCCGTGACACTCCTGACAGGTTACATATTTCTTTACTTTTAATTTTTTCTCTGATCCGTGAGCTACTTCATTGAGATCCAGGGAAACTTTTACCCGCAAATTGGAGCCATGATTTACACGCTGGCTTCTTCCTCCCGAACTGAATCCGCCGAAACCTCCAAAGCCTCCGCTTCCAAAGATGTCACCGAACATTGAGAATATATCATCCATCGTTCTGGCTCCACCAAATCCACCTTGTCCTCCTAATCCGGCATGGCCAAATTGGTCGTATCTTTGCTTTTTTTCAGGATTGCTCAAGATTTCATAAGCTTCGGCTGCTTCCTTGAATTTTTCTTCAGATTCTTTATCGCCCGGGTTTTTATCCGGATGGTATTGTATTGCTTTTTTCCTGTACGCCTTCTTTATCTCGTCAGGGCTGGCATCTTTATTAACTCCTAATACTTCGTAATAATCTCTTTTTGACATTTTTAGCTTTTTGAGTGATCTTTACTTTCTGATTTTTATTCGCCAACAATAACTTTGGCAAACCGGATCACCTTATCATTAAGATAATATCCCTTTTGGATTACATCTATAATTTTACCCTTCATCTCATCCGATGGAGCAGGTATCTTGGTCACAGCCTCATGTAAATCGGTATTGAAAACCTCTCCCATAGCTGCTATTTCTTTTAATCCATTTTGATTGGCAAAATCTTTAAATTTATTGTGTATGAGTGTAACTCCTTCTTTGGTTGCTTCCAAATCCAAGCCTTTTTCTATTGATGAAACAGCTCTTTCCACATCGTCCATTACAGGAAGAACATTTCGCATTACTGATTCACCAGCCGAGCGGGTTAATTCCATCTTTTCACGCAAAGTACGTTTGCGGTAGTTGTCAAATTCGGCTGAAAGACGAAGATATTTATCATTTATTTTAGCAAGATTATTCTCCAATTCGGCAATGATTGTCTCAAAAGGCACCGTTTTTTCCTCTTTCTCTTCGGACTCTTCAGTTGCTGCTTCCGGAGATATGTCTAATTTTCCTTCTGCATTTTCGTTCAAGTCTTTTGAGGCTGATTCATCATTGGAAATATTTTCAATATTCTCTTGCTGATTTCCGTTATTATATTCCTTGTTTTCTTTTTTGCTCACGATCTGTTATTTTTATTTTTTTAATGATTTTGCCAACAAAATTGATTCCTCAAAAAATTTGCCAAAATAAAATGAAGGACAAATTGACGTATGAAATAGAATGTTCCTGACAAAAAATCCATTACAAAAATAGATCAAAAAGAGAAGGGAGCATCACCTTTGAAGAAAAAATAAAAAATGCAGTTATTGACGGATTATATTGGCTCCAATAGCATTCAGCCGAATGTCAATATTTTCATAACCTCGATCAATTTGTTCAATATTATCAATAGTCGAAGTTCCATTTGCTGAAAGGGCAGCAATTAATAAGGCTACCCCTGCCCTGATATCCGGGGATGTCATCCTTGCGCATCTTAGAAGGGGATGTTTATCAAGACCAATTACGGTTGCCCTGTGGGGATCGCAAAGAATGATTTTTGCTCCCATATCCATCAGACGGTCTACAAAGAACAAACGACTCTCAAACATTTTCTGATGAATCAGAACACTTCCCTTGGCCTGGGTTGCAAGAACGAGAAAGACACTCAGCAAGTCAGGGGTTAAACCAGGCCATGGAGCATCAGCGATAGTCATAATTGAACCATCTATAAAAGATTCAATTTCATAATGATCCTGAGGAGGAATTAAAATATCATCATCTATATTCTGCAGCTTAATCCCAAGTTTCTCAAAGGAGGCAGGGATAATACCAAGATGATGAAATCCTGTATTTTTTATTGTTATTTCAGATCCGGTCATTGCAGCCAGACCAATAAAACTACCTACTTCTATCATATCAGGTAGAAGTTTGTGCGAACAGCCCTGAAGAGAAGTTACCCCTTCAATAGTCAAAAGATTTGAACCGACACCATTGATCTTTGCCCCCATAGAAATCAACATTTTACAAAGCTGCTGAATATATGGTTCACAGGCAGCATTGTAAATTGTAGTAATTCCATTTGCCAGAGAAGCTGCCATGATAAGATTGGCTGTTCCGGTTAGAGAAGCTTCATCCAGCAACATGTAACATCCCGTCAGTTTTTTGGCTTTTATTTTATAACAGGATGTCGTTTTATCAAATTCAAAATCGGCACCTAAAGCTTCGAACCCCCGAAAGTGGGTATCAAGTCTTCTTCTTCCGATTTTATCACCCCCGGGTTGAGGAATGCAACCAACTCCAAATCTTGCCAATAGAGGGCCAAGTATCATAATTGAGCCTCTTAGGCTCGCACCTTTTTTAAAAAACTCAGGTGTTGAGAGATAATCGATATTAAGTTGATCCGCTTGAAATGTAAACACACCATGTGATGGGTGCGTCACTTTAGTCCCAAGATCTTTTAGAATTTCAACAAGTTTTATCACATCCTGAATTTCAGGTATGTTGTATACAGAAACCTGTTGATTGGTTAGAAGTGTGGCACAAATTATTTGTAATGCTTCATTTTTAGCTCCCTGGGGTGTGAGTTCACCCTTTAGTCGCTTTCCTCCTTCAATAATAAATCGTGCCATTAGAAACAGCTATTTCTCTCTTTTACGATTTGAGGATGGTATATAATTTATTTTTCCTCGTTTTCCTTGTGGTTTAAAAATTTCATTTGATTCCTGCAAGTGAAGATCGGGTCTGGGCTTAAGTTTCCCTTTTGACATCTCATTTAAATCCAGCAGTATTTTAGAATCTTCAACAGCATCCTTATTCCAAAGAAGATATGCTTTTTTCATCTGATTGGCAATAAGTTCAATGTTGGTATTCTTTGCCGGGTCATCATCGTCCATATTGGCAGTAGTAGTGATAAATTGTTCTACTATTTTCCCATAATGACGATACTTAATTTCAGATTGCTGATATGGCACAAGTTTGGGCTTTTCAGCGAATGTCTCAGGTCTGGGTGGATCATAAGGATAATCAATATCTAATTTGAAATCAGATATGATGGCGATATGATCCCATAATTTATGCTTAAATTCATTGATATCCCTCAGGTACGGGTACATAGTGCCCATTACATCTATAATAGCTTTTACGGCCGTCATGCGTTCCTGCCGATCTTCTATCGTCATTATATGATGAACCATTTTGTGAATATTCCTCCCGTATTCAGGAAGTTTCATCTTTTGGCGCTGAGTATTATAATCTTGTTCTATCATCGTTATATTTTACCGGGAATATTAAAAATAAAATCCCTGATACAAAGCTATAGTTTTTAATAAAGAATTCAAATTTTTAATTTTCATCGGATTCAACAGAAATCTTAAGTTTGGCAAATTTGAGAAGTAGCTGTTTTTCACCGGCATTCGGGAAAAATACTTTTGCTTTTTTAGCAGGCATTTCTCCTTCAATAGCGATGACCTTCCCCCTTCCGAATCTTTGATGTTCCACAAACATCCCGGTTTTAATGCTTTCGGGATCGTCTCCTTCGAAATTCTCAGATGTCACCGGACGAAGAGGAATTCTTTGTCCGGGAATAGTGGTACGAGGTGAAGGAGATACAGACTCTTCCCTTCTTGGGCGCAAAGGATTGATATTCTCGGAAATTATTTCATTATTCCTGAACATGGGAATTGACCGGCTATTTACAATGTTCAGATATTCCTGATCTATTTCTCCTATAAAACGACTCGGATTACAAAACTCGGCTTTTCCCCAACGGAATCGCTGTTGTGCGAAAGATAACCACGCTTGATTCTTTGCACGGGTCAGAGCAACGTAAAAGAGTCTTCTTTCTTCTTCAAGTTCTGCTAATGTGAGTGTGCCGGAAAATCCTGAAGGGAAAAGATTTTCTTCGAGTCCGACAATGAAAACATTTTTAAATTCAAGGCCTTTGGAAGAATGTACAGTCATTAGTGTCACTCTATCTTTATCCTCATCTTTATCAGTGTCCTGATCGGTAAGCAGAGCAATATCCTGCATAAATTCAGCTAATGTGTCAGGTCGTCCTTCTTCGATGGCATTAAGGGAAAATTCCTGAACTGCGTTTAATAACTCCTGAGTGTTCTCATACCTACTGACATTTTCGGGAGATTTATCGTGATAAAGTTCTTTTAAAATACCTGATTCGGAAGCAATACGGTTAGCCATGGCGTAAGCTTCGGAGGTTCCGGCTGTTTCAACAAAACTATTGATTAACCCTGTAAATTCAGCTATTTTCTTTATGGTACCTGCATTGAGACCCGCCTGATGCATTTTTTCGGGATCTGTGGCAATTTCCCAGATACTGAATCCCTGGGCAGCTGCACTCTCCTCCAGTTTCCCTAACGTGGTTGAACCGATCCCCCTAACCGGATAGTTGATGATTCTTTTGAAAGCTTCATTATCTCCCGGATTGATTGTCAACCTGCAATAGGCAAGAATATCCTTTATTTCTTTACGGGCATAGAACGAGAGACCACCGAATATTTTGTAAGGAATGTTCTTTTTCCTAAGTACTTCCTCAAATACGCGTGACTGTGCGTTAGTACGATAGAGAATAGAAAAATCGGAATAATTATCGTAATCTCTCATCCTTCTGTCAAAGATTTCATTAGCTACTAAATAGCCTTCTTCCTGTTCGTTGATGGCATTGATAACTTTAATTTTATCTCCACTCTCATTATTGCTGAAGACATTTTTCTGTAACTGGTGTTTGTTCTTTGATATCAGACTATTGGCTGCATTTACTATTAATTGCGTGGAGCGGTAGTTCTGTTCAAGTTTGTATACTTTATAATCAGGGTAGTCATTCTTGAAATTGAGAATATTTTCAATCCGCGCTCCTCTGAAAGAATAGATACTTTGAGCGTCATCTCCTACAACAGAAATATTATGATGTTTTTCGGCCAATCTCTTTACTATAACGTATTGCGAAAAATTGGTATCCTGGTATTCATCCACCAGAATGTAATGAAAAATATCCTGATATTTTTGCAATATCTCAGGATGATTCCGAAAAAGGATATTGGTAATAAGCAGAAGATCATCAAAATCCATTACCCCCGCGTTTTTACAGCGTCTGGAATATTCCATGTAAATTTCTCCCATTCGCGGGGTTCGTGCAGCCTGATCTATTTCTTTAAACTGAGGATTTTGTAAATAAGCTCCCGGCGTGACAAGATTGTTCTTGGCTGTGGATACTCTGTTCAAAACCAGACCCGGTTTATAGGTATTTTCTTCCAGATTAAAGCTTTTTATAATCGTTCTGATGAGACTTTTAGTATCCTGAGTGTCATAAATGGTAAAACTCGAAGGATAACCGATGGTTTCATGTTCGATGCGCAGTATTCTTGAAAATATGGAATGAAAGGTACCCATCCATAATTGCCGGGATACGCTGTCGCCTACTACTGAGGCAATTCTTTCCTTCATCTCACGGGCGGCTTTATTTGTGAAAGTAAGAGCCAGAATCGAAGAAGGAGGAACCCCATTATTCAGCAAATGGGCGATACGATAAGTAAGCACCCGTGTTTTGCCGGATCCTGCACCTGCGATAATGAGTGAGGGTCCCTCTGTATTGATTACAGCCTCACGCTGGGCATCGTTAAGATTTTCAAGATATTTATACAACTTATTTTTTATCTGCAAAGATAGCCTGAATGGTGCTAAAAGACGACTTGAATCAATAAAAAATTACTAAATCAAGGAGGTGATAAGAAATATTTGACTGGGAAATCACTATGCGTGATTTCCAATGGTCTTTGACGAACCTTCCCCATACCTTCTCCGTATCATATCCACCATTCAGATAGTATTTAACTACTAATTAGTATAGATGTAGTAGACAAATAGTAGACAAACAGTGGATAAGGTATGGATTTGATATTATTATGGTAAGACGTTAAAAGGGGTAAAATAATCTTCTGGCAACATGATGACCGGGGGAAGGCACACAATTTTAAAGGCAATTTCTTGAAATATTTGATTGGTTGTCGTATTATTTTGTATAATTGTATTATCATAGATGAAGGTTTGGTCCCATGAGAAGAATTCATTTGAGAAGATTATTTTATCTCGGCGGTTTTTTGTTATTGTTTTTCCTTCAGGGAGAAATTTATGCTCAATCTTTATCTGCTCCAACAGCTTCTTATTCTGAATTGACCTCGTATCCAATCTTTACACATAAAGACAGAATATATTATTTCTGTGGAACAGGCGAACATCAAAATGGTCTTTTAACTGCCGCTTCCTCTGGTCAAACCGTGACCTTTACCTGGGAAAAATACAATCCTGCCACCGGTAGTTTTGATTTTGTTCTCGCAGAAAGTGCTGTTTCTTCCTCTTTGTCCGGATTAGCTGATGGAGGATATCAGGTTAGATTTACGGAATCCGGGAATGAATATGTTTTTCGCGCTTGGGTATTTAATTCGTGGATTAATCCAGTAGCTGCAATATCCGAATCAAATTGTGAATCATTCGACCTTCATGGAGCTGCAACTGGTTCGGTTTTCACTTATTACGATTTGAGTTCTAAACAACCGGTTTCAGTCGATCCTGCTTACAAATACGACTGGAAGACAGATAATAAAGTTATTGCATCTATTCAAAATTACCGTGTCAGTCCTCCTCCCTCGAAAAATACTGTTTACAGATTAGAAGTTACGGATAGAACAGGTTGTAATTATTTTAGCGATATTTCTTATGAATCAATTGTAGCCAAAGCTGCTTTTAAATGGAGTACTGATCAGAAAGCAGATCCTCAGTTTTCTAATCTTGAAGCTCCGGCAAAGATCAATTTTCAGAATGAATCTGAAAATGCCGATGCTGATAAATATGAATGGTTCCTTTTCAGAGACAGAGATGATATCAATAAGCAAAGTTCCGTGGAGGGTAAAAAAGATTCTTTCCTGGTAAAAATATATGACGTGAATCCGTCCTATATTTATCAAAATTCAGGGAGGTACATGGTAAAATTAGTAGCTGCAAAAGAATCTCCAAATTATACCTGTCGCGATACATTCTATCTTAAAGATGACATAGTTGTTGATACTTCCTTGGTTAAAGTGGCTCCTGTTTTTACACCCAATGGTGACGGAGTCAATGATATCTTGATAATAAAAACAAGATCCCTAAAATCATTGGACTTCCAGATATTTAACCGCTGGGGCAATTCTGTTCATCATTTTTATAAAAATGATTATATCCCTGAGGATTCTGAAGTTGCTGCCTGGAATGGCAAAATTGGGGATAAAATCGCTTCCCCGGGGGTTTATTTCTATGTGGTCGATGCACTGGGACGGGATGGAGTGCACCGAAAAAAGAAAGGATTTATTCAGTTGATCTGGTAAATCGTTAAATCCAATTTTGAATTTTATGAACGAAAATTTATATAAACTTCGACAAATTCTATTGGAACAGAGAGAATGGCCTCTGTTGTATTATTTCAAATTTATTGTTCCAAACGACAAAACAAAAATTGAAGCGGTAAAGCTTCTTTTTTTGGATCCTTCCAGGATAGAATACAAAACCTCAAAGGATATCCATTACATTGGCATTTCCTGCAAGCAGTATATGCCGGATGCCGATTCTATAATAGAGATATATCGGAAAGCCGGTTTGGTGGAAGGATTAATCGCTCTTTGAATTGGAACCAATGATTTGTTATAAACCGATTAAGGAATGATTTATTTAACTATAATGGATAAAAGAATAATGATGCTGATCATAGCATCATTGATGTTTTTACAGTCTGCAGTTTCACAGGATCTTCGGGAAAAAATTTTAACATTACCGGATGTTATCTCGGTGGAAAAGATGGCAAATAACCCCTTTTTTCTGGAATCTTATGTCATCATGATTAAACAACCTCTTGATCACCAGAAGCCTGAATTAGGATTTTTTCCGCAAAGAGTTATACTCTCGCATCTTAGCTATACGGAACCGGTCGTTTTCATTACTGAAGGTTATAACGCAGACAATGAAATAGGCCCAAGATATTTAAATGAATTATGTCCTATCTTATATGCTAACCAGGTTTTTGCTGAACACCGTTATTTTGGGAAATCTGTACCGGATTCGATGAAATGGAAATACCTGACAGTAGAAAATGCTGCTGCGGACCACCATCATATCACTGAAATATTCAAACAAATTTATTCCGGGAAATGGGTCAGCACGGGCATCAGTAAGGGAGGTCAGACTTCATTATTCTACCGTTTATTATATCCTGGTGATGTGACGGGAACTGTTGCGTATGTTGCACCTCTGAATTATTCAGATGAAGAGAAACGTCACGATCGTTTTATACGACATAAAGCAGGAACTGAAGAAGAAAGAAAAATGGTGATGAATTTCCAGCGTGAGGTTTTAAAAAGGAAAGTGGAAATGCTCCCATTATTTGAAAAGTACTGTCAGGGAAAGAAATATGTTTTTAATGCTTCTCTTAGTGAAATTTATGACTATTGTGTTCTGGAATATGCATTTTCCTTCTGGCAATGGTGCCACTCAGTGAAGGAAATTCCATCGGTCAATTCAAAAGACAGTGATTTATTGGCCCATTTCATTAAAGTTGTTTCTCCTGATTATTTTGATCTGGTAAGCGGAAAAGTGGTTATGCCTTTTTTTGTACAGGCTGAGAGACAACTTGGATATTATGCTTATAATACCAGGCCCTTTAAAGGATTGATGCAATTGACCAATACCAAGGGGTATGTTTCAAAGTTATTTGTGCCCCAAGGTGCCATCTTTCCGTACGATGCTGAATTAAGCAGACAGCTCCAAAAATTCTTAAAGCATCAGGCTAAAAATGTTTTGCTGATCTATGGTGAAAACGATCCTTGGACCGCATCAGCTGCAAAGGAAGGCAGAAATAAAAGTGTCAATAGAATTGTTATGAAAGACGGGTGCCATTTGTCTCGTATAAACAATCTTCCCCATAAACAAAAGGAAATGGCTATTGGAATGATAAAAGCATGGTTGAACTGATCCCCTCATTCTCTGTGTGAGTTGTTTTATTCTTTTATTGAAAATTAATGCTTTTGATTACAACTTCGGCGCAGAAAATACGTATTACGATTTGCTTTAATATTGAAAACAATGAAAAAGAAAATCGGAATTATTGGCTCCGGGGTTGTAGGACAAGCTCTTGCTAACGGGTTTCTTAAACATGGTTATGAAGTTTTAATCGGGAGCCGTGAACCTGAAAAATTGACACAATGGAAATCGGGTGCCGGAGAAAAGGGGTCTATCGGGACTTTTAGCGGTGCAGCTTCTTTTGGGGAGATTTTAGTGCTGGCTGTGAAAGGGAATGGCGCAAAAAATGCACTCTTACTTGCTGGAAAAGATAATTTGAAGGGAAAAACAGTTATTGATGCAACGAATCCAATCGCTGAACTTCCTCCTGAAAATGGAGTCTTGCGTTTTTACACTGACTTAAAATTATCCTTAATGGAGCAGTTGCAGCAAACATTCCCGGATGCCTTTTTTGTGAAGGCCTTTAACAGTATTGGAAATGCTCTGATGGTGAATCCTGAATTCAACGGAATCAAACCTTCGATGTTTATATGCGGTAACAGCAAAGAGGCTAAAAAAGAAGTATCCGATATAATTGAATTATTTGGATTTGAAGTTGAAGACATGGGATTTGCAGAAGCAGCAAGAGCCATTGAACCGTTGTGTATTTTATGGTGTATCCCCGGAATTTTGAAAAACCAATGGAATCATGCCTTTAAATTGCTCAAATGAAAATATTTAAAATAGTTTGGAAACTTCTTTTTTAAGTTCATTTAAAGCAATTGTAACCGGATCGTTTTCTTCCTCCATGTAGTTATCAAATATTTTCTTGCTTAGATTTAAAGCAGGGGCATTGTCATCTGTCTCACCTGAAGATCTGTTAATGATTTCTGTCAGTTTTTCCTTTGCTCCTCTGATAGTTTCCCAAAGTATGGGAGAAATATAAATCTGCTGTGAAAGGTTGTGCTCAAATTCCTGCCTGATGTTTGTGAGCAACTCCAGGTGATATTGGCCTGCAAGTTTATCCTGTGGATTTACTCTTATCAAAAGAGATTGGGGAGATATTCTCTCCAGGAAAAGCGTGAATCGCTCATAGGCCTGCAACCTCAGGGGCGTAATTTTTCCCATATTCTGGACTCTGAATTCAAATTCTCTTTGCTTTTGAGAATTTTCAAGCATATCCCGAAAAAGAAAATAAGCCGTCAGGAAAACCACAAGGGCGGGTAATACAATTTTCAGAATTTCCCAAAAAGAATTAATGTCTGTTCCCATAAGTACAATATTAAATTATCGATTCATATTCCTTGTTCGGTTCTCGGCAATGATTTTTTGACCATTGTCTTTGAACTTGTCAGGTGATTGAACTCGAAAAATATCAACATAAAATAGATCACTGTCAGTATCGCAAGAATTCTATAACTTTTTCTCCTGGACTTTTGAAAATACAGAGTCACTATAGCCAGGGCTCCTCCAAGGACTGATTGCCAACCTGAGGCTTTCAAATAATTAACAACTATTGCTGCTTCATCCTTCTCTGTCAAAAAATCTCCAAACAGATTAAAATATAAAGAAGTCAATCCGGTGATTATTAAAATAATCCATCCTATCCTTGCCCAGAATTCCTGTTTTTCAACATAACCCACAATGACAGCAACAACTCCCAGAAAAATTTCCCATTGTGGAATCAGCGCCGGCAAATAGAATTGGGAATAAGTCATGTATCCAGAATTAAGATTAAGATGCAAAATAACAAAATTCCTTCGTATCCGTATTTATCTCTGATCAATATTATTCCTGATTAAGAATTGAAGTATTTTTGTCACTTTAAATTTTTAAAATGAATAATGAATTAACTGTAAACCCGAAAGCTAAGGGTTTAATTTTTGATATAGATGGAACCATTGCAGACACAATGCCGATTCATTTTATCGCATGGAGAAAAGTGTGTGCTGAACAGGGAATCACCTTTACTCCTGAATTATTTGTTGAAGTTACCGGTATGCCTTCCTTGGAGACAAGTCAATATTTGAAAAAAAAATTTCATAAAAGTTTTGATGAGAACGAATTTTCTTTGAGGAAAGAAGAACTTTTTGAAAAGAATATGGATAAAACCGAACCTATTACCCCGGTGGTTAATTTGATCCGCAAATACAAAGGGAAACTGCCAATGGTTTGTGGAACGGGGGGAGCTCAGTATTTAGCCTGGAAAACTTTAAGAATTGTTGGCGTTGACGATTGTTTCGAACACGTGGTATCTGCAGAGACAGTCACGAATCATAAGCCTCATCCGGAGACTTTCCTTAAAGCAGCTGAATTAATTAATGTTTCCCCTCAGGATTGCCAGGTTTTTGAAGACGGCAAACTCGGAATTGAAGCAGCTGCTACAGCCGGGATGATGTGTACTGATGTTACCAATTATTATAAGGTCACGACAGGACGTGAAATCTGATACTATTGTTTGCTGTTCAGTTGGTTTCGCATCTTTTCTTTACTCCTTATGATAAGATGTTTTCCTGTTGCAATAGTTTTTAGTAATTTAGAAGATTGGTTTTTAGTTTATTTATGGATTTTAAAATAATATCTGATTTTAGTCCGACAGGTGATCAGCCTGAAGCCATCGACCAGTTAAGTAACGGGATACTGTCAGGTGTTCCTTGTCAAACACTGTTAGGGGTCACTGGTTCCGGGAAAACATTTACGATGGCCAATGTAATTGAAAGAGTGCAGAAACCTACTTTGATCCTGAGCCATAATAAGACACTGGCTGCACAACTTTACGGAGAAATGAAGCAATTTTTCCCTGAGAATGCGGTAGAATACTTTGTCTCTTATTACGATTATTATCAGCCGGAAGCTTATCTTCCCGTTACAGACACCTATATAGAAAAGGACCTTTCTATAAATAAGGAAATTGAAAAATTAAGATTGAGTACTACATCAGCTTTACTCTCCGGGAGAAAGGATGTGGTCGTGGTCTCCTCGGTATCTTGTCTTTATGGTATAGGAAATCCGAACGATTTTCATGCCAATGTTACTACCGTCCGGGTAGGTGAAAAAGTAAGCCGTAATGCTTTTCTCCACAAATTGGTTGATGCCATGTACTCACGCAGTGAGGTACTTTTTGAGCGAGGGAATTTCAGGGTTAAGGGCGATACGGTGGATGTGTTTCTGGCTTATGCTGATGAAGCTGTGCGGATTGTTTTTTTCGGAGATGAAATAGAAGAGATTGCAACTTTTAACCCGGATACCGGATATGCCATAAAAGATGAGCAGATGGCCACCATTTATCCTGCTACTATTTTTGTGACTACAAAAGATACCATTCAAACTGCGATACGGCAAATTCAGAATGATCTGGTTGCCTATGTCGATTTTTTTAAAAGACAGGGTAAACATCTTGAAGCCAAACGAATAGAGGATCGGGTGACTTATGATCTGGAGATGATACGGGAATTGGGTTATTGTCCCGGAATTGAAAATTATTCAAGATATTTTGACCATCGGGCACCTGGCTCCAGGCCTTTCTGTCTGATTGATTATTTCCCGGACGATTTTCTGATGATCATTGACGAAAGTCATGTAACAATGCCACAGATCCATGCCATGTATGGAGGTGATCGGTCAAGGAAAGTAACGCTTGTCGATTATGGATTTCGTCTTCCGGCTGCCATCGATAACCGTCCGCTTAAGTTTGAAGAGTTTGAAGATGTTGTAAAGCAAATTGTTTTTGTCAGCGCCACTCCAGCGGACTATGAACTGGAGAAAAGTGAGGGGGTCGTGGTGGAACAGATTATCCGGCCTACCGGATTGCTGGATCCAAAGATTGAAGTAAGGCCAAGGAGCAACCAGATCGATGATCTGATGGAAGAAATCCATCAAAGAAGTGAAAAAAATGAGAGAATCCTTGTGACGACCCTCACCAAACGCATGGCCGAGGAATTGACAAAATACCTTAACAGGTTAAATATTCGTTGCCGCTATATCCATTCTGATGTAGAAACCATGGAGCGGGTGCAGATCATGGAGGATTTGCGGAAGGGTGTATTTGATGTACTGGTCGGGATCAACCTATTGCGTGAAGGGCTTGATCTTCCGGAAGTATCCCTTGTGGCAATTCTGGATGCTGATAAGGAAGGTTTTTTGCGCTCCGAGCGATCCCTGACACAAACGGCGGGAAGAGCTGCCCGTAATCTCAACGGAACGGTCATTATGTATGCAGATAAGATTACTGAATCGATGCAGAAGACCATTGATGCATCTAATTATAGAAGGAACAAACAAAACAATTATAATATTGCCAATGGAATTGTTCCTACACAAATTGTAAAACCTACACGGGAAATTATTGGACTGGAATATCGACCAGAAACATCACCTCGTTCTGGAGTTTATGTCTCCCCCGAGAATGCAGACGTCGCTGCCGATCCCGTGGTACATTATATGAGCGCCGATGCCCTTGAGAAGTCTATCTTAAAGACGAAAAAAGAGATGGAGAAAGCTGCCAAAGAACTTGATTTTATTGAAGCCGCCCGGTTGAGGGATGAAATGTACCGTTTGCAGGAATTGTTAAGTGAGAGGAAAAATGGATAAAATCGTTGCTGCAGTAACCATTGCCATGATTCAGGAAAATGAGGGTGACCCGAGGAGAATCGAGCATTCGATGAAAGTATTTGCTTATGCTCAGAACCTTGGTGTTCTTGAGGATCTTGAACCTGAGAAACAGCAAATATTGGAGATAACAGCCTTGCTACATGATATAGGGATTCATGTGTCAGAACAAAAATACAATTCTTCTGCAAGCAACTACCAGGAAATTGAAGGACCTCTTGTGGCCGGTGAAATATTAAGGAAAATGCAGTTGCCTCCGCATGTAGTTGAGCGGATTTGTTACATTATATCCCGCCATCATACTTATAGTGCCATTGATGGAATTGATTTTCAGTTATTGGTGGAGGCAGATTTTCTGGTTAATTCTGTCGAGGATAAGATGAGCGAATCGCAAATTACCAGCTTCCCCCAAAAATATTTCAAATCCAAAAGCGGCAAGTACTTTCTGAGAATGTTGTTTCCTGATTATTTCAAGGATTTAATTTAAGTGAACAAGACATGCGTATGCGGTAAAATTGACTTGTAATTTCTCCGGTCCCATACCATAAGCATCGACTAAGCCTTGTATTGGACTTGGTATGGAGTTGGTACGGACCTGGTCATAGGGTTCTATGTTATAATGAAGGGAAAAATAATGTTGCAAACAACTTCCTGTAATCTACAGTCCAACAGCTAAAGTCTATACGACAGAGGTTGGTTTGCAGTATTCATGACTTTACCCGGTACAGATTTCACTTTTATCTGATTTCACTGATACATGGTTTTTTAGCATAAAGGCCAATGTTTACAAGTAATAGAGGTGTATCAAGGGTGTATCAAATAAAAACCGAAAACATCAGTTTTTTACAAAGAGGAGCCTTCGCTGATTCAATTTTCACTCAATCTTTAATGTATAATCTGATACAGGTGTGATACACCTGTAAAGCTTGTTTTTAAAGAGATTTGGGGAGATGCAGGGTGTATCACAAATTCTCTCTTCAGTTTTTAGCGGTGCACCGCGTCTCTATTAAGCCTTGGACTGAACTTGGTACGGACCTGGTAAGAAAAAGGCTGCCTTTTAGGGGCAGCCTCCTATATTAATTTAAAGACGAATATTCTCCTGAGCTGTAATTAATTTCTCAGCGATTCAAGCCTTTCTTTGAGTATTTTAATCTTCTCTTCTGCATCTGCTTGTTTCTTTTTTTCAAGTTCTACTACCTGAGCAGGGGCATTTTTAACAAACCTTTCGTTGCTCATTTTCTTCATCACCGAATCAAGGAATCCCATTGTATATTTCAGTTCCTCTTCGATTTTGGAAATTTCTTCTTCAACATTGACAGCGCTGCCAAGCGGGATATAAAAAGCAGAAGTCCCAACCCTGAATGACATCGATCCTGAGACTTCTTCGTTTACCTCCTTAAGCTCAGAAAGATTTCCCATCTTTACAAGAACAGGATTCAATTCAGGAACATATCCTTTTTCCCCAGGTATTATACACAATGAAAGTGGTTCTTTGTTGGCAATCTCCTTTTCCTTACGAATGGCGCGTATGCCTGCAATAGCTTCCTTGAGCATCTCAAACTTTTCAGTCACTTCTGCATCAGGAGCAACAGAGGCAGGCCAGGATTGAACCATTATGGATTGCCCCGGTTTCCTTTCTTTCAACAGTTGCCAGATCTCTTCGGAGATGAACGGCATGAAAGGATGAAGAAGGCGCAGTACCTGATCAAAGAGTTCAATGGCTTCATCGTAAGTCTTTTGGTCAATAGGCTGCTGATAAGCCGGTTTAATGATTTCCAGGAGCCATCCTGAAAATTCATCCCGAATGGTATTGTATATCAACATTAATGCATCACTCAGCCGGTATTTGGAGAAATGATCATCAATGGTCAGGATAACCTCACTGAGCTTGATCTTAAACCATTCGATGGCCAGTCTGGAATGTTCAGGCTGAGCCAAAGCCGGATCAATTTCCCAGCCTTTAATCAGCCTCAGAGAGTTCCATATCTTTGAACTAAAGTTTCTTCCCTGTTCAGGCAAAGATTCGTCAAAAAGCAAATCTCCTCCTGCAGGTGAGCAAAGCAACATCCCGACACGAACTCCATCAGCCCCATATTTTTTCATGAGTTCGATGGGATCGGGTGAGTTGCCAAGCTGCTTTGACATTTTCCTTCCTTTTTTATCACGGACCATCCCGGTGAAATAGACATCTTTAAAAGGAAGGTCATTTCTCAGTTGGTAGCCTGACATGATCATTCTGGCTACCCAGAAGAAAATAATATCATGTCCGGTAACCAAAAGATTGGTGGGATAGTAATAATTGATTTCTTTATTTTCAGGATGACAAACTCCATCAAATACAGATATTGGCCAAAGCCAGGAAGAGGCCCAGGTATCCAGTACGTCTTCTTCCTGCCGCAAATCATTTATATTCAGATTCTGATTGCCTGATTTTTCTTTTGCCAGAGCTAATGCTTTCTCCTCATTTTCGGCCACCACAAAGGAGCCGTCAGCAAGGTAATAAACGGGTATCCGGTGCCCCCACCACAACTGGCGGGAAATACACCAGTCTTTGATATTTTCCATCCAATGGCGGTAAAGATTCTTGAATTTGGATGGATAAAACCTGATTTGGTCTGATTCAACTGCATCCAGGGCTGGTTTAGCCAACTCTCCCATTTTCAGAAACCATTGGGCAGAGAGCTTTGGTTCGATAGGAACATCTGTTCGTTCAGAGAATCCGACTTTATTATTATAATCTTCAATTTTAACGAGGTTTCCTGCTTTCTCGAGCATCGGAACAATCTGCTTGCGTGCCTCAAACCGGTCAACGCCAACCAGAAGCTGGGCTTTCTCGTTCAAAGTTCCGTCGTCATTGAAAGTATCAATAACTTCGAGGTGATGACGGAGACCTATTGCATAGTCATTCTCGTCGTGGGCCGGTGTAATTTTCAGACAACCGGTTCCAAATTCCATATCCACATAATCGTCCTGGATAATGGGCACCAGCCGGTTGATCAAGGGAACAAAAACCTTTTTGCCAACCAGATGATGGAATCGTGGGTCATTGGGATTAACGCAAACGGCAGTATCACCTAAGATAGTCTCTGGACGTGTGGTTGCAACGGTTACGTATTGATCCTCTGTTCCTTCAATCCTGTATCTTACATAGTAGAGTTTGGATTTTTCTTCCTTGTAATTGACTTCTTCGTCTGAAACGGCTGTTTTGGCGGCCGGATCCCAGTTCACCATTCTGACTCCCCGGTATATGTATCCTTTTTCATAAAGATCAATAAATACCCTGATCACGGAATCAGACCGGGTTTTGTCCATCGTAAAACAAGTGCGGTCCCAGTCGCAGGAGGCTCCCAGCTTCTTTAACTGTTCAAGGATAATTCCTCCGTGTTTATGAGTCCATTTCCAGGCGTGTTCCAGAAACTCTTCCCTGGAGAGGCTGTCTTTGCTGATCCCTTCACTGAGAAGTTTGGCAACAACCTTTGCTTCTGTTGCAATCGAAGCATGATCAGTTCCGGGAACCCAGCAGGCATTTTTCCCCTGCATCCTGGCACGGCGGATCATGATATCCTGAATCGTGTTATTCAGCATATGTCCCATATGAAGCACTCCCGTCACGTTTGGCGGAGGAATCACGATAGTATAAGGCTCTCGTTCATCGGGTTCCGAATGAAATAGCTTGTTTTCCAGCCAGTATTTATACCATTTATCCTCTACTGTCGTAGGATCATATTTGCTTGGGATCTCCATAATTGCCATTTTCTTGAACTAAATCTTTAAAGGGTACAAAAGTAGAAAAAAGTCAGTTTAATAGTTCCGGAAATCTGGTGTTTTGCAGAAACTTCACGATTCTGAAAGAGGACCGCGGAAATAATGACCCCATTTATTAAAAAATAACATAAACTATAATTTTTTTTCATAAATTGATTCTATAAAAGGATCTTATGGTATGAACACCTATATTGAAAGCATAGTTTCCTTAAATCATCCCCCTTCAGGAGCCAGTCTATACGATCCAAGATGGAAAAGCAAACGACAAGAGATCCTTGAAAGGGATCAATACCGGTGTGTAAATTGTAAATCTGAAAATAATCTTGAGATTCATCTTCGTCAGTACCATTATTCGGTAACACTCAAGGCATTCAAAAACCCCTGGGAATACGAGGATAATCTGCTTGTAACACTTTGTGAAAATTGTCATAAAGCCGGACATGGTTTGTATCAGGTGCCGGTTAAAAATGTTCAATAAAATTTCATGATCACTGAATATGGGATTTCTAAATCTTTTCAGAAAGAACAGTACCAACAAAGCAGGAGAGAATCATAGCGATAACACTCTCCCGGTAGTTTCAAAGACCTTGTTTATTGAGGATCAGGATCCACTTGAGAAAATGGATATGAATCCTGGTAAAGGGGAAATAAAGGGCATTGAGGAAATTTATACCTTCCTGCAGAAAGATTATGAATCAAGGGGATATAATGATGCTTTAACCAATCCTGATGAAAGTTACCGGACAGACAACATCGATCTGCTGAATAATGATCTGGCCATATTGATTCAAAAGGTGACCACCTATTATGAAGATTTGCTGAAAGAAATCGATTTTCATATCCTCTCAAGGGGCAGGGCCGGATTGATCGATTTGGTAGAAACACTCAAAACCCGGAAAGAACTGGTAGAGGACCATTTGCGGAAAGTGAACCAGATCAGGTATGATATGGAAAACAACGAGGGAATGTCCCAAAGGATCATTCTTTCTTATCAAAGAGGATTTATGCGCGGTTTATCTGCCCTTACCATGGCAGACGTCTTAAAAAAAGATATTTGATTCAAATGAAACGAGCCTCGATGTTTTCCTGAACCGCATATAAGGTAGAAGCGTTATTAGAATCGTTCGTGTAAATTCGTCCTTAATTCGTGAAATATAAAAAATGAAAAGCAAATTATCATCAGATGAAAGATCTGTGGATTAAATTCGGTTGTTTCATTACGGGTTACAATTATAGAATCATAAAGAACTCCAGTGAAGGGAGTGCAAAAGCGGTTAAGAAATATCTTTCAGCCGTGTTGATTATCAGCATCCTCTGGGGGTTCATCGGTTATGCTTTTACCCAAAGATATCTTCACGGGGACAAAACGGTGTCTGTCATCGGGTCGATTGTGATGATAATCATGGTGATCCAGGTCGAACGGCAAATCATTCTCACGATCGGAAAGAATCGCTGGGCAAGGGCTTTTCGGATTATCATCGGTCTCGTTATGGCAATCATTGGTTCTGTTATTCTGGATCAGATCATTTTCAAAGATGACGTGGAAAAACAAAAGATGCAGAATGTAATCCTGGAAGTGGATAAAATGCTGCCCGTAAAGACCAAGGAGCTGGATCTCCAGATTCAGAATCTCATTTCTCAGATCAATGCAAAAGAAAGGGAAAGAGCTGAGATCAATAATGCAAACCCCTTTGAAAAGCAAAATACGGTTGAAACGAAAAATATTCCAACCCGAATGAAAATGTCTGATGGCATTTACAGGGATACTATTATCACAAAAAGAGACATAAAAATTGAAGATGTTCCCAATCATAAACTCGCTGTAATCCCTCAGATAACTGATCAGATTCAGCAGCTTACCCGGCAACGGATCGAAAATGAAAACATGAAATTACACATGCAGGATACTTTAACCAATCAAATGCAGTCAAAAGTGGGATTCCTTGATGAATTAAATATCTTGTTTTCCATTTTATTTACCTCAAGAATTGCCTTGTTTATCTGGTGCTTGTTGTTCCTCTTTTTCTTTTCAATTGAATTGTTTGTTTTGGTGAATAAAATCTGGGATCAAAGAAATGATTACGACCAGACCATTATCCACCAGATGGACATGAGGATAAAAATGCTGGAACATCTTTCTGAAAAAGGACCAAAGTCTGAGGTCGCTACCGGCAGAAGTAACATACTCTGAGGAGTTTTTAAAATGCTTTGTTTGCGTGGATTTTTAAATAAATTTTCCTGATAGATCTTATCTTAAATAATCCTGATTATTATCTTTTTTACAAATTTTTAAATGAATAATTTGTAATCATTACAAATATTTAATAGGTTTGAGCCTGAAAAATTGAATACAATACTATATGTTTTTTGGTGAGTGCTCATGGTCGCACCTAAACTTATCTATGAATAATTTTAAAATTTTTGTTGTCGTATTTTTTATTATCCCTTTTGGATTACAGGCACAAGAGAAAATGTCCGGTTCCCGGAAAAATCCTGTCAGAGAACTGATTCAGACATCGGAATATTCCAACGGGACAGGTTTCCTGATATCAGATGATGGTTACATAGTCACCTGTCATCATGTGGTTGAAGATGCTAAAGTGGTTAACATCAGAGGAATCAATGGTAATTTTGATAGGGATATTAAAGCCGCCATAGTTGCGAAGGACAGTAAACATGACCTTGCCATTTTAAAGGTCGATTGCAAACTAATAAAAAATGTTCCATTTACGGTAAATTGGAATGCACTGGATGTTGGCCAGGATGTATTTACACTTGGTTATCCTTTGAAAAGTGAACTTGGTGAAGAAATAAAATTGACCAACGGTATTGTTAGCTGCAATTCGGGTTATCAGGGGAACAATGCCATGTACCAGGTCTCTGCTCCGATACAGCCCGGAAATAGCGGCGGTCCTCTGTTTGATAAACAAGGCAATATTGTTGGCGTAATGATTGCCAAGTACACGGCTGCTGAGAATGCAAGTTATGCAGTAAAAGTAAATTACCTGAAAAAGCTGATAGAATCAGTCCCCGATAAAATTATCCTGAATGATTCAAATTTGCTGAACGGAAAACCCTTGACCGAACAGGTTAAGATTGCAAGAAATAATGTCTTTATGATTGAAGTTGTCAACTACAATAACAAATCTATAGCGTCAAAAAACTAAACCTAATTTATAGATTGAAGCCGGATATATTCTGACGATTCTTTTTCTTGTCAATTTTATATCCGGCTTTTTTTATGGTGTTTCCAAAAGGGATAATTATTTTACCCTAAAGATATTTTGATAAGTAATAGTCTTGTTCATTTAATTTTTTAATTACTTTAGCTTTTCATGGAACAATTGTTTTATATAGGCAGGATTGGTGAAAAGGAAGTGCTGCAGATTGAAGCATCTTCCAACGAACCTCATACCCATGATTACGAAGAATTGCTTATCGGGATGGAAGGGGAGCTGGAGCATTTTATCGATTTTGAATCTGGCCACCTTACGGCACCCTTTATCAGTTTTGTGACGAAAGGAAAAATCCATCGCGTGAAGCCTAAAATTAAAGACGGCAAAAGCCGTATCTGGGTAATCCGGTTCAGAAGTGAATTTATTCCTGAAATCACGTTTCATCTGTATTACTATTATCACTTTAATGCTAATCTTCAGATGCAGCCGGGTCCGTGTTTCAATGAAATGGTATCACTCTGTGAACTGATGTACAATGAAACACTGCAGGATGACCCTAGTTTTGCTGTAATCCAACACCTTCTCAGTGCATTGTTCATCAAGATAGAAACCGAGAGGAAAAGGCTGGAGACAGGTGATGGAACTATTGCAAAAACTCAGAACATAACCTTCAAAAATTTTCTGAAAATTCTCGAGGATAATTTCCGCAGACCAGAAGGGGTTGAGTTTTACGCTGAAAAATTGTTTATGACTTCCCGTAACCTGAACCTGATCTGTCAGAATATCCTGCAGCAGACCGTTTCGGAAATCATCGAAACGAGGAAAATGATTGAAGCCAAGAATCTGTTGGTTTCTACCGACAAATCCATTTCAGAGATTGGTTATGAACTTGGTTATAACGAGAAATCCTATTTTACCACTGTCTTTAAAAGGAAATCGGGACAAACTCCCTCTGAGTTCCGTGAAGAGATGGGGAAATTGATTTCATGAAAGATTGAATATGAACTATTGGTTAAAAGGGAAAGGAATTATTAAATTTGTAGAAAGTAGTGGTATGGGAATAATAGAATTGCGAAAAGAATTACATCATTATATAAACCACGCAGACGAGAGGTTTTTAAAGATGGTTTATGCCATGAGTAAAGAATATCAAGAGCCTGTTGAAGGTTATGATACTGACGGTACGCCAATTACACATCAGGATATCAAAAAGAGGGCAAAGGCAGCTTCTGAAAGGGTAAAATCAGGCGATTTTTTAACACAGGAAGAAGTTGAAAAAGAGATCGAAAATTGGTGAAAAGAAACTCCCTATCCGTTGGGATAGATTGGCAAAAGATCACCTGGATGCCATTTTTGGACATATTGCCAAAGAATCTATTCCTGCAGCTAAAAAAGTAAAGAAAGAGTTAATTAACCTGGCTCACAGTCTGAATGACTTTCCTGAAAAATTCCCTATTGAAGAATATCTGGCAGATGAACCTGAAGTTTATCGCTCTGTACCTAAATGGAATTATAAAATCATCTATGAAGTAACAAACGATTGCATAATCATCGTAGATATTTTTCAGACCAGTCAGCATCCCTCAGTAATGAAAAAATGAAGTGATTACTTCGCGTAATAACACTTTTAGGCATTTCTCAACGCTCTTCAAAAAATTACTAAATTTGTAAGAAAGAGATTTTAATTTAAAGTAAGGGTATGAAGCAATTAACGTATAGAATTCTGCTTAACCGTGAACCGGAAGGCGGCTATACAGTTACAGTACCAACTTTGCCGGGTTGTATTACTTACGGTGAGACAATAGATGAAGCAATTGCGATGGCCAAAGAGGCTATAGGCTTATACATTGAAAGTTTGATCGCCCACGATGAGACTCTACCCGATGAATCGAATACGCTTGAATACTTTTTAACTCTTGATGCTGCTGTATGAACAAAACCTCATCTTTTACGCCAAAAGATATTGTTTGAATTTTAAAGAAAAAAGGTTTTGTTTTAGATCGTAGCCATGGAAGTCATCAGATTTGGCTACATCCGGTTTCCAATAAACGCGCCATTGTCCCTATGCATAACAAAGATATTCCTATTGGTACACTTTACTCAATTCTTAAACAGGCTGGAATTGATAAAGAAGAACTTTAAGAAGCCGGAACCAGCACGGAATTGCCTGAATTTAATCCATTGGTTGGAATACTCCATTTAATTTCAAAGATTGGTTTTGAAAGAATTTCACAGGTTGATTTCCTGAAATCATAACACTTTTACCGAATAGTGTTACCCTTTGTCGGGCAATTGGTTACATCTTTGTATTGTTGGATTTAGAGATTAAATCTGGCAGAGAAATAAAGAGATAAATGATTAATGATTGATAATTTAAAATAAACAAAGATGGAAACTTCAACAACCAAAACGACAAAATGGGTATTGGACCCATCACACAGTGAAATATTATTCAGGGTAAAACATCTGATGATTACCAATGTCAGGGGAGAGTTCAGGATATTTACGGCAGAAGCCATTACTAAAGATTCAGATTTCAGCACTGCCTCGGTTCATGTCAGCATAGATGCTGCTTCTCTTTTTACCAATGAAGAAAATAGGGATGCTCATTTAAGGAGTGCTGATTTCTTTGATGTTGAAAATCATAAGGAAATTACCTTCGATTCAACCTCTGTTAAAAAAAATGATGATGATCAACTTGAACTGAAAGGAAATCTGACCATCCGGGGGATCAGCAGGGAAGTAAAACTGGATGTGGAATTTGGGGGAATCATCAAAGACCCGTGGGGTGCTGAGAAAGCCGGTTTTTCATTGATCGGCAAGATCAACCGGAAAGACTGGGGATTGAACTGGAATGCTGCTTTGGAAACGGGCGGAGTTTTAGTGGGAGATGAAGTAAAGATCAATGCAGAAGTTGAATTTGTAAAACAGATCCCCACAAATTGAATCACCGTAGAGACGCGATTTATCGCGTCTCTGAAGAATAATGATTTGATACCGCAAAGTCGCGATAAATCGCGTCTCTACAACAAAAAAGGAGAATAAAAAGTGAAAAATAACGAAATAAATAAAAGCTCCACTTCCTTAAACAACACAGAGCGAATGCCTGTGTTGTTTATTGGTCACGGAAGCCCGATGAATGCTATAGAGGAGAATGAATTTGCCATCGGCTGGAGAAATATAGGGAAGAAGTTGCCAAAACCCAGGGCTGTATTATGTATTTCAGCACACTGGGAAACCAGGGGAACAATGGTTACGGCAATGCAGAATCCGGTCACCATCCATGATTTCGGGGGATTTCCAAAAGAATTATTTGAAGTGCAGTATCCGGCTCCGGGTAGTCCTGAGCTGGCCAAAGGAACCAAAGACCTTATCAAAACGGCAGAGGTCAGGTTGGATGAAAAATGGGGATTCGATCACGGGGCCTGGAGCATCATGAGAAGATTATTTCCTGATGCTGATGTTCCCGTGATTGAGATGAGCCTTGATTATTATCAGGCACCTGCTTATCATTTTGAGCTTGCCAGGGAACTTTCATCTCTTCGGAATAAGGGCGTCTTAATCATTGGCAGCGGGAATATGGTTCATAATCTTGGAATGGTGGAATGGGACAAATTAAATGATGCAGAATACGGGTATGACTGGGCGCTGGAAGCAAGAGAAAAAATGAGGCGCTTTATCCTTAACGGTGATTATAAATCTTTGATTAACTATGAATCGCAAGGGAAAGAATTTCATCTTGCCATTCCAACACCGGAACATTTTCTTCCTTTACTTTACGCTCTCGCACTGAAGGAAGCCGATGAAACTGTCACATTGTTTAATGATAAAGTTGTAGCGGGTTCTTTGGCAATGACTTCTCTAAAAATTGGCAAGGACTAATTAAAGATAATTTTAGGACAAAGGCGCAAAGAATACAAGAGGACAATCTTGATTTTCTTTGCGTTTTTTCTTTGCCTGATAAATTAATTATTCCCTATATGTCAATGTTTTATGGTGCGATTCTTGTTGATTATGAAGATCCAGATGAAGATGAGCCAGGATCAAGCCGTAATTAAGGAAAAGTACTGATCCGGCGAATACAGTTTTCTCTTCTCCGAAGCAAAAAATAAGTATATTCCCTCTACAGTCCCTATAACCGGGGGAAGCTGTATCACAGCCGATTCCTGTTTTCGCGATGCACCGGTAGCCAATGGCCCTGAGAATTTTCCCTTGTGTGCCGTCATCATCATCAGTTCATCATCCGAACGGGCAAGGCCGCTTTGATCATCTTTCCAGGTGACCTCTACTTTCTGGGGATCGTCTGCTGTCCGTTGAGCCGTCATCTTATAAGACAGGGGCAACTTGCCGGCCGAAAAATGGAGGCGGCTGATGTCTTCCAGTATCCCCTCAGGGTTAAACGCCGGTGAATTGGCATTGATAAACAGGTTAATGCCCCGTCTCCCTTCCTCGGCGACCTTCCAGATCTGCTGAACCGGCGATCCATCAAATTGTCCCCAGAACGAAGTCAGGGCGCCGAACCGTGTCCAGTTCTGCTTCTGCCGTTCGGTGAATTTACGTTTCTTCGGCGCTGTGCGCAGGACCACTTTACCGTTCCCGTAATTAACAACCACTACATTTCCAACCATCCCCGACAGGACCCCGCCTGTCCCTCCTTTAAACATAGCCATAACATCAAAGGTTTAAGTCCGTACTTTATTCGTAGTTTATTCGTATCCAAACGAATGATCTACGAATAATATACGAATAAACTACGAATAAACAAAGACCATGCCAAGGTTTTGATACCTTTTTGATATAATCAGGAACCAGTAAAAAAAATAAATTTTTTAAAAACACTACGGGAAATGCCGCCAAACTTCCCAATCGCCAAAACACACCAAAGAATCAAAATATTAACACTTTAAATTTGGTGTAATTTGGTGCTTTTGTGAATTGGTGGCGGAAATATGGGTTTGTGAAAAACTAAATTTACATTTAAAGTGTAGGACATTAGACTACATTTACTTCATATTACCTCAGGCTCCATATTTTTGTTTGGCTTCTTTCATTACCTGATCATTTGTAAAGACTTTTCCTTTTTCAATGTCCTGAATACCTTCAAAAATAGAGACCTGAACTTCTTTCGGCAATTGATTCCACCAATCTTTTTCCCCTTCTTTCCCAAGAATGTTGTTTATCTCAAAAAGAAGATCCTTGTTTTGTGTTTTTAAGATTTTTTGTACCAAATCTATTTTTAGAGCCTGAATGTCCATCATCTTGCAGGTGTTAAGAATTTAAGTAAAGTTAGAAAACATTTCAATTGGTTCTCAAACATTAAGCAGGATTTTGAGGTTTAAAAATGCGATGCAAAAGATGGATGGGGAAATATAATTAGCGGATAACATATCCGCATCAGCTGAGCGCTGCTTTTATGCATATCCCGAGGTGCAGGGTAATTAATAGAACCAAAGGAATTGTCTGAGCTTTGATTTATGTTTGGTACAGGCGAATCACAGATTCGCAGGTAAAAGATGGAAGATTGCAAATCTTCATCAGCGCTGTGAAACTTTTGGTACATACACCGAGGAGCTGGGATTATAAAAGAGATTACAAATCTCTGGTTAAGGGGTGTGGTTTGCAAAACCACACCAGCCTCTCTGAACAAGATTTATACAAATCCCGATGAGCTGGGGGCGCAGATCTTAAGTCAAAAGAGGCGGTTTACAAATCAGCACCAGCCTCTGCCGACTTTTAGGCATATCCTGAGGAGCAAAGTTTTGGAAAAAATTGATAAAAGTTATTATCTATTCACCCTCGTTTGCAATGAGGGCGTTTGGGCTTTTCAATTGGAATGAATGTTTATGTAGATAATGAATTAAATCTGGAATTGTTAGATTGGTTTTATTATATGGAAGCGTATAAAAAGTATTGTACGTATTTTATTTTGAACAACTTTTTCGGTAGCTCTACCCGATTTTATCAATTAATTGTGAAAATAGGAAGGGGGGAAGTGATAAATTATGTTAGGTCATATTGGTAATTGGGTGACTATGTGCACATTTAGAAAATTAGTTGTAAATTACTTAAGATAAAGTTCTGAAAATAGTATCCAGTAAAAAAGGTCTAAATGGAACTTGCCAATATTGAAACCAGGATTTAAGAAATAAGAGGTTTAAAAGTAATGTTGGACTTTGACCTTTCAGAATTATATGAGGTTGAAAACAGAGCCTTGAAACAGTCAGTTAAGCGAAATATTGACCGATTTCCCAATGATTTTATGTTTCAACTTACTAAAAATGAGTGGCAGAAGGTTATCACAAATTGTGATAACCTCCCCGAAGGGGTAAAATTCAGTCCGTCTACCCCTTTTGCATTTACGGAACAAGGAGTTGCCATGCTATCAAGTGTATTGAAAAGCAAAAAAAGCCTTACAGGTAAATATAGCAATCATGAGGGCTTTTGTTTTTATCAGACGATATGCTTTATCACACAAAGATTTGACCCAAAAACTGATAGAGCTTGAAAGTAAGTATGATAAGCAATTTAAAGATGTATATGAGGCAATAAGTTTCCTGCTTCAAAAAGACTTTCAGGAAAATGAGCAGAAACAGCGTAAAAGAATAGGTTTTAAAAATCAATAAATCTTCGGGTTAGATGAAGCCAGTTGCTGAACAATCCCTGCTCGTCAGGATATTCACAAATAATATTCAAAGCGGTTGATCTGTGATCTGCACCATTTAACTTCGGATCTTCGATCCGATTCAGCAAATCCAGCAAGTTCACCGGATGATTTTAACGTGTTCTTTTATCCCATAAACCCGGGTCACGGCTTGAATGAAAAAGAGCTTCTATTTTAACAATTTTATTTTGTTCATCAACACGATAATGAACTACATAAGGAAATTTTTCAATCGGCATACACCGTATATCATCATACCTTATTGCATAATGTAAGGCAGAAGTCGTTAGTTTTCTTGTAAGTTTTTTAACCGCATTAAACAATTTGCCACCTAAACCAGGTTGTTTTTCATTGTACCAGTCTACAGCCTGCAAAATATCTTCATAGAAATCAGGGTTATATACTACTTTGAATTTCATTCCCTCCCGGCCATTTTGTGCTCAATATCATTCCAGGAGAGATAACTGCCGGGACTATCTTTGTATTTTTTTATACGTTGGCGTACTACTTGCTTTTGATCATCATTGATACTAAGGTCATCATTATTTTGATCAGATAATAAAAATTCACGTAGCTGATTTTTCTCCGAAGGCGATAGCTGTCGGACAATTTCAATGACCTGTTCAAAACTGAGCGGAATATTTAATTGAATATTTTGTGTAGTCATAATGAAATTCTCTTTGGATTGTTGATCAAATTTAATCAATATTAATCACTGTTGTTCGGTAAAAATTTAAGAAGATTAGATATCGCAACTACGTTGCTTCTTTGTGTGTTGTAATGCATTATTCTACAAAGATATCGCAACTGCGTTGCACAAAAAGAAGCTGCATGGCAGCTAAATCTTTGTAGAAATGACATTCATTTGAAAAAAAAGCCACGTAGTGGCGATATCTTCCAAAAGCCTTTTCTTTTTTGGCACAGCCCACCTTTTAACCAGGTGATCCGCGATCCGGGATATTTTAACTATTCTCCAACAGCCGATGATTTTTTCTGCCATGATTCTGATTCACCGTTCCCCAAAAGCGTTGAATTGAACTAATATTTAGCTATTTCAATCAATTCCTGTGGTTTTAAAAGGCGGATAGCTCGTCCGCTGGTAGTGATAATTTCTTCTTTTTTAAATTCATGCAATACCCTTACCAGGGTTTCAACGGCAGTTCCCACCATATTGGCCAAATCTTCTCTCGTCAGCAATATTTGAACCTGGTCAAATTCATTGAGATCATCCCTGAATTTCTCCCAGAGGATTAAAAGGGTGAGAGCCACTCTTTCCCTGACAGGTTTTTGGGTAAAGGCAGCAATAAAATTTATCAGCACACCAAATTCATGGCTTAAATTCTTGATGAGCATTTTTGAAATCTCATCATGTTCTTCAATTAGTTTCTGTAGTTTATCTTTTGGAAGAAATCCAACCACCGCTTTGGTTAAGGAAGTTGCAGAATCGGGATAAGTTTCTTCTCCCATAAGAGAAGCATATCCAAGTAATTCCCCTTCACAGCAAACATAAATGATCTGTTCCTTTCCTCCGTTAAGGGATTTATATTTTTTGACTTTGCCTTTCTTTATAAAATAAATTCCAGCCGGGTAGGTACCTTCCGTAAAAAGGTTTTGTCCTTTTTTATACTCCCGGATCTGCATTTGCTCTAAAAACAGTTCTTTGATATTATTGGGGAGATTTGCAAAAACAGCATCACTCTTGAATATAAATTTTTCAGTTATACTCTCAGGTAACATAAGATCGGATTATATTTTAAAGGTTACAAAAATAGTTTTAATTGACAATTATCAATTTTTTTATTGATAATTGCAATCAGTTCACAGGGATAATTTAGTTAATCTTGCAAAGTTTTTAGAATCCTTCTTTTAATAAGAATTTATAAGGATTACAGGTTATGCGCGGGAAGGCTTTTTGTGCTGGTCAATGGTCCAAACGGACTAATCCTTGTAGACCAGGAATATAAACCAATTATGACTGTAATGTTATCGTTGCCATTTTTCTCCCGTTTTACTTTATGCTTCTGATATTACAGCACCTTCTTGCTCAATAGATTTCTTGCATATACAGACTTGTGTTTGTATGGATATTTTTTATTATTTTTATTTCTCGGCAGTACACTAAGTTTTATTTATCGATTTGATGGAAAAAAGTTTATTCGAAATAACAAACCTGATTGCTATTCTTGCAGCAGTAAGTATTCCTTTTTTAAAAATGAAAAGAGGGGGAATTCTTACGTTAGGGATAATAACGCTGACGGTGATTGCAAATTCTGTGCTTGCTCTTTCCATTTTTACCAATGGGCCCGTGGAATTTATTTACCCGGGATCGTGGGTAACAGGAGCAGTACCTGTCAGGTTTGATTATCTGTCAGCATGGTTTATCCTGGTAACCAGCTTTACATTTTTAACCGGTACATGGTACGGAGCCCAGTACATGAAGAAATATGCTGAACAGGAAGATAATTTAAAATTACATTTCACGGCTTTCATTTTCCTTTATATCTCATTAATTGACTTATGCCTGGTGCAAAACGGCATTGTTTTCCTGGTAATATGGGAAGTTATGGCCCTTTCCTCTTTTATTGTCATCATTTTTGAACATCAGAAGCGTTCGACCTTAAAAGCAGGAATTAATTTCCTGATACAATCCCATGTTTCTATTTTGTTTTTGACCCTTGCATTTATGTGGGTGAAGACTAAAACCGGGTCATTTGATTTTAACGCCATATCTGTTTATACCTCTTCAGAAACGCAAATCGGAGCATTTGCTCTTTTTATTTTTTTCTTTATAGGATTTGGCATAAAAGCCGGATTTGTTCCTTTCCATACCTGGCTCCCTTTAGCACATCCGGCAGCTCCTTCCCATGTATCGGGTATTATGTCGGGAGTAATAATTAAGATCGGAATCTATGGCATATTAAGAGTTTTGATGAATATAAAGGCAGAGATGATTCCGATTGGATATTTCATTTTATTCATTTCTGTAATAACGGGTATTTATGGCGTGATGCTGGCAATCATACAACACAACCTCAAAAAACTGCTGGCCTATCACAGTATTGAAAATATTGGGATTATTGGTATTGGGATCGGATTGGGTGTTTTAGGTCTTGGTTATAATGAGCAGATTCTGATTTGGACAGGTTTCGGAGGAGCGCTTCTTCATGTGCTGAATCATTCTTTGTTTAAATCATTGTTGTTCTTCAGCGCCGGAAATGTATATCAGGCAACTCACACGATGAACATTGAATCATTGGGAGGATTGATTAAGAAAATTCCTCATTCAGGGTATCTCTTTCTGATGGCTTCACTTGCTATATGCGGATTGCCTCCTTTTAACGGATTTGTTTCCGAATTTTTCATTTATAATGGTTTGTTTCATGGCCTTGTAACCGGAAATTTTAAACTTATACTGTCTCTGTTGTTTTCAATTCTTGGATTGGTGAGCATTGGCGGATTAGCCCTGATATGTTTTACCAAAGCATTCGGCACTGTTTTCTTAGGTACTCCAAGAAAGAAGACTGCGGAAGACTTCAGTATAGAGAATCGTCAAAGGATTTGGCCGATGTATCTTATAGCAGTATTGATCATGATCATCGGTTTATTCCCTGTGATTTTCAATAAGTATCTCAGTAATATTATCGGGCTGTATCAGCCTGTTCTGGCTGGAGATTCAAACGGAGGAATCTTTTCGCAGCTTACGGTCATTGGTTGGTATTCGCTGGGCTTTTTATTACTGGTCGTTTTAATTTATATCACACGATCAATCATCACTGAAAAATATAAAATGAGTCAGAATCTTACCTGGGGTTGCGGTTATATCGGTTCTGGTGAAAAGATGCAATATACAGCTTCTTCATTTATTCGTACCTACCGTAAACTCGCGGAACCACTCCTTTTGATAAAGAAAGAGAAGGAGGATGCCAGGGGATTGTATCCCGGTAAAATTATGAATAAGACACATGCACTTGACAAGATTGAATTTTGGATGATCGATAAGACAGTACTTATGCTCAGAAAAACATTGAATGTCTTTGTCTTTTTACAAAATGGCAATTTTCAGGCTTACCTTCTTTATGGAATTGTATTTATTGGCTTAGCTCTTTTCTTCCCGCTAATTTATGAAAAGATTTCCATGTTAATTAATTTCTTAAATCAGCTTTAGTATGATCAGTTTAATACTAATTGTTTTTGTGAGTTTGTTTTTTACCGGTTTAATTTCCAGGACAAAGAGCCTTCTCTCGGGAAGAAAAGGACCTGGGATTTTTCAGCCGATGAGGGATATTTTCAGGTTGTGGAAAAAAGGGTCAGTTTACAGCGTTACTACCAGCTTTATATTTCAAATAGCTCCAACAGTTTATATCGCTTCGGTATTGATGGCCATTTTAATGGTGCCTTTCGGTAATAAGCCCGGCTTAATATCTTTCGATGGCGATTTCATTATGTTTGCTTATATGCTGGCATTGGGGAAATTCTTAATGATTATCTCCGCATTCGATACCGGCAGCAGTTTTGAAGGAATGGGTGCCAGTCGTGAAGCGCTCTTTTCAATGCTTGTAGAACCTGCTTTTTTTGTTCTGATAGGATCCTTTGCTCTTTTTACCGGGCATACTTCCTTCCTTGAGATATTCAGTGAACTGCATTACGGAACCCAGATTTCTTACCTCCTGGGCGGTTTGGCCTCCTTCGTATTGATTATGATTGCAATGGTTGAAAACAGCAGGATGCCTATCGATGATCCTAAGACTCACCTGGAATTAACGATGATCCATGAAGTAATGGTTCTTGATAACAGCGGTTTTGATTTGGGACTAATTATGTACACTACCAATTTGAAATTTGCGATGTATGGGGCTGTCATAGCCAACTTTTTCATCGGCATGTTCCCGCTGGGTGTTTCAATTCCGATGTTTTTGATTATACAGGCAGGATTTGCTATCACTGTTGGGATTATTGAATCATTTATGGCACGGTTTAGAATGGGGCATAATCCCCAATTTGTATACATATTAACCTCAGTATCCTTGTTGATTTTCTTTGGAGTTCTGCTGGTTTTAGGGAAATTTGCTTGATAATGGATAATTGATAATTAATTCCTAATTCGTAATTCGTAATTCAAATATGACTGACATACTATTAATCGCCTTAGCCATGACCTTGCTTTATATCAGCATTGCCAGCAGGCTGAATACTTACCTGAATATTTTGATTTTCCAGGGATTTATTCTTTTCGGGGTTACATTTCTAACGCTCACCAAGATCAGTACGGTCAATTTGATCCTGATTATGCTTGAAACCATTGTTTTTAAGGCGATAGCTGTCCCTTTATTTCTGAAACACATTATAAAGCGAAACAGGATCACGCGTGATTCAGAGCCTTATCTTCCCAATTTCATTTCCCTGATCATCGTCACCTTTATTACTGTGGCTACTATTTTACTTGCAAGTTCAATAAAGGTCGCAAATCTGGACAAGACCTTTTTTGTAGTGGCCCTTTCAACCATTTTCACCGGGCTGTACATGATTGTGACCCGGAAAAAAATTATATCACACGTAATTGGTTATATCATCATCGAGAACGGGGTTTTTGTTCTTTCCTTGGCAGTTGGCAATGAGATGACAATGATGGTTAACCTGGGCATCATGCTCGATATTTTTGCCAGCGTGCTCATTTTAGGTATCTTTTTTAACCGGATTGGCGATTTATTAAAGGATCCGGATATTGACCAACTGCGAAATCTTAAAGATTGAATTATGACCGGAGTTTTTCTAATAAGTTCTTTAGTTATCGGAAGCAGTCTTTTTTTCAACAGGAATAAGCTGATCAATTATTCCATGCTTGGAATATTCCTTCTTTTGCTCGTTACTTTTGGTTTATATGAATATTTCAACTTAAATACAACAGAGCTGGGCTTTTTCAAAGCAGATTCAATTGGAGTTCTTTTATTAATTTCTTTATGTGTCATTGCTATACCGGTTATTATACACGGTTACCGATACATCGAAAAACATAATATTGACGAGACGCCGCAGTCGAGGGGAATATTTTTTGGAGCAATGGTATTTTTAATTGCTGCATGTGGTACCGTTTATTTGTCCTCCCATATTGCTGTAAGTTGGATCTTCATCGAAATTACTACCCTTAGCGCTTCTGCCCTGATCTATCATCATCGCAACATAAGAGCCCTGGAAGGGGTTTGGAAATATGTTTTCATTTGCACGATCAGCATCACCTTCGTTTATATCGGAATATTATTTCTTAGTTTATCGCTTAAAGAAGCTGGCATAGAAGATATGTCGTTTGAATCGCTTTATGCCAATGCTGGCAGGCTGGATCCTTTCTGGTTAAAACTCTCATTTCTCTTCATCTTTACTGGTTTTACGGCAAAACTTGGTCTCGTGCCAATGTACACCGCAGGAATTGATGCAAAAGACAAAGCCCCTGCTCCTGCCGGCGCATTGCTTGCCAGCATCCTGATGAATGCCGGTTTCATAAGCATTTACAGGATGTACGCAGTGATGGCAAGAACCCCTTTGCAGCATTGGGCAAACACGATCATGATTATTGCAGCTCTTCTTTCGGTATTTGTTTCAGCGGTTTACATGACTAAAATAAAAAATATCAAGCGTATGTTTGCCTATTCCGGGATTGAACACATGGGACTTGTCGTTCTTGGTTTAGCAGCCGGTGGAATCGGAGTCTATGCTGCTATTCTGCACGTGATATTGCATACCCTGATAAAGCCTGCGTTGTTCCTTCAGTATAATCAGGTCTATTGGGTTTATCAAAGCAAGAGCATTTATGATGTGGGTAATTATTTTAAATACAATAAAACCGGAGCGGTCTTGCTGTTTTTCGGTTTCATTTCTGCAACGGCAATGCCTCCTTCAGGATTATTCATCAGTGAATTCCTTATTTTCCAATCTTTATTTCAGGCCCATTATATCCTGATACTTGCTGTGGTGCTTATCCTTTTGACCATGATCATCTGGGGTTTTGGAACGAATATCTTTAAACTGCTTTTTACTCCTCCTATTACAATTGATGAATCCAGGATTCCAAAAATATCAGGCTATGAATCTCTTTCACAATATATTTTGCTTGCTCTGGCTGTGTATATTGCCTATAATCCTCCGGTTCAATTTGTTTCTTTATTACAGGATGCAGTAAAAATATTACCATGACATCAAATAAATATATCAGCGTTTCCAATAATCAGACCATTGCTCTTGATGATATTCCCGTGCTTGATTATGAATCGTTTATGGAAATAAATCTCGGTTTAATGGACAAAAATCCGGTGAGGCATTGTGTCAATTATTTCGGATATCCGGCAGAAGGTAAAATCAAGCTTATCTGCTGTATTGCCGATGATGATCTTCACCTGATAAATATCTCTTCAGCTGTTATTAAAAGAGGGGAGACGCTAAATTCTTTTACGGCAAAAAATCATAATTTCGAAAAGTTTGAAAGAGAGATTCATGAAAACTTTGGAATAGCTTTCACGGATCATCCATGGTTAAAACCTGCACGATATTCATTCAACAGGGCAGATAAGGGTAGCAGGATTGAGAACTATCCGTTTTATAGCGCTGAAAGTCCTGAATTGCATGAAGTGGGAGTGGGGCCGATACACGCGGGGATAATTGAACCAGGACACTTCCGTTTTATCTGTAATGGAGAACAGATTATGCATCTCGAAATCCAGTTGGGGTATCAACACCGCGGCATTGAGCAGTTAATTCTTCAAAAGCAGAAATTGCTTGAAAGAACGACATTGGCCGAAAATATAGCGGGAGATACTGTCGTAGGCCATACCACGGCATTTGTCAATCTTTGGGAAAGCTTGTGCAATTATGTCCCGGATTATTCATTACAATATGCCCGGACACTTGCACTGGAACTTGAACGCATGGCAGTTCATACTGGTGATTTGTCAGGAGTCTGTACAGATATGGCTTATCAGCTTGGAAGCGCGGTCTATGGAAGATTACGCACTCCGTTGATAAATTTCTTCCAGGAATGGTGCGGGAACCGTTTAGCCAAAGGATTGATCCGGGCAGGCGGTATGAATTATCCTTTTACTCCAGATCATTCAGAGCGGCTCCTCGAGATCTTTGAGGCTTACCTTCCTGATTTTAATGAGATTTCGAAAACACTCTTTAATCTCCCGAGCGCCTTGTCGAGAATGGAGAAAACCGGTGTGGTGACTTACGAACAGTTATTGGAAATAGGAACAGTTGGAATGTCGGCCAGGATGAATGCATTAAACAGGGATATCCGTTCTTCTCATCCGCACGATCTTTATGGGAAATTGGAGCATAAACCAATTATCAAACATCATGGCGATGTTTATTCCAGGGTTCAGATCCGAAAAGAGGAAATCAAACAATCCATGTCATACATTAAGCATTTGTTGAAGGAAGTCCCTGAATTTAATAAAGTGGATGAAGGAGAGTTAATTCCACAGAAAAAGAAATTTGGGATTTCTTTGGTCGAGGGTTGGCGCGGCGAAATATGTCATTGTGCAATAACTGATGAATCAGGGAACCTGGTCGCTTATAAAATTAAGGATCCATCCTTTCATAACTGGATGGCGCTGGCCCAGGCTGTGAGAAACAATGATATCTCCGATTTCCCGATTTGCAACAAGAGCTTTGATTTATCTTATAGTGGACATGACTTATAAGGAAGACTATAGACTGAAGGCTGAAGGCTGTTGGAAGGCAGAAAATATCATTTGTAAACAAAATGGAAGATTGATCCTTATTCGTAATTCGTAATTCGCAATTCGTAATTTAAAGTGTATGTTGAATAATTTCAAAATACTATGGCATCAGGGGAAACAGTACATTCCTGACGTTAGAACTTCAAAAGTCCCTGGGATATTTAAGGGGAGACCTCTAATAACAAATGTAAAGGTCGATGAGTTAAAGCTGGCGGCACTCTGTCCGACTCATGCCATTGGAACCTCTCCTTTGAGCCTTGATCTGGGAAGATGTACATTTTGTGGAGAATGTGCTGTGCGATTCCCGGAAAAAATTGCTTTTACGAAAGATTATAAATTATCGGCCAACAGGAGAGAAGATCTTATTATAAAAGAAGGAGAGGATCGGGAAATTACGCTGGATTCAGATCTTATACGTTCTGAAATACGCCGTTATTTTGGTAAATCATTAAAAATGAGGCAAGTCTCTGCCGGCGGGGATAACAGTTTCGAGTGGGAATTGAATGCGACCAACAATGTGCAATTCGATATCAGCAGATTCGGGATCGATTTTGTAGCCTCACCGCGTCATGCGGATGGGATCGTCATCACAGGTCCAATTTCAGCTAATATGGCCGAACCGCTTGAAATATGCTATAATGCAATACCTGATCCAAAGATCATTATCCTTGCAGGAGTGGATGCCATCAGCGGGGGTATTTTTGAAGGTAGCCCGGCATTGGACCGATCATTCCTTGAACGACATCAAATTGACTTATACATTCCGGGTAATCCAGTACATCCGCTGACCTTTATCAATGGAATTCTTTCCTTAACACGAAGAGGGTGAAAATTGTCAGGCTGATGGCTGTTAGACTACTTGAATGCTAAGGGCCACAGAATGATAAATGTTTTTTAGCCTCCTTCAGTCTTAAATCTTCAGACTTCAGCTTTATAGCCTTTTCCTGCTTTCTTTGATCATAGATTGTATCCTTTTCCCTTCAAGACGTTTTTCTTTGGATGCGCGAGTAGGGGAGGTTCGAAGTCGCTTCTTTTTGGGTGTTAAGGCTTTATCCAGGAGTTGATAGAATTTTTCAATAACCTTCTCTTTGTTCTTTAATTGGGATCGCTCTGACTGGGAAACTAAGATCAGTTCATCATCAGAATTGATCTTGTTGGAAAGCTTATCGAAGAGAATCTGCTTTTCCGTATCGCTTAACAATGCTGAGGTACTGATATTAAATCTAAGTTCAACCTTGGTTGAAACTTTGTTGACATTCTGTCCGCCAGGTCCGCTGCTTCGTGTAGCAGAAAAAAGAAATTCACCGGAGAAATCTCTCTCACTCATCAAAATATAATCCATATTCAAAGGTAAGAAAAATAGGTATGAAGTATGAAGTATGAGGTATGAAGTATGAGATATGAGTGATGAGAGACAAGCAGCACATCAGGACACGGCCTCACGACTTCAATATCAAATCAGCACATCAGCACATCAACTCATCAGCACATCAACACATCAGCACATCAACACATTATCTCATTTTTTAAACATAAAATAGACTGCAAGTATAAGAAAAATAAATCCTATCAGGTGGTTGATCCTAAAAGTTTCAGTTTTAAAGAAAAATAAAGTGAATATGACAAAAATGGTTAAAGTGATCGCCTCCTGAATGACTTTCAGCTGCATCAGTGAAAAAGGTCCTCCATTGCCTTCAAAACCAATCCGGTTGGCCGGTACCTGGAAACAATATTCAAAAAATGCAATTCCCCAACTGATCAAAACAATAGATGCAATTCCCAGGGTTTCGAACCATTTCATCTCTCTTAATTTCAAATGACCATACCAGGCAAAAGTCATAAAGGTATTGGACAGGATTAATAGTCCTATGGTGTATAAACTTTTCATTTCTTAATCAATCGTTTTTAAAAACGGGGGCGCAATTTATTAAATACTCTTTAATGATGAAATCATATTTTAAATTTTATATCTATTGATATTAAATATTAATAGATATGTTAATTTTTGTTAATTGATTAAACCTTTAAAGATCAGAGGTGTCTCAAGCATGTAATCAGGAAAATTAATAACTTTTATACCAAACAGAGATGAAAACAAGGATTTTATTTCTAGCAGCTTTGATCGTGCTTGCAACAGGAGTCAAAGCTCAACCGGCAACCAGGGACTTCAGACCACACAAAGGGATGAATGTGATGCGACAGGATTCAGCTTTTAAGGGGAGAATGTGGGCTAATCCTGAAAGACAACACAGGATGAATCAACCTGGATTTGTACAGGCACTTAATCTGAGCGATGATCAGATCAAAGCTATCAAATATCTTCGGCTCCAAATGCATAAAGAGGTTAAACCCCTTCAGAATAAATTGATGGAAGCTGTTGTCCATCAGAAAACTTTATTATCGGCTGATGAACCGAATATGAAGGCTATAAACGAAAATATTGAAAAAATCGGGGCTATAAGAATTGATATTCAAAAGACCAGAACAAAATATCTTTTGGACATGAGGTCCAAACTCAATGATGAACAACGCATGAAGCTGGATATGATGAAAAGCCACCACGGGAATTTTAATGGACCCCGGAAAGGTATGAACTCAAAAGGAATGAACAACGGACAGATGCGACAGGGATTTGACAGAATGGGTATGGGTATGGATTTCGGCCCGGGATTTGATTTTTAGTTTTACTTAGATTCCATAAATTAGATTTCATAGATTTGATTGTTTGAAATGGGTCATTGGGATTAATTCTTGATGACCTGTTTTTTTCGTGAAAAAATAATTCTTCAAAAAGGGTGAGCTTCAGTTATACTGTCACGGATATTATAATCCGGGATACTTTTACTTTATCGATTTTTAATGTACTCATTTTTGACTAATTTCGGCCGGTCATAAAATAATCGGACAGTTATTAATACTTGCGAGGCTTTCTTCTTATTTAATGCCGCTTATCAATCTGAAACTGGAATATTCTTCGATTCGGTAAGGAAGCTTTCACCGGAAACATTTTAATACTTAATTGGTGCTATAGAACAAATTTTAAGAAAGACATACCCCAAATAATGAAAAAGATACAAATTCTGTCAATTTTTTTGTTTACGACTATTCTTTTAAAAGCAACACCTCCCGATTTATCTGTAAAACCTTATATTAATCCTCCTCACCGGATCATAAGAACCTGTTGTGCATTTGGTTCTGATCTGAAGCTTTGGATTATTCCCGGAATAAAATTTACGGACATAACCTGTGTCCAAAATATTGGTCCCCATAAATATCTCGGAAATTCAAGGGAAGGTAATGGTATTCTTTATACTCGAAGAGGAGGTTTCATCGATTTAGGACATTTGCGCGATCAGGCTGATTGGACTGCATACCTCCATTCTCAGATTCTTTTAAGTCAAAAGGAAGGGGAAATTGATCTCCAATTAGGTCGCGAGGGTGGATTAAAAACGTTGAAATTAACTGTTCCTCAGGATTTGGATCAATCAGATGCAATGTTATTAGCTGGAAAAATTGCTTATGATCTATCAATCTGGCATGAGATTGCCACCTGGTTTGGCAGTTCCTCAATTCCTTTCGTCCCAGAAAGATATTCGAGCTTTTCCATTGAAGACCCTTATTCCAATCTTCTTGGAGTCACATTAGGTATGAAAGCTATTAGCAGTAATTTACCTTATGAGGAAGCAATGACTTCTTTATTGCATCAGACTTTGGATAGTATTGGCGTTGTTTCCAGTATTGATGATACATTCAATGCGATGGAGGCTGTTAGGAATGTCTGGTGGACAAGGGACAAACCATTGCCAAGCGGGAAAATGCTTATTGAAAGACAGCTCAACGTTTATTCGCCTCAGGTGCCGTGGCTTGTGCCGGGTTGGGATGATTCCAAGGCAAATCCTTATGAACTTCAAGTCCCTAAAGCAACTCACGATGGTCGCGCATTGGTGAATTTTTATCAATTGGGTTTCAGATTGAATAATAAATTCAATCTGATGGAAATTTTTGCCACAAAGGAAAAACGAGATATCACCCAGAACGATTTTGAAGTTATCTTATCGTGCATAAAAAAACAATTGGATGATGCGGGATACCCTTATCGTTAAATACTAATCCATTTAATTCTCATTTCATCCTCTTATCCTCCTGTTTTCAGAAGGAGTTACATCAGAAATTATTTCTTTTTGTGAGATCCCTGAAAATCCCCTGAAGTGCAATCTTTTTGTTAATGGAGATGACTTTAGCGAGAATTTCAATTGGTATTTCCTTCCCGTCTTTTTTTAATAAGTTTAACAGAACTGGCTGAAGAAAACCCTTTGATTTGGTTTTTTTGCTCTGTTCCAAAAAACAGCGATCGACTGATTCCTGCTCTTTCTCAGAATACAATTTGCAATGGTCGAGGCCAATCAATTCCTCAATGCTTCTACCTGTTAAGTGAGATGCGGCATGGTTAGCGTCAATAATAGTACCACTTTTGGCATCGGCCACTATTATTGCATCAGGAGAATCCTCGAAAAGGGATCTATATCTTTCTTCACTTTCTTTTAAAGCATCCTCAGCTTGTTTTCGTTTTGAAATATCTTTCATTAAGCAGATGTAAGTACCGTCAGGCAATATTTTTGAATTCATTTCTGTCAATACTTTTTTGCCGTCTCTCCTGAATATTTCTCTTTCGAATATAACATTTTCACCTTTGTTTACTAAATCATATCTCAAGGGTTTTTCTTTCAATTCTTCTGCTGAAAACAAATCATACATATTCATCGACAAAAGCTCTTCTTTGGTGTAGGCAGTAAATTCTATGGCTTTATCATTTACCATGATGAAATTTCCATTAATATCTCCATGGAATAAAGCATCCGGCGCCATCTCAAGAATAGTTCTGTATTTTTCTTCACTTCTTCGCAAAGCTATTTCCGCTGATTTCTGATCCGTAATATCAACATAAGAAGATAATAAATGATGCACAGTTCCATCTTCATTTCTCTGACATGCGACTGATAAAGTGACAAACAGAATTTCACCGTCTTTACGGATAAATCGCTTATCCATCTGATACCTGTCAAGTTTCCCTTCCAGTGCTTGATTGTACAAATCAAGATTTGCCTGAAGATCATCAGGATGAGAGAGCTCCATCCATTTTATACCAACTAATTCATCTTTTGTATAGCCAAGCATTTGGCAGAACTTCTGGTTGAGTTCAATCCAACCTTTTTCAGGTGAAGAAACAGTCATTCCAACCGATCCATTTTCAAAATAACTTTGGAATTCTTTCCTGCTTCGTGTTAAAGCTTCTTCTGTTCGTTTGAGCACCGTGATGTCGGTCATGGTTACAAGGCAATTTTGGCTATCATCCGTTGAAATACCTTCGAAATGAACGTAAACAGGATTTTCTCCCGGCACCGTAATGACTGCATCACATAAGACTTTAATAAATTTTTCATAGATATTTCTGAAAAATTCATTAAAAACCGGCAAAGTTTCTTTGGAAATAAATTGTCTGAAATCAGCATTTAGAAGGTTATTGCGATCATGTCCAAGATAGAATGTAGCATTTAAATTTAGCTCAAGAATTTTGCAATCTCTGTTGAGGGTCAGGTATCCGGAGGGCGCCTGATTATAAAGAGTAGTATATTTTTCAATTAATATTTCATTTTGCTCCCTGGCTTGCTGCAACTCTTTGTTTTGCATTTCCAGTTCTTCGTGGTATGCTTGCAATTCGTATAGTGCTTGCCTTGGATCTATTTCACTGATAGGTATTCTTACTCTTGATTTCATGTCTAAACCTCCTCGTTAAAAGATATATAATTCCTCCTTTCCAGTGGTTTCACTCCCTGGATTGGTTTTAATGAAGATTGGCTAAACCTAAAGATGATAAAAGGAAGCCTTTACCTGATTCTTTAATATTGCCTAAAAATAGTCAAAGAAATAATAATTCATAACTATTCATTTAATAAAATATTATGTTTTTATGTTTTTGCAGTATTTTGAAAATATTTGGAGCTCTCTCTTAAAATTTATTGGGGAGGAATATAGCTATTAATTTTGATTTCTGGATACCGCGATTGCCCAATATCCAACTACTTTAGATTTGTTGCCGTTAAGATAATCTCCGGAATTTCTGTAAAGAATTTTTTCAAAAGAAACATCCTTCTTCTCTTTAGTCAGATAAAGCAAGGTCTGGACAGCCGCTATTCCGCACAATGCAGTCAGGGTATTGGCAGGAAAGGCTCTTTTTCTTCTGTCACATTGTGTTCTTAATTTCTCTACATCATTGGAAATAATGGCATCGGCAGTTTCATTATCAAAGCGAACGGCGTTTGCAGCAGAGGGATAATGAGAAAAATCTGAACTGATAATGAATAGATTTTCATCGTTAAACCATGGATCCAGTGCATCTGCCAAATTTTTAGAAAGCCCTGGATTGTCACTTCCAATTATTAATGGAACAATCTGGAACTCTTTTCTTAAGGAATATTGAAGAAAGGGAAGCTGTACCTCCAGGCAATGTTCACCGATATCAGCTTCAACATCGTAATAAATGAATTTATTCTTTTGTGTAAGATAGCCAGCAGTTTCCTCGTTTATTGATACTTCACCCAAAGGGGACATGTAGCTCCCTTTAGGATAAATACTGACTCCGGGGAAATATTTTTGATGAGAGGGGCCAATGATAAAAATATTTTTGAATTGTCTTTCTCTGTCCAGTTTTGCGTAAGCGGAAGCTGCCACCTCTCCTGAATAAATATATCCGGCATGTGGGACAATCAGGGCAGCAACGTTGGTTGTTGCAACCCACTTTGTTGTTTCAAATAAGCGGGAAAGTTCCCCGTTCAATTCTTTGGCCGAAGCAGGATAGAATGATCCGGCGACGGCAGGCATCCTTGCATTCATTTAGTTTATGAAATTTATAATTACATACTGTGAAATTTATGAAATTAAATCAGAATTCAGGTAAATGTTTCAATAAATGGTTCTTCACAGAAATACGTACCTGAGAAAAATTAATCCGGAGAATTTTTTCACGGTTGATTTTATCAAACAGTTGCGACGGGTATTAAACTATTAAAAATAAGTAATGCCAAGAATGTAATGTCGTAATTTTAAGTCTAAACTCCTTCAGCCTAAAATACGACATTATATTCTTGACATTACTTAAGTTACCTATTAGTGTGATGAATCAAAATAAAATTTCAATTACAAATTCTTTAACCATTAACTTTCTTCATCGACATTTTGCATTTCTAAACAATGGGTTTAAACATTTTTTACTAATTTGATTAAAAGATGCTTTTATTTGGGATTCAACATAAAATTTAGGGATATGGGAAAATTAAGGATTTTCAATTTTGTGACCCTCAATGGTTTTTTTGAAGGTCTCCATAAAGATACAACCTGGCATGTCCATGGCGCAGAAGAAGACAATTTTGCTATTGAAATGCTCAACCAGAAAGATATACTTCTTTTTGGGCGCATAACCTATGAATTGATGGTAAATTATTGGACTTCCGAATTTGCATTGGAAAATGATTCGAAAATCGCTGAAGAAATGAATAATGCCGAGAAGATCGTTTTTTCAAGGACGCTCGAAAATGTCCATTGGAAAAATACCAGACTGATTAAGGAGAATGTTGTTGAAGAAGTAAGGAAGATCAAGCAGTCGGAAAGAAACATGTCCATACTTGGAAGCGGAGAAATCGGAACACTGTTCGCTAATTATGATATGATCGACGAGTTCCAGATCATGGTTGATCCTGTGTTGCTCGGGAATGGCGTTCCAATCTTCAGCGGATTAAACCATAAAGTAAACCTGAAATTGAAAGAGACGAGAACATTTAAAAGCGGGACGGTTCTTCAGTGTTATGAACATCAGGTCTGAAAATAGATAAATAATGTTTATTTTTGGAATGATATTATTAAAATTATGATCAAAGTAATTAACCTGTAACATAACTTTAAATTCATGAAGATTTGGAATTTTGGAATTGTAGGATCCGGTTTGATTGCTGATTTTCATGCAAAAGCAATTCAGTCTCTTGAAAATGCCAGACTAACTGGTATCTGCGGAAGGAATATTGATAAAGCGAAGAAGCTGGCGGATAAGTATCATTGTGAGGCTTATGACGATTATAAGAAGATGGTGTCCAATCCTGATATCGATATAGTTACCATTGCTACACCAAGCGGCTTGCACATGGAGCCGACAATTGAAGCTGCCAGATACGGCAAGCATGTCATCTGTGAAAAACCCCTGGATATTTCGTTAAAAAGAATTGATAAAATGATTCTTGCTCACGAGAAGGCTGGCACATGTCTGGGCGGGATCTTCAATTTCCGTTATTATGATTCCAACAGGGTGCTGAAAGATGCCATTGATAAAGGGAGATTTGGTAAAATCACTTATGCCGCGGTTTATGTACCCTGGTGGAGAAAGGAATCGTATTTTCAAAACAGCTGGCACGGCACAATTGATATGGACGGCGGTGGAGCGTTGATGAATCAATCGATACACATGATTGATCTGTTACAATATCTGATGGGGCCTGTGAAATCCATTCAGGGATACACTTCAACGCTTGTGCATGATATTGAGGTGGAGGACACTGCTGCTGCAGTTTTGAAATTCCGCAACGATGCATTGGGTGTAATTTATGGTACCACTGCATCCTGGCCGGGGCAGTTCAGAAGGCTTGAAATTACAGGCTCAAAGGGAACCGTATTTCAGGTAGAGAACAGCTTTAAAGTCTGGCAGTTTGCCGATGAAACCGAAGAAGATAAAGAAATTAGGCAGAAATATGGCGAGATCGAAGGGGGCGGAGGGGTATCAGATCCTGCGGCTATTCAGTTTGAACCTCATGCCAGAAATTTTGCAGACTTTATTGATGCCATCGAGAATAACCGTCCTTTCGGAATTGATGGAGCTGAAGCCAGAAAATCTGTCGAGATAGTATTGGCTATTTATGAAGCTGCAAAGAAACATAAGATTTACCGGTTTGAGTAGTTGGAAGCAATATCGTTTTGCAATTAAAGATCAGGATTCAATGTCGTTCAGTTAAGAAAAATCAGAACACGGATCCCGCACTTGCGGGACAGATGTTACGGATGACCACGGATTTTTTTTATTTAGAGACGCGATAAATCGCGTCTCTACAAACGAATACAGATCATCTTCGATGAAATATGATTATCACAGATCATCTTAATTCTTAACTAAACGACATTGGATCAGGATTTTTTAAGCGTGAATAAGCCGGGACTTTAGTTTGTATAGTTAGGTGAATAACAGTGATATCGGGAAGAAGTTAACAAACGGGGAATTTCCTTCGGGGTGTTTTATATTGCTATACCAATCACGAAATTTATGCTATTAAAGTCGGGATTGTTAAAAGTTATCAACTTTAGCTTTCATTTGTAAAGCAAAATTTAATTTAATCTTATTTTTTATCTAAAAACAGTATAAATTGTTTGTTAATTCTTACTATTTAAACTTTTTTTTGTTTTTTACCTTACTTTTGTTGCAAAATATCTTTCTGGAGACTCATCAAGACAAATAAATTTAATCTTAATGATCAAAAAAAATTCTTTAATACTGAACGGTATTATCCTGTTTTTATTTTTGCCATTATTCTCAATTTCACAGGATGCAAAAAAGGAACCTGTCGTTTCGTTTTACGGCTTTGTAAGAAGTGATTTTTTCATGGACACCTACAAAGGAGTAAATGCCTTCCAGGATGTTTTCTATTTATTTCCGAATTATATCGGAACTGACGCTAATGGTAAGGACCTAAATAAGCAGACTACAGCCAACTTCCTTTCCATTGTAACAAGAGGAGGTGTCAGTATTAATGGCCCGGAGATATTTGGAGCCAAGACAACCGGCTGCATTGAAGCTGATTTTTCTGGGAAGCCTGAAATCTATTTATTGCGGCTCAGGAAAGCCTATACCCAGTTCAGCTGGGACAAAACAAAACTTATCGTAGGGCAGACGTGGCATCCTTTTTTTGGGAATGACGCGTTTCCACGGGTTGGTGCATTGAATACAGGGAGTCCTTTCCGTCCGTTTAACCGCAGCCCGCAAGTCAGGTTGGATTACCGCATCGGAGCCCTCACCCTTTCAGCAACCGGATTATATCAACAGCAGTACTTGTCCAATGGTCCTGTCGGTTTCTCAAATCTTTACTGCCGGGATGCAGTACTTCCAGAAGGAGTATTCAGCTTTGAATACCAGAAAGACGGATTTACCCTGGGTGCTGGAGTTGATAATTTGAGATTGAAACCGAGAGTATATACCACCGGGAACAATGGCAATATCTATATTTCTGATGAAATTTTTGGAAGCACCTCGTGGATGGCATACGGAAAGTATAACAAGAAAAAATTAATGATGCTTTTGCAGGGGTATTATGGGCAGAATATGGTACATCTGACCATGAACAGCGGTTATGGTGTGGCCACCTTTGATCCTGTCACAGGGAAGGAAACTTATACCAATTACAGCGGAGTCTATTCTGTTTTCAATATTACCTATGGCGATAAGTGGAAACCGGGTTTGTTTGTAGGTTATTCCAAGAACCTGGGTACTTCGGATCCTTTACAAAACTTCGACGGGAAAGCCAGGGTTTGGGGGCTTGGCGAAACTATTCAGAGTATGCACAGGGTTAGCCCTTCCATCTCGTACAGTGTCCCAAAATTTCTTCTGACAGCTGAATTGGAGAGAACCTCTGTTGACTACGGGATCGGGCAGATTAATTTTTCGGATGGCTTGTATTCAAAGGTTCATAACGTGGTAAACAACGGAGCCAAGATCATCATGACATGGTTTTTTTAATCATTATAAAAACATATCGAACTAGAATATTCATAACTCAAAACTAATATTTCAAAATGCTTTACTGGGAAAAAGAAATTGAAACGCTTGACAGGACATCTCTCGAGCGTTTGCAGGTTGAAAGATTGAAGAAAACTATCTCTCAGGCATGTGGATCTGATTATTACGGGAAGCAATACAAATCAAAGAATATCACCCCGGAAAAAATAAATTCAATAAAACATATACAGGATCTTCCATTTACGACCAAGGAAGACCTGAGGAGCCATTTTCCATGGGGATTCCTTTCAATTCCCAAGAAGGATGTGGTTCGTCTTCACAGCTCCAGCGGAACAACCGGAAATCCTACCGTGATATTTCATAACAGGCATGACCTGAGCAGTTGGGCAAATCTGATGGCCCGTTCTCTTTTTACCGCGGGAGTGCGTGATACAGATGTTTTCCAGAACATTGCCGGTTATGGATTATTTACCGGAGGACTTGGTTTCCAATATGGTATAGAAAGACTTGGTTGTCTCAGTATACCGGCAGGAGCAGGAAATAGTCTTCGTCAGATCAAACTGATGAGGGATTATGGCACTACCGTAGCTCACGCAATACCAAGTTACCTTGGAAGGTTATTTGATGTTTTCAAGGAAGAAGGTTTAGATCCGAAGAAAGATACCCAGTTGCGTAAACTTGTCATAGGAGCTGAACCTCATACTGAAGAGCACAGACGGAGAATCGAAGAGATGTTTGGAGTCAAGGCATACAATTCTTTTGGCCTTTCAGAAATGAACGGGCCGGGTGTGGCCTTTGAATGTGAAGAACAAAACGGACTGCATATTTGGGAAGATGCCTATATTGTGGAAATTATCGATCCGAAAACGTTCGAGCCTGTGCATGAAGGGGAAATTGGTGAACTGGTTATGACTACCCTTGACCGTGAGGCTATGCCGTTGATTCGTTATCGTACGCGCGATTTGACAAGATTCCTTCCAGGGACCTGTTCCTGCGGAATAACTCACCGAAGAATTGATCGTATTGCCGGTCGATCAGATGATATGTTTATCCTTAAAGGATGTAATATTTTCCCGATGCAGGTTGAAGGTATTCTGATGAAACTTCCGGAAGTGGGTGAAGATTATCGAATTATCCTTGAGAAAATCGGCGATCAGGATGAAATGATCATTGAAGTTGAAGTAAAGAAAGAATGGTTCCGTGGTGACGTTAATTTTCTGGATAGACTTCAAAAACAGATAGAGCGCCTGATCCGGGATGAAGTATTGGTTCGTCCAATTATAAAATTGGTTGAATTTGGATCTATCCCCAAATCAGACGGGAAAGCTGTACGGGTAATTGATAGAAGAAACTAATTTCATGAATTAAGGACGAATTTTCACGAACCGTGCTTTCTTAATTCTTTCATTTATTTAATTCGTAATTCGTAATTCGTAATTCGTAATTTTTAAAGTTATGGCATACCAGGTTTCTATATTTCTTGAGAATAAAATTGGGCATCTTAAACAGGTAACTTCAGTATTAAAAGCAGCTGACATTAATATTCGTTCGATGCACCTGAATCACACGGCAAGCGGCTGGGGTATTCTAAATCTCGTTGTTTCGGATCCTATTAAAGCTTCCAGGCTTCTGAATGATAAAGGAATATCTACTGCGCTCAGGAAAATTGCTGCATTAAAAATGGTTGACCAGCCTGGGGGATTGGATTATCTTCTTGGATCAATCGCAGATGCCGGTGTTAATTTTATCAATGCTTACGGCAGGGTTGCCAATGATGAGAAATCAGCAATCTTTGTGCTCGATATTGAGGATATCCCTGATGCTGAAATGAAACTGAAACAGGCCGGACTTGAAATTTTGTCCGATCATCTGGTATATGGAATCAAAGAATAACCACTAAAACTCTAAATTATGAAAAAAAGCGATCTTTATTTTTTGTTGTTTGTATTTGTACTGTTTCTGCCATTTTTTCTATCGGACCCGTTGTATAGTTCTTATAAGACAGCAAATGCAGGACATCCGTTTCTGATAGGATTTCTTAAATTTGCCATTTTAGCTACGATGGGTGAGTCGATAGGGCTCAGGTTACGGGAAGGAGTTTACACTAAACCAGGGTTCGGCTTATTGCCACGGGCGATTGTCTGGGGATTTTTGGGAATGTCCATTGTATTGGCATTTCAGATTTTCAGTGCAGGAGCACCGGTTTTCCTCAAAACTCTTGGAATGAATAATGCCGGTGAAGCATTGGCGGGACCAATGGGGTGGGAACGGATCGTTGTGGCTTTTACAATCAGTGTTACTCTTAATCTTATCTTTGCTCCGGTCATGATGACTCTGCATAAAATTACAGATACGCAGATCATGCACCATAATGGAAGTGTTATAGCCCTTTTCAAACCGTTAATGATGGGCGATATCATTGCGAACCTGGATTGGAGAGTACAATGGAATTTTATATTCAAGAAAACTATCCCTTTTTTCTGGATTCCTGCACATACCATTACATTCTTGCTGCCACCTGAGTTTAGGGTGTTATTTGCAGCACTTTTAGGTATTGCTTTGGGAGTAATTCTTTCAATAGGGGTATTAATGAGTAAAAAAGTATAATTGAAGAATCAGTTATGATTTGGAATGAAAAAATTGAATGCGCCTCTCGTGAAGAGATGAGGAATATCCAATCCGAGAGATTACGCGAAACGGTAAGGCGGATTTATCACAATGTACCTTACTACAGGAAAAAAATGCAAGAGGTTGGATTAACTCCGGTTGATATTCAGAGTATTGATGATATCCGTAAACTTCCTTTTACACAAAAAACTGATCTGAGGGATAATTATCCATTTGGACTTTTTACTGTGCCAATGAGCGAAATCGTTCGTTTACATGCTTCCTCGGGAACTACCGGTAAACCTACGGTTGTTGGATATACAAGAAGAGATATTCAGATGTGGGCCGAAGTTGTATCTCGAGCTCTTTCCATGGCAGGAGTTCACCGTAATGATATCGTCCAGATTGCTTATGGTTATGGTCTTTTTACAGGAGGATTAGGAATTCATTATGGTTCTGAAAATCTGGGTGCATCTGTTATTCCGATTTCTGGTGGTAATACCGCTAAGCAAATTCAGTTGATGCAGGACTTTGGCAGTTCTGTATTATGCTGCACACCTTCGTATGCTCTGAACATTGCTGAGGTAATGAAAGAGAAAAATGTCGATATAAAGAATCTTAAATTACGAGTAGGAATTTTCGGAGCAGAGCCATGGTCGGAAGCGATGAGGAAGGAAATCGAATCCAAGCTTGGCATTAAAGCAATGGATATTTATGGTCTGAGTGAAATTGTAGGACCTGGAGTTGCCTGTGAATGTGAATACCAAACTGGAATGCATATTAACGAGGATCACTTTTATCCGGAAATCATCGATCCTGAGACCTTGCAACCGGTACCGGAAGGCGAAGTTGGCGAACTGGTCTTCTCTACCATTACCAAAGAAGGGCTTCCTTTACTGCGTTACCGTACACACGATTTGACAAGGTTGATTTACGATAAATGTAAATGCGGACGTACATTGATCCGTATGGAGAAATGTAAAGGGCGCAGTGATGATATGCTTATCATTCGCGGTGTCAATGTATTCCCCTCTCAGGTTGAAGCTGTTTTACTGGAAATAAATGAAGTAGAACCTCATTATCTTATGATTGTAGATCGCGTGGGAACTCTGGACAAGATGACCATTATGGTTGAAGTGCAGGAGAAGTTCTTCTCTGATGAGATTAAGAAACTTGAAGGATTAAGATTAAAAATTACCCATAGAATTGAGAGTGTGCTTGGGATTTCAGTCAATATTAAACTTGTTGAACCTAAGACAATTGAAAGAACGGCAGGCAAGGCAATACGTGTCATAGATAACCGAAAGATTTAGTATATTAGTAGTATTAATGGTCATTCATAGTCATTGGTCATTTATAGTCATTTAAAGACATTAATCGTTAAAAATTGAATGACAATTAGTGACAATTTAATGACCATAGGTTGACAATTTAATGACAATAGATTAAGATTGGTTAATAATCATTAATATAAGAAATTATGCTTATCAAACAATTATCCATTTTCCTTGAAAATAAATCAGGAAGGCTGAATGAAGTTTCAAAGATTCTTGGTGAGGCAGGTATAAATATGTCGGCTTTTTCTGTGGCTGATACGTCTGAATTCGGAATTCTGAGGCTTATTGTTTCGGAGCCAGAGAAAGCCTATAAAATTTTAAAGGAAAATCACTTTTCCGTAAGTCTGACAGATGTGGTTTGCCTGAATTGTCCAAATAAGCCGGGAGCACTAGCCAAAGCTTTGAAGATACTTAATGAAAACGAGGTTGAAATAGAATATCTGTACGCCTATTCAATGGAAGATTCTGCCAATGTGGTTCTTAAACCAGATAACCTTGAGCATTGCATAAAGGTTTTGCAGGATCATCAATTTGAATTGCTTAGTGCTAGTGATTTGTATAAAATATAAAAAGCATTCTATTTAAATATATTCAGTTTTGTTTATTTAAATAATTTTTGAATAAATTGCAGGCTGATTTATTTAATCAGATTTAAATAGTTAAATTGCAGTGAAGAAAGTTGCTATTCAAGGTATAAAAGGTTCGTTTCATGAGGATGCGGCAAGAAATTACTTCAATGATGAGATAGAGATTGTTGAGTGTAAATCGTTTCGTAGTGTCTGTGAACTAATTGATCGTGATGGAGTTGATTATGCGGTGATGGCCATCGAAAATTCCATTGCAGGAAGTATTCTTCAGAATTATTCTCTCATCAAGGATTTTCATCTGCGCATCATCGGTGAAATTTATATTCACATACAAATGAATCTAATGGCGTTACCTGGAGTAAAGAAGGAAGATATCAGGGAGATTTATTCTCATCCGGTGTCTTTTCTTCAGTGTGCGGAATATCTTGAAAAATTTTTTCCCGAAGTGGAAACAAAGGAATTAGGTGATAATGCTGCAGTAGCCCGGTTGATTGCAAAGGAGAAGATTACTTATGCAGCTGCAATCAGTAATTTAAGATCAGCTGAATTATACGGTCTTGAAATCCTGGAAAGAGGGATAGAAACAATTCGTAAAAATTATACCCGATTTCTGATTCTTGCAAAACAGGGCATACCGGCACACGAAGCCAATAAAGCTTCCATTTGTTTCGAAGTTGGTCATTATCATGGCGCTTTGGCAACTGTGTTGAATACATTTGCTGAAAATGAAATAAATCTCACAAAAATTCAGTCACTTCCAATCATAGGAAAACCCAACGAATATTCTTTTCATGTAGATTTAGAATGGGATGCACCTGAAAAATATGAGAAAGCTATTCATATGGTTTTAAAGAACGTTTCCAGTCTTTCTATTTTGGGAGAATATCAGCGCGGGGAAGTTGCCATACATAACCAATAAAACGTGTTGTTATGAATAAGATCGCTATTTTCTTCGGACCTGCCAATGGATCTGTCCACCGTGTGGCCCGATTGGTGGCTTCAAAAATCGGGAATGAAAAGACGCAGTTGGTTCATGTTAAGAACGCTACTGCAGAAGATCTTAAAAAATATGACAAGATTATTTTTGGAATATCGACGGTAGGGAAAGAAACCTGGGACATGAAATTCGGGAATACCGATTGGGCAAAATTTATGACCCATGTGTATGATTTTGATTTCACAGGGAAAAAAGTTGCTATATTCGGTTTGGGGGATCATATTACCTACGCCTATCATTTTGTTAATACGATGGGGAGCCTTGCAAGAATTGTCATTCAAAACGGTGGAACTCTTATCGGGAAGGTGAGTCCGGAAGGGTATACATTCCAGGATTCAGAAGCCCTTGAAAAGGGTGAGTTTCTTGGGCTACCTGTTGATGAAGATTTTGAACCAGAATTAACGGAGATGCGTGTGAGCAATTGGGTTCAAAAAATTTTAAAAGAATTTGTTCAATGAGCGAAGTAATGAGGGATACACCTATTAACAAAGACATTGTAGATCAAAAAATAGCAGAACTGGACGTGCCGGAGATCGGCAATGCTTCTATCCGTGAGATTGTTCAGCTGGTCAGCAGTATTGAAGCTGCTTCAGGTGACCGCTACGTTCGTATGGAAATGGGCATTCCCGGATTGCCTCCTTCCCAGATTGGAGTTGAAGCCGAAATCGAGGCTTTAAAGAAAAATGTAGCTTCCCTATACCCACCCATAGATGGCATACGGCTTCTTAAGGAAGAAGCCTCACGTTTTGTAAAATTATTCATCAATGTAGATGTTAAACCTGAAGGTTGTGTTCCTACCGTAGGTTCTATGGAAGGAACTTATGCCGCATTTCTGGTTGCCGGTTCTTGCAGGAAAGAAAGAGATACCGCTCTTTTTATAGATCCTGGTTTTCCGGTCCAGAAGCAGCAGATGATGGTCATGGGACAGAAATATGAAAGTTTTGATGTGTACGAATACCGTGGCCAGAAACTTAAGGAAAAGCTGGAATCTTACCTGTCGAAAGGTAATATAAACTGCATTATTTATTCAAATCCCAATAATCCGGCCTGGATTTGTTTAACCCAGGAGGAATTGAAAATTATCGGTGATTTGGCCAATGAATATGACGTGATCGTCATTGAGGATCTTGCCTATTTTGCAATGGACTTCCGCGTTGACTTATCAAAGCCGGGAGAGGCGCCTTATCAAGCTACTGTTGCAAAATATACAGGGAACTATGTTTTGATGATCTCAAGCTCAAAAGTATTCTCGTATGCCGGTCAGCGAATTGCTGCCATGATAATCTCCGATCAGCTATTCCACAGGCATTTCCCTTATTTGGAGGAGAGATTGAAAGTCCACGGATTTGGCAATGCAGTTGTTCACCGGGTACTCTACTCGATGAGTTCTGGAACTTCCCATTCGGTGCAGTATGCTCTTGCTGCTATGTTCAAAGCAGCCAACGACGGGAGGTACAATTTTATAAAGGATATTAAAGAATACGGGGAGAAGGCAAAGATTATGAAACGTCTTTTCCTGGAAAATGGATTTAAAATCGTTTATGAAAAGGACCTTGAGCAACTGATCGGTGACGGGTTCTATTTTACAATTGGTTATCCTGGGATGAGTGGTGCTGAATTGCTGCATAAATTGCTTTATTATGGAATAAGCGCAATTTCCCTGAGCAATACCGGAAGCGCCAGGGAAGGTTTGAGAGCCTGTGTCTCTCATGTCAGCCGCGATCAGTTCGGGGATCTTGAGAAAAGGCTTAAAAAATTCAACCAGGACTATCCTGCCTAAATTAAGAAAATAAACTAAGAAGGTTTCAATGTTCTGAAGTTTCAATGTTTCAAAGTCCCATATTTGGCACTATACTGAAACCTTGAAATTTTGAAACCATGAAATCTCTTGTCTTTGAAACTTCGAAAGTTAAATCTTTGAATTAAGAATTATGAATTAGGAAAAAGGTTCCAATACTCAGTGTCCCAGGCAAAACCTGAAACTGTGGAACCTTGAAACTTTAAAACAAATAATATGGCCAAAGTCAGAGGAGCGGTCGTCGTCGATATTGAGATGTGTAAGGGATGTGATCTTTGTGTAGTAGCATGTCCTACACAGACATTGGCGTTACACCGCAATGTTAATAGTAAGGGTTACCATTATTCTTATATGGAATATCCTGAAAACTGTACAGGATGTACAAATTGTTCATTAGTTTGTCCAGACAGTTGTATCAGTGTTTATCGGTTGAAAACAGAAAAAGTATAAATACAAGAAAATCCTTAAAATGGGTGAATTAAGATTAATGAAGGGGAATGAAGTAATAGCCGAGGCCGCTATCCGCTGTGGTGCAGATGCCTACTTCGGTTATCCTATTACCCCGCAGTCTGAGGTGTTGGAAACCCTGATGGCCAGAAGGCCGTGGGAAAAATCGGGAATGGTTGTTCTTCAGGCTGAAAGTGAGATTGCTTCGATTCATATGGTTTATGGCGCCGCCGGTTGTGGAAAGCGAGTGATGACTTCTTCCTCAAGCCCCGGCATAAGTCTGATGGCAGAAGGAATTTCCTACCTGGCAGGTTGTGAACTGCCTTGTCTGATTGTCAATGTTCAGCGTGGTGGCCCGGGTTTAGGTACCATCCAGCCATCACAGGCGGATTACTATCAGGCAACCAAGGGCGGAGGCCATGGAGATTATAATTTAATAGTACTTGCCCCTGGATCAGTGCAGGAGATGCACGATTTTGTGGCATTGGGTTTTGAACTTGCATTTAAGTACAGAAATCCTGCCATGATATTGGCCGATGGAGTGATTGGACAGATGATGGAAAAAGTGGTCTTAATGGATCAGCGGCCGAGATGGACTGATGAAGAGATTCAGAAAATATCGGGGGGATGGGCTACAACCGGTAAAACGCCTGATCGTGAAAAACATGTCGTTACTTCTCTTGAGCTGGATTCTTACAAGATGGAACAGAACAACATTAGGCTACAGGCAAAATATGCTAAAATTAAAGCCGAAGAGGTTCGCTACGAAACCATGGAATGTGAGGATGCAGATTACATTTTGGTGGCCTTTGGCTCTGCTGCCAGGATTTGCCAGAAAACGATGCAGTTGGCAAGAAGTAAAGGAATCAAAGTAGGCCTGCTAAGACCTATCACTCTTTTCCCTTTCCCTGAAAAGATCATTTCTGAATTAGCCGGAAGGGTGAAAGGCTTTTTATCAGTAGAATATAATGCCGGTCAGATGGTTAACGACGTTCGCCTTGCCGTGAACGGCAGAACAAAAGTTGAATATTTTGGCCGGATGGGTGGAATTGTTCCAACTCCCAACGAGGTGGAATCAGCCCTCCAGGAAAAATTATTAGGAGCTTAATTATGAATGAAATAGCTGAAAATATAAAAGAAATTATCAGGCCTGAAAATCTGATTGCGAAAAGATCATCGCTGTTGAACAATGTTCCTATGCATTACTGTCCGGGTTGCAGCCATGGAGTGGTGCATAAGCTGATCGCAGAAGTTATTGAAGAACTTGGAATACAGCAGGATGTGATAGGTATTTCTCCGGTAGGATGTGCCGTTTTCGCGTATAATTACATTGATATCGACTGGCAGGAAGCTGCTCACGGGAGGGCTCCGGCAATCGCAACCGGTATCTCCAGGGTTCAGCCAAACAAGAGGGTTTTCACTTACCAGGGAGATGGTGACCTTGCAGCCATTGGAACGGCCGAAACTTTCCATGCTGTTAACAGGGGCGAAAATATTGTGATGATATTTGTCAACAATGCGATTTATGGTATGACGGGTGGTCAGATGGCTCCAACTACCATGCTCGGGCAAATAACCTCCACAACTCCTTACGGAAGAGATATCGATTTGAACGGATACCCTTTGAAAATTACGGAACTGCTTGCACAACTTCCGGGGGCTGCTTATGTAACCCGTCAGAGCGTACAGAATGCTGCCGCTGTCAGAAAAGCTAAAAAGGCCATTAAGAAGGCTTTTGAAGTACAGGCACAGAAAAAGGGTACTGCATTCGTGGAAATTGTATCTACCTGCAATTCAGGATGGAAACTTTCTCCGGTAGAAGCCAACAAATGGATGGAAGAAAATATGTTCCCGTTTTATCCTCTTGGTGATCTCAAAGACGGTGCAAGAGCGGATGGGGAAGAATTTAAAGTCCGCAGTTAATTAATTTCAAAAAAATCTGAACAAATGACAGAAGAAATAATTATAGCAGGATTTGGAGGACAGGGAGTACTTTCCATGGGTAAGATTCTTGCCTATTCAGGTGTGATGCAGGACCAGGAAGTTGCCTGGTTTCCGTCTTACGGGCCTGAAATGCGTGGTGGTACTGCCAACGTGACTGTGATCATCAGTGAAGAAAAAATAAGTTCTCCGGTTCTCAATGAATATGATACCGCCATCATTCTGAACCAGCAATCGATGACTAAATTTGAGTCAAGGGTAAAGCCGGGCGGCACGCTTATTTACGATCCCAATGGTATTGTCAATCCTCCCACCCGGAAAGACATCAATATTTATAAGATTGAAAGCTCACGTCTTGCCATCGAAATGGGAAATCCTCATACCTTTAACATGATCGTTCTTGGAGCTTTCCTTCAGGCAAAACCGGTTGTTGATATTGAAAATGTAAAGAAAGGGCTTGAAAAATCTCTTCCCAGCCGGCATCATAAACTGATACCTCTTAACCTCCAGGCCATCCAGAAAGGACAGGAAAACCTCGAGGTGGTTCACAAAGCTTCATAGTGAACCAAAAGGAGGCACGCAGGTGAAAAAATTCAGGCTGAAGACTATATGACGATTTTCCCTTGCTGTCTGATTTAGCTGACGAACTGTGATTATATAGATAGAAGGCTTTAGCTGCATATTTTAAAATCAAAATATGGCTAAAGCCTTTTCTTTTCAGCATCCTCAAAAAGTTTCAGAGTTTCAAAGGTCGCGGGCCTTGGAACTTTGAAACTTTTTGTAACCTTGAAACTTTTTGTTTTCTCCGGTTCATGGCGTAAGGGTAGAGACATGGAGCACCGCATCTCTTCTGAGCCTTGGTACGGAGATGGTACGGAGCAAACATGGACTGTTACAGATTGCTATATAGGTAACAAGAAGAGAGTTGAAGGTATAAAATACTGATAAATTATTACCCTGGTAGAGACACATCGACGAAAATGGAGACGCACGGTTGTTAGTAGAAACGCACGGCCGTGCGTCTCTACTAAGGATCTTTGATATTTCTAAATGTAATATTTGCTTTTCCGTTTCAATCATCTATGATTTTGAATCCACACCAGCAGTGAATTTATCCGGAATTAAAATAATTAAGAGGATAGAGATGAATGGTTATTTCATCCATTCGAATACCCTGTAATGTTCGCCGTTCATGCCCAGGCGGGCGTAAACTTCGCGGGCTGTCTGGTTGGTTTCGTCCACGTAGAGGCGGATGCCTTTCAGGGTATCGTCTTTTGAGACAATGGATTTTATATGGTTGTACAGGGTGCGGTAAATGCCTTTTTTGCGGTGCGGTGTATCAACATAGACAGACTGAATCCACAGGACGGTTCCGTTCCTCCAGTCGCTCCATTCATAAGTGGTTAAGAGAGCGCCGACAACCTGGCCTTCTGTTTCAGCGATGTAATAAGTGCCAAGCGCTTCGTTGCTGAGAACGGCATTTACCCCTTTCAGTACGGTATCGTGATCGAGGGTTAATTTCTCGGTATGCCAGGCCATCTCCTCCTGGAAACGGACGATTGAATCACAATCGGATTGAAGTGCTTTGCGTATGGATAGCTGCATGAAATCTTTTTTCTCAAAAATAGTGTTTAAAGTTTTAAAAGTTTCAAAGGTTTCAAGGTTTCAAAGGTTCAAAGGTTCAAAGGTTCAAAGGTTTCAAGGTTTTAAAGGTTTCAAAGTTCGCGACTTTTGGAACATGAAACATGAAACATGAAACATGAAACATGGATCCCAACCCCCAAAACCTTTTGAGTACTTCTGCCTTATTCTTATTTGGTGATTATTGAATGTATCCCATGTCAATCTGCATCACGATGTATTCGATCATCTGATCCTCATTCTGGGCATCGTACTCTGCTTTAAGGTTGTGTCCGAAAATTTTTGCCACAGCCTGCCAGAAGAAGGCATTGAATCCCCCTTTAAATTCTTTGATGATTTGGTAGGAGGTTTGACTTGTTTCCCGGTCGATCAGTTTGATCAGTATTCTCCCTTCGGAGATGGTCATGTGGCGTATTTCGCCCTCAAAGTTCTTGAATAATTCCTTCTCGGCTTGTTTCACGTAGGCCTTTCTTTCCCGTTCTGTTTTGAAGTTCGAATAGATTCGGTCATACTCCGCTACTTTAAGGGCAGCTATTTTCGCCATGGGATACACTTTCCGGACCTTTCTTTCCAGTGCAGTATATTGGCGAATCGATCTTGGCGACCATTTGTCCTTCGAAGGATAAATGATGATTTCTTTCAGGTATATATGAGGAATCGAGTCAATAATACTTGAATAATATCTCCTGTAATTGAAAGTAGTTGTATCCCTGAGCTGGGAAAATCCGAGAACCGGGATGAATAAAAAAATAAACAGACAGGACCACTTTGTCATAAAGTTCGCAATTCAATCAGCTTTCAAAGTTACTACCTTTTGTGAAATCGTTATAAATTATAAAAGAATCTTTAACAATTGCACGGTCTTTATTCCGTATATTTGTAACAGAGACCTTTTATTTAAGTTTTATTGTAAAACGATGGAAAAGATAAAGGTTGATGTGTTATCGGAAATTGGGAAGCTTGAGTGTGTATTAATACATACCCCCGGGCAGGAGGTTGAGAATATGACTCCCGAAAGCGTTCATCGCGCTTTATACAGCGATATTCTGAATCTTTCGGCCGTGACGGAGGAATACATCCAACTTAAGGATATCCTTCAAAAAATCGCCCGGGTTGTAGAAGTCAAAACCCTTTTGACCGAAATCCTGATTGATGAGGGAATCAAGGAGAACCTGATCAGGGATATCTGCGAGCAGGAAAATGTAACTTCCGAAATTCCGAGGTTATTGGATAATCCCGCAGAAATTCTTTCCCGTAAACTAATCGAGGGTGTCGTACTGCCCAAGGATAACCTGACAAAATTTATCAGCAAGAACCGCTATTCTTTGCAGCCTCTTCATAATTTTCTATTTACACGCGATGCTTCGATGTCGTTGTGGGATAATCTGATCATCGGGAAGATGGCCAGCCATGTGAGGGAACGGGAGCCGCTGATCATGGAAGCCATCTTTAAGGAACACCCGTTTTTTAGTGCCAATATTTTTAATCCTGTCAGAAATTCAAGAGATACAACCATTTTAAATAAGGCTACCCTGGAGGGTGGCGATCTTCTTGTTGCAAGGGAGGACGTCATTCTGGTGGGTACGGGTATCAGAACCTCCACAGAAGGAATTGATTTCCTGATCGAAATGATCAAAGAGAAGAAGTCCGGACTTAAACATCTTATTGTCCAGGAACTGCCTTCTGAACCGGAATCATTTATTCACCTTGACATGACTTTTACTTTCCTTGATCGTAATTTCTGTATCTTATACGAGCCATTGATCCTGCGAAAAAACAGGTACCAGACCATTCATATCCAGATCGATAATGGAAAAGTTAAAGGAATAAAGGAAGAAGATAATATTTTGCAGGTGATGAACAGTATCGGTTTTGATATAAAACCAGTATATTGTGGCGGAAAAGGAGATCCTTTGCTCATGGAGCGGGAGCAATGGCACAGTGCTGCGAATTTTCTCGCCCTGGCACCGGGTAAAGTAATTGGTTATGAGCGCAATGATTATACGCTGGAGGACCTGAACAAAAATGGTTTTGAAATAATAAAGGCGGCAGATTTCATTCGTGACGATCTGAATATTGACGATTATAAACGATTGGTAATTACGATTCCAGGATCAGAAATGGCAAGAGGTGGGGGAGGACCCAGATGTCTGACCATGCCCCTCAGGCGGCAAAGAATCGAGTGGTAAAAAATTGATGATGAGGAAACTTAAAAGTGAAGAACTAAACCGGCTAAATGTTGATGAATTCAAGGCGGCAGATAAATATCCATTGGTTGTGGTACTCGATAATGTCAGAAGCTCTTATAATATCGGCTCCATTTTCAGGACTTCGGATGCCTTCCTGGTAGAAAAAATCTACCTGTGCGGAATTTGTGCCACACCTCCTGACCGGGAGATTCACAAGACAGCTCTGGGCGCCGATGAATCGATTGATTGGGAATATTTCAAAACTACAAAGGAGGCAGCTCTCCACCTTAAAGAAGAAGGATACACGCTGATTGCCGTTGAACAGGTTGAGGACAGCATTTCTTTGGAAAATTACCAGCCGGAAGCGGATGAAAAAACTGCCCTGATTTTCGGGAATGAAGTGAAAGGCGTTCAGCAGGAAATCGTGTCGTTATGCGATAAGACCATTGAAATTCCCCAACTGGGAACCAAACATTCTTTTAATATATCCGTGAGTGCTGGAATCGTCCTGTGGGATTTGTTCAACAAGATGAAGAAGGATAACTCCGGGGCTGTTGTCAGGAATGTTTCTTAAAATAACAGGTACCCGTTACTTCACCAATTAAATTATTATCCTCATCAGTGATTTCGACCTGGTACAAGCCTGTTTTATTGGAACGGAATTTTTCAGTGGCAACGGCCTTTACTACACCACCGGAGCATTTCTGAAGATAGGAGACAGAGGCATTCAGGGTAACTGCAATATTGCCGTAGCTGTTGGCAGCCAGCGAGAACGTAAAATCGGCAAGCGTAAACAATGCACCCCCCATCAAAATGCCCAATCCGTTCAGATGAAGCTCAGTAATGGGCATGATGCATTCCGCGTACCCGGGTTTTACCTCGATAATTTTGACACCTGCATTTTTAGCAAAATTGTCTTTTTCAAATAATTCAATTACTTTATCCATTTAATTTCTGATTAGATTCCTGTATTATAATTTCATGCTGAGGGCTGACCGATAAAATATTCCATAGTAATAAAACCGGAAAGCTGAAAGAAAGAGTGGAATTCCCATGGTGAGATATAATACAGACAGGTAGATTGATGGGATCAGCCCCGATAACCTCAAAATTATTCCTAATGAAATCATCGAACTCATCAGGATATAACTTTTGAGATTGAAGAATGAAAAGAAACAGGGATATTCATGATCTAGGTTAATTATCCGCCTGGTATGTTTTAATGATATTTTAGAAAACAGAAGAAGGTAAAAAAGAGAACCTGTAACAGCAGATCCCGATAGAACATAACAAAGATGATTCTTGTTTGACAACACCAGTTTCATTCCTTTGAAGAGAAGCATCCCGCCTGCAAAAGTCCAGACAGTAGCTGCAATGAAAAGAAGCGTCCGTCTTGGTACCCCGGGTTTAATAGATTGAAAAATATTCACGTATGGTATTGACTAAATCTGTCATCAAATATAAAAACTCTTTTCGAAGATAATAAAAATAACTAACTAACTCTATATCCATAATAGGATAATGACCTTACGGGCTGAAGGTTTTTAACGATAAGAAAAGACCATGAGAAAATCTTTCTCACAAAGGAGTATAATTATTGAGGAGTTTCATCTGGCCATTAAATAACAAATTATAAACAGATGAAACAAAAAAGGGAACGAAAACCGTTCCCTTTTTAATCTTTTTGAAGAATCACTTTTATTGCAATAATAATTTGAAGTTTTGGTCTTCAAAGTATTTAGAGAATTCAAGATCTGTTTTTGCTAAACCTTTGTATGCAGGATCTTTCTTAATTGCATTTCCAAGATTTTCATACAAAGTAGAGGTCTTGGCTGTACGGGCTGCAATGATTGCTTTTAAATAGTCAATACGTCCGGATTTAACGGATGCACTGTTCAAAGTACGCAATGCTCCGTTGTTGTCACCGTTGAGCAATTGAGCAAGAGCTTTGTTGGCTGTGCTTTGAGATTGTTCATTGAAATATTTAACGGCTGTTTCATACTGGCCCTGCATAATCTTAACAATACCAAGATTTTCGTTTACTTCCTGGCCTGCACCAGAAGCTGCACCGAAAAGTTCTTCTGCTTTGGAGAGATTGCTCTTCTTTAATCCAACACATCCGAGGTTATTCTGAACGATAGGATTCTTTGGATCAAGTTTATCGGCTTTTTCAAAATTTGCGTTAGCCTGATCAACATCACCCTGGTTCATAAGAACCAATCCAAGGTTGTTAAAGCCTCTCCAATCGTCAGAGTAAATTTTAGTAAAGCTGGTATAAATGGCTTTCTGTTTTTCGGCATCATTGGTTAAAGTAGCTGCATAAAGAAGTTCTGCCTGATTAAGTTTGGAAGGATCACTGCTGGCCAGAGCCATGATTTCAGCATCGGTTTTTCCAATCAGATCTGCAGAAGCAGTAATTTTTGCACGACGTAACTGAGGAAGAATTTCACTTGCAACAGACTGGAAGGCGTTAGAAAGATTTTTTATTTCTCTTTCCCGAACTTCGGGATCAGAATACATCGAAAGTACACGAAGAATCAATTCCTTATCCTGGATACTGGATTTTTCCATTAAAGCTTTGAATCCTTCCCAGTCTTCAGGAGTGTATTTTTCTTTCAGCTCGGTTTTAACTTTATTCTTTGAAAGTTGTTTTTCGATGACTTTTGTAGAAGAACCTTCACGTTTTTCGGAAAGTTTGGTGTTGAAGTCAAGTTTCCCATCAGGTGATGCATAAGCTGAGATTTCAACTCCTTTAAGCTCTTTGTTCTGACCAGTATAGGCATTGATGATATATTGATCCAAACGTTTCATTTCATCTTTTGTCAATTCTTTGCCACGTACTTCGGCACTATTGATCAGATAAACCAAATCAGCTACATACTGATCGGGAACAATGCGTTGGAATTTGTCAATGGTAGGATCATAAACACCGGTGGTATTTTTCTTTTTCTGAACGCCTAATATTGTCAACGGGCTATTGTCAACTAAAGTAGAAGTAGCTATTACGCCATCAGCAATCTTTACAGGAGCAAAATCCAGGGCAGCTTTGCCTTTTGAAGCACGAAGTTTAAGTTGTAATTCAGATTTCCTCATGGCAAATTCGTAAGGTATTGTCCCGTTGTAAGTGAAACTTCCACCTTTTGTATAACTAATAACTTTATTATTAGCTTTTACAGATTCTCCCTGAAGAGTGATTGGTTCTGCTGATTTTTCTTTGCCGGCAAATTCCAACACCGGGCTTGCAACAACAGTAGCTTTTTTCAAAAAATATTTTTCTGGTATTCTTCCCTGAATGGTAAAGTTGACATTACCGCCTTTGGCTTCAAGAATTTCGGGGGAAACAGAATAATTGATTTTGTGTGCGTCCTTTTTCATCTTTTTAAGGCTCGCGCAACCACTAAATAATAAAGCGCTTAGAAAAAAAACAAAAGCGCCTGATAATCTAATTTTACTCATAATAATGTTTAATTTATTTATTGTCAGTTACAAATGATCCGAAGGCAAAAGTACGATGTTTTGTTATAAATGATTATCCGAAAATGTTTATTTTATTGGTAATTTTCATTCAGACAGACGTACAAATTGTGCAATCATAAAAAAGCCCGGAGATCCGGGCTTATAGTGATACTCCTTTTTATTTTACTGGTTCGGTTTACGAATAGAGTGTGAATGTCTTTCACCTCCTTCTTGTGGTATATTACCGTGTTGTCCTTCTTTGGAATCTTTATTTTCTTCTTTAGGAGGGCGTGGTAAAAGGGCTTTACGGGATAACTTCAGTTTCCCTGATCTTTGATCTACCTCAAGCAGTTTTACCTCGACAATTTCACCGACTTTCAACACGTCTTCTGGCTTTTCTACACGTTTCCAATCGATTTCGGAAACATGGAGCAGTCCTTCTTTTCCGGGCATGATTTCAATGAAAGCGCCGAACTGAACGATTGATTTTACTTTTCCCTTGTAAATTTCGCCAACTTCCGGGATAGCCACAATTGCACGGATACGGGCTATGGCAGCATCAATTGAATCTTTATCAGGTGCGCTGATTTCAATGTATCCAAGTTCATCCTTTTCTTCAATGGCTATGGTAGCTTTGGTATCAGCCTGAATCTGTTGAATAATCTTTCCACCAGGACCGATTACCGGACCTATCATATCCTTTGGAATGGTCATATTGACGATCCTTGGAACATTAGGCTTATAATCTTCACGAGGTTCTGATATCACTTCCAGAATCTTGCCCAGAATATGAGCTCGGCCTTCTTTAGCTTGTGCCAGGGCCTTTGATAAAACATCATAGGACAATCCATCGACCTTGATATCCATCTGGGTGGCAGTAATACCTTTGGTCGTACCGGTTACTTTAAAATCCATATCTCCCAGATGATCTTCATCTCCCAAAATATCGGAGAGAACCGCATACTTATCGGAACCCTTGTCGGTAATCAATCCCATGGCGATACCTGAAACAGGGCGTTTAATTTTTACCCCTGCATCGAGAAGGGCCATTGTTCCGGCACATACAGTAGCCATGGAGGAAGAACCGTTAGATTCAAGGATATCAGAGACAACCCGGACAATATAGGGGAAATTCTCAGGAATCATTCTTTTTAAAGCTCTATGGGCAAGATTACCATGACCTATCTCACGACGTGACAAGCCTCTTGGCACTTTGGCTTCACCGGTACTGAACGGAGGAAAGTTGTAATGCAAAAGGAACCGTTCTCTTCCCTGAAGAGTTACGGAATCAATGATTTTCTCATCCATTTTGGTCCCCAGCGTAACACTGGACAATGATTGAGTTTCTCCGCGGGTAAAGATTGCAGAACCATGAGAGCCTGGTAAATAACCTACCTCTCCCCAGATATCGCGGATTTGAGTGGTCGAACGGCCATCCAAACGAATACCTTCATCAAGGATCATGCGGCGCATCGCTTCTTTTTCAACATCGTGATAATACCTTGCAATAAGATCTTTATTCACTTCTGCTTCTTCTTTTCCTTCGCTGTAAGAGGTGATGAAATCTTCTTTAATCTTCTCAAAAGCTTCAGATCTGAGGTGTTTGTCTTTAATCAGGGAACGTGCCGTATCGTAAGCTTTCTGATAAGTTTCTTTCCAGATAAGTTCTTTAAGGGCCTCATCATTTACTTCGTGGCAATATTCGCGTTTTTTGACTTCTAATTCTTCGGCAAGTTCCGTTTGAATTTTGCAATGGACTTTAATGTTATCATGAGCGAATTTGATGGCTTCAAGCATTTCTTCCTCAGAAACTTCGTTCATTTCACCTTCTACCATCATGATATTATCGTAGGAAGCGCCTACCATAATATCAATATCGGCAGATGCCAATTGTTCGACAGAAGGATTGATTATCAGTTTTCCATCGATTCGACAGACGCGAACTTCGGAAATTGGACCGTTGAAAGGAACATCCGAAACAGAAATAGCAGCAGATGCGGCTAATCCTGCAAGACAATCCGGCATTTCATCTTTGCCCGAAGAAATAAGAGCAATCATCACCACGGTTTCTGCATGATAATTTTCAGGAAACAGAGGACGTAAAGCTCTGTCAACCAATCGTGCAGTTAATATCTCTTCATCAGAAGGACGGCCTTCTCTTTTGAGAAAACCTCCGGGGAATCTGCCGGCAGCCGAAAATTTTTCCCTGTAATCGACTGACAAAGGCATAAAATCAACATTCTCAGCAGCCTCTTTGGCGGAAACTACTGTAGCCAATAACATGGTATCACCCATTTTTACTACAACTGCTCCATCGGCTTGTTTGGCTAGTTTACCTGTCTCAATGTTAATGGTACGGCCATCCCCCAGGTCAATTGTCTTGTTAATAACTTTAAGCATAATCTTTTAAATATTTTGTTTCGTAATGAAAAATAAAATGGGTGGGGCTTTAATTATTTGAAAAAAAGGCAATCCGGAAATTGCCTTTTTTATAAAATTATTTACGGAGATTTAATTCCTTAATAATTGCACGATATCTTTCAATATCTTTTCTTTTCAGATAATCGAGCAATGAACGTCTTTTGCCGACTAATCCGATTAAAGCGCGCTGTGTGCCAAAATCTTTTTTATTTTCCTTAAGATGATCTGTAAGATGGTTAATACGGTATGAGAAAAGGGCTATTTGTCCTTCTGTGGAACCAGTATTGGTTGCACCTTTACCATACTTTTCAAAAATCTCTTTCTTTTTTTCTGAAGATAAATACATTTCTATTAAATTTGAATGTGATACAATCATTGCCCCGCAGTATTCGGGTTCGATAACAACGGCGCAACATTAATTCCAAAAATCGACTCAAAAATACAAATTATCTTTTAATATTTAATGCTTTAGCGATTAAATTGATTATGAAAATTTTCATGCCTTCTCCAACAGTCCAATTTATAACTGAAGTCCTGCGTTTGAAATCAGACGATAAAAAGATTGGTTTCAGGATGAAAAAATAGAACGATAAATTGTGTGTTTTACTGATTTGCTTCAATGCTATGCTGTCAAACAAAAACAATTAAACTATGTCGCAAAGTAATTATACAACAACGATTTTTACCCACATTAAGTCCATACCAAGTCCGGTACAAGGCTTAGTTCTTACTCACGGCATGCGGCCGAAGAAAGTTAGGACTGATTACGGGGAATAAGTTGGGGGGCATTTATTGAAACGCAACCGGAAAAACATTGTAATACAAATTTTTTCAAGCTGTTACACTAATAAAAGGTGGAATAAAGCACCGATATTGCACACGTTGGAGCAGCGAAGTCTTTTTCAAAGAGTCCAATAATTATTTAAGGCTTGGCAAGAGCCAATCTCAGGATTTATTATTCAAATATTCTCGTGTGAAATAATTCTGTGTCCGATTGTGCAATCCAGACATTTACGGGGCTCACAATATTTTCGCTGCAATTGCAGTAACGCCTGCGATTCAAGTGCATTTTCAGCTGTAACTCCAACTTCCGCCCAATGTTTTATTATTGAATTCTTTTCGGGGGGAAGTTGTTCCAATATTTCAATGGCCCGATCTTTCAGATAGTTGATGCTTCTGTTTTCACCGTATAAAAAATAAAAAGGAACAATCACATTGATCAAAAGAAGATTGAATTTCTCGAATCCCAATGACTTTGTTTTTTTGGGAGAGGTTTTGTTAAATGTGTAATGAGTGTTCCAGTATTCAGAGGCATTTAAATCAAAAAGTTTTTGTAATCCCGTCAGTGTTTTTGTTTCGAGTATTGCTGAAAATAGATTGTGTGATTTATAGATCAGCTGGGCCATTTGAGCAATCCTCAGTGTTGGAAAATTGCCCGGATGCATGCGCATGAATTTTAGAAGGTGCCCTGCTATAGGATGTAGTCCGTATTTCCCTGCCAGGAACCAGTATTCTTTCCGGAGATTAAGATAATATTCGTCGGCGAAGAGTTCTTCACCCAGCTGTCCTGCTTGTCCGAATAGAAGGGCTTCTATCTGAAAGAGTGAATCATGGTGACGTGCAAGTATATTTTGTGGCAACGATCGTGCCAGCATCCCAAAGGGGACTTCATTTTCTTTCAAACCGAAGTTCTGGAAAAGAATCCTGTAAAATGTTTCGCTCCAGTCCTGATGAGTCTCTGAAAGTACCTCCTCAATGGTTTCTATCTTTTGTTTCAACCTTTCAATAAGTATTCCGTTGAGGTAGAATTTAATTCTGAAAGGGTCTATTTGGAAAAGCCTTGATGCACAACCAACCCAGTCATGGCTCTTGACAAGGGAATCATAATTTGATTCCAGCCATCTGGGCCATTTAAGTATCAAAGTCGGGATGTTGTTGTTTAGCGGAAAATCTTCTTCTTCTACAACATGCAGGATGGTATTCTGGTAGGATTTGTCATTCTGATGGCCATGCTTGTTCCAGTCTGAGGACCGAACGTGGATTTCTACATTTCCTGCCCAGAGAGTATGGTCGATTCTGATCCTGGCATCAAAGAAATCCGGACCTGCATTGGTGTTGTGAAGGCCGGTACTGATAATTTCTATTTTTTCACCTTCTGTGGTAAGAAGTGAATTCTGATCGTAAAGCTTATATTTCCAAATGAAATGAAGAAACTCTTCTTTCATATCTTTAATAATTTTGGAGGTCACAATTTGTGACCTCCAAATAGGGTCTGTTACTTTTGTCGAAAGCCAATCAATGGACGATTTTTTTGTAGCACTTCCCTTTGCTTGGGAGCTGTTAATTTTTTTAGGTACTCAAAAATCAGATTGATTTTACTTTCGTGTTCAATGTCTTTTTTCTCAATCTGGCTGATCTTTTGCAGGATTTCTTTATGAGTGGACATCAATTCACGCATTTTGGTAAATATTCTGATGATTTGGATATTTACCTGGATAGCCCTGTCACTGTTTAATATACTGGAAAGCATTGCTACACCCTGTTCAGTAAAACAAAATGGAGCATACCGTAACCCTTTTTTATCTTTAGAAGCGGAGATGAATTTTAGCCGCCAGTCTTCAAATTCTTTTTCATTCATCTCAAACATAAAATCATCAGGAAATCTGTTGATATTTCTTTTTACCGATTGTTTCAGAACTTTTGTTTCAACGCCATATAGCTCGGCTAAATCTCTGTCGACCATTACTTTTACATTCCTGATTACAAAGATTTTGCTGATTACTATTTCATCTGGAACTGTAATTCTTTCTATAGGATTTTTCATAGTCTCACCTTTTTTGGAGGTCACAAATTGTGACCTCCAAAATATTTACCTGTATTTTAAAAAGCAGATAAATGTTTTTATCTGAGGAAAAAATTTAAGGATTTTTTTCCTCTTTAAAAAAGGATTAAGATGAAAAGTTGGAGAATATATAGGTTAATTGATGAATAAATGCTATTTGAGCATTATCCTTCTTTATGACAAGAACTGTAAAAGAATTAGCAATCCGGCACAAACCAAAGCTGAGACCATCGAAGTTCCGCCTTTCTCTCTTATTTCGGTAATTTTATCTGTTTCATATTTTTGAAAATCATCACCCGATGCGATCCGATCAACCACTTTCATTGATTTTTTCAGATACAGGTAATTGCCAAGGAATCCCAGCACAACAAAAGATAAAGGCCATATTACAAACTGGCTATACAGATAGTTGCCCACATTGAAAGGATTAATAATCGAGATGGCAATTGCCGTGGCTACTGCGAAAATTGAATTTATAATAAAAATCACAACAGACTGGATATACATCTTACGGTAACAGAACCAGATTAAGCCAAAAAGGCCTGCCCATAAATTAAAGGAATACTTTTTACCCTGTTCAAGGTTAACGAGCTTTTCAGCATAATAATCTTTTTCATAGGTGAAATATTCCTTATATAAATCAATTCTTTGCATTTGATTGCTTTGTTTTTACCCTTTCGATATCAGGCTCAAAAATAGTTGAAAAAGCTTAAAAATAAAAACTTAAGGGAAAATTTATGATCATTTAAATTCGAATTTTAATTACTTAATATTTCTTACTGAAAGAAAAATCTCACAGGTGTAAATCAAAGGATTTTTCAATATATTTGAATGTAAATTAAGATTTTAAACATTATGGAAATAAAAGAGAAAGTTTTCCAGGTATTGGAAATAAATGGTGCTCCATTAAAATCGGGTGAAATTGCTGATAAATCAGGTTTAGATAAGAAAGACGTTGAGAAAGCAATCAAACAATTAATGACTGAAAATAAGGTGGATTCGCCGAAAAGATGCTTTTATGGAATCAAGAAATAAATTTCGTTTCAATAAAGGGAAATAAAAACCTGAAATCATATGTCCTGAGTTCAGGTACATTCCTTTAATCAGCAATCTTCCGTAGAACTGTCATCCCATCCCTTACCGGGATCATGAAGGTTTCAACCCGAGGATCTTTCTTTACAAAATCATTAAAATCCATTATTCCCTTGGTTTGTTCATCAATCCGTTTTTTCTTTTCAACTACTTTACCGGACCATAAAGTATTATCGGCAATTATTACACCACCGATCCTGACTTTGTGGAAAAAGAGATTGTAATTGGGAATATACTGGCGTTTATCCGCATCAAGAAAAACGAGGTCAAATTCTTCATTTAAACCTGGTATCGCCTCCTCTGCATCACCAATGTGCTGAATGATTTTATCCTTCACTCCTGATTCTGAAAAATAGCGGGAAGCTAAACTTTCATATTCTTCATTGATCTCGATCGTATGCAGTAAACCGCCTTCAGAAAGCCCCTTCACCAGGCAAAGGGCTGAATAACCGGTGTAAGTGCCAATCTCGAGTATCCTGTAAGGTCTGACAATTCTGCTTAATAGCGTTAATATTGAACCTTGAATGGGTCCCGAACACATACGGCCATTGACAAGTTTTAGGTGCGTTTCCCTGTAAATGCGGGTGAGGAGCGGATCCTCGTCTTCGATATGCGCTAAAATGTATTTTTCAAGTAAATCATCAATTTCCATTATGACAATCAATAAGTATTATAATTGCGGGGTGATAAAAATTACAGGTTTACTATTTAAAAGTAAGCATCGATAATTTATTCGGATCCAGTATTTCGTTGGCAATGTCCATTAATTGTGAGGAGGTAATTTGGTTCAGTTTATTTGTGATGGAATCTAAGTCTTCCATCTTGTTATAAACAAGAATGCTTTTCCCCAGCGTCAGCATGAGGTCTTCATGATTCTCCTGCGACATGGCCAATTGCCCGATCATCTGTTTTTTAGCTTTGCTCAACTGGATACTTCCAAGAGGTTTTGTTTGTAATTTTTTAATTTCCCGGTATATCAAAGATATTGCCCTGTCAAGATTTTCTTTATCAGTGCCAAAATAGATGGTAAGTGTTCCCGTATCTGAATAAGCTGTAAAAGAAGATTCCAGATTATAGGCTATTCCGTTACGTTCCCTCAGTGTGAGATTCAGCCGGGAATTGTTGGATTGTCCTCCCAGTATACTATTCAAAAGAACCAATCCAAGCCGGGAAGGATGATAAATCTCATAAGCTAATCCCCCGATGATACAATGGGCCTGGAAAGTGGTTTTCTCAACTGTTTTAATCTGGGGAATATAACCTGAAAATTTCTCACGAACATGTTTCCTGGGATTAGAGGCAAGAGAACTGAAATAACGTTCAGCCAGATGATAAAACTTTTGCCCGGAGATTTTACCGACCGAACAGATCACCATCTGGTCGGTGTTATAATTCCTGACCATGAATTTTTTAATATCCTTACGATTGAAACGTCTTATATATTCGGGAGTTCCCAGAATATTCCTCCCCAGTGGATGACCGTCAAAAAGGAGATTTTCGAAATCATCAAAAATAAGATCAGAAGGAGTATCATTGTAGGAGTTTATTTCATCGATGATGACTTCTTTTTCTTTCTTTAATTCATTGTCAGGGAAAGTACTGTTGATCAGAATATCACTGATTAATTCAACTGCACGGGGATAATACTGATCCAGAAAAGAAGCATGAATGGCAGTATCCTCTTTTGTCGTGTAAGCATTCATTTCACCTCCTACATCATCCAGGCGGCTGAGAATATGAAAAGATTTCCTCTTTTTGGTTCCCTTGAAAATGGTATGTTCGATAAAATGGGCCATACCTTGCTCTTGTGACTCCTCATCACGGGAACCACAGTTAATAATAATTCCGCATTGAGCCACCGGTGAATCGACATAAAAGTGTACAACCTTGATACCGTTGGGAAGAACCGAAGAAAAATATTCCATTAATTGGTATTACACAGGAGTGCAAAAATATGGAAAATAATGATACTCTGCGTAATTATATGCTGTAGAAAAAATATCGTTAGATTTTTTCACAAATTTTTATTGCTCCCCTTGTGAGGAATATATTTTTGTTTACTTTTGCATCCGCAAACCAAACGGTGCCATAGCTCAGTTGGTAGAGCAACGGACTGAAAATCCGTGTGTCCGTGGTTCAATTCCACGTGGCACCACAAGAAGGGGAAAAACGAAAGTATTTCCCCTTCTTTATTTTAATGTCCTTTCATAATGGATCAAGCAAAATTCTTATCCGTCATTGAATGGAACTGTAATATTTTGTTTCTAACGGCACAACCCAGCTATATAACCGATATATTCTATAACCATTAAATACCAAGGGCATTTTTTTTTCTTGATGAATTATGCTAATCCCCAGTATTAATGCTTGATCCAAACCTATCCTTCCAGAATCAACAGCTTAAAAGACCCGCAATAGATCCACTGCCTCCTGATCCCGTTTGATTACCATTCCTGCTTCGTACCTTCCAGGTACTTGCTGTATATTAATTGTGCTTTTACTGTACATTTACTGTACAAATTATGTACAGTCAGTGTACAGTCAGTGCACAGTCAGTGTACAGTAAACCCGGCCAAGGTATAGCCCTGGGGCGTTTGCATATCCAGCAAAATATTGTCATTTTTGACCCGATTGTCCAAAATTATCAGCACTCTGACTCATGCCAACGAAAATTAAACCTATGAAAGTGATTTTGTTAAATGTTTTTGAGTAATTTGATAGGTAATATTTCCAAAGCTGTAATTCAGGTTTATCTAACCGTATTTTTCTTGTAATGAGTAAATAAGAACAAAAAATAAAATTTATTATATTTTTTTAAATGATGATATTTTTTATTTATGTTTGACAATTAGATTCTTAACAAGCAACATTAATTAATCATATTAAGATCATTATGGAAAACAAAAAATTTAGCAGGCGCCAAATACTGGCAGCCGGAACAGCAGGAGCTATCGGAACGATGGCTGTATGGCCTCTGGATTCTTATAGCATTGGGAGTTCACCGCAAGGAAAGCTCGCTCTATTGGGTGGGGAAAAAATTCATAAAGGTGGATGGCCTTCATGGCCGGTCTGGAATCAAGCGGCTGAAAAAGATATTGCTGAAATGTATCGTACCGGTAGGTGGTTCTATGGAGCGGGCGAACATGTGGCAGATTTTGAAAAGCTGTATGCTGAACTGGTGGGCGCCAAAAGATGCGTAACTACCTCCAGCGGAACAACCGCACTTTTGACTGCTCTTTACGTGTGTGGTGTTGATGCCGGCGATGAGGTAATTGTTGCACCCTATACTTTTATCGCTACGTATAATGCTGTTCTCCAGCAAAAGGCATTGCCTGTTTTTGCTGATACCGACCCTGAAACAATCCTGATCAATCCTAAGACCATCGAAGGCAAAATCACCGACCGCACCTCGGCGATACTTCCGGTGCATATTTATGGCTTCCCGTGTGCAATGGATGCTATTGTCAAAATTGCACAAAAACATAACCTGAAGGTAGTAGAGGATGCATGCCAGGCGTGGTTTGCAGAATACAAGGGAAAGAAAACGGGAACCTGGGGTGATGCCGGCTGTTTTAGTTTCCAGAACTCGAAGAACCTTCCTGCCGGGGAGGGGGGAGCCATTACTACCAACAATGAAGAATTTGCCGATCGCTGCTGGTCATTTAGGAATGTTGGCAGATCGTTCGGTAAATTTAAAGATGCCCCGGCAAATTCTTTCCGTGGAACTAATTTCAGGATGCAGCAGGTTCAGGCACTTGTTCTGATGTCTCAGTTGCAGCGTGTAAAATCGGATGATGAAATTCGTCAGGCCAATGCCAAATATCTCAATTCCAAATTAAAACAGATACCGGGCATTATTCCTTACAAAATGACTGATCCATCCAATATCTCAGCTTTACATGTCTTTCCTTTCAGATACATACAGGAGAAATTCGGGAATGTTCCCAAAGAAAAATTCCTGCGTGCTTTAAATGCAGAAGGGATTCATGCCGGAGTTGGTTATGGTCCCCAGAATAAGGATGGATTGTTTGAGGAAGCATTCGCCTCCAAAGGTTTCAAGAGACTTTATTCTGAAGCAAGATTGAAACAATGGAGAGACGAAAATCTTCATCTTCCTGGAAATGATCAGGTCTGCAAAGAAGCTGTGACTTTTGGACAGAATATTTTATTGGGCAGCCGACAGGATATGGATGATATTGTTAATGCCATTACAAAAGTTTACGAGAACAGAGCATCCTTGCTCGCATAAACTAAATGAGTCTCGGGTATGTTGCTTAACGATATACAGACCGTGTTATTAGGTTGTCATTTTATAGTCATTAATTGTCATTTATAGTCATTGTGTAACAAAAGGCCATGAATGACTATGAGTGACAATAAATGACTATAAATGACAAAGAAAAATTTCAATTAAGAAAGCAAACGGATATTCGTTATTATTTTTATCGCGTCGATTAATCTTTTATTTATCAATAAACAATAATAAAACTGTATGAGACATTTAATCTTAACCACGCTTGTTCTTATTGACTGTTTTTGTGTTAGTTACGGTCAGATCACAAGCGAATGGAGAGGTATAGGCAGAACCGGTGTATACAATAATGAATCAGGATTATTAAAAAAGTGGCCGGAAAGCGGCCCCAAACTGTTGTGGTACGTAAAAGATCTTCCTAAAGGAAATTCTTCGGTTGCAATAGGTAAAGGAATGCTTTATCTCACCGGCACTAAAGATACGATGGAAGTGCTGATGGCCTTTGATATGAACGGAAAAAAGATCTGGGAGACTGTTTATGGCCGGGCCTGGACTGCTTCCTTTTCGGAAAGCCGTTGTACTCCGACTGTTGAGGATAACCGGATTTACGTAACTACCGGAAAACTGGATGCCGCCTGTGTGGATGCTTCGTCCGGTAAGATTTTATGGGCAGTTAAGGTAAATGAAAAATTTGATGGAGCTTATGGTATGTGGGGAAAATCAGAATCACCCCTGGTTCTGGGAGATAAAGTTTTCTTTACGCCTTCGGGCAATAAGACCACCATGGTAGCACTGAATAAACTCACCGGAGAAACAATCTGGAAATCAGAAAGCCTCAACGACGGATCATCTTATGTCTCTCCCATTCTGATTGAAAGAAATGGAAAACAACAGATTGTGGGCATGACGGAGAAATATGTTTTTGCTGTATCTCCTGATGATGGAAAAATTATTTGGAAATTTGATTATGCCGCAGCATCTAACCCTCCCGGTCGGTATAAGATTCAGATCAACACTCCACTTTATTCAAACGGAGGTATCTTTATATCCAATGGATACGACCAGTCTTCCGTAATGTTGCAATTATCTGAAGATGGTACATCCGTAAAACAGCAATGGACTGAAAATGTATTAGATACACATCATGGTGGTTTCGTACGAATCGGTTCTTATATTTATGGTTCAAACTGGGAAAATAATGCAAAAGGCAAGTGGGTATGCCTGGATTGGAATACCGGCAAAACGATGTATGAAACCGATTGGATTAATAAAGGACAGATCATCTCCGCCGATGGAATGTTGTATTGTTACGAAGAGAAAACAGGGAATATCGCTCTGGTAAAACCCACTCCCGAAAAATTCGAAGTTATCAGTTCTTTCAAAATACCTCTGGGAAGCGGCGTCCATTGGTCTCACCCGGTAATTGACCACGGGATTTTGTATGTGCGCCATATGGATGCTTTGATGGCTTATAACATTAAGGAATAAAATTAAAAACACCCTGGACCAAAAGCCATTTACTCTTTTACCAACAAGGTTTATTGGAAGGATAGCAGTTTAGCGATTAGCCATGGGCATAACGTTAAGCTGCTCTTTTTTTATTTGTCGTTCTGTTTGATATATAAGTAATGTCAAGAGTATAATGTCGTATTTTTAGGCTGAAGGAGTTTAGACTTTAGGCTGAAGGATCATAATATTCCGATTTTACCTTTGGTCTAAACATCTATAGCCTATAAGCCTTATAGGATATTATTTTATTCCAATTACTTATTTTGAGGTGGCAGAATTTCTTTTATTCCAGGCAATGAAAAGACTATTCTTCAGGTTTTCACGAAAGCTTCCTGTTTCTTTTAAAATTGTAGGGATTGGTGAACATCGGCAGGTGTAATTATCCTTCTGTGGATGATAAATACCTTTCATTATCGATAAATCCTTGGAAACAAAGATGCTATTCTTGATAATTTATCTCTTTCTAAAAATAAAATTTTGTAAATTTAAGGGGGTGGAGTACCGTTTCTTGTTTTCATAAAAGGATCAGTTGCAATGAAAAAAATAGATTGCATATTACTGGTAGATGATAATCCAAATGAAAATTATTTTCATACATACATCATTAATGAGGGTAATGTATGTAACCATTTAAAAACAGTTTATGATGGTTTGGAAGCATTGGAATACCTTAAAGAATCAGAAATAAAAGGAAAAGAAAATATTTCTCCTAAACCCAATCTGATTCTTCTCGATATTAACATGCCGCGAATGAATGGCTTCGATTTCCTCGATGAATTCACAAAATTGGATGTGGCGCTGACATCTGATATAATAATAGCCATGCTAAGTACCTCGGATAATCCTTATGATAAGATAAGAGCGATGAAAACGTTGCAGGTAAAAGAATTTATAACCAAACCGCTTGATTTGGAAATATTGAATAAAATACTGGATAAGTATTTTTGATGGAAACAGAACTGATTCATAACTTTTAAACAGTAAAACACGTAAAAATTCTTGATCAAGTTATTCTTAATTGATTTGGGAAATGGAAATTTGGTAGAACGATTTATGGGATATTCATAGATTTACATACAGCTTTATCTGTATGTAAAATGCAATTATAAGACATTTAAATACTATAGGAGATTTTGCGAAGAAAGAATGAAAATATTAAACTGAAAGAATCACTTCTCCAGAGCGAGGGAATGTTGCGAAGTTTGGTGAAAACTATCCCTGATCTTGTCTGGTTAAAAGACAATAATGGGATTTATTTAACATGCAACACTATGTTTGAACGTTTCTTTGGAGCAACGGAGGCAGAAATATTTGGTAAGACTGACTATGATTTTGTCGATAAAGACCTGGCTGATTCCTTTCGTGAGAATGACCGTAAAGCTATGGTAGCCGGGAAACCAACCATGAATGAGGAGTGGATTAGATTTGCAGATGGTCATGAAGCTTTGTTGGAAACTATAAAGACTCCGATGTTTGACATAGAAGGGAAAGTAATCGGAGTTTTAGGTATTGGTCACGATATTACAAAGCGGAAACGTAACGAGGAGATATTACGGGAGAATGAAGAAAAATTCCGTGCGCTTTTTGAACAGGCTGGTGACTATGCGTTCATTTTGGAATATGATAAATTAAAGGGGTTCATAATATTGGATGCCAATGAATCCGCTATTAATTTTCATGGTTTTACGAAAGAGGAAATTATTGGAAAACCTTTAACTTACCTGGATATTGAGAAAGGCAAAGATAGTATTGATGAACTGAGGAAAACTATGTTTTCGGGTGAAACCGTTCATTTTGAGACAACCCATCGGCGAAAGGATGGTTCTATCTTCCCGGTTGAAGTGACTGCAAAGGCTGTTCAGTTAGCAGGTAAAACACCGATTATACTATCTACTGAGCATGATATTACCCAAAGAAAAAAGGCGGAAGAATTATTAATCAGGGGAAAAGAAGCGGCTGAATCTGCAGATAGATTAAAATCAGCCTTTTTAGCTACCATGTCTCATGAATTGCGTACTCCTCTTAATTCGATAATCGGGTTTAGTGGCATTTTATTGCAGGAAAAACCAGGGCCACTGACTGAGGAACAAAGGAAACAGCTTAGAATGATACAATCCAGTGGAAATCACCTGCTCTCACTTATAAATGATATCCTTGATCTTTCTAAAATTGAAGCAGGACAAGTCTTTCCTAAGATGGAAAATCTTAATTTAATTGAGGTTTTGGATGAAATAATAAAATTGGCGGAACCATTGGCAAAGAATAAAAGCAATTCCCTGACTCTCATCTCAAAGGAACCGGTGCTTATTTTCAGTGACAGGCAACGTATTCGTCAGATTATTTTCAATCTTGTGGATAATGCCATCAAGTTTACCAGTCAGGGTTCTATCACTATAGACTGTTCTAAGGAAGATGATTTGGCTAAAATTGAGATTGCGGATACAGGAATTGGAATCGGGGAAGAGGATCAAAAAAAACTGTTTAAACCATTCATTCAGGTTGAAAACTATCTGGCCCGAAAACATCAGGGTTCCGGTCTTGGATTATCTATCTGTAAAAAATTAATCGAGTTATTGGGAGGGACTATTCGTTTGAAGTCCGAACTCGGAAAGGGAAGTACTTTTACTGTTCTACTCCCAATGATTTCAAGTAGTTTGTGATATCAAATCAAGGGAAATAAAACAATAAATATTCATACCAAGATTTTTGTTAGTATCAGGTAAACAGCTTAATACCAATCAAATTGTCTTTGGGATTTGATTGATACTGTATACAGAACATATAAAAAGACCCGGATCTTAATGATCCGGGTCTTTTTATATGTTCTGTATGAGATTTTAGTTTATTTTTTATCTCCTACATTCTTTTTCTCATTCGGCAACGTATCGTAAGCGATAGGGGTTGCTACAAAGACAGAAGAATAAGTTCCAATGAATATACCAAACAACAAGGCAAATGTAAAGCCTTTGATGGAAGTACCTCCAAACAGGAAGATAGCAAGCAATACAATCAATACTGTCAGTGAGGTACTGAATGTACGACGTAACGTGTTGTTCATCGCATTGTTATAGGTTGTTATGGTATCCTGTTTCGGATGCAGAGCAACATATTCACGGATACGGTCGAAGACGATCACAGTATCATTAATAGAATAACCTATTATCGTCAGGATAGCCGCCACAAAAGATTGATCCACTGAGAGCGAGAATGGTAATATTCCATCCAGCAATGAGAAGGCCCCAATGGTAATAATAGTATCATGAGCTAATGAAACAAGACCTCCAAGACCAAATGCCCAATTTCGGAAACGCAATGTTATGTATAGTGCAATGATTACGAGTGAGAAGAATACCGCCCAACCAGCCTGTTTTTTCAAATCATAAGATATTGTAGGCCCAACCTTTTGGGACTGAACTTTGTACTTGCTCAGGAATTGCTCCTGAGAAACATCGGCCGGAATAAAGGATTTCAATCCTTTATACAAAAGGCCTTCAATTTCCTGGTCAACTTCTGCAGTTTCCTGATCTACCTTGTAATCGGTTGTTATACGGACCTGATTGTTCCCACCATAGGTCTTTACCTCCGGTGTTGTTTTTAAGAAAGGTGCAAGGGAATTAGCAACATCCTGAACTTTTACATCTTTATCAAATCTTACTACATAAGTTCTTCCACCTTTGAAGTCAATTGACCAGTTCATGCCTTTAAAGACCATTGAAAAGATCGAAATGGCAATCAACGTTCCGGAGAAATAATAGAAGAAATGGCGTTTCTGAAGGAAAGGAATATTTACATGTCTCAACCATTCTTTGGTGTGGTCACTGACAAAAGTTAATTTTTCAGTTTTTTCGAGTCTCCATTCAACCCAGAGCCGGGCAATAAATATTGAGGTAAATAAGGAGGTGATGATTCCGATAATAAGGGTGGTAGCAAAACCCTGAATAGGACCTGAACCGAAGATGTACAGAACGATACCCGTCAAAAGGGTGGTTACCTGACCGTCAATTATAGCAGAATAGGCATGTGTGTATCCATCTTTAACGGCAAGCTTTATTCCTTTACCAGCCCTTATTTCCTCCTCGATACGTTCATTGATAAGAACATTGGCATCCACCGCCATACCCATGGTCAACACAATACCTGCAATACCCGGAAGCGTAAGTGTGGCACCCAATGATGCCAGAATACCCATCAGGAAGAAAAGGTTTACAATCAAAGCCACATTAGCCGCAAGACCTGCACCGCGGCTGTAGAAGAACAACATGTAAACAAGAACAAGCAGGAAGGCGATACCGAATGAAATCAAACCACTGTGAATGGACTCAGCACCAAGAGTTGGCCCGACAATTTCTTCAGCAACAATAGTGGCTGTAGCAGGCATTTTACCGGATTTCAACATGTTGGCAAGGTCTTTTGCCTCTTCTACTGAGAACTGGCCGGAGATTTCAGTTCTGCCGTTAGGAATTTCCCCCTGAACAGTCGGGAAGGACTGTACATAGTTATCCAAAACTACCGCAACGCTTCTGCCAACATTTTCGCGGGTCATTCGTTGCCATATTTTTGCGCCTTCAGCGTTCATGGACATATCTACCACGCTGGAAGCCCTGTTTTGAGCAAAATCCTGACGTGCATCCGTTACCGCAGAACCATCCAGAGGGGCATGACCATCACGGCTTGTAACTTTTAAAGCGATGAGCTCATAAATATTGCCTTCCTTTTGAACTGGTTTTGCTGCCCAGCGGAAGAGCATAGTACGCGGGAATATTGATTTTATTTGCGACATGCTGAGAATCCTGTCTACACGTCCAGTATCCTTTACATGAGCATATCCGATTACCGGTCCGCGCATCAGTTGACCATCTCTTGTGGTATTTGGGGCAAGAGCAGCGAAAAGAGGAAAATTCTTTGCAATATCAGAAGTTGAACGTGCAGCAAGCGTATCGGGAGTTTGTTTTTTTATCTCTCCAAGCAGGCTGCCTGCCTTGGTAGTATCTGCAGCAGCTTTTGTAGTATCTGCTCCTGTTTTTGAGGTAGTGTCTGCTAAAGCAGCAGGAGATTGAGCCATGGACTGAATCTCACGAAGACGTTTGTTGGCTTCCAGAAGGAATGGATATACTTCGCTGTTTTCATGAGTTTCCCAGAACTCAAGATTGGCAGTTCCCTGCAATAATTTACGCACCCTTTGTTCATCCTTTACCCCCGGTAATTCAATCAGTATACGCCCCTTGGTTTGCAGTTGCTGGATATTGGGCTGGGCAACTCCAAAACGGTCAATACGATTACGGAGAATCTGAAATGAATTATCAATAGCGGCATCCGTTTCTCCCTTTATCACTTTTATCACGTCAGAATTGGAAGAATTGAAATTGATCTTCTCTCTCAATTCAGGGGTATTGAAGATCGCGGCCAGTTTGGCATTGGGATCAATCTGAGAGAATGCCTTTTGGAATAAAGTGACATAATCTTCCTGGCTGGATTTCTGCATCTTTGTAGCCAATTTTAGGGCTGCATTGAACGTCGAATCCGTACTGAATCCAGAAAGCGAGCGTATCAGATCTACCACTGAAATCTCCATCGTTACGTTCATACCTCCTTTAAGGTCAAGACCCAGAGGAATCGCAAATTCACTAACTTCCCGGTAGGTATATTTCTTTAAACCGAAGAAATTGTAAACGGGCTGGCCTTTAATGGAGTCAATGTAAGAAGTTTCGTAATTTTTAGCTTTTTCTTCTAATTGCTCTTTGGTAGCACCGGCGCCTGCCTCCATTTTAGCCCTGGACATGGCAAATGCCTTGGCTCCTTTTTCCACCTGATAGGTTTTATAGGTGAAATAAAGCTGGTATAAACATACTAAGGCTAAAGTGATGCTTATCAACCGAATTAATCCTTTATTCTGCATTGGGAAACTGTTTAATTATCTGAATCAAATATTAAATAGCAAAAAACTTAGGTCGCAAAGATATTTATTTTTTTTTAGAACATAAACCATAATTGACTACCATAAACATCCTTTTATTTAAAGATTATTTAAAATGAGACAAAAAGGGTCTTTTTTTTGAAATCAATAATGGCCTCATGATGGCAAAGAAAATCACAGCCTATCAGGCCAATAATTTTTTTGTCGGAGAATTTTGCGTACTCTTCATTAATGTGCATGAAATCAACCAAGGCAACTTTTAACTGTCCAAAATTAATTTCTCCTAGATTAAAAGAAGGAATGATGCCGGAAGCTGTGCTTACCATTTCTTTCCCGATTCCGGTAGCCATTATAGGATCAAGATCTTCGGAAGTATAAAGAGCGGAAAAATTAATGTCCATCACGCTTTTGGATGCCCCACTGTCAATAACCCACCAATATTCATCCTGCAAATCAAACTCTGCTTTTACAAGCGGATGGAAGGTATTAGGTTCTAATTCAACGATTAAGAAAGGAATTTCTTTGGTCATATTTTAGTTTAGGTAAATTAAAGTGCTTAGGTCGAATTGTGAATATCTACTACAAATTTTAATCCTGATTCCGAGTTCCTGGAATGAAGATTATTTAAAGCAAAAGAGAGTGACTTATTGTACACTCTCTTTTTTAGCGTAAAGCTTTCGGAAATGAACCGAAAAGCTTATTTTTTATTCAGTTCATCAAGAACATTCATGACTTCGCGGACGTGGCCTTCACTGACTTTCATCATGGCCATTTCCTCTTTATTCAGATTCAGCTCAAGGACTTTTTCAACACCGTTTTTTCCTAAAACAACAGGAACTCCCAGATAGCAATTGTTAATTCCGTATTCACCATCCAGTTGGACGCAAACAGGGAAAATCCGGCGCTGATCCTTAACAATAGCTTCTACCATTTGGGCAGCAGCAGCACCGGGTGCATACCATGCGGAGGTACCCATCAGTTTCACCAGTTCACCTCCACCGACTTTTGTCCTTTCAACGATGGCGTTGAGAGCTTTTTCATCCAACAATTCAGTTACAGGGATACCGCCAACTGTGGTATATCTAAGTAACGGAACCATTGTATCGCCATGGCCACCAAGCAACATTGCCTGAATTTCTTTTGGTGAAATATTCAGGGCATCTGCCAGGAAGGCGCGATAACGGGCAGTATCAAGAATTCCAGCCATACCCATCACCTTTGTTCTTGGCAGTTTGGAAGTGATGTGTGCCTGATAAGTCATCACATCCAATGGATTGGAAACGATGATGATAACGGCATCCGGAGAGTATTTGATTACATTTTCAGTAACTGTTTTGACAATACCGGCGTTGATCCCGATTAAATCGTCTCTGCTCATCCCAGGTTTTCTTGGAAGTCCTGAAGTGATGACAATTACTTGAGAACCGGCGGTTTTACTATAGTCGTTCGTGATACCAATGGTATGGGTACCATAGTTATTGATGGGTGCTTTTTGCCAGATATCAAGAGCTTTCCCCTCTGCAAGACCTTCCTTAATGTCAAGCAGTACCACTTCATTTACTACTTCGCGATATGCCAGAACATCTGCACATGTTGCTCCGACATTTCCTGCGCCTACAACGGTAACTTTCATATTAACTCAGAATTATATTATAATATTGTATATTTTAATAAGACGGCAAAGTTAACAAGTTTCCAAACAAGTTAAACCTATAAAGTAATACTTAATAATTCCTTAAAATAACTCGTTCAAATGTTCAAATTTTCGAAGTAATTTCTCTTATATCACTCATTATTTTGTTGGCAAGAGTACTGGCTTTTTCAGCAGAAATACTCTCAGAGTAAATTCTGATGATTGGTTCAGTATTGGATTTTCTCAAGTGTACCCATTCATTATCAAAGTCTATTCTTACCCCATCAATATCGTTTAATTTTTCATTGGAATATTTTTCCTTCATCTTTTTTAAAACTTCGTCCACATTAATGCGTGGAGTGAGTTCGATTTTATTCTTGGAAATGAAATAATCGGGAAATTGAGCGCGTAATTCTGAACATTTCAATCCGGAATGAGCCAGATGAGAAAGAAAGAGACCGATTCCGACCAATGCATCACGTCCGTAATGGCTATCAGGATAGATAACGCCACCGTTACCTTCACCACCAATCACCGCATTGGTTTTTTTCATCATGCTGACAACATTCACTTCCCCAACTGCAGACGGAGTATATTTCCCTCCGTGTTTCTCGGTAATGTCTTTTAAGGCCCTTGAAGAAGAAAGATTGGATACGCTGTTGCCTTTCTTTTTTGAAAGAACGTAATCAGCTACAGATACCAAAGTGTATTCTTCATTAAACCACGATCCATCTTCATTAATGATCGCCAGACGATCTACATCGGGATCCACCACAAAACACACATCCATTTTTTTGTTACGGACGATATCCAGGGTCTTCACAAGGTTTTCCGGGATGGGTTCAGGAGTATGGGCAAAATGACCGTTTGATTCGCAATTGATTTCCACGACTTCTTTCACACCCAAAGCTTTCAGAAGTTTGGGGACGATAATTCCGCCAACGGAATTCACCGCATCGAGGCCTATTGTAAAACATGCCTTTTTGATGGCATTTGTATCGACCAGCTTAAGCTCCAATACGTGTTTAATATGGATGTCGGTATAATCCTTCTTAATTTCTTTTCCAAGGTTGTCAACTTCAGCAAATGAAAAACTTTCAGAAGCGGCTATTTCGAGGACTCTTTCTCCTTCTGCTGCGTTTAAGAATTCTCCTTCGGAGTTTAACAGTTTCAATGCATTCCATTGTTTTGGGTTGTGACTTGCAGTTAATATAATCCCTCCGGCTGCTTTTTCATCAACTACAGCTATTTCGGTGGTAGGTGTAGAAGCTAAACCAATGTTAATCACATCGGCCCCCATTCCTAACAATGTACCAGTAACCACAGAGTTTACCATCTCTCCCGAAATTCTTGCGTCCCGGCCAACCGCCACTTTTAACTTTCCTGCCTGGGGGTTATTTTCCTTGATCCAAGTAAAAAAGGCAGCTGTGAATTTTACCAGGTCAAGAGGACTTAATCCTTCTCCTGGTTTTCCGCCGATTGTGCCGCGAATTCCTGAAATTGATTTTATAAGTGTCATAATTAATTTATTAAAAATGAGAATAGTAAGAGTATTTTAAAATAAAATAATTGTCTCAATTGTACTTTACAAAGATGCTAAAAAGGAACATGCTTGTCAAAAAATAAATTCTAAATATAAAAACAGCTGACCTGTAACACGTGAATTATTATTTTCTAAAAATCTCTTCCTGCTGTGCGATATTAAGATTCATTATTAAGATGCATTACCCAAGGGTGGCGGAAGCAATGATCTGATGTTTTATTGTCTTGTTTTAATTCGTCGTCATCTGACAGGTTGAGAGATCTGGGGATACTGGATAATTTCCATTTATTTGCTAAATTGTCAGTAATTATAAATTTTTAGAGATGGGAATGAGAAGAAGAGACCTCAGAGCATATTTACGATTTAAAAGTCTTTTTAGAGAATTTGTCAATAGTGAGAGAACCGGAGGGCTAATCCTGGTTTTTGCCACTTTAGTTTCCTTATTCCTGTCAAATTCGCCTCTTGGAAAGGAGTACATCGGTTTCTGGAAGCAGGGATCGCCGGATATTGTTCACTGGATCAACGACGGACTGATGACCATTTTTTTCCTGCTGATCGGTCTTGAACTGGAGCGTGAGATATACGTGGGCGAGCTTTCCGGGTTAAAAAAAGCATCCCTGCCGGTTTTTGGAGCTTTGGGAGGAATGCTTTTCCCGGCAATAATATACCTTACTCTCAATTGGGATACCGGCTACCGTTCAGGGTTTGGAATCCCGATGGCCACTGATATTGCCTTTGCCATTGGGGCGATCTCCCTTTTGGGGAGTAAAGTTCCCAAATCGTTGAAGATTTTTTTAACTGCTTTTGCCGTTATTGATGACCTGGGGGCCATTATCCTTATTGCCATGTTTTATTCCACATCCCTCAATTGGGGCAATTTACTGGTGGCACTGGGCATTTTCGGATTCCTTCTGTTGCTCAACAAGTCTAAAGTCCACAACCTTCTCGTTTACATTGCTGGAGGAATCCTCATGTGGGTGTTCATGTTGAATTCAGGGATTCATCCCACTATCACAGGGGTTATGCTTGCGTTCGCCATCCCGTTCCATGATGGGGGTGAGAAATCACCTTCTTACATTATCCAGCATTTTCTTCACAAGCCTGTTGCATTTATCATCCTTCCCCTGTTTGCTCTTGCCAACACAGCTGTTGTTATCAACGGGGGTTTTCAGGATGCATTTACCCAGCCTTATATCCTTGGAATAATGCTGGGACTTATTGTCGGAAAACCTGTGGGTATATGGCTTTTTTCAAGGTTGGGTGCAAAACTTAAGCTCTGCGAACTACCTTCGGATCTTAGGTGGATAGACCTCTTTGGAGTTGGGGTATTGGGAGGAATTGGTTTTACAATGTCGATCTTTATCACCCTCAGGGCCTTTGTCGAGAGCCAAGTGACTGATTATTCAAAGCTGGCGATTTTAATCTCCTCTTTATTTGCAGGATTAATGGGCCTGATCTTTCTGAAGCTGATTCTAAAAAAAAGTGTTCCTGAGGAATAGTTTTGATGTTGTTTTTTTGTAAAACAAAACTACACAGAGAACAAACGGAATTACAATGAACTAAAATTTCATGCATTTCTGTGAAGAACCTTAAAAGATTTGTTGAAGGTTCGAAATTTTATTTAATTCATCCAGCCTGTTTCTTAAACCCCTTAATTTTTCATCCCAGTCCTTCAAATCAATGTTTCTGAAGAAGGATTCCAGAATATCGTTTTCTTCAATGAGATCAGGTCTTTGGATCAGTTTTTTAGTGTGTAAGGAAAGTTCAATCACGTTGAGGGTTTGTTCCAATGCTGCTATTTCTGTTTTTCGCCCAGGTGTTTCGGACCGGGAAGACAGGTCTTCAATTTCAGAAAGCAAATCGTTGTAGTTTTTCATACCAATAAGGTTAAATTCAATTGAATTATAGTTGTTTAAACCAATTTTCTAATAGAAGAGTTTTGGTGACTCCCTTCCTATTCTTCTTCGTCTATCATGACAGAAAGAAATTTATCATTTGCTTTTAACTGCCTTAGATTCTTTTTCAGGAGTTTTATCATTGTTTCCTGTTCATTCGTATTATCGGTTCCGAAAAATTCAGAAGGATCGGGCATTTCCATACCTTGGATTATTCCTTCAAATTCTGGGTTTTTATCGTTTAATCTTTTATACTGGATAATAAGACTGTACAGGTTGGTCATGTTGTTGATAAACCTGATTTTCATCCCTCTCACCTCGGTATGATCTTCCTTTTCCACCTCTTCGAGCACCCGGGTGAAAATTTGGTAATTGTAGTTTTTCATCAGGCTTTCTGTTTCCAAAATGGATTTCATGATCGTTGTGTTAATCATCCGGTCCTTAAGCTCGTCCGTTTTCATTGTGGTTTGATTTTAGTTAGATAACTGCAAACCTACTAAACAGAATTTGCATTACAAAGCAAAAGGTGAAAAATATAAATATGTTTATTATAATGAATGCCTGGATATAATCATAAAAGTAAGAGTGGAGGATGTGGCGATGGGTGGACCAAGTGCTCAAGGGTGGTAATTCAGTGCCGGGTTAGTCTATATGAGGTGTACCGGGACATGAGCCCCATTATGGCAGCAGATCTCTTTACTCCTGGCTGGGTTAGGTTACTTTATGGCAGAAGTAACATCATTGTATCAGCAAACTTCAGCATCAATTTAAACTGGTTGGAAGTATTTCCGCTTGAAATAAAAGGCGAGATTGACCAATCCAATCATCACGGGGACTTCAACCAGGGGACCGATTACCGCGGCAAATGCTTCCCCGGAGTTAATCCCGAAAACTGCTATGGCTACGGCTATAGCAAGTTCGAAATTGTTGCTGGCCGCCGTGAAGGAGAGGGTAGTGGACTGCTCGTAACTGGCCCCCATTTTTTTACTCATAAAAAACGAAAGCACAAACATTACCATGAAGTAGATGAGCAGGGGGATGGCAATAATCACCACATCCATGGGAATTTTGATAATGTATTCACCTTTAAGGGAGAACATGACGATAATGGTAAAGAGCAGCGCTACGAGTGTGAGGGGGCTTATGACGGGAATAAATCTTTTGTGATACCACTCTTTACTCTTTACCCGGATCAGCACGAATCTGGTCAGAAAGCCTGCAATAAAGGGGATGCCGAGATAGATGAACACGCTTTTGGCGATCTGCCCGATGGTAATATCAACTTTAAAGGATTGAAGGCCAAAAAATCCGGGCAATATGGTCAGAAAGACCCATGCGTAGACCGAAAAAAACAATACCTGGAAAATGGCGTTGAAGGCTACCAATCCTGCTGCATACTCCGTGTCGCCTTTGGCAAGATCGTTCCAGACAATGACCATGGCGATGCACCTTGCCAGACCGATGAGGATCAGGCCCGCCATGTAATGGGGATAATGCTGAAGGAAGAGCACCCCCAGCCCGAACATGAGCAATGGTCCTATAACCCAGTTCTGGAAAAGTGATAATCCAAGAACCCTGAAATTGCTAAAGACATCTTTCAGCTCTTCATACCTTACCTTTGCAAGCGGAGGATACATCATTACAATCAGGCCAATGGCAATGGGAATGTTGGTCGTGCCGGAACTCATGGAATTCCAGAAATGGACGATCCCTGGAAAAATATACCCGGTGATAACACCCGTAAACATGGCAAGAAATATCCATAAAGTAAGATACCTGTCGAGGAAGGAGAGTTTCTTTAAATCAGAGCTCATGTCAGTTATTATATTTTGGTTTAAAATTTTCAGGGTTTGATCTTCTCGTACAAGCCTGTCAGTTTGGACTGATAAATCTCTTTAATCTGGTCCTCGTATTCACCGATAGGCTTAACGGGAATAAGATCCATCACCTGTTCGGGGGTCAAACCGGATTCAAACATCAGATGGCTGGCCGCATCAATGGTTTTCAGGATGGACGATCTGCTCTCATTTTCTGTAAGCCCCATCCCGGTGCCGATTTTTGTGAGCTCATTCCACTGAAACCAGAAATAGGTTGGAAGCATGGCAGAAAGAATGGCATAGGCTTCCAGTTTTTCCTCGGCCACTTCAAAAGTATCTCCCAGTGTCCGGATTAATTCCATTACGACTGATTTGCCTTCTTTATTGAAATTAGCTCCAAAAGTCACTGGATTGAATCCCTCGTTAATGAAAGAAGCAGCATTTGGAATCATCCTCATGATATTTCCGGTAGTAAGCTTTGCGGCTATTTTTTCGATGGTAATCTTTGGCGCGAGGGAAATAACAGTGGTATTTTTGTTTACGATATCTTTGATTTGGTCGAGCATCTCCATGATGATAGGGGGATGAAGAGCAATGAATACAATCGATTGCCGTGCTGCCTCAGTGGCTGATTCAGCTTTTTCAATTTCCGCAAAATTCTCCTTTAGTCTTTCAATGATTTCTTTATTCGTATCAAAAACTAAGACTTTTTCAAAACTTAGATTTTTGTTTTGCAAGGCCTGAAGAAATATTCTTGTAATTCTTCCTCCTCCGATAAATCCTAAAGAATTTGTTTTCATAACTTTCAACTTTTAAATGTTAAGGTTTTTATAGAAAACATTATCTAATCTTTTATCCCTTTTGATTTTAAGATCTTCACGAGTTCCTCTTCGGGGAAAAAGCCTTCATGTCGAAAAAATTCTTTACCTTCCTTATCAAGAAAGATTTGCGTGGGAATTACATGAATCCCATATTTAATGGCATAGGGTTTTCCTTTCTCCGTCCAGACATCCTGAAAATCTATTTTTACCTGGTCGCTGTACTTCTTTTCGATTGATTTCATGACGACCTGCATCTTCTGACAAGGTATGCATCTTACAGACCCAAGTTCAATGAAAGTCACCTTATACTTTACCGAATTCTTTTGCTGTTTCAATGCCTGTTTCTGCTTTTCATCCTTTGGCGCGTTTTGGCTATAACTGGTTACAACCATACTTACAAGTAAAATCAAGGCCAATGATAGTTTTTGAATATTTTTTTTGTCCATTCTCATCTGTGATTATTTTATCTTACAAAACTTTAATGTATTACTTTTTTAATGTGCTCAATAATTTCATTCGCTTTCTCAACGCTAAAAGGTGTTTTACCTTTCACAATACCGAAATCGGTTGTGTTGATATGGATAATATCGGTAATCCCTTCTCTTCCGAGTAGTTTTTCTGCACAGTTTATAGGGCAGCCGTCCAATACTACAATTTTGGTATTTTGAGCCTTTACCTTCTGGATTAGTGGTTGGTCGCCTATAGCAACTTTGGCTAGACAAATCATACTGGCATTGCCGTTGGAAGATAACATACGGGAAACTTCATCGGCAAATTTTCCGGTATTTGAAGCTCCGCTGCAACTTATAATTTGATAATTCGGTGAATTTTCCATTTCAAATCCTTCTTAAATTTTTAAAGTCAATATTCTTACTTAAATTTTCACCTGGGTCGAGTTTTAAAGATGTAAATTCTGATTTTGATTGTGTGCCTGAATTACAACCGCATCCTTCCGAAGAGATGCTACTATCGTATGGCAATCCATTTGCTTTCCACATCATTGACCCGCCGTCCAGATTAGCCACATTTGGGTATTCTTGCAGGAGAAGCAAATTGGCAACCTTAACGCTTCGAACACCGCCCGGACAGGCGACAATAATATTTTGGTCTTTTGCGATGTAGTACAATCGGTCCATAATCACCGACATTGGATAATTTATAACTCGATCAAGTGGTACACTTTCCAGCTTAACTTCGTTTATTTCGCGCACATCAAGCAAAACTGCTTCATCGTTTTTTAGGACTTCCAGTGCATCTGAAGGATTGATATGCTTTACTCCTTCAATATGAAAATCCTGTAATGAAGGTCTTTCTGTTGTTCTCATTTTTCAGAAAATATAATTGAACAAATACCCAACAATCATTATCCCCACACCTACAACTCCGATGAAAGTGAATATTAAAGGGAGTTTTAATACTTTTCTCAGAATAACCATTTCAGGAAGCGAAAGCCCAATCACCGACATCATAAAGGCCAACGAGGTTCCAAGCGAAGCTCCTTTTTCGATCAGTACCGAAACAATCGGAACGATTCCAGCTGCATTAGAGTACAATGGAATACCGATTAAGATAGACAGTGGAATGGAATACCAGGCCGATTTGCCCATCAACGCTGCCATAAAATCTTCGGGAACATATCCATGAGCACCTGCACCAACGAGAATTCCAAGTGCAACATAAATCCAGACTTTGCCAACAATTTCTTTCACGGCACCATATCCCAGATTAATCCTTTTGACAAAAGTTAATTTCTCTTCTTTCGATCCGCTGTCTCCAATATGGGTTTGGTATACCCAGGGTTCTACCCATTTTTCGAGTTTCAGCGAACCAATGATCCATCCAGCCATGATAGCAATGACCAAACCGGTCCCAACATAAATGGCGGCAACCTGCCAGCCAAACATTCCATATAAAAGGATAATGGCTACTTCGTTAATCATGGGAGCCGCAATCAGGAAAGAAAACGTGACTCCAAGAGGAACACCCGATTCAACAAACCCTAAAAACAGCGGGATGGCAGAGCAAGAACAAAACGGGGTTACAATACCCAGCGTTGCAGCCATCACATTACCGGTAAATGTTTTTTTACCTTCAAGTGCTTTTCGGGTTCGTTCAGGAGTAAAGTAGGTGCGGATAATTCCGACAAAGAAGATAATGAGCGTAAGCAGAAGCATCACTTTGGGAAACTCAAAAACGAAGAACCGAAGGGCTTCGGTGAGATGTGCACCTTTTGTCATTCCCAAAACCGTGTCAATGAACCAATCGGTTACCGGCTGGAGATTATGGTATATTAGGAACCAGATTGGTAAAAGGGCGAGAGGTAGCCAGATGGCATTTTTTATGTTTTTCATATTCTTATTGCATAAAATTGTTCGTAAAATAACGAACATTGGAATCAAATTTTTTTAAAAGAATGCCCTGATAATATAATAGATACCTACTGCAATAAAGAGTATGGCAATTATTCGACGGAACCAGATTTCGAAGTTCTTCATCTTGTTATAAACTCCACCGATTGAACCAACCGAAAAGGCCAGTATCCATGCAAAAATGATCACCGGAATACCGGTAGCCACTGCAAAAACGATGGGGAGATATAAGCCTGACGCGCTTGCAACAGTCATTGGAACAAGCATACCAAAATAAAGTACACCACTGTACGGACAGAAAGCCAGTGCGAAAATCATTCCGAGTAAAATGGCATCGAAAAAGCCCCATTTGGTTTTGGTTTCCATTTTGGAAGTCAATCCGCTCATTCCGGGGAACTTAATTTTAATCACATCGAGCATAAACAAACCGATGATAATCAGTAAAGGACCTACAATTTTTTCGCCGTAAAGCTGAAAGAAGCCAGAGAACTTAAACTGATCCGCTCCGAAATAAATGATGAGAGCAATAGCAGTGTAAGAAATTGCACGTCCAAGTGTATAAAGCAATCCGTTAACGAAAACGCGATTGCGGTTTTCGATGTCCTTGCTGATAAAGCCCACCGCTGTGATGTTGGTGGCCAGCGGGCAAGGACTGATTGCAGTCATTAATCCCAGCACCAATGCCGAAAGCCACGGTATGGTGCTGTTTTCTAGAAGATTGGTCAGAAACTCCATGGCTTATAAATCTAACAGTGGGTCAACCTTTGCTTTTATGATTGATTTTAATTTCGCAGGATTAGTTACCGCATACAAAAATCCTTCGTTGGTAAGGTTTATTTTTTGATCGCCTTTAACAATTAGCAGAGTTTGGCCTGAAACCTTTAATTTCTCGGCAATCGGTTTGGTTGCGTCATCTTCGAGATTTAAAGCCTTAAAAGTAACCTGATCACCATAAAGGTTTTCCAAATCAGCCTTTGCTTCAGCTTCCACAGTTTTGCATGTTGTACAGCGTACGGTGTTGTGAAAATAATAGGCTTCTACCTGATTTCCTGAAACCACAGTTCTCTTTTTTGCGGTTTGAGCGTCGCAGATCAAGCTGCTCATTATTATCAGGGCAAAACTTAAAAAAACAACTTTTTTCATGCTGAATGTTTTATCGCATTAGTACTTGCTTGATTTCGTCTGAAGAAGGAACATGTCCTTTAATTTCTACTTTTCCGTTTACCACGAGAGCAGGAGTAGCCATTACACCGTATTTCATAATTTCCATGATATCTTCTACTTTGGTGACGGTGGCGTCAATGCCATTTTGTTCTACCACTTCGCGGGTCAACTTTTCGAGTGTTTTACATTTGGGACAACCTGTGCCTAAGATTTTGATTTCCATATTATAACGTATTGCATTTTTGTCTTGGTTCTTCAACATCCATCTTAAGAAATTTTCGGAATAAGTTCTGTGCTTCCTTCCAATTTTCCTGATTAATACAATACCTGACTTTCGGAGCTTCTATTTCGCCCTGGATAAGTCCGGCCTCTTTTAATTCTTTCAGGTGTTGTGAAAGGGTTGATTTCACGATGGGAAGAATCTCTGTCAGATCACCGCTGTAACAACAGTCCTGGCTGGAAAGCAATTCAAGCACATACATCCGGATGGGATGTCCCATTGCTTTGGCATAACGCGCCGCCTTTTTCTGTTCTTCGGTAATGATATCCTTTTCGTTCTTCATTGTTCGTAAATTACCGAACAAAGCTAAAAACAAATTTTATAAAAACCAATAGAAATCACTTCAATCCATTGTGTGGTGAAAAATCTTTATGAATTTCTTATTTTTGTTATTAGGCTCAAGTTATTGAAAAAGAGAATGAAGTTAAGGAAATGCTGAACTTTAGTGATCAAAAAAGAGCATGCTATTCTTGTCATTTTTTTTTAGACCTTTGCAACGAAATTATAATATAAAAAATGGTGATACGTAGAGAAAGAGGACAGGAGCGCCCTGAGAAGCGTACCGTCGGGAAAAGTGCATCCACCAGGAGGCCCAGAATCAGCAAGAATGAATCAAAAGGAGAAAAGAAGAATTTTGGTTCAGAAAGAACAGGAGCCCCCACCTTGGGCAAAAGAATCGGCAAAAGCAGACCCTCCAAATTTGCTGAGAGGCGGGATTCCAGGATTGGCAGAGAATCCAGGGGAGTAAAGAAGCTTACTACCCGTTCCGGATCTAAATCCACAGCAGGAGAGGTTAGGGAAGGTGTCAGGGAAAAGACTTCGGATGTTTTCCGTAGGAATGTAATTCAAAAACGGCTTAGAAAAGAACCTGAAAGAACTGAATCTGATCAATACATGAACAGGGAAGGTAAGGTGCTTAGGGGAAGATTCGGACGACAGAAGCTTCATGATGAAATAACTGCACCTTCAATCATACCAACCAGAAACACAAATAAAAAAACGGAAACAATCCGTCTTAACCGCTATATTGCCAATGCCGGACTTTGTTCGCGCAGGGAGGCAGACACATTTATCTCTACCGGATGCGTATCCGTAAACGGAAAGATTGTTTCAGAAATGGGATTCCAGGTAAATCCGGGTGACCAGGTAAGTTTTAACGGTAAAATCATCAGTTCCGAACGAAAGGTTTATTTACTTCTGAACAAACCCAAAGGATATGTAACTACCCTTGATGATCCTCATGCTGATAAAACAGTGATCGATCTTGTAAAGAATGCTTGTTCCGAACGGATTTATCCTGTAGGACGGCTGGATAAGAATACAACCGGATTGTTACTGCTCACCAATGATGGAGATTTGACGAAACGGCTAACCCATCCAAAATACAACAGGAAGAAAATCTACCACGTTTTCCTTGATAAAAAAGTCACAAAAGACCATTTACAGCAGATTGTAGACGGAATTACTTTAGAAGATGGTTTAGTGGCAGCTGATTCGGTAAGTTATGTAACTGATGATGACAGAAAGCAGGTTGGAATTGAAATACATTCAGGAAAGAACAAAATCGTCCGCCGTATTTTTGAGTATCTTGGCTATAAGGTTGTTAAACTCGATCGCGTGTATTTCTGTGGATTAACAAAGAAAAATCTTCCCCGTGGTAAATGGAGATTCCTTTCCCAGGAAGAAATTAATCTACTCAAAATGAGTTCAAAGTAAACTATTCCTGCTTTGCATGAAAAAGAGGACCTTGCAATTTCTGATTACAATCCTTTTTCTGTTTATAATCCAAGGATTTTGGCTCTCTGCTGAAGGGAAGGTTACTGATTCCCTGACGCAGAGAGATTTTTCTGAACGTGGAAATCGAAACATCATTTCTGTTAGGGATACTGTTATACCCTCCCGGGAAAAGCTTTTAGCTAAGGATAGTCTCCTTCTCGACAGCATACTTCATGCGAGCCGGAATGCCGCAAAAGAGAAATATGTGAGATTTATAGCCGAAGGGAAAATCCCGATAGGATTTATTGATATTAATTACAATAACCTTTTCAATTACAATCTCTTTGAAGGATTCAAAATAGGCATAGGGGCAGAAACAAACAGATTGCTGTCGAAATATGCTTCATTGGGAGGATATTTAACTTATGGTTTAAGTGACAGAGGTGTCAGGCATGGCAGCTGGCTTAATATTTATCCAAAAGGGTATTACGATTTCAGAATTTATTTTGGGTACCGTGACATAAACATGGAATATGGAGAATCTGAATTCCTTGAGAAAAAATTCTTGCTGAATCCTGAATCTTACCGGAGTCTTTTGATAAAAAATATGTTCTCTACCCAAAGGTATACTGTCGGCCTGGAATGCAGACCTGTTGATGAATTGAACGCATACCTTTTTTCCGATCTTTCGGATAACAGTTCACGACCGATCAGTATTTTTTTAACGCAACATGCATTCCCTTTGACAAGACTGGCACGGTTAGGTTTACAACTCAGGTATTCTCCAGGGATAGAATTAGAAAGAGACCCGGATATGTTGATCGAAAAATCAATCCCCAAGTCCGACTGGTTTTTAACCACCATCCGGGGTGTGAACTTACTTGGAGGAGAATACAGTTATACCAAAATTGAATTCAAAGGCAGATATAAATTCAATTTTACCGAAGGAAGCAATACCCGGATTATTCTTCGTTCAGGTTTCATTTCCGATAATGCTCCATTGATTGAATTATTCAACGGATACGGAAGCTATGCCAGCGCTGTTTCTTTTATAGCTCCTTTTTCTTTTAATACCATGCGACAGAATGAATTTGCGGCCACACAGTATGCTGCTGTCCATCTGCGTCATGAATTTGGCCACAATTTTTATTCTTCCTCACAGAAGTTCAAACCGGTATTCGTGTTATCTCAGAATATGGGTATTGGTTCCCTGGATTCGTCTACCAGCACCAGATATCAGATGGATGATTTTCGGAAGGGATATTATGAGTCGGGATTTGAAATCAACAACCTGCTCCGGATGGATTTCTTAAGCTGGGGCGTCGGGATTTATTACCGATATGGCCCTTACCGTTTACCTGCCCCGGGGGATAATTTTGCCTATAAATTCGGATTCTATATTAACTTGTAGTTCAGGATTCTGTAGAGACAAGGCATCGCCTTGTCTCCGTTTCTTAATTTCGGCAAGGCACTTTTTTACTGTAGAGATGAGGCATTGCCTTGTCTCTACAGTAAAATAAACAATCATAATGTTACAATAACCTCCTTTTCTTCCTGGGAAAAATAATTAATATTGCGATATCTAATTTTTTAAGAAAATTCGATATGGCGTTTGACATTCAGATGATCCGGAAAGTCTATTCAGAACTACCGGAACGGATTAACAAGGCAAAAAAAATATTGGGGCATCCCCTTACCTATACAGAAAAAATTCTTTATTCACACCTTTCAGGAGAATTGCCGGTTTCTCCTATTATCAGAGGTGATTCTTATGTCAATTTTAATCCGGATCGGGTTGCTATGCAGGATGCCACCGCCCAAATGGCTTTATTACAGTTTATGCAGGCTGGAAAAGCAGAAGTTGCAGTTCCATCCACGGTTCATTGCGATCATCTTATTTTAGCAAAAGCTGGAGCCAGGGAGGATCTTGCCATTGCAAATGATGTCAATCGGGAAGTTTACCATTTTCTTTCTTCTGTTTCACAAAAATACGGAATCGGATTCTGGAAACCCGGCGCAGGCATTATTCACCAGGTAATTCTTGAGAATTATGCATTCCCCGGAGGGATGATGGTGGGAACCGATTCACATACTGTAAATGCAGGAGGACTGGGAATGATTGCCATCGGTGTTGGTGGAGCCGATGCCGTGGATGTGATGACAGGGATTCCCTGGGAATTGAAATTTCCAAAACTGATAGGCATCAAACTTACCGGTAAATTAAACGGATGGGCTTCGCCCAAAGATGTAATTCTTAAAGTGGCAGGTCTTTTGACAGTAAAAGGCGGCACTGGAAGCATCATTGAATATTTTGGCCCTGGCGCTTCTGCAATCTCCTGTACAGGAAAGGGCACCATCTGCAATATGGGGGCCGAAGTAGGAGCGACCAACTCCAATTTTCCTTACGATCAAAGCATGGCCGATTATCTGCGTGCAACCGGACGCAGTGAAATTGCTGAAATGGCCGAGAGAATTTCCGGTTATTTAAAGGCGGATAAAGAAGTTTATGAAAGTCCTGAGAAATTCTTTGATCAGGTTATTGAAATTAACCTTTCGCTACTTGAACCTTATATAAACGGACCTTTTACTCCTGACCTTGCCACTCCGCTCTCCAGGTTTAAGAAAGTAGCCAAAGAAAAAGGCTGGCCCATGGAAATGAAGGTCGGGCTTATCGGATCGTGTACCAATTCATCTTATGAAGATATTTCGAGAGCTGCTTCGGTTGCGGCGCAAGCGAAAGAAAAGAATCTTAAAATGAAAGCAGACTTTACCGTCTCTCCCGGATCAGAACAGGTGCGCTATACCATTGCCAGAGACGGTTTTATTAAAACATTTGAAGAAATGGGAGGTTTGGTGCTTGCCAATGCCTGTGGCCCCTGTATCGGGCAGTGGGCAAGAGAGAATGTGGAAAATATCCAGGAAAATTCGATCATGACCTCCTTTAACCGAAACTTTGCCAAACGGACGGATGGGAATCCTAAAACTCATGGATTTGTTGCATCTCCTGAAATCGTTACTGCTTTTTCAATTGCCGGAACGCTTGATTTTAATCCTGAAACCGATTATTTACTAAATGAAAAAGGGGAAAAAGTAAAGCTGGATGTGCCATCAGGAGATGATCTTCCGGTAAAAGGTTTTGCCGTGGAAGACCTTGGATTGATTGAACCTTCAGCAGAAAATCGGGGAATCAGTATTGTTGTAAATCCTGCCTCTGACCGGCTTCAACTGTTGGAACCCTTTGCCCCCTGGGATGGAAAAGACCTGTCCGGACTTCGGGTATTAATAAAAGCAAGAGGTAAATGCACCACCGACCATATCTCCATGGCAGGGCCCTGGCTTAAATACCGTGGACATCTCGATAATATTTCAAATAACCTTCTGATCGGGGCCGTCAACGATTTCAATGGCCAAACAAATTCCGTAAAGAATCAACTGACCGGCGAATATTCTTCAGTACCTTCTGTGGCAAGGGAATATAAAGATGCGGGCATAGGCTCTATTGTCATTGGCGATGAAAATTACGGGGAAGGATCTTCCCGTGAACATGCGGCCATGGAACCCAGACATCTTGGTGTTAGGGTTGTGATTTCCCGTTCTTTTGCCCGGATTCACGAAACCAATCTGAAGAAACAAGGCATGCTGGCATTGACTTTTGCCAATCCTGATGATTATTCCAGAATTCTGGAGGACGACATTATTAATATTACCGGAATGCGAAATTTTGCACTAGGTGTACCTTTGACCTTATTTTTAAAACACAGGAATGGCTCCGTAGAGGAAATTGTAGCGAACCATACTTATAATCAGGCTCAAATTGAATGGTTTAAGGCTGGTTCCTGTCTGAATTTTATAAAGAATAATCAATAATCATTCCTGATGTTTTTTAGGAAGCCGGTTGTTTTTACCGGCTTTTGTTTTTTGATTCTTATTCCAATTTACAAGCCTCCTTTTCCCTTCTCTTTCGCTCGCCAATTATTCATAGTTTGTTCGTACTTTATTCGTAGATTGTTCGTATCTATACGAACAATCTACGAATAAAGTACGAATAATATACGAATAAAGATTGGAGATGGTTGTCTTGTCCTGAAATAGGTTTACTCAAAAAGTAAAGTAAATTCAGGATTTTATGAAAAGAGAAGTAAACAATTACACGGACGATTTCAAGCTAAAAGTAGTCCAGGATTATTTAATGAGCGATGCC